>ENA-OWXD01000016-OWXD01000016.1-human-gut-metagenome-genome-assembly--contig:-NODE-16-length-81536-cov-18.2185_pt1 | contig 81536 bp, 60 predicted proteins | sample MGYA00249244_ERZ652055 | MGnify/ENA primary metagenome ERZ652055 (study PRJEB26925, sample SAMN05827059) | human gut metagenome | biome: ENVO:2100002; feature: ENVO:00000062; material: ENVO:00002003...
CCGCTAGGCGGGCACTTTTACCGGGCGGCTAACCCACACAAACCCCCGAAGAGCCCGTTTTTGACTACGTTTACCAAGCATGAGGACCGCTTGCTCGATGCCAAGGAAGACTTTGACAAGGTGGTTGAGTTCTTCGAGTCCAACCAACGAACAGCGTTTGACCACGCCAAGGATTTCTTGAGCCGCACCGAGGGTATCGAGTATGCCTCCGATGACATTCCCAGCGCGGTTGAGAACGTGGCAAAGGTTCGCGAGATCCTCAAAGATCCCAAGCCCTACGGCCGCATTAAAGACCTGCAGCCGCTTATGAATCCCGTCGAGGACGACATGAAAAAGCTGCTGGGTATCCGCCGCAATGAGTTTTTGTGCCGCATCGAGAGCGATCTGCAAGACCTGCAGGCGCAGGCTGAGAGCCAAAAGGGCTTTGTCAATCAAGCCAAGGATGCCATAGCGGATGCCGGTGCCAAATACGAGTCGTTCAAAAACCGTGCCCACAGTGCTCAAAGCCTCAACGAGCTGAGCGTTGCTGCGACTAACTGGGGCGACTGGCTCAGCGCGGCAGCCAACGAGATGTACGACGCCGTGGATGCGGCCCGCATGCGTATGGACAACGAGCGCCGCACCACCGAGGTCACGAGTACGGGTGAGGTGGTCAAGAAGATCTCCAACAAGGCCGTTGCGTCGTCAGCGCCCACGCCTGCACCCGTGCCCCAGCGCAAGATCAAGACTGTGCGCCGCGCCGATCTGGCCAAGCCGAGTCGTCTCTTGTCCGCAGGGGACGTGGAGCGCTACGTGGACGACCTGCGCTCCCGCCTTATGCAGGCGCTCGCTGCAAACGACGAGATCCGTATCAACTAACCCGCGGAGCCGCCGGTGCCAAAGCGCGCACCGGTGGCTTATGGCGTTTAGAAAGGCTCATCAACCATGAACGATTCTGCTCTTAAGAGCTTCTGCACTTGGGCCCGCACGGAGCTCATCAAAGGCGTGGAGGCGCAGATGGTGCGCTACGGCATCACCGAACCTGCACCTGCGCCCGCTGGGTCCGAGACCGTCAACGGCCTGCCCCTAAGTCCGGATGAGATTGAGCAACGCGACGAACTGCTGCGCATGCAGGCAGAGGTGGGTCACGAGGCGCTGCGCGACCGTGCGGCCTACACCTGGTTCAACCGCATCGTGGCCATTCGCTTCATGGATGCATGCGGATGGCTTCCCAGCCGTATGCGCATGCTAAGTCGTGCGGACGGCAGCCATGGCAGCGAGGCCGTGGAGAACGCACTGGACGTGGAAATAACGACGGCCGATACCGATCGCATAGCCGAGCTCAAGATGGCGGGCTTGGATGAACCGTTGTGGCGCTACCTGTTTGTTGCTCAGTGCGAGGAGCTTGCCGATTGCCTGCCGGGCGTCTTTGAACGCGTGGGCGGAGCCATGGAGCTGCTGTTGCCCCAGGGCCTCATGATGGCTGACAGTGTGGTGGGCAAACTCAATGCCGTCCTCACTGACGAGGACTGGCGCGAGGGCGTGACCGTTCTGGGCTGGATGTATCAGTACTACAATGCCGACGTTAAAGACGAGTTCTTCAAGTCCAAGCGCAAGGCAGCGGCGGCGGACATCGCGCCCGCCACGCAGCTCTTCACCCCCGAGTGGATTGTGCGCTATATGGTCGAGAACTCACTCGGCCGTCTGTGGATGCTCAACAATCCGGGGAGTTCGCTACGCGAGCGCATGGAGTATTACATCGAGCCCGATGCTGAGCACGAGGACTTCATTCGCATTTCGAGTCCCGAGGAGATAACCCTCTGCGACCCCGCATGCGGCTCGGGCCATATCTTGGTCTATGCGTTTGAGCTGCTCTTCCATATGTACGAGGAGCGCGGCTATCGTGAGCGCGAGATTCCCGAGCTCATTCTTACTAAAAACCTTGCAGGCATGGAAATCGATTCCCGCGCGGCACAGATCGCGGAGCTGGCGCTTGCCATGTGCGCCCGCGAGCACGACCGTCGCTTCTTTAGGCGTGGCGTTCGCGCCGACGTTACCGTGCTCTCGAGCATCCCGCTAGGGGAGGACGAGCTGCCGGGTAACAAGAAGCTCGCCGAGGAGCTGAGTCATTTGGGCGAGATCGGTTCGCTGCTCAATCCCTCAGAGGACGAGATTGACGAGCTCAAGGCTGCCGCCGCGAGTTGTTCCGATGACCTTTTTGCCGCTACGGCCAAAACTAAGCTCGAAAGCGCTGCCGCCATCTGCGAGAAGCTGTCCCGTCGTTTTACCTGCACCGTTGCGAATCCTCCGTATATGGGCAGCAGCAGCTTTAATCCATTCATGAGCAAGTGGGTCAAGAAGAACTACCCCGACGTGAAGAGCGACCTCTGCACGTGCTTTATCGAGCGCGGTTTTAACCTTGTCGAGGATAAGGGCTACGCCGCAATGGTTACCATGCAGAGTTGGATGTTCCTGGGCAGCTTTGAGAAGATGCGCGCCAAGGTTATCGACAACAAGACAATCGTTTCCATGGCCCATCTGGGACCTCGTGCGTTCGATGCCATCGGTGGTGAGGTCGTCAATGTGACTGCCGATGTCATCTACAACGGCCGCGCGGCATGCGAGGGTGCCTATGTTCGCCTCGTCGACATCAACGGCAGCGAGGCGAAGCGTCTCAAGTTGCTCGAGGCGATCCGAAACCCCGACTGCGGCTGGTTCTATCGCCGCGACGCCGACACCTTCAAGCAAATCCCCGGCACCCCCATAGCCTACTGGGCCAGTGACGCTCTTCTGGATGCGTTTGGAAACGCAAAACAGCTCAGTGAGTATGGCAAGCCGCGCCAAGGGCTTGCTACTGGCGAGAACGCTCGTTTCGTTCGCGAGTGGTGGGAAGTCGATGATTGCAAGAGCGTCTATTCCTGTGAATCTATTCAAGAGTCGATTGAAAGCGCTTGCAAGTGGTTCCCCTACAACAAGGGCGGCGATTTCCGCAAATGGTACGGAAATAATAGCTCAGTTGTTAACTGGGAGAATGACGGACAGGAGATCCGTAATTACAAAGACCAGAATGGTAGATTGCTTTCTAGGCCACAGAATACAAACTGCTTCTTTAGCCCATCGATTACCTGGTCGAAGATTTCAAGCGGGTCCATTGCGTTTCGTTTTAAGCCTGCTGGGCATATCTTTGATGTGGCGGGCACGAGCGTTTTTAGCGACGAGGAGTCACTCAAGTATCTCCAGGGAGCTTGTAACAGCTCCGTGATCATGCGTGTCGCAAGCATGCTCTCGCCGACGCTTAATTTCGAGGTAGGCCAAATCGCAACCTACCCGATCATTCAGAACGAGGAACAGGAGCCGTTGGTCAACGACATGGTCGACTCGTGCCGCGAACTATCAAAAACCGATTGGGATTCGTTTGAAACCTCTTGGGATTTCAAACATAACCCTTTGGTGTAGGTGCTGGTTATGGACAAAGCCTGTATATCTTCATTTCATATGTCTCTGCATGAATCTAGCTATTGGACTCCGGATGAGATTTCTTCTATTTGGGATTTCTTTGTGACTAAATCTGTAGCCAACTCTGCTTCTCAAAGAAGAACCGCCTCTGATTATGGATTGAAACAATTGCCATTCGATACTCTTCTTGAGTATGAAGGGGTGCCTTCCGGGAAGCGTGAATTACTTATGGCTGATAATCTTGGAGATGTGATTGAGGAATATGGATTTAAAACAACTGTAAATCAAAAGTCGGCTGATGGAGTTAAACAAGAGATTGAAGCTCCGATTGATATCGTTAGTCCGAGGGTCCTCTGTATTCAACCTTATACAATCTCTGGTCGCAAGGGTCCCGAACCTAAAGACTCAGGTAAAGGAATGACTTTACTAACTCATATCCGCAATTCACTTGCACATGGGTGTACGTATTACTTCCCTAATGGAATGATGCTTCTCGAGGATAAAGCTGGTGGTTCAAGTGGAAAAACGACTGCCATGATGCTTCTGCCTCAAAAGGCGTTTACCGACTGGATAAAGGCGATTGATATTGACGCTCGTTTTTATTTTAAGGACGCTGGCAGAGGCGAATTTGAAAAGCTCATTCATAGAAAGAGCAACAAACACTAGGGAATTAATAAACGACGCGCTTTAATCCGTAAAGAATTTAAATCTGTTAATTGTTTAGCTGGCTAGTGCAAATTTTAAATTTGCATAGCCGCACTTTTCAACAAAGAAAGGGCGGTCTGTCATGGCCACTTTACTTCAAGATAAATACGAGGCTCGTAAGGCCGAGGTCAATGCTCGCTTCGAGCAGCTTCGCACTAACGAGGAAGAGCTCAACCGAATCTTTGCCAAGATCTACAACATGGAGGGTGAGGTGCCCATCGAGGTCGAGGATAAGTTCGTTTCGGTGGCGCGCATCTTCGATACCGCAGATGAGATTCCCGAGAGCTATAAAGGCAACAAATACGTGCGTACCAAGCGCGACGAGATCACCTCGCTCATAAGCTATGCCGTGGGGTGCATGTTTGGTCGCTATTCGCTGGATGTGGACGGACTGGTCCTGGCCGATCAGGGCGCCACGGTCGACGACTATCTGTCAAAGATGTCTGATCCCGCGCACGTTACCTTTATGCCCGATAGCGATAACGTGCTGCCCATCACCGACGATGAGTACTTTGACGACGACATCGTACGCTACTTTATCGACTTTGTGCGTACCGTGTACGGCGAGGAGACGCTCGAGCAGAACCTGGCCTTTATTGCCGAGGTGCTCGGCGGCAAGGGCACCTCGCGTGAGGTAATCCGCACCTACTTTTTGAAGGACTTCTTTAAGGACCACTGCCAGACCTATAAGAAGCGTCCCATCTACTGGCTGTTCGACAGTGGAAAAAAGAACGGCTTCAAGTGCCTTGTTTACATGCATCGCTATCAGCCCGACCTGTTGGCTCGCATCCGCACCGACTATGTGCATGAGCAGCAGGAGCGCTATCGCTCGCAGATCGGCTATGCCAACGATGCCCTTGCCAGTGCCGAGCGCGGCGAGCGCGTGCGCTTGGATAAGCGCGTCAAAAAGCTCAACGACCAGCTCAAAGAGACCATTGGCTACGAGGAGAAGCTGCATCACTTGGCAGACCAGATGATTAAGATCGACCTGGATGACGGCGTCAAGGTCAACTACGCCAAGTTTCAGGATGTGCTGGCAAAGATCAAGTAACTGCAGATACGGTAAGGATATTCATGCCCAAGATCGATGTAGAAGAACAGCTCAAACTGCGGTTTTTGCAACCGTTGCCCGCATGTATGCCCCGCCGTGTGGTGGTTTGGCACGATGCGGACGGCGAGTTTGCCCCTGAGTTTGAGCGATTGGCCGCCGAGGGTTTCGACGGCGCGGGGGCCGATGCTGGCGTTATGCCCGCTCACGGTGACTTTGAGCGCCCGGTGCGGTTTGTTGAGGCCTGCGAGGGCCGCATGTTTGCCGTTAAGAAGCTTGTCAACCGCGATGACCTTGCGAGCGATATCTTGCTGTATCGCCGTTGCCCGCGCGGCAGGCTTGAGGGCGATTGGCTTGCCGATGTCGAGCTGTATGCCGATCGGTTCCAGGCTGACTATCTTTCGCTTTTGGCCGATCAGCTTGGTATCGAGAACATCGATGCCGTGCGCGAGAGTCTGCGCGACCACAAGGCGTTCTTTGATGCCAAGACCCGCTGCGCTAAGTTTGCCGCGTGTGTTCCGAATGCCTCGGGCGCATCCGATATCGAACTCGGCATCCTTACGGTGATTTTTGGCGGTAAAGAGCTTGGTGACGCGCGCCCCGCGTTTGTGCTGCGTGGCTGTATGACCATGCTGCTGCACGAGGGTCCCGAGGCGCTGGCCGAGTTGATGGACAAGTACTGCGTGCGCGATGTGCTCTCTGCCTTTATGCTTCGCTGCTATGGGTTTGAAGGACCGCTGTATGAGCGCGACTCATTGCTTATGCTTTCATCCCATGTGCTCCTTACGGCGGCGTCTACCGCGCTTCCCGAGGGGGCGCTCAAGGGACTCGAAAGCTATGTGGCTCCCGCCTACGGCCCCTATTGCCTTGAGGCGGTGCGCACGTGGGACCAGGCCGCCGATACCCAGGCATCGAGCGAGGACCTATTTGAGATTTGCCGTTTAGTCGAGGACGCCCGCGGGCTCTTTGCGCGGTTTGAGGCCCTGCCGATCGATGCGCTTGCCTCGCTTGATGTGTTCCCGTGCGTCAATGAGGCCGTGCTCTCGCAGCTGTTCTGCTCGTTTGCCCAGGGTGCGGACCGCGTTGAGGACGCACACGCCTTTGTGGCGCGTCGCTGCGACCTAAGCTGGTACCGCCGTGTCGAGAGCTACTTTGGCTTGCTTGCCGCTGTGGCCGATATGTGCGCATTTAGGCAGGCACATGCGGGCGGGTTCCATCTGGCGCAACCCCAGCAGGTGTGGGATGCCTATACGTCCGATTGGTATTCCATGGATGCTGCCTATCGCCATATGTGCACCGCGTATTTGCGGGCGCGCTCTATCGAGTGCGATGTGCTCGAGGAGCCTGCCCGAGCCGTGGTGGACTGGGCGGAGAATCTCTACAGCAACTGGTTTTTGGCCGATGCCAATGCCTGCTGGGCATCCGCTGCGCAAGGGGAGTGGGCCGATTGCGGCTACATCGATGGCCCTGCACGACAGGATGAATTCTACTGGCATGTGCTGCCCACCTTTGTGGGGTCTGCCAAAACGACGGTCGTTATCGTAAGCGACGCGCTGCGCTATGAGGTGGCCCGTGACGTCGCGGCGCTTCTCGAGCGCGAGCGCGGCGGTAACGTCAAGGTTTCTAGCATGCAGGCGGTCTTTCCCTCCATCACCGAGGTGGGCATGCCCGCGCTGCTGCCGCACCAAGCGCTTGAATTTGCAACGGATGGCTCGTTTGTGTTGGCTGACGGCATGCCCACTGCGACGACTCCGCAGCGCGAGGCCGTACTTACCCACGTTGAGCCCACGGCCCGCGCTTTGCGCTCGAGCGCATACCTCAACATGGTTGGAACCGAGCGCAAAGCGCTGCTCAAAGACTCCAGGCTCGTTTATCTCTACCACAACAAGATCGATGCCACGGGCGAGAAGGCAGCTACGCAGGATGACGTTTTCGATGCCTGCGCGGACACCGTGGAGGAACTTGCCGCGTTGGCGCGCCGCGTGTGCACCGACGCCCCGGGCGCGCGTGTTGTTATGACGGCGGATCACGGCTTCATCTACACGCGTCGTGAGCTCAACGAGTGCCAGATGCTCGGCAAGTCAGACCTTCCCTTCCTTGACGCTCCTGTCATGCACGGCAAGCGTCATCTGGTGGTGCCCAACGAGGCCGTGGCTAAGCTTTCGGAAGAGGCATGCGGGGTGTTTGTTAATGTTGGCATGGGACGTTTAGGTGCCGGTTTTGAGGGATTTGCCCCGCGCGAGAACGTGCACTTCAAGCGTCCCGGCGGCACTAACAACTACGTCCACGGCGGCATGAGCCTGCAGGAGCTCTGCGTGCCCGTTATCGGATTTTGGCGTGCGCGCTCGGGTTCCAAGGACTTTGTCGATACGCGCGTGGCGACGCTGCGCGTGCTAAGCGAGGGACGCCGAGTGACCAACTCGCTGTTCTCGGTCAACTTGATCCAGGAAGAACCCGCCCAAGGCAAGGTCTTGCCGTGCGAGTATGAGCTGGTGTTTACCGACGCAAGCGGCAACGAGGTGAGCGATACAGTCAAGGCGCATGCCAACAAGACTTCTGCTAACTCGCAGGAGCGCGTGGTGCATGCCAAGTTTGCGCTGCGTGCAGCGGATGGATTCTCGGCCAAGGGTCCGTACTATCTGGTCTGCCGCGAGCGCGAAACGGGCAAGATCGTTTGGCGCGAGACGTACACCATCGCTGTTTCGTTTGCCCCTGTTGCTGACTTTGGTTTTTAGGAGTGTGCCCTATGTTTGATAGCCATGACGACGATCTGTGGGAAGTTCCCTCGATTGATGTGGGCGCGCCCGTGGAGGCTGCGGCGCCTGTGGAGGCGCCGGCGGCTGAGGTTGTTGCGGCTGCCCCGGAGTCGGTGGCTGCTGCGGCTGTTGAGGCTGCGGTGCCCGCCGAGGCTGCGGTAAACGCCGAGGACGAATCCTCGACCGATGGCTATGACCAGGCTGAGGCCGAGGCCCCCGAGGACGACGGCTACGACATGGATGGGTTGGACGGCAAGCTGCTCGAGCACTTTGCTGGCAAGATCGTGCGCAAAGACCTGACGGCCCTTATGAAGCGCGGCGCCAACGTGCCCACCTTTGTACTGGAGTATCTGCTGGGCATGTACTGCTCGACCGACGACGAGGATGCCGTGGCAGAGGGTTTGGAGCGCATCCGCAGGATCCTCACCGATAACTACGTGCGCCCCGATGAGTCCGAGCGCATTAAGTCCAAGATTCGCGAGCTGGGTCGTTTTACCATCATCGACAAGGTGACGGCCAAGCTCGACGAGTACAAAGATATCTACGTGGCGTCGTTTGCCAATCTGACTATTGAGCCGTTTGTAATGCCGGCCGAGTACGTGCGCGACTATTCCAAGATTCTGCAGGGTGGCATTTGGTGCATTATGAGCATCGAGTACCGTCATCCCGTGGATGAGGAAGACGAGTTTGGCATGGAGGTCTTTGGCGACGATGCGCCGCGCCGCTCTAAGGCCAAGCGCAAAAAGCGCGGACCCGAGGACTCTCCGTTTAGCGTGGCGTCGCTCACGCCCATCCAGATGCCCAATCTGGACCTGGATGCCATGATCGACGAGCGCCAGTACTTTACGCGCGACGAGTGGCTCAATATGCTGCTGCGCTCGGCTGGCTACGAACCCAGCGAGCTTTCCGAGAAAGAGCGCCTGCACTTTATCGAGCGCATGGTGCCGCTTATCGAGCGCAACTACAACCTATGCGAGCTGGGTCCCCGTGGTACCGGCAAGAGCCATATCTACAAAGAGGTTTCGCCCTACGCCATCTTGCTTTCGGGCGGTCAGACCACCACGGCCAACCTGTTCGGCCGCATGAACTCCATGCGCGCCGATCGCGTGGGCTTGGTGGGCCATTGGGACTGCGTGACGTTTGACGAGGTCGCCGGCATGCGCTTTAAGGACACCAACGCCGTGCAGATCATGAAGGACTATATGGCGAGCGGCAGCTACGCGCGCGGCCGCGACCAGATTAACGCCGATGCCTCCATGGTCTTTGAGGGCAACATCAACGACACCGTGCAAAACGTTCTTAAGACCACTCACCTGTTTGATCCGTTCCCGCCGGAGTTTAACAACGATTCGGCCTTCTTCGACCGTATCCACTATTACCTGCCGGGCTGGGAGATTCCCAAGATGCGCTCGAGCCTGCTGACCGGGCATTATGGCCTGATCACCGACTGCCTGTCGGAGTTTTGCAAAGAGATGCGCCGCAAGGACTTTACGCACCATATCGACCGTTACTTCCGCTTTAACAGCGACTTTAACAAACGTGACGAAATCGCCGTGCGCAAGACCTTTAGCGGCCTTGCAAAGCTGCTGTTCCCCGACGAGGCCATGGACAAGGACGATGTGCGCTGGCTGCTGGATTACGCCATCGAGGGCCGTCGCCGCGTAAAGGAGCAGCTCAAGATTATGGCGGGCGTTGAGTTTATCGACGTCAACCTGGGCTATATGGATGCCGACAACCCGCAGGACGTGCACGTGGTGCGCGTGCCCGAGCAGAGCGAGGACACGCTGATTCCCGACGGGCCGCTGCTGTCCGGTCACGTGTTTGGCGTGGGCAGGTCGCAGGGCGGCGAGGTTGCCGTGTACAAGCTGGAGAATAAGGCCGTTGCCGGCGAGTGCAAGTTTAAGCACGAGGGCGTGGCCTTTAACAAGCCGGTGCGCGATACGCTGGAAGCCGCGTTCGACAACTTTGTGAACCTGGCGAACCGCGTGGCGCCGGGCATGCACATTGGCTCTAAGGATTATTTGCTGTTCTACAACGACCTGCAGAGCAAGGGCCTGTCCGAAGAAGTTTCGCTCGCCGAGTTTGTGGGCCTGTGCTCCGCGGCATGCAACCGCCCGGTGATGCCCGCGTTGGCGATTCCGGGAATCTTGCGCATGTCGGGCTCTATGGACGAGATCCGCGGGCTCGAGGACATTATGCGCGTGGCCAAAAACGCCGGCGCCAAGCGTGTGATTTTGCCGCTGAGCGCCATTGCAGGTTTGCAGAGTGTTTCGTCCGAGATTATCTCGGGCCTAAGCCCGGTGTTCTACATGGATGGCGATCCCGTCGACGCCGCGAAAAAGGCTCTGGATCTGTAGGAATGCGGGCTCGCGGGGCGTCCGGTGTTCGGGCGCCCCGCGAGCATGTTGGCGTGTTCGAGTAGGGAGGCCTTGCCATGGCGGACGAGCGTTCTGTTGGCGAGTTGCTCGACGAGCTGTTTGGCTTTGAATCGGTAGCCAAGCGTCAGACGGCGCTTGAGCAGTACGATCGCGGGGAGCTGGTGCGCAAGGCGCGCTCCCGCGAGCTGCTGGGCGTGCTTAGGGACGTCGAGACTGCCGAGCGCGCTGCGCGCGAGTCTGCCGTACGGGCTGTTGACGGGTATGTCCGTCGTGTTGAGGGCGCTGCGCTTGCACGCGCTCGCAAGCAGGCGGGCATTGTTGGTCCGCTGCAGATGGAGCGGCGCTATGCTGCCTTTTTGCGTATGGAGGATAAGGCCGAGCTGCTGGCCCGTTTGGAGCAGACGCTTGTGTTTATCGAGGTAAAGCTGCGCGCCAATACGGCGGACAGGGTTCGTGCGGCGTACGATGCCGCGGGGGCTTTAGTGTTGCAGGGCGCGGCGCGTTTGAGTGACGTGCGCGTTGCCGAGGCCGTGCCTCTGGATGCCGATCTGCTGTGTACCCAGCTGGAGCAGATGCGCTGTGCCGCCGACGCGACGGACCTTGCGGGTATGATCACGGCGACGTTTGAGTCCGAGCTGAGTGCGACGGGATCGCAGGGCGCCGACTGGTTTACGGGCGATTTGGCTGGCGATGTTGCTGGTGACGTGGCGTTGGAGCGTGAACTTACCAACGTGCGTGGTGCTGCGCAGCGAGCGCGCTTGGCGGCGCAGGCGTATCGGGCCGAGCGCGCCGCCCGCGTTGCGGGGAGCACGGTTGATCCGGTATCGTTGCCCGAGTCTGCGTGCGTTGCGTGCGAGACGGCGTGTGATGCCGGGAAGCTTTGCGAGTTGCTCACTCAGGTTAAGAAGTCGTTTGAGACCTACCGTCGCGTTGTTGCCGACGGCGGGTTGTTCTGTGCGTTTGGCTCTGGCTCACCGCATGGGATTTGCCGGGGCTCGAGCTATTTAGACTACGATTCACGGCTTGACGAAGACGTGCTGGTGAGCGAGTACGATGGCGCTACCAGGCACGATGTTCGGCGTGAGGTCGCGATTCCTGAGCTTGTGGATGAGGCTTCGGCCGAGGGCGGCGACTCGCTCAAGGTTGCCGTGGCGCGCATGCGCGAGTTTAACGGGCGTCGCTACGATGGTGTGCTGGATGAGGATCCTACGCGCCATGTAAATGCGTTTTGGTATGGACTCAAAAAGCTCAGCCAGTATTGCGAGGCCGCCGTGCGTGTTGATGAGCGTGCTTGAGATTGCTTTATCGATAAGGTGCAGTTCGCCTACGATGAGCCCGTGGGGCGCTTGGCCATGCAGATGGACGACAAGCAGGTGGCGGCTTTTGTTGCTGCTGTGGATGTGCTTGGCGCTGGTGAGTAGGGTCCTGGTCTGGTAGGAGGTTTCATCATGAAGGTCGACGTTGATGTAGACCAGCTGCGCGAGAGTCTGCTCGACCGCGCTGGGAGCGCGGCGGGCGTGGGCTTTCCGGCTGCCATGCTCGACGTGATGGATATCGAGGACGAGTCGCCCCAAGAGCTCCTAGCCCGAGCCGAACGCGAAGGCCTCGACCTCCGCGACTTTGCCCTCGACGACGATTGCGGAGCGTCTGACGACTGGTAACCCCGGGTCAGTTCATCCTTTTCTTCCTGAGATATAAGAGAAATCCCTTTTTGAACGTCCTTCGGGTTCCAAAAAATAGTCGATCAGTCTTTGTATCTTCCTTGCTGTCAAACTTGATAGCCGTTAGCTCGATCGTACAGATGTAGTCAGCAACTTGGAATAGCCGGTAGGCTCGTGGTGTGGCTTCTCGGTATACGATGACATCCCTTGCTAGAACGTACTCAAGCGCAGAATGAATGACCTCCGTTACAATCGGTTGGCCGTTGTCGTAGTAAATCTTAACGGTGTCGTATCGCTGGAAGAATTCCAGATGGTCGAAAAGTTCAACTGTGAGTTCTCGCCTCATTCTCTCCGCGAGACCGTTTTGATTGCCGGCGAATTCGCTCATTCGGTATTGCAGACAGAGATAGCGTATGGGGAGATGCTGAATGAACGCGCGAAATGCGCTCAACATGTGCCTTCGCTGCTCCTTGGGAAGATCTTTGTAGTCGCCGTTTCCATTCAGTAGGGGTCCTGCATGAAAAGGCGTATTGGGAAGCGAGGACTGCGACAGGGCGCGCTCGTAGCGGTCAATGCGTTCAACGATTGCATCGTTTTGATCGTGAAAAACGAGGGTGACGAGGTAGTAGTTGGAGACGCCTCCGAGGTCGCCAGATTCGTCAACAAAGACGGAGAGTTCGCTCATGATGGGCCTCCATTTTTGCAAAAAAAATGCCGGGGGTAAGACCCCGGCTCTTGGAGGCCCCTCTTTTGGAGGGAACCGTATTCTTTATACCATGAGATTAGGGGTGCTTTCAAGTAATATTATAATAAGCAAACATATGTTCGTCAAACTACCTGCGAAAAGTCCTTAGCCGTCCAGAGGTGGGTAGAGCGGCTCGTAAATTGCTGACGCAATGGGCCGGCGTTTTCCCGAGAAGTATTTAGTCTTGACTCGCATAAAAAAATGCCGGGGGACATCCCCCGGCTCTTGGAGGTCCCTTTATTCGAGGGTATCGATTTCTTTATAGCATGAGATCGGACGGCTTTCAAATGGCGCCATGTGGATGGGATGGCGCGCCTGATAAAGCCCTCAATGAATGGCATCTAACTAGCGTTCGTGATATAAAGAAGTCGGTCATCTCAAAAGAGAGGGCTTCCAAGTGCCGGGGACGTTTTCCCCGGCTTTTTTCATTTCGGTGTCAATTCAAATGTTTTTCAACCCATCCCCTCAATAACTTGCGGTGAAATAGGGACTGAAATGGCTGTTCAGAGGCCTATTCAGTTCCTATTTCACCGCAAGTTATGGGTGGGGATGGCTACGACGCCAGCGTGGCAATGACGGCTTCGTCGCCGGCGTATATGAGGGTGTTGCCGTCGGGGATGATCGTTTGGCCGTCGCGCTTGAGCATTACCACGATAAACGGGTGCTTGCCCTGCGGCACGTCGCGCAGGCGCTGACCGGCCAGACGTCCATGGGGCGTTACGGTGACCTCGCGTAGCGTAACCTCGGCACGCTCTTCAAACGTTGGTGCGGCCATCACCAGAAGGTCGCCTTCCTCGATCACGGTATCCCCGTTGGGCAGCACCGGATGCGCGCCGTCGCGCAGTACCAGGACGACGAGCATGTTCGTAGCGCTGCCAATATCCGCGAGTGAGCGCCCCACAAACGGATGTCCAGCGCCCACCTTGAGTTTGACAAACGACATGCCGTCCTCGTCGCGGTAATCGTTAAAGGTGCGGCGTACGTCGCCGGCTGCATCTATCATGTCGAGCTTCTTCGCCACTGCTGGCAGCAGCGAGCCCTGCACCACAATGCTCGACACGGCAATCACAAAGACCAGGTCAAACAGGTCGTGCCCACCGGGAACACCGGCCACCACGGCAAAGAGGCTAAAGACGACCGAAGCCGCGCCACGCAGGCCCGCCCAGCTTACGAGCGCCACCTGGCGAGGATTCGTCTTAAAGGGCGCCAACAGCAGACCGACGGCGATGGGGCGGCTCACGAAGAGCATAAACGCCATGAGTGCCAGGCCCGGCAGCAGCATTTGCGGCAGGCGGGCGGGCGTCACGAGCAGGCCGAGCAAAAAGAAGATTGTCATCTCGGCCATCTCGGTGAGGGTGTCGAAGAAGTGCGCCAGCTCGACTTTGCCGGTGATGTCGCTCGCGCCTAGCACGATGCCGGCAAGGTACACGGCCAAAAAGCCGTTGCCGCCCAGGTAGCTCGGCAGCGCGTAGGCAACGATCGCCACGGCGAACAAGAAGATGGTCTGCGCACCTTCGGCTGTCGCATGCGCGCGCTCAATCAGGCGGCCCGATGCCCAGCCGATGGCAATACCCAGGCCCACGCCCAGGATGATCTGCTTGGCCAGCAGCACGGGGATGTTAATGTCGCCGCCGGCCGCGAGTGTGGCGAGCACGGCGGTGAGCATGTAGGCGACGGGATCGTTGGAGCCCGATTCGACCTCGAGCAGTGAGTCGGTGCCACCTCTCAGCGACAGACTGTGCTCGCGCAGCACGCTAAAGACGCTCGCCGCATCGGTAGACGCCACGACCGATCCCAGCAGCAGGCCGCCGATCCAGTCGAAGCCCAGTACAAAGTGCGCAAACGCACCCGTAATGCCGGCAGTGATGACGACGCCGAGCGTGCTCAGCAGCACCGCGGGCACGGCGACAGGCTTAGCGCGGTCGATGTTGGTGTTAAAACCGCCGTAGAACATGATGAACAGCAGCGCCGTGCTGCAGACGGTTTCGGTGAGCGCGTAGTCGCTAAAGTCGATGCGCGCCGGGCCGTTGACGCCCAGCAGCATGCCGAGCACGATAAAGATGAGCAGGGTGGGGAAGGGGAGCTTTTTGCCGACGGGTTTGATGGTCAGGCACAAAATGATGACGAGGCCGATAAAGAGAAGTATCTGGTTCATGGATGGTGTCCGCTCCTGGGTGGTTGGCGTGGCACGGTCAGTTATCTGCGTTTATTTGTACCCAAAGATGGTGGGTTTATGGGGGCGGATTGCGGGCGTGCGCGATATCGTCATAGACGGCTGCCGTCTTTGCCTCTGCTCGGAAACCCTTTCCAGCTTTATTGCAACGGAGTACAATGGGTAACGTTTAAGTTCAACTTGAAGTTTTAGTTGCGGCTCCGGGCTTCGGCCGCAATGTAAAGAGAGGCGTTCCATGGCGATCTATGTGACATCCGATGCTCACGGGCACGTGCGTGCGCTTGACGAGGCCCTGTCCAAGATTTCGCTGGCGTCCGACGATACGCTGTACGTGCTGGGCGACATGATTGATCGCGGGCCCGATCCGGTTGGCGTTATTAAGCTCGTGCGCTCGCTACCCAACGCTCGCGTGCTCAAGGGTAATCACGAGCAGATCATGCTCGATGCCATCATTGGCCAAGATCCGCTCGATGCCGAGACCTGGGATATCAACGGTGGTTGGACTACTCGTCAGCAGCTCAACGATATGGAATTTGAGGCGTACGAGGAGCTCGTGCGTTGGATGGCGACGCTGCCGCTCTACGCGGTGGCCGAGACTGACGAGCGTCCGTACCTGCTGGTGCATGCCGGTATCCAGACCGAGGCGGCGCGGGCGTTTTTGCTTGAACATGGGGTTGATTGTGCCGATGGTGCGGGAGCGGTGGATGCCGATCGCGAGCTACTGCAGCAGATGCTTGCGGTGCAGTCGTCCGATGACTTGCTGTGGATTCGCCATGGCTATTGGGATGCGTCGACGGGGCTGCTTTCTGCCGAGGGCAAGGGCCCGGTCGTCGTGAGCGGCCACACGCCTACGGTGTCGCTTGGACGTTATTGCGAGGTCGGCGGCCTGGCGGGGCTCGATGAGGAGTCGGGGCGCGGGCAAATCGTGCGCCTGAGCGGCGAGGATACCGCTGGCGTGCCCGATCGCATCGACATCGACTGCGCCGCCGCCACTGGGTCGGAGTTCGGCCGCGTGGGCATCCTGCGCCTGGACGACGGGGCGGAGTTCTACGCGAATATCAACCCGGGCGAATAATCGGTGCAAGGGGTAGCTAATTTTGGACGGGGCCTTTTTTGACTACTTTCGGAGAGTAGCGCCTTCTTGCTCGGTAAGCGCTAGAAATGAGGAGCGTCTGCGTCCTCGACAGCGCGAAAATGCTCGAAAAACCGTTGCAACGGAGTCAAACGACGTCGCGGCGGTTCTTTTTTGGCTGCCCGCTGGCTAAGTGAGTAGGCTTTTTTGGAAATGCCGAGCACCCAACATATTTGCCTCAATAAAACCGCAGGTCACAGACTTGTGCTCTGTTGGTGTGGTCGGGGATTCGGTAAAAGTCTACTCACTTAGTTTTGCGTGATGAATATTGTCCGCAACGAGACCCCAGACGGGGTGATTCCATCGCAAATTCCGGTGACCGGGCAGCTAATTAGGCGCCGTACGGATTCCGGTCCCTCTCTATGCGTTGGCGGATGCGGCGGTACTCGATTATCAGCAGCACCAGGAGTAGGGCCATGATGGCTAGGTAGCTCACTACAGCGCCCATCAGACCCAGCAGCTTAATCAGGATCACCGGCAGCACCACGCTTACGGCGAAGCAGATCAGGTAGATCTTGGTGACGTCTCCAGCGTGGCGTAGCACCGTGATGATGGCGTAGATAAAGTCGATGGCCGCGGTGACGCCGCCGGCGACGACCATCAGCAACGCCAGCGTACGGTAGCGCTCAAAGCTGAGGCCGTACATCAAGCTCATGAGGGGAATACCGGGACCTGCCATAAATGCGGCGCACACGCCGGTGATGACCACGATCAGCGCCATAACGGCAACAATAATCAGGTCAAAGCGATGACGCTTGCGAGGATTAGCCCAAATGCTCGACAAGCGCAGAAGCTGCGGTTTATAGATAAATCCAATGCTCAGCAAAATAGCCTGCGCCGGAAAGAACAGGGCATTAAAGTACAGCTGATATTTGTATGCCAGCGTGCCTTCCATCACAAACTTGGGCATGCTCTCAATTAGGTTGAACAGGAACAGTGCACCAAAGAGCGGGGCGCACTGGACAAACAGGTGGCCGACCTCGCGCAGGCTCACGCGGCGCGATTTTTCGGTCTCGAGCAGGGCGAGCGGCGCGGTGACCAGCACGAGCGAGGCGATCGCGGTGACACCCATGGCCATGGCCGCGATGGGCATGCTGCGCGTGAGGAACAGCGCCACGCTAAAGACCGCGATGACGCCGGCGGAGCGCAGCGTTTGGCTCATGCCAGCCAGGTAGAGCTTGTCGGCCTGCTGCAGGCGGCCCTCGTACACGTCCGCAACGCCGTCGATGACCTTGTAGAGGTAGACCCCAAGGCCGATCGTCGCCATCTGCGCGTCATAGCCGCGGGCGCTGCTGTACATGAGGCCGCAGCCTAGGGCGAGCGCTCCACAAAGCCAGCGGTTGAGCTGGTAGGAGGCAAAGGACGTCTTTTCGTCGATGTCTGAGACCTGGAAATTGCGCACGCCGTAGTTGCACGCGATCATGATGAGCGTGCCGGTGACAAAGGCGATGGAGAATTTGCCTGCTTCTTCGGCACCCGCGAGCTGTGTCGACACGATGGTGAGCAGAGGAAACACCATGCCCCACACGGCGGTGCCCAGGGTATTCCAGAGATAGTCGCGGCGGGTGGCGTGCTCCTCGTATTCCGCTTCCTGCATGGAGAAGCCGCCGCCGTAGACGGCGCCGAGCAGACGGTTCCACCAAGCGTTGACCATGCGGTGGATGGGGCCGGGTTGGCGATTGCGCTCGCGGCGACGGCGTGTGGCCTGGCTACTGTCGGGACCGCCGGCGTTACGCTGGCTTAGCTCCTGGATGCGTGCGAGCTCTTCGGCCGTGTGGGAAGCAGGGAAGAGGCCGTTCTCGATGCGGCCGCCCTGGGCCTTCGCGGCGCCGCTGCCCGCTACGGCGGGGTCGGCGACGCCATTGCGGTGCGCGATGGCGCGGCGAATGCTATCGAGGGGCGTGATGCTCAAAGCGGGGTCCTTTCTATTGCTGCGCTCTAGTATAGACACCGCGGTGCCCGCTCGTGTTTTTGAACAGGTTGTTCGATAATTTCGACGGCGCCATTCGGTAGTCGGCACTTAGGGACGTTCCTTATGTGCCGGCACTTTGGGAACGTCCCTAAGTGCCGGCATCCGGGGACACTCCTTGAATGTTGTCTGTTCAAGAGTGTCCCCAATGACTAGTTGCTTAAAAGCGTCCCCAATGACTAGGCCGCTTGCCTGCGATTTTTGACCGTTGGGCGGGCTTGCCGCCCTTGCCGCAAAAACGTTTTTGCATATCGGGTACAACGGGCTTTACGTGAGTAAAGTGCGCGCCGCGTCCACGTGTCGCGTTTTTAAAGGAGGCCCCATGCCTGGTGTTACCCCTGCAGAAGTTCTGTCCAACTTTGGCATCACGCTGGTCGAAGACCCCGCCGAGAACCAGCCCCGTCTGCTGGTCGATCTACCCGCCGCGGAGCTCGTCGAGCACGCCATCCGCCGCGAAGAAGGTCGCATGGCATCCAACGGCGCGCTGGTGATCGAGACGGGGGAGCGTACCGGCCGTTCTCCCAACGATCGCTTCATCGTTGACACCCCCGATGTTCACGACAAGATTGCCTGGGGCGCCGTCAACCGACCGCTTTCGATCGAGAGCTACGAGACCATCAAGGCCGGTATCGTCGACTACCTCAACGAGCGCGATGTGTTCGTCACCCGCGGCATGGCCGGCGCCGACCGCAACCACACGCGTCGCCTGCTCGTCGCCTGCGAGCGTGCCAGCCAGGCGCTTTTCATTAAGCAGATGCTCGCCCGTCCGCTCGCCCGCGAAATCGCGCGCACCGGCGAGCCGGACTTCTGCGTGCTCGCCGCGCCGGGCTACCAGTGCGATCCCGCCATTAAGGGCCTCAACTCCAGCGCCGCCGTGGTCATCAACTTCCAGGAACGCGTGATTCTGGTTGCCGGCACCGGTTACTCCGGCGAAATCAAAAAGTCCATCTTCAGCGTCATGAATTACCTGCTGCCCGTCGAGGACGACGTGCTGCCCATGCACTGCTCGGCCAGCATGGATCCCGTCACGCACGAGACCGCCGTGTTCTTTGGCCTGTCCGGCACCGGCAAGACCACGCTTTCGGCCAATCCCACGCGCCTGCTGATCGGCGACGACGAGCACGGTTGGTCCGACATGGGTATCTTCAACATCGAGGGTGGCTGCTACGCAAAATGCGAGGGCCTGGACGCCTTCCACGAGCCCGAGATCTTCAACGCCGTCCGTTTTGGCGCCATTTGCGAAAACGTGGTGCTCGACGAGAACCGCAAGCCCAACTACGACGACATCTCGATCACGCACAACACGCGCGTGGCCTATCCCGTGGAGCACATTCCTAACGCGTGGACCAAGGGCATGGGCACCACCCCGAGCGTCGTGTTGTTTTTGACCTGCGATGCCTTTGGCGTGCTGCCGCCCATCTCGCGCCTGACGGCCGACGCCGCCATGTATCACTTTGTGACGGGCTTCACCGCCAAGATCCCCGGCACCGAGGTCGGCGTCACCGAGCCCACGCCCACGTTCTCCTCGCTGTTTGGCGAGCCGTTTATGCCGCTCGACCCCATGGTCTATGCCAAGATGCTCGGCGAGCGTATCGCCGACGGTCGCACGCGCGTGTACCTGGTCAACACCGGCTGGATTGGCGGCGGTTATGGTGTGGGCCATCGCATCGAGCTTGCCTACACGCGCGCCCTGGTGGCCCGCGCCCTCGACGGTACCATCGAGGACAGCGAGTTCTTGCACGACGATATCTTTAACGTCGACATTCCCACCACGTGCCACGGTGTGCCCGACGGCATCCTGGTGCCGCGCCAGTACTGGCAGAACACCGCGCGCTACGACGAGGCCGCGCACAACCTGGCGGTGATGTTCGAGGAGAACTTCGAGAAGAAGTACTCGCACCTGCCCGAGTCCGTCAAGGCCGCCGGCCCGCACGCTCAAGTACACGCCGACGCTCGTCATCGCGGCCGCGGGCTGCTGGGACTTCGCCACTAGCTTCGCCGTGAGTCCATATCCACCACAAAGGGGACAGGCACCTTTATGGTGGTTTTGCTCGCGTGGATGACTCGGGTTACAATACGCCTGACATATCGTCCCCTTCTCCGGATGGGGACAGCGCAAGCGTTCTTGTGACGGCACCGTAGGACTTTGAAGGTGGCCGTCGTGAGGGCGCTTTTTGTTTAGGCGCCCTCACTCGGGCGCGCATAATGAAGGGAGAGCGTATGAAGAGCTTTATTGCCGAGGATTCATTCTGGGAGCTGTTTCCGCAGGCAGCGGTCGGTGTTGTGGTCGTGGAGGGCATGAAGCCCACGGCTCAGATTCCTCAAGAGGACGTGGATGCGATTGCGGCGTTTCTCGACCGCGCCAATATCGATGCGGAGCGTCATCTGACCAGCGACACTATCAGCGAGAACGCACCGGTCAAGGCATGGCGCGAGGCCTATCGTTTGTTCAAGACCAAGAAAGGCGCGCGCTGCTCGATCGAGAACTTGCTCAAACGCGTGCTCAAAGGCAAGCCGGTGGGCCACATTACGCCCGCGGTGGATATTTACAACACGGTGTCGCTGACCTACGCGCTGCCCGTGGGAGGCGAGGATCTGCATGCGATCGAGGGAGACCTTCGCTTGAAGGTGACCGACGGTGGCGATGCGTTCTTGCCGCTTGGCGAGGAGGCGGACGATCCGACGCTGCCCGGCGAGCTCGCCTACATCGACGATGCGGGCGCTGTGTGCCGCTGCTGGAACTGGCGCGACGGCGTTCGCACGGCGCTGTCCGATAATTCGGCCGATGCGTTCCTGGCGATTGAGTGCGTGGAGTCCGAGCGGATGGGGGATTGCCAGGCTGCGATCGATCGTTTAGCCGAGCTGCTTGAGCGCTATCTGGGAGCGACGGTTGTCATTAAGACGCTTGTGACCCGCGACAATCCTTGCGTGGAGCTGTAGCGGCGCCTAGAACCTATTGATGCCCCAAACCACCACAAAGGTGCCTGTCCCCTTTGTGGTGGTTTTTATGTTGATGGGTTAACAAATGGGGTATTTGGGTACGGGTGTCGCCTTATGCGACTAAGATGTTTACCCGTAAGCATTGTGCAAGCGAAAGGCGGTCGTCTCCCATGCAGCAGAACGACGAGACACGTTTCGAGGACTTTGTCGGACTGATCAGCGGGCTCTACAAGGAGATTCAGCGCATTAAGACATCCGAGGGCGCAAGGCTGGGCCTCAAGGGCTCCGACGTTATGTGCCTTTACTATCTTGAGCGCAGCAAGGACGGCCTGACTGGCGCTGACCTGGCTCGCATGGCAGGCGTGACCCGCGCCGCCGTCTCGCGTACGCTCGCGCATCTGGAGGAGGGCGGCTACGTCGAGGTCGATGATTCGGGCGATGCCGCCGTTAAGTATCGTGCTCCGGTGCGCCTGACCGCTCTGGGCGGCGAGAGCATGAGCGAGGCGGACCGCATCATTCGCGAGGTGCTCGATACCACCGGTAAGGCTATGGGTGTGGAGCAGCGCGAGCAGATGTATGCGTCGCTGCGCACGATTCTCAACACCCTGCGCGAGATCTAAGGCCGCCAAGGCATTTGCTTCCAATTAACAACTGCACAGTCCCGTTTGAGCGCGTATGCCGTGCCGGGGCATTGCTGTCAAAATTCCCTGCGCGGGACCTGCGCAAGAAAGGATTCGCTATGTCCATTCGTATTATTACCGATTCCGCGAGCGATATGTCGCCGGCTGAGCACCCCGCTCTGCGTGTACTGCCGCTGTCCGTCACCTTTGGCACCGATGTGTACATGGATGGCGTCGACATCGATCACCAGCGCTTTTACGAGATGCTCGTGGAGCGCGATGAGCTGCCCAAGACCGGCCAGGTCAACCCGTACGCGTTTTCGCAGGCTATCGCCGAGGCGCGTGAGGCCGGCGATGAGGCTGTGATTATTACCGTGGGCGCTAAGCTTTCGGGCACCAATCAGAGTGCCCGTACCGCACTTGCCGAGGCGCCGGGCGGCGACGTGTTCGTGGTAGACAGCAACAACGTCACCCTGGGTGGGCGCGTCCTGGTCGAGTATGCGCTGCGCTTGGTGGACGAGGGCCGTAGTGCGGCCCAGATCGCGGCGGCGGTCGAGGCTGTGCGCGACCGCGTGGTGGTTATCGGCCTGCTCGAGACGCTGGAGTACTTGGTGCGCGGCGGTCGTCTGTCTGCTGCGGCCGGCGCTGTGGGTACGCTGCTCAACGTAAAGCCCGTGGTGGCTGTCGAGGACGGTCTAATCGTGCAGCTGGGTAAGGCGCGCGGTTCCAAGAACGGCCGCAATCTGCTCAATCAGAAGGTCGAAAAAGCGGGCGGCATCGACTTTTCCATGCCGCTGGCGCTCGGCTATACGGGCCTTTCGGATGCGGTGCTCAAGAAGTATATCGAGGACAGCGCGGCACTTTGGGCTGGCCACACCGAGGGCGAGTTGCCCGTTCACACCATCGGCGCCACCATCGGCACCCACGTAGGCCCCGGCGCTGTAGCCGTAGCCTTCTTCCTCCCCGCCAACTAGCTTTCCGGTCAAAACCACCACAAAGGGGACAGGTACCTTTGTGGTGGTTTATGCTGGGTTCGGTTGAAAGGAGCACGCAATGGCGTCTGAGGGCTTTTTTGAACGGGTGTACGAGGTGGTCGAGCAGATCCCCGAGGGGATGGTCGCCACGTATGGTCAGGTGGCGCTGCTTGCCGGTCGACCACGAAGTGCGCGGTATGTGGGGTATACCCTGCATAGCAATCCGCGCCCCGGCGAGATTCCCTGTCACCGCGTGGTGTTTGCCGACGGGCGCATATGCGAGGGTTTTGCTTTTGGCGGTCCCGATGCTCAACGTGAGCTTTTGCTAGGGGAGGGTGTGGCGTTTAAGGACGACATGCACGTCGACCTGGCCGTCTGTCGTTGGCCTGCCGGACTCTAACAGCTCTGCCGTGGTCAAAACCACCACAAAGGTGCCTGTCCCCTTTGTGGTGGTTTTCCGTTGCAGGTTTACCTGGGCTAACTTATGGAGAAGCTATGGCGACGAATATTGATGCTGCAAAGTAAACCACGGTGAACTATATTGTATTCAGCAACGGAGCAGGCAATAGGCGATGAAAAAGCCTGCCCTGTTGAGTTTGATTCGCATTCCTCCCCTCTGTGCGATTCAACGGTGTACTTCGGGAACGGGCCCGCTGGCAACTGACTGCCGGCGGGCCCGTTCCCGTTTGTCGGGGGAGTGCGATAGACAGAGCCGAACCGGTCCGGCACCAAAAAAGGGCGGACGCTGTAGCGCCCGCCCTAAAGCAATCGAAAGCTCAAGTCAGCTAATCGGTTTAGTACACCATGCCCATGGCGTCCCGAACCTCGGCCAGGGTCTGCTCGGCGATCTCGTTGGCACGACGGTTGCCCTCGTGCAGCACGTCCTTCACATAGTCCAGATCGTTCTCATAGCGCTGGCGACGCTCGCGGATCGGCGCGAAGTACTCGTTGACGGCCTCGGTCACGTACTTCTTGAGCTGGCCGGAGCCGCCCATGCCAATCTCCTCGGCAATCTCGACCTCGGAGCGGCCGGTGCAGATGGCGGCTGTCGAAAGCAGGCCGGACACGCCGGGGCGGTTCTCGGGATCGAACGTGATCATGCGCTCGGAGTCGGTCTGGCTCTTCTTGATGCGTTTGGCTGTCTCCTCGGCGGTCATCGAAATATTGATGGCGTTGCCGTAGCTCTTGCTCATCTTGCGGCCGTCCAGGCCCGGCAGCAGCGGGGTCTCGGACAGCAGTGCGTCGACCTCGGGGAACACCTTGCCGTAGCGGTTGTTAAAGCGGCGTGCGATGGTGCGGGTGAGCTCGATGTGCGGCAGCTGGTCGCGACCGACGGGCACGACGTTGCCCTTGCAGAACAGAATGTCGCAGGCCTGGTGCACCGGGTAGGTGAGCAGAAGGCCGGTGAGCTCGTGGCCCGAGGCCTCCATCTCGGCCTTGACCGTGGGATTGCGCGCCAGCTCGGCCTCGGACACCAGCGACAGGAACGGCAGCATGAGCTGGTTTGCGGCGGGCACGGCGGAGTGCGCGTAGATCATGGTCTTGTCGGGGTCGATACCGCAGGCAAGGTAGTCCATGACCATGTTGTACACGTTGTCCTGGATGTGTTCGGTCGTGTCGCGGTCAGTGATGACCTGGTAGTCGGCGATGAGCACGTTGGTCTTGGCGCCCATGTTCTGCAGTTCAACACGGCCCTTGAGGGTACCAAAGTAGTGGCCCAGGTGCAAGCGTCCGGTGGGGCGGTCGCCGGTGAGCATGGTAAACTTCTCGGGCGTATTGGCCAGGCCCTCGCGAATGGCGTTGCTCTTTTGCAGCGCGACTTCGTAGCTGTTCTCGTTTGGCATGATTGCTCCTAACGTATGTTCATGGGTCAAGATGATAACGCGTTTATTGGAGGGGCGGGAGAGGGGCGGCTTGTGCGATGGGTGCGGCGCGGCCGCGCTTGACCAACGGTGCCTTAGCACATCCTCGGCAGCTTGCCCTAGAGCTTGTGGTGGCGCTCTTCTTTGCGCTCCTCGGCTGCCTGCTCCTCCTGCTTAAAAGCGGGGTCGTCGGGGGTGACCAGCTCATCTTCGTGCGTGCGCTTGTTGTAATGGTGGCGCAGCACGGGTTCAAACAGGTGTAGGTGCTTGGCGAAGGCAGCCGAGCCAATGGCGAGCACGGTAAAGATGAGCACACGCATGGGCACCTCGACCTGGTTAATCGCGGCGGCGCCGGCCGAAAGCATGATGCACCAGGCATAGATGAGCAGCACGGCCTGTTTTTGGTTGTAGCCTTCTTGGATCAGGCGGTGGTGGATGTGGCCCTTGTCGGCCTGCCCGATGCTAATGTGGGCGCGCTTGCGGCGCACAATGGCGCTAAACGTGTCGATGATGGGCACGCCGGCAACGATGAGCGGGATGATAAGCGAGGTGAGTGCGGCGGTGCGGCTCACGTTGAGCAGCGAGATGGAGCCCAGCGCAAAGCCCAGCAGCAGCGACCCCGAGTCGCCCAAGAAGATGCTTGCGGGGTTGAAGTTGTAGTGCAAAAAGGCCAGACAGGCGCCAAAGAGCGCAATGGAGAGCGCGGCGGCGTCGATGCGGCCCGAGAGCACGGCCATCGAAAACATGGTGAACGATGCGATGCCGCAGATGCCCGTGGCCAAGCCGTCGAGGCCGTCGATGAGGTTAATGATGTTGGTGAATGCCACCAGATAGATCACGGTGATGGGGTAGGCGAGCCATCCGAGCATGATCTCGCCGGGGGCAAACGGGTTGACGATGACGCCGATTTTTAGGCCGCCGATACAGGCGATAAGCGCGGCGAGGACTTGTCCGGCCAGCTTTTGCTTGGGCGTGAGCTGGAAGACGTCGTCGATAGCGCCGGTCGCAAAGATGACGGTAAAGGAGAGCGCCAGCATGGGATAGCTAATGTGAAGGCGCGGGTGCGGCACCAGGACGGGTGGCCAGCCTAGGTACCAGGTGCCTAGGATTTGCACAGTGCAGGCGACGACCAGGCCCAAAAACACCGCCGTTCCGCCCAAACGCGGGATGGGCTTGGTGTTGATGCGGCGCTTAGAAGGATAGTCGACGGCATCGAGCTTAATTGCCAAGCGCTTGACCAGGGGCACCGCGAGGAAGGTCGTGATAAAGGCCGCCGCTGCCACGCATAGGTACGGTATGTAGCTCGGGGATGAAGCCATGAATCTAAAAACCGCCAAGCGTCGAAGGGAAAGGTCAGAAGAACGCCATGCGCAAAGGGCATAGCCGAACCATAATACTCGACCAAGGGGGGTGCATGGAATTGCACGCAGCGATAATCACGCGCTTACCAGATATTGGGATGTTGTCGATGGCTTGTCGGGATGCCGGCGGGGATCCATATGGACTGTAATGGTGATTTTCGGCAAAAGAAAACCACCCCCCACGTTACGAAAATGAACCCACCTAAAACAGGTGGGTGCCCTCATCGACTGTTCCAGCGTCCTTAACAACGAAGGATACCTGTACTAGGTACGACTGTGTGGGCTCCCTAAATAAACGCGACGGTTCACCCAGTTGCTCCGCGGGGGGCGGAATACCTACATCATAAAGCGGCACTTTATCGATTCCAGTCTTGACATTACAAAAATCGTGTCGGACGATTACGGCGCCTTGGGCTCGAGCCGTCTGTGGGGTTGATTCCTTTACGTTTGAGCTGCTGAATCGTTGTTTTGGAGCATGGTTTTATGCCGACGTCGTTGACCGAACTTTTTTCGCCCGCCTGCCATTTGTGTCCGCGCCGTTGCGGTGCGGCGCGCGATGAGGGCGCGCACGGCGTATGCGGTGCTAACGACACGCTCAAGGTGGCCCGCGCCGCGCTTCATATGTGGGAGGAGCCGCCTATCTCGGGCGAGGCCGGTTCGGGCACGATCTTCTTTAGCGGCTGCTCGCTCAAATGTATCTACTGCCAGAACCACGAGATCTCGACCGGCAATTTTGGCCTCGAGATTTCGCCTGAGCGTCTGGTCGAGATTATGCTGGAATTGCAGGACCAGGGCGCCAACAATATTAATTTGGTGACGGCGACGCACTACGCGCACCTGCTGCCGGCTGCGATTGCCGCGGCACGGATGCGCGGGCTGGTTATCCCGATCGTCTACAACACGAGTGGTTACGAGCGTGCGAGTGCCGTGGCGGCGCTGGGCGACCTGGTCGATGTGTGGCTTACCGACTTTAAATATGCCGATGCCGGGCTTGCGCAGTCGCTCTCTCATATAAAGGATTACCCGCGTGTGGCCGTGTCGGGTCTGGCCCAGATGGCGCGCGAGATCGATCGCCGTGGGGGAGAGCTGGTGGATGACGACGGGCTCATGAAGCGCGGCATGATCGTGCGTCATCTGGTGCTGCCGGGTCATGCGGACGATTCGTGTCGCGTGTTAGACCTGGTGTGGCAGACGGTGGGCGACGTGCCGATTTCGGTCATGAACCAGTACACCCCCAATGCGCTCATGCGCGAGCAAGGCGGCGAGTTGGCACGCGCCGTGACGCGCGAGGAGTACGAGCAGGTGCTCGACCATGCCGACGACCTGGGCTTTACGACGATGTTCTGGCAAGAAGGCGGAGCGGTAGACGAGAGCTTCACCCCGGCGTTCGACACTACCGGTGTTCTTACTAGTGCAAAGTAGTGCGTTCGTCGATGATTTTTCTGGGACGGAGATAAAAAATCATCGAGAGGATCGCCTGTTCGAAAAGTTGCCAAAATAGCCGTGCCCCAAAAAGACTGGGTATTGGGCGTTGACAGTTGGCGAGCCGTAGGTAAAATATCAACTTGTCCTGGGGACGTAGCTCAGTTGGGAGAGCGCTGCCGTCGCATGGCAGAGGCCGAGGGTTCGACTCCCTTCGTCTCCACCCTTGGATTTGATAAGCCGCTGACATTGTGTCGGCGGCTTTTTTTAAAAGAAAGGGCTTTACCATGGCCGAGCTTGAGTCCCAACCATTGTCCGACGAGGAGCGCGCTGAGTTGGAAGAGCTCCGCGCTGAGAAGGCCCGCCGCGAGGCTCGGGAAGAGGCCCGTCGCGAGCGTGAGGAGCTGGCTGCCCTGCGCGCCGAGCGTGCGAAGGCCGAGGAGGTCGCCTCGAACGCCGCATCCGAGCGCAAGCCCGCGCCCGCACCCAAGCCCGCTGCTGCGAAGCCTGCACCTGCCGCGCCCAAACCTCAGCCTAAAAAGGCCGCTCGTCTTAAGTCCGTCGAGCCCAAGCCGAGCCGTGACGAGATGACCTTTGCCCAGCGCATGGTTACCTCCAAGGAACCTACGGGCGAGAACGAGATCCCTGGCATGGCGCCGGCTCAAAAAATCATCATTGTCCTTGCCCTCATCGCGTTTGTCATCTTTATGGGCTACACGATCCTGACCAGCATGGGCCTGCTCTAACCGATTTGCATCGGGCGTCATGTCCGCATGCTCTGCTCTCGTCCAACCCTCAAATTCTGCACCACACATCCGAAAGGTCGCCCCATGGCTTTGACCGACATCTCGCATCCCACCGACATTGCAATGCTCACCGATCTGTACGAGCTCACTATGGCCCAGGGCCTGTGGGAGAGCGGCAAGGCCAATGAGCAGGGTTGTTTTACCGCGTTTTACCGCGACCATCCCTTTGGCAGCGCCTATGCCGTCATGTGCGGCACCGCCGAGCTGCCCGAGCTGGTCGAGAACCTGCGCTTTACGCCCGAGGATATCGACTACCTCGCATCGCTTGAGGCCCCGGCCGGCGGCGCGATGTTTAAGTCCGCATTCCTCGACTATCTGCGCGATTTTCGTGCGCATGTAAACATCGACGCCGTGCCCGAGGGCGAGCTCGTCTTTCCGCGCGAGCCCATGGTGCGCGTCACCGGCCCGTCGCTGGAGTGCCAGCTGCTCGAGACGGCGCTGCTCAACATCGTCGGGTTCCAGACGCTTGTCGCCACCAAGACGGCGCGCGTGGTGCTCGCCGCTGACGGTCGCCCCGTGGCGGAGTTTGGCCTGCGCCGTGCCCAGGGCCCCGATGGCGGCCTAGCTGTTGCGCGCGCGAGCTACGTTGCCGGCTGCTCCTCTACGTCCAATGTGCTCGCCGGCCGCCGCTACGGTATTCCCGTCTTTGGCACGCATGCGCACAGCTGGGTGATGAGCTTCGATTCCGAGCTCGAGGCCTTCCGCGCCTTTGCCAAGTCGAGCCCCAAGAACTGCACGCTGCTCATCGACACCTATGACGTGCGCGAGGGCTGCGAGCATGCCATTACGGTTGCCAAGGAGATGGAGGCGGCGGGCGAGCGCCTGTCGGCTATTCGCATTGACTCGGGGGACCTCGCCAAGCTCTCCAAGTATGTTCGCGGCCGTTTCGATGCCGAGGGCCTGCCCTATGTGGGGATCTCGGTTTCCAACGATCTTGATGAGTACACGATTCAGTCGCTGCTCGACCAGGGCGCGCCCATCGATAGCTTTGGCGTGGGCACCAAGCTCGCGACCTGCTACGACCAGCCGGCGCTGGGCGGCGTGTACAAGCTTTCCGCCCGCCGTGCGAGCGAGGCCGACCCGTGGACGCCGGTGGTCAAGCTCTCCGAGCAGCCCTACAAGCGCACGATCCCGGGTGTGCAACGCGTGCGCCGTTATTACGACGGCTTTGGCGGCCCGGTCTGCGACATGATCTACGACGAGGACCATCTGGCGGGGGAGGGCGCCGCGCGCGGCAATACCCTCGTGGCCGTGAATGATGCCGCCCTGGTGACCGACGTGTCCGAACTTGAGTATCGCGAGCTGCTGGTGCCGATCGTGCGCGACGGCAGCGCGGTGGCTCCGCGTGAGAGCATCCAGGACGCGCGCGAGCGCTGTGTTTGGGCGCTCGATCATCTGGACGCAGCTTTCAAGCGCTTCCTGTACCCGCAGACCTATGTGGTGGGCATGGAGCAGGGCCTGGCTCAGGTGCGCGACGAGCTTGTGCGCAAGAACATGGCCGCGGCTTCTGCCTTCCCTTGGGCAAAATGATCCCTTGGGGACGATCCCTTGGGGACGGAGGAAAACGGATCATTTTCTCGCCCGCCTGCTCAACATTCGATTGGTTTGACGTATGACGACTTCTTATAAAACGATGGTGGTAAAGATCGGTTCGTCCACGGTGGTGGGCGCCGACGGCAAGGTCAACCGCGCCTTTATCGGCGGGCTTGCCGATCAGGCCGCAGCCCTGCGCAAGCTCGGCTGGCGCCTGGTCGTGGTGAGCTCGGGCGCTATCGCTTGTGGCTATCCTGTGCTGGGCTTCGACCGCAAGCCGGTCGGCGACCTGCCGAGCCTGCAGGCCTGCGCCTCGGCCGGTCAGTGCATCATCTCGTCGGCCTACGACGAGGAGTTTCATGCGCGCGATCTGCTCACCTCGCTCGTGCTGCTCACGCGCCACGACACGGCGCGCCGTACGTCCTACCTGCACGCGCGCGACGCCCTGCTGCGCCTGGTGGAGCTTGGCGTGGTGCCGGTCGTCAACGAGAACGATACCGTTACCGTCGATGAGATCAAGTTTGGCGACAACGACACGCTGGCGGCGCTTGTGAGCTGCCTGGTTTCTGCCGATCTGTGCGTGACGCTCTCGGACATCGATGGCCTCTATACCGCCAATCCGCACGAGGACCCCACGGCCGAGTTCGTCCCGGTCGTGCATAAGATCGATGCCAAGATTATCGCCTCGGCGGGCGATTCTTCCACATCGGTTGGCACGGGCGGCATGATCACCAAGATTCGCGCGAGCCGCATTCTCATGACGGCGGGCATTCAGAGCGTGATTTGCTCGGGCGAGGAGCCCGATGCGCTCGTGCGCCTCGCCCGCGGGGAGAGCGTGGGAACCCTGTTCGATCCGCCGGCGGAGCGCCTGGACATTGCGCCGCGCAAACTCTGGATCGCGTTGGGTGACAAGGCCCACGGTTCGGTAACGGTCGATGACGGCGCCGCGAAGGCGCTGGTCAGCCGTGGCTCTTCCTTGCTTGCGGTGGGTATTCGCGAGGTCGATGGCCAGTTTGCCGAGGGCGATGTGCTCGATGTGTGCGATCCGAGCGGTATGGTCGTCGCCCGCGGTATCGCCGAGGCCGATTCGGACGTGCTGGAACTTGCTGCCGGTCGCCGCCAAGACCAGATTGCCAGCAACCGCCTGCTGGCAGACCTGGCCGAGAAGCCGGCGATACACAGGGATAACTTGATCGTATTTGCATAAAGAAAGACAGCGCTGCGGATCGTTTCCCGCAGCGCTGCCTTTTTCGTGCCGGCACTTGGGGACGTTCCCTTTGTGCCGGCACTTTGGGACGCTCCTTTGCTAGAAGATCTGGCGCAGGTCTCCGCGGTTGAGGGCTTCGTCGAAGAGGTGCTTGAACACCACGCTGCCGTGCAGGCCGTCGTGCTCGAACTCGTTGGTCACCCAGGCATGCGAGTTGCCCACGCGGCTGAGCGTATCGAGCTGCAGGCCCGAATCCACGTACATGTCGTCGAAATACACCGCGGCCTGGAGCGGCACCTCGTTGCAGGCCAGGCGCTGCGGGTCGTAGATCTTGTCCCAGCTGGTGTCTTCCATCAGCAGGTCCATGGCGGGCTTAAAGGGCATAAGCTCGGGCATCTGCTCGAACATCCACGGGAACATGGCCTCGCCGGTAAACATGAGCGGGCGCGCGAGTGTGTCGAACTCGGCACGATGGGCCTTCTCCTCTGCGGCCGCCCAGCCAATGGGCATGGTGTCGCCGTCGGCGTAGATAAACTCCTGCAGCGTCCAGTACAGCGGATTCGTGCGCGTGTTGGTGCGCTCGAAGGCGCGCATCAAAAAGCTGTCAGATACCGAGGCGCCGCAGGTCAGCGTGCCGTCGCCGTCAACAAAAGCGTGATCGATAATCCAATGCATACGCTCAAAGCTCGGCTTCATGCCAAAGTCGCTGCCCATGAGCTGTAGGCGCTCGACCGTCATCGGCGAGCCGTCGGGCAGCACGGGCTTCTGGGCCTCGAGCGCATCGGCCAGGGCTGCCACGCGCTCGACGTCAGCGGGGTAGCGGCCATAATACTGCTGCGTCTTGGCGGCCATGCGCGGGAAGGTGTGCGCGTAGACCTCGCTTGCGCTCGCCGGCACGTGGGGGATTCCGCCGCAGGTAAAGCTCGCCGCCACGCCCTCGGGGAAGAGCGACAGATAGCTCAGCGTCAAAAAACCGCCGTAGCTTTGGCCGAGCGTGACCCACGGCTTGCCGCCAAAGCCCACTAGGCGCAGGTACTCAAAATCGCGCACGATGGAGCTGGCGAGGTGGCGCTTGAGGAAGTCCGCCTGCGAGCGTGCTGTATCGGCGCCGGCGGCCGTTGCGCGATCACCCAGTGCCTTGATCGCGCGTCCGTCCACGCAGCTACTGCGTCCGGTGCCGCGCTGGTCGGGAAGGACCACGCGGAAGTGCTTGACGGCCTCCTCGATCCAGCCGTCGCTTGTGGGCGACAGCGGACGCGGGCTCTCGCCGCCGGGGCCGCCCTGCAAAAATAGGAGCAGTGGCAGATCGTCGTTGATGCGGTCGGGCGCGCAAACCACGCGGTAGAAGAGCTTGATGCTCTCGGGCGCGCCGGCGATGGGTGCCGGCATAGCGCCGCGGCGCATGGTGCTGCCGACGGCCAGGAGCATCGGCTCCAGGCCGCGCCAGTCAAGGGGGACGTCGATGCTGTGGTCCTCGACATAGAGGCCGGGGACGTTGTATGAAGTGATGAGGGCCATGCGGTACTTCCGTTCGTTGCGGTGTTTCGGGTTGACCAATTCTACCGCCGCGGGCGAGGCCATGCGCAAATCGGCTACCATGGTTGCAAACTTCTAGGAGAAAGGGCCGCCCATGTCGGTCGATATAGCCACGTATGTCCACGATCTTGCCGTTGCCGCCAAGGCAGCGTCGGTCTCGCTTGCCACGGCGAGCGATGAGCAGCGCCAGGAGGCCGTGCGCGCCATGGCCGCAGCACTGCGCAACGGTGTCGACTCCATCGTCGCCGCCAACGAGCTCGATATGTCCGCCGCGCGCGATGCGGGCACTTCGGCCGGTCTGCTCGACCGTCTGCTGCTGACGCCTGAGCGCGTCGAGGGCATGGCCGCCGGTTTGGAGAAGCTCGCCGAGCTGCCCGATCCCGTCGGCCGCGTGCTCGACCACCGCGTGCTTGCGAGCGGTGTGGACCTGACCCGCGTGAGCGTGCCGTTGGGCCTGGTCGCTATGGTCTACGAGGCGCGCCCCAACGTGACGGCCGACGCCGCAGGTATCTGCATCCGTACCGGCAACGCCTGCATTCTGCGCGGCGGCTCGCTGGCCTATCACTCGTGTGCCATGATCGCCGAGCTGCTGGCCGATGCGCTCGAGGCCAAGGGCTTCCCGCGCGAGGCCGTGTCGATGATCGAGTCCACCGACCGCGAGGCCACCGGCGAGCTCATGAAGCTCCGCGGCATTGTCGACGTGCTCATTCCGCGCGGAGGTGCAGGCCTGATCCAGCGCTGCGTGCGCGGGTCGCTTGTGCCGGTGATCGAGACGGGCACGGGCAACTGCCACATCTACGTGCATGAATCCGCCGACTTTGATAAGGCGCTCAACATTATCGTTAATGCCAAGACCCAGCGAGTAGGCGTGTGCAATGCCGCCGAGTCGCTGCTGGTCGACCGTGCTGTGGCCGATGCGTTTTTGCCCGCGGTCGTGACCGTGCTGCATGACCACGGCGTGCTCATTCACGGCGACGAGGCAACCTGCGCCGCATGCGCCGATGCCGGGCTTGCCGAGGGTGATGACTACGTTGCCGCGACTGAGGAGGACTGGGGTCGCGAGTACTTGGCTCTCGAGATGAGCGTGAAGGTCGTGGCAAACGAGGACGAGGCCATCGCACACATCAACCGCTACGGCACGATGCACTCCGAGGCCATCGTTGCCGAGGATACGGATGCTTGCGAGCGCTTCCTGGATGCGGTCGATGCCTCGGCCGTGTACGCCAACGCCAGCACGCGTTTCACCGACGGCGGCGAGTTTGGCCTGGGCGCCGAGATCGGCATCTCGACCCAAAAACTCCACGCCCGTGGCCCCTTTGCCGCCGAGGCCCTCACCACCTACAAATACAAGCTCCGCGGCACCGGCCAGGTCCGCCCCTAGCGCCCGCGCAAGAAAAACCACCACAAAGGTGCCTTTCCCCTTTGTGGTGGTTTTAGGTGGCGTGGGCGGTTAGGCCTGGAAGGTATCGCGGTCGGGGGCGAAGGACTGCATGGCCGCGATGGTGCGGTCAAAGAGCTCGGGGAGCTCCCAGCCCAACATCTCGGCGCCCTGCGAAATCACGTCGCGCGAACAGCCAGCGGCAAAGCGCTTGTCCTTGAACTTCTTCTTGAGCGACTTGGTCGTAAAGTCCATGACGCTCTTGCTCGGACGCATGATGACTGCAGCGCCGATCAGGCCGGTGAGCTCATCGCAGGCAAACAGGATCTTTTCCATCTGCAGCTCGGGTTTGGGCAGCGAGGTGTTGAAGTCGGACGTGTGCGTCTGGATGGCGCGAATGAGCTCGGGAGACGCACCTTCGTCCTCAAGAATCTCGGCAGCATAGATGGTGTGGTTCATGGGGTCGTCCTCATGCTCCTCCCAATCCAGGTCGTGCAGCAGACCGACGATGCCCCAAAACTCCTCGTTCTCGGGGTCGAACTCGCGCGCAAAGTAGCGCATAGTGCCCTCGACCGTCTCGCCATGGGTGATGTGGAACGGGTCCTTGTTATGCTCGTTGAGCAGTTCGAACGCGCGGTCGCGGGTGATTCCGGCGGTAAGCGGCTCTGCCATAAGAGACTCCTTGTGCTCGTGGGTATCGATGAGAATGAATACTACTAGAACAAGAAAACCACCACAAAGGTGCCTGTCCCCTTTGTGGTGGTTTTTGGCGCGGATGGGTTAGTTGAGGGCGGCTTGGGCTAGGCGGGCTTCGGCGTCCTCCTCGGTGACGCCCAAGGCCACGGCGAACTCCTCGATGGAGCGGCGCTTGGCTTCCTTGAGTACGCGCATGTAGTAGGAGCTGGGCTTTTTATCAGCTTTCTCGGCCTGGCGAATGCGGTGCATCATGGTTTTTGCCACGCGGACCGTCTCGGGCGCGCCCAGCTTGAGCTGCTGCTTAAAGTGCGTCTCCTCAAGTGAGCTGTTGCGCTCGGTAAAGGTGTCGCACTCCAGCTCGTCGTAGTGGCTCAGCAGGTGCTCGGCATCTTGTTGAGAGATGGCGGCGTGCAAACGGTCGGCCTGCGCTACGGGGTACATGAGGATCGTCTGCGCATGTCCCTGCTTGGTCTCGAGCAGCAGCATGGGCTGCGGCGTGTCGTCCCTAAAACCGACGACGGTGCAGACTCCCTGGCCCGGATGAATGACGTGTTGACCGATTGAGAACATGCTACCTCCAACTTATACGAATTTACGTATGACTAGAATAACACGCTGACGTGCGCAAACCCTTACTTTATGAAGGAAAAGCACACAACTCCGATAGGTAAGAGTATTCGATAACAGACGCAGCTCATTCACACCTTTATGCATTTTCAACGCTTGCATAATCTGCAGGCAGACCGGCATCTTTGAGTGACTCCATACAAGCTGTAGTCAATTTTGTGCATATGCAATATCGATTGGCTTTACCCTGCGACAGTGCCCGTCGCTTGTGATAGAGTGCTACAAACTCTGGCTTTTGCCCTACGAGTGACCAAGAGCTCGGGGGCTTTAACACAAGGAGGACCTATGCCCGAGAAGATTGAAGAGCTGGTACGCGCTGCGCTTGCTGCGGCCCAGGAGGCCGGCGACCTTTCCGCATTTGAACTTGACGATTGCGCCATCGAGCGACCGGCTGACACTTCTCATGGCGAGTGGACCTCAACCATGGCCCTGAAGTCCGCCAAGCTGGCTCGCTGTGCCCCGCGCAAGATCGCCGAGGCTGTCGTTGCCCACATGCCCGAGGACCCCGCGATCGAGAAGGTCGAGATCGCCGGCCCTGGCTTCATCAACTTCTACCTCTCCGTCGCCGTCAAGAATGCCATCTTTGGCGAGGCCCGCGAGAAGGGCATGGACTTCGCTAAGTCCAACGTCGGTGGTGGCCTGAAGACCCAGGTCGAGTTCGTCTCCGCCAACCCCGTCGGCCCCATGCACATCGGCCACGGCCGCTGGGCCGCTCTGGGCGATTCGCTCTGCCGCGTCATGGATCACGCCGGTTACGACATCCAGCGTGAGTTCTACATCAATGACCACGGCTCTCAGATGAACACCTTCGGCAACTCCATCAGCACGCGCTATATGCAGCTTGCCGACATCATCGCCAAGCAGGGCGTGGATATCGACGAGGCTCACAAGCTGCTGATCGCCGACCGCGACGCCTTTGTTGCCGACGAGAACGACGAACACCCCGAGACCCATCCGTATCAGGACAACTTTGCCGAGACTCTGGGCAAGGACTCCTACGGCGGCGACTACATCATCGACGAGGCTGCCGAGTTCTGGCGCACCGACGGCGATAAGTGGGTCAACGTCGATCCGCAGGAGCGCATGGAGAGCTTCCGCGAGCGCGGCTATGTGAAGATGGTCGACAACATGCGCGACCTCTGCCACGCCGTCAATTGCGACTTCGATCGTTGGTACTCCGAGCGTTCGCTGTACGTGAAGGACACCGAGGGCGAGACCGCCGGCACCTCTGCCGTCGACCGCGCTTTTGAGAAGCTCGACAAGATGGGCTACCTCTACACCAAGGACGGCGCTCTGTGGTTCCGTTCCACCGATCTGGGCGACGACAAGGACCGCGTGCTGATCAAGTCCGACGGCGAGTACACCTACTTTGCCTCCGACGTCGCCTATCACTGGGATAAGTTCCAGCGCGTCGACCACGTCATCGACATCTGGGGCGCCGACCACCATGGCTACATCGAGCGCGTCCGCTGCGTCTGCGACGCTCTGGGTTACCCCGGCAAGTTTGAGGTTCTGCTGGGCCAGCTCGTCAACCTGCTGCGCAACGGCAAGCCCGTCCGTATGTCCAAGCGCAAGGGCACCATGGTGACCCTGCAGGAGCTCGTCGACGAGGTCGGCTCCGACGCTGCCCGTTACACGCTCATCTCCAAGAGCTCCAACCAGATGGTCGACTTCGATATCGAGGCTGTTAAGAAGCGCGACAACTCCAACCCGGTCTATTACGTGCAGTATGCTCACGCCCGCGTGTGCTCCATCCTGCGCCGTGCCGCCGACGTTACGCCCGAGCAGGCTGACGAGATGGGCATGAAGGCCGTCGCCGCCAAGGCCATCGGTGAGAACGTCGATTACTCGCTGCTGACCGATCCGACCGAGCTTGCCCTTTCGCGTAAGCTCAACGAGCTCACCGACCTCATCGCCAGCTGCGCTCGCGACCGCGCCCCGTTCCGTCTGACGCACTTTGCCGAGGAACTCGCCGGCGACTTCCACAGCTTCTACGCTGCCTGCCAGGTGCTGCCGAGCGAGGGCCGTCCCGTCGACCCCGAGCTTTCGCGTGCCCGTCTGGCCGCTTGCGACGCCGTCCGCGTGACGCTCGCCCTGGTGCTCACCCTTGTTGGCGTTTCCGCGCCCGAGCAGATGTAATCTGCGAGTCATTTGACCGTGTAGGTTCGGCTTTGCTGAGCCCTATAAGCCCGATCTCCATGCGGAGGTCGGGTTTTTTGCGTTTGGTGAGACTATTTGGTTTGCTGGGAAATGCTACCAAATTGCAACTATACCGGTTTACGGGGCTGAATCGCCAACTGGCGACCATGGTGCCAATAGTGAAATTAAACCCGCAGGTAGATGGCTTATTGTTTCTTGATAATGCAGGGTATGGTTGGCTTGCAGCATCCTGGCCCCGTAATCCGGCGTAGTTTTGAAAATTGTCCCTTGGGGACGGAGGAAAACGGATCATTTTTGTCTCGAAGAGGGGTGGCGGGATACCGTCCGTCACGAATTGGGCTCATCTCCTACGTTTGGACGCATATCCCGAACCATGCCGAAAAGTACGATATTAAAACCGCAGGTAGCAGACTCGTTGTTTTTGAAAAAACAAGGGTATGGTCAGGGGCTCGGGGCAAACGTAGCAGATGGGCGCGATTCGTGGCGCGGCTATTCCAGGTGCCACGGCTTCACTCCTCTGGCGCGACATTTCAAGGCGCTTTTGAGGAGGAGTGTCCCTGATGACTGGGCGTTTAAGAACGTCCAATGACTAAGTTGCAGGTGGCGGCGGTTGTGTTACACTAAAGCTGCGTATATGACGCAAATATCTCGATACAGATCAATGATGTCCGTCGGTATTTGACGGAGCTAGACTGTTTAGCCGCCCTGAAGGTTTATGCAGGGAGCATGTGATCACAGGGCTTGAAAAGAAAGTTGAGCAAACACTGTGTCTGATCAACAGCAAGAAAACGAAATAACGACGACGCAAGCCGCTCCCGCTGCACCGGTTGCGTCGGACCAGGTCGCGGCGCCCGCGCAAGCCTCGGCTCCTGAGACGCCTAAGGCTGCTTCGACGCCTACGCCTGTAGCGGCTGAGAAGGCCGTGTCTGCAACTGGTGAGGAGGCTGCTCCGGCAAAGCCCAAGCGTACGCGCCGCGCGGCCAAGCCTGCCGATGACGGCGAGGAGGTCACCAAGCCCAAGCGCCGTACCACGCGCACGACGCGCGCCAAGCGTACCGCTGCAGCTGACTCCTCGGCGCCGATTTCCGATGAGGTCGCGCAGGCACGTGCGTTGGCGCAGATTAGCGAGGCTCAGGTGGTGCGCGCCCGCCGTCGTGCTGCCGAGCGTGAAGCCGCGGCTCTGACCGAGCTTGCAGCTCCGTTTGTGCCCGAGACGCCTGCCGCCACCGAGACCCCTGTCGCCGACCAGCCAACCGAGAAGCCGGTACCGCGCACACGCCGTCGCACGGCTGCTAAGGCCGAGCAGGTTGCCGATCAGGTAACCCCCGAGCTCGCTGAGGCTTCGGTCCGTTCCGCGGCAGGGGAGGGCACATCGCCTGTTGAGCCCGCTGCGCCTGTCGAGGCCAGCGAAGTTCCCGTTGTCGATCCGGCTTTGCGCCCGCACCGTCGCGGTCGCAAGCCCAAGGCTTTCGTCGAGGCCGAGAAGGCCGCAGCCGCAGCCGCCGCCGCTCGGGATGCTGCGGCGACCGCCGAGCCTGCAACCGCTGCCGACGCGCCCGTCCAGGATGCTACGACTTCCGAGGCCGTTTCTGCCGATGTCGAGCCCGCCGACGTCCGTCCTGGTCGCAGCCATCGTACTGCTGCTAAGCGCACGTCCAAGGCCAAGGCTGCCAAGAAGGGTGCGTCCGAGGTTTCCGCCGAGACGACCGCCGATGCATCGACTGATGCCGCCGAGCCCCAAGACGTCGAACAGTCTGCGTCCGAGAAGCCCAAGCGCGGTCGCAAGAAGTCCGCTAAGGCCAAGGCCGTCGAGCAGCATGCCGAGGCCGAGCCGCAGGGCGATTCCAATGCCGAGGCCAGCGATGATGCTTCGGCTAACGAAGACGCCTCCGCAACCGATGGCACCGCCCCCGTCGAGACCGAAGAGAGCGCTCGCCCCAACCGCCGTCAGCACAAGCGCAACGACGAGCGTAATGACCGCAACGAGCGCAAGGACGAGCGTAACAACGATCGCCGCAACCGTCAGCGCGACCGCAAGCAGCGCAATAAGGAGCGCAATGCCGCTCCGACTGAGCCCACGCTTTCGCGCGAGGAGCTCGCGGCCATGAAGGTCGCCGAGCTGCGCGAGAAGGCCAAGGAGTTCGAGATCGAGACGACCGGCAAGAAGAAGGCCGAGCTCGTCGAGGAGATCTACACTACCGCCGCAAAGGCCGAGGGTTTCCGCGATATCAAGGGCATTCTGCAGATTCGCCCAGACAGCTCCGGCATCATCCACGCCCATGGCTACATGAAGTCCAACGACGACGCCTTCGTGCCCGCATACCTCATCCGTTCCGCGCGTCTGCGCACGGGCGATGTCATCGAGGGCTCGCTGCGTCCTTCGCGCGGCGGCGACAAGCGCGCCGGCCTCGCCAAGATCACGACCGTCAACGGCATGGATCCTGAGCAGATTCGCAATCGCCCCAAGTTCGGCGACCTCACCCCGGTCTATCCCAACGAGCCGCTGCGCATGGAGCATGGCAAGGATTCCATTACCGGTCGTGCCATCGACATCGTGTCGCCGATCGGCAAGGGTCAGCGTGGCCTGATTGTGTCCCCGCCTAAGGCCGGCAAGACGACGATCCTCAAGAAAATCTGCCAGTCTATCTCGATTAACAACCCCGAGGTGCACCTCATCTGCCTGCTCGTCGACGAGCGCCCCGAAGAGGTCACCGATATGCAGCGTTCCATCAAGGGCGAGGTTGTGGCGTCGACCTTCGATATGCCCGCCGACAACCACACTCGCGTGGCAGAGCTCGTCATCGAGCGCGCCAAGCGCATCGTGGAACTGGGCGGCGATGTTGTAGTTGTGCTCGACTCCATCACGCGTCTTGCCCGCGCCTACAACTTGGCGGCGCCCGCCTCAGGCCGCATCCTTTCGGGCGGCGTTGATTCGGCGGCACTGTATCCGCCCAAGCGTTTTCTGGGTGCAGCCCGCAATATCGAGAACGGTGGCTCGCTCACCATCCTGGCCTCCGCACTCATCGATACCGGTTCCAAGATGGACGAGGTCATCTTTGAGGAGTTCAAGGGTACCGGCAACATGGAGCTCAAGCTCGACCGCGACCTGGCCGATCGCCGCATTTTCCCGGCCATCGACCCTGTTGCCTCGGGTACGCGCAACGAGGACCTGCTGGTCGACGAGCAGATGCGCCCGTTTGTCTTTGGTCTGCGTCGCATCCTCGCCGGCATGAACAATACCGAGCGCGCGGCCGCATCGTTTATCAAGGGCCTCAAGGGCACCAACACCAACCAGGAGTTCCTGGTGCGTTCGGCCAAAAAGCATAGCGACTACGAGCAGACGTTCTAAGTCGTCAACCGCACGCGGCGTTATTGCCGGCGCGATGAAGGGTCGGGGCTTGCGCCTCGGCCCTTTTTATATCGCCACTCGGCGCCAGTTATCGACCATAAGACTGGCAAGCAGCAGGTTTCCCGTTTCAATCCGACATCGTCGCTTGCAATCGACAGGGCGGTTTCGCATAATAGCTTTTAAGCTTCGCGACGGAAAACGCAGATGAAACGAACCATATACCGTTGCTTTGGGGCATAGCCCCGCTTCATCTTCTCTCGCGCAGCCAACTGAATGATGCGATTTGGGTGCTGGAAGATGGGGAGAGCTCATGGCTTCTTCTGATGCAACACAACGAGCAGTCCTTGCCGGACTTTCGTGCGGGATCGGCCTGGCCGCCCCCGTGGTTATGTATGCCGCGACGCTGCCGTTTTCGTCGGTGAACGAGACGGTCGTGGCGGGTGCGGTTCCCTTCGCCGTGGGCGCGGTGGCGGGCGTGGGTATCTATGCCGCCTCGCTGGGCATCTCCGAGTACCGTGCGCAGCGTGAAGAGCGTCTGTTCCAGCCCGATGCCATGGGCGGTGCTGCCAATCTCAATCAACATCAAAGTGAGTTCAAGACCGCCTCGATTCCGGCTCAGCAGCAGGATGCGACTCCTTACGCTGCGGCTTCTGCTTCTCAGGCTCAGGCGGAGCAGTCTACCTCGGCATACCTTTCCGGCCTGACTGGTGCGTTCCAGCGCCGTCATGCCGATGATGGTGTCCCTACCATCGCTCGAGCCGCAGATGCTATGGACGAGGCCGAGGCTTGGTCCATGATCGACAGTATGCTCGACGACGATTCGCCGGTGAGCTGCGACCCTGCACACTCGCGCGACGTCTATCAAGTCGCCATCGACGAGCTTACCAACGGCGGGCAGACCGGCTCCTTCAATCGTGACGACATCGCCGCCGCGGCGCGCGCCGTGTCGGGCTCCCAGGCCGCCCCTGTGGGCAGCACGGCGGCTTTCGTGGCACTCGTTGCCAACGCGGCAGCCAATAACGCCTACAACGCTACCTCGGGCGACGCGAACGCTTCTGCCGATTATTCGTACGTTGATGAAGCCATTACCGCGGACGAGGAGGCCGTTGCCGCCCGCCGTGCCGCCGAGAGCTCGCTTTGGGGCGCTCCTGCTCAGCAGCAGGCGGCTGAGGCTGCGCCGTACAACGCAAACCTCGCCAGCATGCCTATCATCTCCGGTGTCGCGGACATCGATCTTGACGACCTCGATGAACCTGCAGCCATCACCGCATCGATTGATGCCCAAGATCGCATCGACACCGGCGACCTTCCGGACGCCTCGCTCGAGGTCGATGTCCCCATGGCCGATTACTCGGGCCACGAGGACATGTGGGCCGCCGCCACCGCGATTCTGGATGAGATTGACGAGCCCGCTCCTGTTGCAGTCCCCACTCCCGTCGCTGCCCCTCAGCCTGCTGCTCCCGCCTATGTCGGCCGTCACAGCGCTGTGTTCCCCGAGGATACCGCCCGTATCTCGCGCGAGAGCATCGAGCGGGCCGAGGCTATTGCCGCCGGCATTATGGAAAATCGTCGTCACGAGCGCGTCAATCAGATCCTCGAGGAAGAGATCGAGCGCCTGCAGTCCTCTACCGCCAAGCGTACGGGCCGTGCCTATCTGAGCGTTATCGAGGGCGGTACCGCCAGCTTCGCGCCGCTCCGCGCGGAGGCATAACTTCTGCATGGTTAAGATGAATCGAAAATGGGCGGTCGTGACCTGCCTGATGGCGCTCTTGATCTGGGGCAATTCGCTGGTTCCCGGCTCGGGGTCGGGCTCGCTGAGCCTAACGGTCATGGAAGCTATCCGCGGTTTCCTGCACGGCGTGGGACTTCCATATGAATGGGTGACCAACTTTGTTGTTCGCAAGTGCGCGCATTTTACCGAGTATATGGTGCTCGGCATCCTGGCAACGCACGCTTTTGATTTTGAGGGCCGGCACACCTTTGACGTGCTGCTGCCCACGGCGGTGTTCCTGCTGCTGATTCCCTCGATCGACGAGACGATTCAGCTCTTTGTGCCGGGACGCGCCGGCATGATCACCGATGTGATGATCGACTGCTGTGGAGCGGCAATGGGCGTTGTGCTCCGATATCTCTTACGGTCGCTGATGTACGCCAAAAAGGCCGCCTAGGACGTATTGTTTGGTCCTAGGCGGCCTTTTTTATTTGAGGGCTTATATGAGGCGTGGTGGCGTCGTTCCATTGGTCGGATTTGCTGGGCGCGCCACGCCCCGTGGGTGCGTCTGTTACTGAAGCGCCTGTGCGCCCAGGGCAAGGCAACCCATGATGCCCTGCTTGCCCTCGAGGCTGTTGTTGACAATGTAGGTATCGATGTCGTTGACCTCGGGCGTGACGATATAGCCGTTGAGCATTTCGGCACATTTCTTGCGTGCGAGCGGCACGATGGGGGTGTGGTCGGCCACGCCGCCGCCGATGATGATCTTTTGCGGCGCGTAGCACAGCGTGTAGGTCATGAGCGCCTGTGCCAGATAGCCGGCGAGCAGGTCCATGGCCTCCGGGTCATCGGCCATGTCTCCGGCGCTCTTGCCATCCCAGCGCTTTTTAACGCCGGGGCCGGCGATGAGGCCCTCGAGACAGTTGTCGTGGAAGGGGCAGGCGCTGTGCTCGCCAATGGTGTCGCGCGGGTCGCGCGTGACCAGGATGTGGCCGGCCTCGGGATGCATCATGCCGTGCACGAGCTTACCGCCCGAGAGCACGCCGGCGCCCACGCCGGTGCCGATGGTCAGGTAGACCACGTCGGTGAGGCCCTTGGCGCAACCAAACGTGACCTCGCCCAGGCAGGCGACGTTGACGTCGGTATCGTAGCCGCAGGGGATATTGAGCTCGTTTTGGATAGTGCCCAGCAGGTCAAAGTAGCGCCATGCCGTTTTGGGCGTCTCCAGGATCTTGCCGTATTGGGGCGAGGCAGGGTTGACTGCGGTGGGGCCAAAGGCGCCGATGCCCAGCGCGGCGATGCCCTTGTCGGCAAACCATGCGTTGACGGCCTCAACGGTCTCCTGCGGGGTCGTGGTCGCGATCTGCTCGCGCTCTAGGACCGTACCGTCCGCATAGCCCGTGGCGCAGACCATCTTGGTGCCACCGGCCTCGAGCGCTCCGATAAGCTGCTGCTCTGCCATAGTATTCCTCTCTCTGGGACGAGTTGCTCCGTGACTAAAGTATAGAGCTCTAAACTATTTAAGAAAGCGCTATAGAAAGAAGCCTCGCAACGCGGCGGGCGGTGCGGGGCTTCTTTGGTTGCTTTAGTTGCCGGGCCGTCCTTACCCGCGCGGCTTGATTTTATCACGTAGCGACTTGAGGTTCTCCAGCGCCGCGTTAAGCGTCTCGTCTCGCTTGGCAAAGTGGAAACGAATCAGATGGTTGACGGGCTCGCGGAAGAAGCTCGAGCCGGGCACGGCGCCCACGCCCACCTTAGACGCGAGGTCCTCGCAGAATTCGAGGTCGCTGTCATAGCCAAACTCAGAGATGTCCATCATGACGTAGTAGGCGCCCTGCGGCACGTTGTGCGTGAGGCCGATGCTGCCGAGTCCCTGACAGAACAGGTCGCGCTTGGCGGTGTAGAGGTCGAGGACCTCCTGGTAATAGCTGTCGTCGAAGTTGAGGGCGGTGACGACAGCTTCCTGCAGGGGAGCGGCGGCACCCACGGTGAGGAAGTCGTGGACCTTCTTGATGCGCTCGGTGATCTGGGCCGGGGCAATGGTGTAGCCCAGACGCCAGCCGGTGATGGAGTACGTTTTGGACAGCGAGCTGCAGCTGATGGTTCGCTCGAACATGCCGGGCAGCGTGGCCATATAGACGTGCTCGTGGGGCGCGTAGACGATGTGCTCGTACACCTCGTCGGTGATGCAGTAGGTGTCGTACTTTTTGCAGAGGTCGGCGATAAAGGTGAGCTCCTCGCGCGTAAAGACCTTGCCGCAAGGGTTGGAAGGGTTGCACAGGACGATGGCCTTGGGGTCGTTGTCGCGGAAGGCCGCCTCGAGTGTCTCGCGGTCAAAGTCGAATGTGGGCGGGTTGAGCGGCACGTAGATAGGCTCGGCACCCGAAAGGATCGTGTCGGCGCCGTAGTTCTCGTAGAACGGCGAGAAGATGACGACCTTGTCTCCGGGGTTCGTAACCGTCATCATGGCGGCCATCATGGCCTCGGTGGAGCCGCAGGTGACTACGATATTCTCGTTGGGGTTTACCGACATGCCCATAAAATGCTCCTGCTTGGCGGCAAGCGCCTCACGCATGGCCTGGGAGCCCCAGGTGATGGAGTACTGGTGGTAAAGCGGCTTGGGGTCGGTGGCGATGGTGCTGAGGCTATCGAGCAGCTGCGCTGGGGGATCGAAGTCAGGGAAGCCCTGCGAGAGATTGACAGCGCCGTACTTATTGGAGATGCGTGTCATGCGGCGGATGACCGAATCGGTAAACGTTGCCGTGCGGTTGGAGAGTTCTTTCATGACGGTCCTTTCGAGTATTTGCAGTGGGGCAAGTTTACTCCTATGAAACCGGTGGGATTTGCTCGAAATGGTCTCGAAAAACTCTTTTCAAAATTCTTGAAAATTGGGGCTTGCATCGCGTGGCGTTCCTTGCAATAATAGTCGAGCGCGAAGCGCACAGGACACGGTGGGTGTAGCTCAGTTGGCTAGAGCGACGGGTTGTGGTCCCGTAGGTCGAGGGTTCGAGTCCCTTTACCCACCCCAGTTTTTGCTTCGTGTTGATATCGGGTCGTTAGCTCAGTTGGTAGAGCAGGGGACTCTTAATCCCAAGGTCCAGGGTTCGAACCCCTGACGGCCCACCACACGATATCTCCTCTAAAGTCCGCCACAACGGACTTTAGCTTTGGGTCGTTAGCTCAGTTGGTAGAGCAGGGGACTCTTAATCCCAAGGTCCAGGGTTCGAACCCCTGACGGCCCACCACACGATATCTCCTCTAAAGTCCGCCACAACGGACTTTAGCTTTGGGTCGTTAGCTCAGTTGGTAGAGCAGGGGACTCTTAATCCCAAGGTCCAGGGTTCGACCCCCTGACGGCCCACCCAAAGATCGTTAAAGCGACTGGCTTAGGCTGGTCGCTTTTTTGTTGACCTCGCACGGGGTCGAACCCGTCGGGGCGCGGAGCTGAGGAAATGCGTAAGCATTTGCCAGCGCAGCGCGCAAGGCGCGAAGCGCCGCAGTGACCGCCTGCGCAGCAGGCTGACCCCCTGACGGCCCACCCAAAGATTGTTAAAGCGACTGGCTCAGGCTGGTCGCTTTTTTGTTGACCTCGCATGGGGTCGAACCCGAAAGGGCGCGGAGCTGAGTAATCTGCACCGTGATTCCCTTAGGGAAACACGGCTAAAGCCCCGTAGGCGCGTTCTCCTTAGGGGAATCTTGCTTACGGGACTCGATGTATGTTGAGAAGTTGTGATCAAACTCAAAGTGAGAATCGATTTAGTCTGCTCGATAGTGCGAACCTAAGCTTTCAGTTCGCTTGCGCATGGCTTTGACCATCTCCGTCGACAGCTGAATCTGCGACTGTAGGCGGGCGAGGGCTGCGATCTCGCTGTCATCGGCATGCGGCTTGCTCAGCGCCATGGCCTTGTCTTGCAGGCTTTCAAGCTGTTGCAGGGCCTCGGATAGGCCTGTTTCGGTCCTGTTGATCATGCAATAGGTGCTCATCGTGTGCCTAAGGCTGTGTGTCAGGCGATCGGCATCTGTTGTGGCAATGCCGTACTGGGGGAGGGTGATATCCGTCTTCAGGGCCGCTTCAGGCTCTTTCTGCGCTGTGAGGGCTGCCGATGCGCCCGCGATACGTCCGAATACGATGCCGTTGGCGCTTGACAAGCCACCAATGCGGTCGGCGCCGTGCATGCCGCCTGTCGCCTCGCCGCAAGCGTAGAGGCCCTCAACGCCCGTGTGCGCGGTCTTATCGATCTTGATGCCGCCGTTAGCAGCGTGGGCATACATCGCAACGCGCATCTCGTCGGTCGGCGCGATGCCGTGCTCGTCTTGCAGCCAGGTGGCAAAGGTCTGCACAAACTCTGGGACATCCTCGCGGGGGAAGTCGTAGTGGAGTGCCAGGCCTTCGACACCTGCCTGATCGATGACGAGATCGATAGCGCGGGAGGCCAAGCGTGACGTGAAGGGACCATATCCAGAGCGCTGCTCGAGCAGGTCGTCCAGCTTGTCGTCGGCAATATCTACCGGCTGGTCTACGTGCACGTAGCGCCAGGTTTTCTCATTGAAGACCAAGTTACGCCTGGGCTCGATGAAGCCGGGCATCATCTGCATGAACTCTATATTAGTAAGTGTTGCGCCGTGCGCCAGCGCGATGGCCTGCGAGGAACTGAGCACATCAGCCGACGTAAGGCTGCGCTCGAACAGGCCGCCTGTGCCACCGGCTGCGATGACCGTGGCCTTGGCAGCAAAGGGCACGATTCGATTTTCGGTAAGGTCGTAGAGTACGGTTCCGGTTATTCTGCCGTTCGTGTCCTCAACAAGGTCGATAAGCTCATGGCGGGGGAGCAGGCGAATGCCGAGCGACTCGATCCAGGTCGTCAGAGCGTCCTCAAGGGGCTTGCGGGTGAGGCCGCGCCACATGCGCGTCTTGTGGTCAAAGCAGGGGATAAATTGCTTTTGTTGAGCACTCTTGGCGCTTTGCGGACGCTGGAGCTCAACGCCCAGGTCTTGCTCGAGCCAGTCAATCGCTTGGGGAATGCCGTGGACGAACGCTTGGACGAGTTCGGGGTCGGCAACGCCGCCGCCGACGGCCAGGATGGTGTCGATGAGGTCCTGCTCGTCGTCTTCGTTAACGGGTCCGATAAGCCCTAGGCCCCAGGTTCCGGGGAAGAAGCTCGATCCACTCATAGTCTTGCCGGCGCTTGCCACAGTGACGGTTGCACCCGTGCGTGCCGCTTCGATGGCGGCGCAAAGGCCCGCAATGCCAGATCCAATTACCAGTACATCAGTCGATTCCATCGGATTCCTTTCTCGTCCGGCGCATTGTCGCACGGGTGATCGGCAATGGGGCCGCAAAGACTCGGCAAATCGGTAAAGGGCAAATATGGCAGGTGGGCGTCATGGACGCTCTGACGCTCCATCTCATCACATCTTGTATTTCGCCCCAACTGATATATCGGCATTAGCTACCCTGCGACAGCGCAAACAAAAAGAGCCGCTACCTGGGTGGGTAGCGGCTCCAAAGCTCAACTATATGAGCATCGCGCGGGCGCGATTAGGCCTTGAGGGCCTCCTCGACGGCGACAGCGCAGGCGACGGTGGCACCGACCATGGGGTTGTTGCCCATGCCGATGAGACCCATCATGTCAACGTGCGCAGGCACGGAGGAAGAACCGGCGAACTGGGCGTCGGAGTGCATGCGGCCCATGGTGTCGGTCATGCCGTAAGAGGCAGGGCCGGCGCCCATGTTGTCCGGGTGCAGGGTACGGCCAGTGCCGCCACCAGAAGCGACGGAGAAGTACTTCTTGCCAGCCTCGAGGCGCTCCTTCTTGTAGGTGCCAGCGACGGGGTGCTGGAAGCGCGTGGGGTTGGTGGAGTTACCGGTGATCGAGATGTCGACGTTCTCGTGCCACATGATGGCAACGCCCTCGCGGACGTCGTCGGCGCCGTAGCAGTTGACGGCGGCGCGGGGACCATCGGAGTAGGGGATGGTCTCGACGACCTTGAGCTCGCCCGTGAAGTAGTCGAACTGGGTCTTCACGTAGGTGAAGCCGTTGATGCGGGCGATGATCTGAGCAGCGTCCTTGCCCAGACCGTTGAGGATGACGCGCAGCGGCTTCTTGCGAGCCTTGTTGGCGTTCAGAGCCAGGCCGATAGCACCCTCAGCGGCAGCGAAGGACTCGTGACCGGCCAGGAAGGCGAAGCACTCGGTGTCGTCGGAGAGCAGCATGGCGCCCAGGTTGCCGTGGCCCAGACCGACCTTGCGGTCCTCGGCGACGGAGCCGGGAACGGTGAAGGCCTGAATGCCCTCGCCGATGATGGCGGCAGCCTCAGAAGCGGACTTGGCGCCACGCTTGACAGCGAGAGCGCAACCGAGGGTGTAGGCCCACTCGGCGTTCTGGAAGGCGATGGACTGGGTGTTGTTGACGATCTCACGCGGGTTGAAGCCCTTGTCGGTGCAGATCTGCAGAGCTTCCTCGAGGGAGGCGATGCCGTTGTCGGCGAGGCACTTGTTGATCTTGTCAGCGCGGCGCTCGTAACCTTCGAACGTAACAGTCATAGTTATTTCCCTCCCTTTCTACTCGTGAACCGGGAACACGCTGGCGACGGAGTGAGTCTCCTCGTCGGTGCGCGGGTCGATGTACTTGGCAGCGTTCTCCCACTGACCATAGTGGCCCATAGCGCCAGCGATGGCCTCCTCGGGGGTCTTGCCGGCCTTGACGGCGTCGGTGAACTTGCCGAGGTTCAGGAACTCGAATGCGATGATCTCGTTCTTGTCGTTGAGAGCCATGCGGGTGACGTAGCCCTGAGCGAGCTCGAGGTAACGAGCGCCCTTGGCCTTGGTGCCGAACATGGTGCCGACCTGAGAGCGAAGGCCCTTGCCGAGGTCGTCGAGGGAGGCGCCCACGGGCAGGCCGCCCTCGGAGAACGCGGTCTGGCTGCGGCCGTAAACGATCTGCAGGAAGATCTCGCGCATAGCAACGTTGATGGCGTCGCAGACGAGGTCGGTGTTGAGGGCCTCGAGGATGGTCTTACCGGGAAGGATCTCGGAAGCCATGGCGGCAGAGTGGGTCATGCCCGAGCAGCCGATGGTCTCAACGAGGGCCTCCTCGATGATGCCCTCCTTGACGTTCAGCGTGAGCTTGCAGGCGCCCTGCTGAGGTGCGCACCAACCCACACCGTGCGTAAGACCGGAGATGTCGGAAATCTCCTTAGCCTGGACCCACTTGCCCTCCTCGGGGATGGGTGCGGGGCCGTGGTATGCACCCTTGGCAACGGGGCACATGTTCTCCACTTCCTGTGAGTACTGCATGCCTCTCCTCTCTATCGTGTTGGCGTCCCGTCTGGGGGCCGTGGCTGGCGATTGCCGGGCGACCCTTCGAAAGGGACATGACATGCAGCCCCTATAATACCGCGAAATGCACGAAATATTCGGCGAACGGCTCAGTTTTCGTAGCGAGAAGTCCTGAAGTTTTAATTGAAACGGTTTAACTCTATGTTCTGTGTTCGTGAGCTTCCGTAGAGGGGGTCCGTCTTGGGCAAGCTTTTGGTCCGCTCTTGCAAGCGTTGCAGTGGTTGACCTGTTGCAACGGTGCCGTTCGCCGCCTGTTTGCTGCCTTTGGCCGCGCGAGTGTATTGTTTTGCGTGAATGTTTTGATGGCACGCTTCAATCGTGCTGTATTGGATGGTAAGCAGATCCCGGCGAAGGGAGCGCCATGCAGCGCGTTTGGAGAACGGTTACCGGCTTTTACCATGTCTGTGCTCGCGGTGTGGGCAAACAGCTCATCTTTGAGGGCGATGAAGACCGGTGGGAGTTTTTGGAGCTGATGCGCGAGTGCTGCCGCGAGGAGGGTGTGACGGTTATCGCCTGGTGCCTTATGAACGACCACGTGGATCTGGTACTCTCGGATTATGAGGACACGATGAGCGCGGCGATGCACCGGTTGCTTTTGACGTACGCGCGGCGGTTCAATAAACGCACGGGGCGCACAGGCCATCTGTTCCAGAACCGTTTTGATCGGCGTTCGCTCGATACCGATTGGCAGGTGATGGAGGCTATTCGCTCCGTACACGCCGATCCGCAGGAGGTGGGCATCAGTCTCATTGAGCGTTATCCCTGGAGCAGCTTTCCGGAGCATTTGTGCGCTTACGACGGTGATGCGGCCGATGTCGCGAGGGGATTTTCTGATCCTTCTTGCGTGCTTGAACTTTTTGGTTCTGCCGAGGGCTTTATTGCCTATTCGCTTTCGACGCCCGACGGAAGCGAGCCGGCGCTGTGCGATATGAAAGAGACAGAGTGGGAACGCCACGCCTTTGCCGACAAGATGGCGAAGAGCCTCGGGGTTCCGCTCCACGGGGTTAAAGCCGCGCCGTCGGCGCAGCGCAATATCGTCATTCTTGGATTGCACGATGCCGGTTTTACGGTGCGCGAGATCGAACGGCATACGGGAATCAGTAAGAGTACCGTATCTCGTATCGCGCGCGCTTATGCGCGGGTGAAGGCTCAAGCTGAGCTCTCGGAATAGAAAATGGCCGAACCACTCTTAGTCAAGCGATTCGGCCAACAAAATTCTTAAGATTTGGGACAAATACTACTGATTATTTTGTTCCGTGAGCATGCCGTCGAGGGTGCGCCAGGCGAGCTCGGCGCATTTGACGCGGGCGGGCATGTGCGAGATATCCTGGAGCTGGGCGGCTTCGTCCAGGTCTTCCAGGTCCTCTTCGGAGAGCTGCTCGCCGCGGATCATGGCGAGGAAGAGCTCTGCCAGGCGGTGAGCTTCCTCGACGGTCTCGCCGGTGATGAGGTCGGCCATGATGTCGGCACTGGCCTGGCTGATGGCGCAGCCGTGGCCGGTAAAGGAGGCCTCCTCGATCACGCCGTTCTCGACGCGCAGCTGCAAGGTGAGCTCGTCGCCGCAGCTGGGGTTGATGCCGTCGTGCTCGTGCGTGGGAGCATCCATCTCGTACTTATAGTCGGGGTGCGAGTTGTGCTCCATAAATGTGGTGGAGGTGTACAGATTACCCATTGAACGTGCTCCAAACGTGATGCAGGCCGGCGATGAACTTGTCGATATCGGCCTTGTCGTTGTAGAAGGCCACGCTGGCGCGGCAGCAGGCAAGGTTTTCGACACCCAGCCAGGTAAGCAGCGGCTGCGCGCAGTGGTGGCCGGCGCGGATGCAGACGCCGTCCATGTCCATGATGCTCGCGACGTCGTGCGGGTGGATGCCCTTGACGTTAAAGCTCACAACTCCGTGGTGGTTGTCCCAATAGATGGAGCCGATGATCTGGACAAAGTCGAGCTGCATGAGCTCGCCCATCAGGTAGTGGACGAGTGCCTGCTCGCGGGCCTGGATGTTCTCGTAACCCACCGTGTTGACCAGGTAATCAAGGGCGGCGCCCGTGGCGAAGATGCCGGCGGCGTCCTGCGTGCCGGCCTCGAATTTCTCGGGAACGGGCGCCCAGACGGCGTCCTGCTCGGTGACCGAATCGATCATCTCGCCGCCGGTGAGCATGGGCGGCATGGCGTTGAGCAGGTCCATCTTGCCCCACAGCACGCCGATGCCCATGGGGCCCATGGCCTTGTGCGCGCTAAAGGCAAAGAAGTCGGCTCCCAGGTCGGCCACATCGACCGGCATGTGCGGCAGCGACTGCGCGCCGTCGACGACCAGATAGCCGCCGTACTTGTGGACGAGCTTGCCGAGGTTCTTGACCGGGTTCTCGACGCCCAGCACGTTAGAAACCTGACCCACGGCCAAGATTTTGGTCTTGGGGCCCACCTTGGACAGAACCTCCTCGGTGGTGAGTTGACCGGTCTTGGTGGGGTAGAGGTAGACGAGCTTGGCGCCGGTCTCGCGGCAGACCTGCTGCCACGGAATCAGGTTGGAGTGGTGCTCCATGATGGTGATGACGACCTCGTCGCCCGGTTTGAGCACTGTGGGCGCAAAGCTCTTGGCGACCAGGTTGAGCGACTCGCTCGTGTTGCGGGTGAAGACGACCTCGTTGGCCTGTGAGGCGCCGATGAGGTCGGCGATCTGCTGGCGGACCTTCGCGATGGCGTCGGTTGCCTCGACGGACAGCGAGTACAGGCCGCGCAGGGGGTTGGCGTTCATGCGCTGGTAGAAGTCGCGTTCGGCGTCAAGCACGCAGGCGGGGCGCTGCGCGGTGGCGGCGCTATCGAGGAAGGCGATCTCGGGGTGCTGCTGGAAAAGCGGGAATTGTGCCTTGTAGGGATTGGTCTCGATGTCGACGGTAGGCCAGCCGCGCGAGGCCTCGTCGCTGGCGTCGAGCTCCATAGGCTCCGGTGCGGTACAGGTGTCGCATTTAACGTGCTCGGTGTCGATCATGCGAGCTCCTCTTCAAAGTTGTCGATCAGGTTGTTGCCCAGGCGGACGACGGCGGCGCGGGTGCGCTCGTCGGTCGCGGAAAGCGCGGCGTCCTCCAGCTTGGCGCGGATGAACAGGTCCTCGGCGGCATTTTGGTCAAGGCCGCGGCAGGCGAGATAGAACAGCTGCTCGTCGCGGACGTGGCCGATGGTAGCGCCGTGGTTGCCGGCGACGTCGTCCTCGTCGCAGAGAATGACGGGAACGGTCTTGTTGTCGACGCCCTTGTTGGCCAAAAGCACCGTCTCGCGCTCGGTGCCGGTTGCACCCTTGCAGCCGTGCACGAGGTCGATGGTGCCGCGGTAGACCTTCTTGGACGTGCCGGTCAGTACGCCGTTGGCGTCGATCTCGCACTCGGTCTTGCGACCGCGGTGGCGCAGCTCGTAGTTAAAGTCGCGCACCTGCTCGCGGGCGCCCAGGTAGTCAGTATCGATGGTGACCTTGGCGGTATCGCCCAGCAGGTCGCCGGCAAGGCCGGTGGCGCTGGCGCCGGCACCCAGGACGGTGTGCTGCACGTTGACGCGCGCACCCTCGTCCAGGAACAGGCCGGTGTCGTCGAGCGCGATCCAGCTATCGTCGAGCGTCTGCGTGCAGGTCACGTTGACGGTGGCGTACTCGTGGGCGCACGCGCGTAGCACGGAGCCCACGACGCCTTGGCCGGCAACGGGGGAGTCCAGGGCTATGCGTAGGTCGAGCGTTGCCTGCGGACGGGCGACGACATCGATGGCGGCGATGGCCGTGGCAGTGTCGACGCCACTCACGCGCACGGTAACCGTGGCGTGCTGGTATGCGGGCACATCGATGACGATGCGCTTGGTGGCGTGGTCGGCCAAGTAGGTGTAGGCAGCCTCGCCCATGCCGGTCTCGAAGGCTTCAGCAGGGGAGAGCTCCTCCTCGAGCTTGATGGCACCGGCCTGGTAGATGGAGGTGGCGGGCACGTCAAGCTCGGTCTCGGGCGTGATGCGGGCGCGGTCGGCGGCATCGCCAGGGGCGGAGGCGCGGCGCTCGGGGAAGCGCTCGGCCATGGCGTCCATGGCGGCGTCGAACGCGTCTGCCACGCCAGCAAACTGCTCTTCCAAGCCCTCAGCCTCAACGGCCTCGGCGGGAGCGGCGGCAAGCTCGTCAGAGAGCTCGAGCTTGGTCTGGTTCATCTTCAGCCAACCCCAAGTGGCAGCTGGCATCGCATTGACCTGCTCAAGGGTGGTAGCAGCGGTGTTCGTGGTCTGGTTCATTATCCGATCGCTCCTTCCATCTCGAGCTTGATCAGGTTGTTCATCTCGACGGCGTACTCCAGCGGCAGCTCCTTGGAAACCGGGTTGGCAAAGCCGTTGACGATCATGGTACGGGCTTCTTCCTCCGAGATACCGCGGCTCATCAGGTAGAACACCTTATCGTCGCCGATGCGGCCGATGGTGGCCTCGTGGCCGATGTCGACGTTCTTGGCGCGGATGTCCATGGCGGGGATGGTGTCGGAGCGGCTCTGGTCGTCGAGCATGAGCGACTGGCAGCTCACGGTTGCCTTGGAACCCTCGGCCTTGGGCGTGGCCACGATGGAGCTGCGGAAGGTCTGGATGCCGCCGCTCTTGGAGATGCCCTTGGTCTCGACGGTTGCCGAAGTATCGGGCGCGTTGAGCACGACCTTGCAGCCGGTATCCAGGTTCTGGCCGGCGCCGGCAAAGGTAATGCCGGTAAAGCTCGAGCGGGCGCGGCGTCCGCTGAGCACGCTCATGGGGTAGAGGTAGCCCACGTGGCTGCCGAAGGAGCCGCTGATCCATTCGATGTCGCCATCCTCGTCCACGCGCGCACGCTTGGTGTTGAGGTTGTACATGTTCTTGGACCAGTTCTCGATGGTCGAGTAGCGCAGGTGCGCGCGCTTGCCCACAAAGAGCTCGACGGCGCCGGCGTGGAGGTTGGCCACGTTGTACTTGGGCGCGGAGCAGCCCTCGATAAAGTGCAGGTCAGCGTCGTCCTCGACGATGATAAGCGTGTGCTCAAACTGGCCGGCGCCCTTGGCGTTAAGGCGGAAGTAGCTCTGCAGCGGGAAGTCCAACTTGGTGCCCTTGGGCACGTAGACAAACGAGCCGCCCGACCATACGGCGCCGTGCAGGGCCGCAAACTTGTGGTCGGTGGGCGGGATGAGTGTCATAAACTTCTCGTGGATGAGCGGCTCCCACTGCGGGTCGTGCAGGGCCTCCTCGATGCCGGAATAGACGATGCCCATCTTGGACGCCGTGTCCTGCATGTTGTGGTAGACCAGCTCGGAGTCGTACTGCGCGCCGACGCCTGCCAGGTAGCTGCGCTCGGCCTCGGGGATGCCCAGGCGCTCAAAGGTATTCTTGATGTCGTCGGGCACCGACTCCCAGTCGTGCTTTTGTTCGGTGTTGGGCTTGACGTAGGTGACGATGTTGTCCATGTCCAGGCCCTCGATGGAGGGGCCCCATGTCGGGTCGGGAAAACGGTTGAAGATCTCGAGGGACTTTAAGCGCAGGTCGAGCATCCACTGCGGCTCGTCCTTTTTGGCGCTAATCTCGCGCACGATGTCGGGCGTGATGCCGGCGTCGAGGCGCTCGAATCCCTCCTCGCCATAGGTGAAGTCGTAGAGGCTGCGGTCGATGTCCGCGACCTCGGTGCGGTTCTTGGTCATTGCGTCGCCCCTTTACGCCTGCTGCTCGGCAGCGGCGGCCTCGGCCTGGGCGCGCTGCTCGGCGGCCTCGCGCTCGAAGGTCTCAAAACCGTTCTTGTCGATCCAGGGGATGAGCGAGGCGTCGTCCTCGCGCACGATGTGGCCCTTGACCATAACGTGGACGCGGTCGACATCCAGGTGCTCCAAGATGCGCGTGTTGTGTGTGATGATGAGCATGGAGCCGTCGCAGCTCTTGCGGTAGGCGTCCATGCCGTGGCTGACGGTGGACAGGGCGTCGACGTCTAGGCCCGAGTCGGTCTCGTCGAGGATGGCGAGCTTGGGCTGCAGCAACAGGAGCTGGAGCATCTCGACCTTCTTCTTCTCGCCGCCCGAGAAGCCCACGCCCAGCTCGCGGTTGAGGTAGGCGGTATCCATGTTGAGCTCTGCCGCGAGCTCCTTGACGCGACGGCGGAACTCCTTGCCCTTCATCTCCAGGCCGGGGCGGCCGGCGATGCTGGCGCGCAAAAAGCTCGACAGCGGCACGCCCGGAATCTCGACCGGGGCCTGGAAGCTCAGGAACAGGCCGGCGCGCGAGCGCTTGTCGGTGGTGAGCTCAGTGATGTCCTGGCCGTCAAAGACGATGCGGCCGTCGTTGACCGTGTAAACGGGGTCGCCCATGACCAGGTGGCCGAGGGTGGACTTGCCGGCGCCGTTGGGTCCCATCAGAACGTGGGTCTCGCCGGCGGCGACGTTGAGGTTGACGTTGTGGAGGATGGTCTTCTCGTCCACGGAGGCGGTCAGACCTTCGATGGAAAGCAGCGGATTTGCGCTCATGCTGTCCCTCTCTGTATATGGTGTACTCATAGGTGTACTAAACCCTAGGAATCTTCTCGGAATAAAGTTACTATGGGTTCGGCGTTAGTCAAGGGAAAACCCGACTAATCCACTCGACTTTTCTAGATGTGGGACAAAATAACAAGGTTTGTTTGTCCCACTTACTTAAGATTTGGGACAAACAAGCCTGGTATTTTGTCCCGGTAACGATGAGAGGGTAGGTATGCTCATTTCTTCTAAGGGCCGCTATGCCCTCCGGCTGATGATCTATATCGCAGCGCTGGGTGACACCGAGGGCAAGATTGCCCTTCGCGAGGTTGCCGACCGCGAGCATATCTCACAAAAGTATCTGGAGCAGCTGGTTCGTCCGCTTATGAAGGCGGGCCTGCTTAAGAGCGTGCGCGGCAAGGGCGGCGGCTACATGATGGCCAAGGACCCCGCCGAGGTGCGTGCCGGCGACATCCTGCGTGCCGTCGAGGGCAGCACGGCTCCGGTGGCGTGCGATGGTATCGACAATAGCTGTACCCGCAGCGATTTGTGCTCGACCGTCAAGTTCTGGCGCGGTCTGGACGACGTGATTGAAAAGTACGTCGACGGCGTGACGTTGGCCGACCTAGCCGCCGTCCCCGAGATCAACTTTGACATTAAGCTGTAGGTTGAGCGCAATTCCTTAAGATTTCGCGGAGGGTTGTTGCCGTTTACCGAGGGGTTGTTGTGTAACAACGGGCGAGCTGCAATACTTATTTTATCTTTGCAAACTGAACTTTAACTACACCAATGCAGGGAGGATCTTATGCAGCCCAAGCATTCTGCTATTGTCGCGGGCCTGACGCTGGCGCTTTCGTTTGGCGCCATTTCCGCGCCGGCACCCGCCGCTGCCGAGGAGCCCACGCCGGGCGTTGCCTCGGATGCCACCGATATCGATAAGGGTCTCTACACCCAGCAGTCCTTCTCGGGCGTGCTGAGGTCGGTCCAGGGCGTTTCGTTTGTCAACGTGACTCCCGAGATGAAGTACTTTACCAAGTACGAGAGCCATGGCAACTACAACCAGGGCTTTTCGTACGGTGACGGCTATAACGCGCTGGGTTATTACCAGTTCGACCGTCGTTGGTCGCTCATTCCGTTTATGAAGCAGGCCTACAACTACAGCCCCGAAAAATACAGCATGCTCAAGGATGCGATTGATCGCGGCGGCGAGATTTCCAACGCGAACAATTCCATGTCCGAGAACGGTCAGCTTACCGAGCTGGGCCGTATTGCACAGGAGGCCTTCCAGGGTGCTTATAACACCGATCCTGCTGAGTTTTCGGCTCTGCAGGATGCGTATGCGTACAACTCGTACTATGCGGTGACCGAGGCATGGCTCAAGAGCGGCCTGGGTATTGATATTTCGGGCCGCGCCGATTGCGTCAAGGGCATGGTGTGGAGCATTACCAACATGTGCGGCACTGGTGGCTGCAGGGACTTTTTCCGCTGGGCGAATCTTTCCAACGATATGTCCGACCGCGAGTTTGTGACGGCGCTTTCCAATAGCGTGGTCAACAATGTCGCCACCAAGTTTTCAAGTCAGCCCCAGTATCATGAGGGCTGGAAGAATCGTTATAAGAATGAGCTGAAGGACTGCTTGGTTTTTATCGCCGAGGATGAGGCTGCCGCTGCGACGCCCATGCAGCCCGAGCCTGCGCCGGCGCCCTCGCCGACACCTGATTCGAATGGCGGCTCGGGGGACGATGCCAACGATGACAAGATGGATGCGCCCTCGACCGATGCTGACGGTAATGGCTCTGCTGGTGGCACTACCAACGACGGCTCTACCTCGAACGGCTCCGATTCGAACGGCCCTGCTGCGGGCGATTCGTCTTCAAACTCTGCCGGCAATACGGACAGCGCCGCCTCTGGTTCGACCGACGCTGACTCCTCTAGCTCATCCACCGGCTCGAGCGATTCGTCCGTTGACATCGGCTCTAACAACGGCTCTGGCTCTGACGCAACCCCTGATTCCGATGTTTCCAAGGATGACTCGAATAAGGCGCCGGACGCTCCCGTTACTTCGCCGGACAAGAAGCCTTCTTTCTCCGAGCAGCTTGGTTCTACGCTGGGTTCTTCGCTGATGGCTGGCGTCAATAACGGCTCGGCCCAGAACAAGGACAACTCTGATCAGGTTTCCACGGAAAAGGCTGAGGCTGCAAAGGGCGACTCCAAGGACGAGGCATCCGAGAAGGTTGAATCCGATAAGGGTTCTAGCTCTGAGGAGAAGGACAAGGATAAGAAGTCTGAATCTGAGGAGAAGGACAAGAGCAAGACCGAGGGCGAAAAGCAGCAGGGCGAGGACGAAAAGAAACAGTCCGAAGACGACGACAAGAGCGGTGCCGACAACCAGAGCCAAGAGCAAAATGGCTCCAAAACGGTGACCACTACTACCACGACGACTACAACTACCAAGTCATCTGGCGGCAATATGCCCAAGACGGGCGACTTGATCGTGATGGCGAGCCTTGCCAGTGCAAGCTTGGCCACACTGGGCGCTACGTCTATCGTAAGTGGTAAGCATAAGCTCGATCAGCAAAAGAAGGCTGCTGGGCAGAACGACTCCGAGGAGTAGTCCCTTTCGGTTGCCCGACAGCTAAAGATTCGCAATGGGGGCCGGTGCAGTTGCATCGGGCCCCATTTTTGTTGCACAAAGATTTGTTATGCCCCCTCAAGGCCTTTGTTCCTACCGTTGCCCGATGCCTTTGCGCGGATGCAGCGTTGTGCTTGAACTGCTCGCTACAATGGGCCTCGTGCTACGTTTTAGGGAGAAATTACAGTGTCTGAACAGGAGTATTGCAACAGTGCCGATACTTTTGGCGTACGGCTTGTCAACCATGTCGATGATGCGGTTATGCCGGTCGGTGTACATGATTTTGCCGATGCCATTGGTCGTTGCATGCTGATCGATAAGACCATGTTTATTGCCGATGTGTTGGACTGCGACGCGTCCGTTGTGGTGTGCTGTCGACCCGAGGGTTTTGGCAAGAGCATGAACTTGTCGATGCTCAGGGCTTTTCTGGAGCGTCCGGCGGTCGGTCACGCCGGTCGGATCTCGTTTGCCGATGCTCAGATTTGGGATGCGGACGGTGGGCGCTATCGGGATGAGTGCGCTTGCTATCCGGTGATATCGCTGGACTTTTCTGGCGCCGCGAGGCGTGGCCCCGCTGTTGCCGGCGTCGTGCGCGATGCCCTTTCGGGCGAGTGCGCTCGCTTGTTGGCGCTCTTGGAGGCTCCGGATTTAGCTCGAGATAAGGTGCGTCACATCGAACGTGTCGCGCGTGGCGTGGCGAGCGCGGACGAGGTTGACTCGGTGCTCGGTGTGCTCATAGAGCTGCTGGAGATTGCCTGCGATGAGCAGGTTGTATTGCTCGTTGATGGGTACGATGCGGCGTGGTCTCGCCGTGCGAGCGCGAGGGACGCTTCCGACGCCGATCCGGCAGAACTACTTGACCGTGTGCTGTTTGACGCCATTGCTGCCGCGGGTCATTCGCTACGCTTTGCTTGTCTGATGGGGGAGCGTCCCAGTCCTGCCGAAGCGGCGCTTTCTTCGCGCAGTTGCTCGTATTGTCTGTCGACGCCGCTTTCGACGTGGTGTGACCGTTGGTTCGGCTTTTCGGATGCCGAGGTCCAGGCTCTGTTGAATCATGCTGGGCGCGAGGAATACCTTGATGATGCGCGTGAATGGCTCGAGGGATATCGGTTTGGCAGGGCCTATTGCTCGAGTCCAGCGCGTGTGATCGGTTTTTTGGACCGAGGCTGCACGGCGCCTGTGCGCGCCGATCTGTATGGGTATGCGGATTGCCTGAGTAGGGTAGTTGCCGGGTGGAATCTCGACCGCCTTTCGGTCTTGTTTGATTTGCTCGAGGCCCATGGGTGTGCTGAGGTCCCGCTTTGTTTGGGCACTGCAGAGCCAGATGTCTCGCCTGACGATGGCATGTGGACAGCGCTGTATCTGTCCGGTTTTCTCACGACGGATATGACTGAGGAGCCAGAGCATGGCGATCGGCTCCGTGCTTTGCGATTGCCCAATAACGAGCTTCGCCAGGCCTTGCGTCTAGTGATTATTGAGTGGTTTGAGTGCGCTGCCGAAGACATTCGAGACGTCGATGCGTTTCGCGACGGGCTGTGCCATGGGAACGAGGATACCGTGAGGCGGGCGCTAAGCCGCATCTTGGGGGATGCGGGAATCGGTGAGACCGACCCAGATAAGCCTCTGCCATATCATCTGCTCTTGCAGGGGCTCTGCTTTGGCTTGCCGGGCTATGCCAATCCTGCCTCGAGGCGAAAGTGTGGCGCGGGTCGCTGGGACATCCAGGTTTTCCCTACGGGTGCTATGTTCGACGTAGCAGACACGATTGGCATGCTGGACGAGCGCCCGCTGATAACGATTAACTTGATGTATGACCCCGATGTGGATGCGCTAGGGTTGGAATTGCTGGCCGTGCAGTCACTACTCGACATAGAGCGCGACGGCATCGACGAAATCCGTGTGCCGCGCCCCGGCGTGGGTCGCATGCGCTGGGGGTTCGGTTTTGATGGGCAGCATGTGGCTACGGTGTGCCAGCGGCTTTAAGCGCCGAGGTGTTTCCGGCTTCCGTTACTCGGTGTCCTTCATGGGCGGCATGGGCTTCCAGTTGGGATCCTTGATGATCTTGCGGGCGTCCTTCATGCCACGGCGCAGCGCCGGAATGCCGGTCTTAAAGCACTTGTCAACGGCGGCCAGGCGAATGAATTCCTTGCAGAAGGTCGCGGCATTGCCCAGGCGGAACAGCATGGGGTGGTAGTCACCGTAGATCTGCATATAGCGAGCGAGGAAGCCTCGGTTGCGCATGATGTAGTAACGGTTGGTGTCGCTCGTGGAGTTGAGCTGGCGCTTGCCGGCGATATCCCAGTTGGAGACGGCGCGGGCGCGCTTGAGCACCACGTCGGCGACCACGGCGGCGGGGAAGTGCTGGCTGGCTACGTAGCCGTAGCAGGCATCGTCGCCGTAGATAAAGAAGCGCGCGTCGGGCAGGCCAATCTTGTCGACCACGCGGCGCGAGAACATGCCGCCCTCAAAGCACAGCTGGTTCATGGCGCGGTAGCCCTCGGGACCCAGATCCCACTTGGCGATAGGGTTAGGGATGCCGAGCGAGAGGATGAGCTGGTACTGCCAAAAGAAAGCGCCGCCGTCAAAGTCCAGGCGCGAACCCTGGATGACATCGTAGCGGTCGGTCCACTTGGCAAGACGCTCGATGCCTTCGGGGATGACGAGCACGTCGTCGTCCATCACCCAGAACCACTGGGCGCCCAGGTCGTAGGCGCATTTGGTGCCGGCGGAGAAGCCGCCCGCACCGCCGCCGTTTTCGAGCTGCGGGGCGTAGATGACACGGTCGGTGCCGCCCTGCGCGTCGGGCTGCTCGGTGTCGATGCCCCACAGGTTGGCCAGGCGCTCGTTGAATGCGGCGCACATGGCCTCGGTCTCGCGCGAATTCTCGTTATCGACAATCACGATGCGCCAGGGCGCGGCCGTGAGCTCGGTCATGGAGTCGAACAAGTTGGCCAGGAGTTCCTGGCGCTTGTACGTAACGACGACGATGGCGAGCTTATCGATGGGAGCGGGAAGGGTTGAAGGCATGGGGCAATATATCCTTTCACGCGCGGCGCGCATGCGCTGCACGGAAGCTATCGAATACGTCCTTGGGACTGTCCTATTGTAAAGGCTCGGCGCGCCTTGACGGTAAGCTTTGAATAAAACGCAGGAACCTGCCACGGGCCCGCCGCATGACGTGGGGCTGCTTTGCCCGCAAGAGGCTCCATAGATTATATAAACGCCCGCTGGCGCGCTGACCCTTTGATACCATGAAACGACAGGTATTTCCTAAGGAGCACATTTGTCTACTAACGCCTCTGGCAGCCCTGTTCTGTCGCTGCTTATTCCCATTTACAATGTTCAGCGCTACCTGCGCGAGTGCCTCGATTCCGCCCTGGCGCAGACGCTCAAGGATATTGAGATCATCTGCATTAACGACGGGTCGACCGACAACTCGCCGGCGATTATTCGCGAGTATATGGAGCGCGATAGGCGCGTCAAGATGATCGACAAGGCCAACAGCGGCTACGGCGACTCGATGAACCGCGGGCTGGAGATGGCGCGTGGCAAGTACGTTGGCATCTTGGAGTCCGATGACTTTATGGCGCCCGACGCACTCGAAAAGCTTGTCTCGGCCGCCGATAGCAATAATGCCGACTTTGCGAAGGCGAACTTTGATTTCTACTGGTCTAAGCCCGAGGAGCGTCGCTCGCTGCACGAGATGTTTAGACCTCAGGATTGCGGCAAGCCAGTGCACCCGAGCGATACGACGCAGTTCTTTAAGCAAAAGCCGTCGATTTGGTCGGCAGTGTACCGTCGCGATTTTCTTGAGCGCAACGGCATTAAGTTCCTGCCGACTCCGGGGGCATCCTTTCAGGACACGTCATTCGCCTTTAAGGTGATCGCGTGCGCCGATAAGGCTATTTACCTGCACGATGCCGTGTTGTCGTATCGCCAGGACAACGAGAATTCCTCGGTCAATTCTTCGGCTAAGGTCTTTTGCGTCAATACCGAGTATGCCGAGATTGAGCGTTGGATTCGAGAGGATTATGCCCGCGGCCACGCAAGCGGCGATGTCGCGCGCATGCTCAAGTTCAATCAGCTCATTAAGTACGATTCGTACATGTGGAACTACGTGCGCCTGGCGCCTAAGTTCTATAAGGAGTTCCTGGTTCAGATGACCAAGGAGTTCCAAGCGGCCTTGGACGCCGGGGATTTTTCGCTTGACGACCTCAAGCCGTGGAAGCGCGCAAATCTCGCTGCCATCCTCAAAGATCCTGAGGGCTGGGTTGACGAGCATCCGAGCTTTGCGACGGATGGTGCCTTGGGGCGTGCTAAGTATTACGCCTCGGTTGGAGGCCCGGGCGTGGTCGCCGCCTTCCTCATCGAATCGCTGAGGAGGTAGGTCGGCATGGGAGAGGCCTCGTGTCCTAAAGCTACCATTGTCGTCCCCGTTTACAACTCTGCGCGCTCCATTCAGCGATGCCTCGATTCGCTGTTGGCCCAGTCCGAGCGCTCGATTCAGGTTGTCTGCGTCAACGACGGTTCGACTGATGATTCGTTGAACGTGTTGCGCCAGATCGCGCAGGCCGACGATCGCGTACTGGTGATTGACCAGGAAAACGCGGGCGTCTCGTGTGCTAGAAATGCCGGTATCGATGTCGCCGAGGGCGAGACCGTCTTTTTTGTGGACGCCGACGATTACATCGATGCCCGGACGGTCGAGCACGTGCTGCATTCCATGGAGTCTGCAGATGCCGAGGCCGCCGTTTTTGGCGGCGTCTGTGAACCTGCCGATGCTGCCCCCAAGCGCGTCCAGCAACTCATGAGCCCCAAAGCTGGTACCTTCGGCGCCCGTGATCCCCAACTGCTGTTCCATTCGAATGCGCAGCCCTATGCCTGCCGTGCGGCTTTTTCGTGCGAGCTGCTCAATCGCGAAGGCATTCGCTTCGCCCCCGGTTTGGCTTTGGGCGAGGACGTCGTCTTCCAATTTGTGGCTTATGCGCTTGCCCGTAAGACCGTCGTCATGCCGGACAAGTTCTACCACTACGTGATGGAGAGCGAATCGGCGACGCACGAGTTCAACAGTGCCGAGGCTCGTGCCAAAAAGCTTGACGCCCACATGAGGATGCTCGAGGAGGTCTTGGAGGGCTGGGCGGCCTACGGTCTTTTGGACCTGTGTCCCGGCGAGCTGATAACTTGGTTTTTGGACCTAATTGTGTTCGACCTGGCGCGCTTGGATGCCGATGACTTCCATCGCGTGGCGGCTCGCGTCAACATGGACCTCGCGACGTTTTTGGGAACGGACTGGGCAGATATGCCTGCCAAGGGCGCTGTTTGCCGTGTTGCCCACAAGTTCGTTGCGACGACCTCGGGCTTTTCGATGGCAGATGCCACGCTGTTCTATCTTTCGACTCGCGGTCTCAAAGCCTGCCTGGAGCGCTTTCTCTAATTCCAAGCGCTGCCGCCCGCCGCAACTCGGCTGCTAAAATAACCCTGTTACACGCTATTCAACAGGAGGTTCTCTTGCAGAACTCTGATACCCCTAAAGTTTCGCTGCTTGTTCCCATCTGCAATGTTGAGCGCTACCTGCGCGAGTGCCTCGATTCCGCCGTGGCGCAGACGCTCAAGGACATCGAGATCATCTGCATCAACGACGGTTCTACCGATAGTTCGCCAGATATCATCCGCGAGTACATGGAGCGCGACCCCCGTGTAAAGATGATCGACAAGGCCAACAGCGGCTACGGCGACTCGATGAACCGCGGCCTGGAGATGGCGCGCGGCGAGTACGTGGGCATCCTTGAGTCCGACGACTTTATGTTTGAGGATTCGCTCCAAAAGCTGGTCGCCAAGGCCGATGCTGAGCATGCCGATGTCGTTAAGGGCGACTTTTACCTGTATTGGTCCACGCCCAGCGAGCGCCGTGAGCTGTTTGGAATTATCGACGAGCATATGACGGGCGCCGCGTATCGCCCCGTCGATCGCCCGGGCATCTTCTACCGCAAACCTTCCATTTGGTCGGCTATCTATCGGCGCGAGTTCCTCAACGACAATCAGATTCGGTTCCTTCCCACGCCGGGTGCCTCGTATCAGGACGCAGGCTTTAACTTTAAGGTTTGGGCTTGCGCCGAGCGTGCCGCGTTTATTGCGGACCCCATTTTGTGCTATCGCCAGGATAACGAGAAGAGCTCCGTTAATTCGCCCAACAAGGTGTTTTGCGTGTGCGACGAGTATGTCGAGATGCAGCGCTTTTTGGACGAGCGTCCCGAGCTCAAGGCTCAGCTTCAGGGCATTTTAATGCGCATGAAGGTCGATACGTACCGCTGGAATGATGAGCGTCTGGTCGATGAGCTGCGTGGGCAGTTTTGGGAGAAGGCTTCGCCCGAGCTGAAGGCCGATTGGGATGCCGGTCGCTTTGACCTGTCGCTGTTTGATCCGCGTGGCGAGACCGACTTGCGCCTGATGGTCAAGTCGTCTCGCGCCTATATCGATTCGCGCTTTGACTTTAAGAAGCCGGGCAAGTTGAATACGTTTAAGCATTACTTTAAGATCGGCGGCCTACCGTTGGTCTGGCGCGTGCTGACGTATCAGCGCACCTACGGCGACAACCCGCACCCTGATGACGTTCCGGCCGCACAGTAGGAGCGAGTGACTATGGCTACCCCCAAGATTTCCGTTATCGTTCCCATCTATAAAGTGGAGGAGTGCCTGGCCTGGTGCCTGGACTCCCTGCTTGCGCAGGACATGCCCGATTGGGAAGGCGTGCTGGTCAACGATGGCTCGCCGGACGGTTCGCGCGATATCGCCGTGTCTTACTGCGAGCGTGATGCGCGCTTTACGCTGGTCGATAAGGAGAACGGCGGCCTGTCGAGTGCGCGTAATGCAGGCATCGCCGCGTCCACGGCGCCTATCGTCGCGTTTTTGGATTCCGACGACCGCTTTACGCCCGATGCATGCCGCGTGATCGTCGATGCCTTTGAGCGCGAGCGCTGTGATGTTTTGACCTTTGGCGCGAACCCGTATCCGCTGGAGGCGGGGTATCCGTGGCTTAACTATGTGCTGAGCCCGCGCGATGTGTCGTTTGAAGGCTATAGCTCCAATCTGCTGTTTAAGGAAGCATCTCGCCCCTTTGCATGGCGCACCGCCTGCAAGCGTGAGTTTTTGCTGGATAACGGGATCGTGTTCGACGATACCGTTACGTATGGCGAGGACCAGGTCTTCGATTTTGCCGTGTACGGTCGTTCGCACAAGACCGCGCTTATCTCGAACAAGCTGTATGACTACCGCGTGGCGCGCAAGGGTTCGCTTATGGACGCCATGCGCTACGACGACGAGACACGTCTGCTGGAGCACGTGAAGATTTACTCTGCGGTGCTGGCTGACTGGCAGCGCGACGGTCTCGATGTCCTGCATGCCGATGACCTGGCGTACTTCCTATGCGATCTGGTGCTGTACGATGCGCTCAGGTTGCTGGGTTCGGACTGCGGCAAGGTGTTTGCTGCCGTTGCCACGGCGCTTGCCGGTTCTGCCGTGGGCAGCGATGCTGCGCTCGCACAATGCGCTTCTTCTGTTGCTGCTATGGTGCGTGCGGCGCTTACCAGCAAGGCCCCCAATGCCCGTGGGTGCAAAAAGCTCATGTTCGATTACGACGTCTTGAGGTTTGGGCGCCTGGGTGCCTGCAAACGCATGGCAGCGAACGCCCTGGGAAAGCGAGAAGTGTAGATGAGTATCAAGCGTTTGGCACTTTGCCGCAGTCAGGGCCGTCTGTTTGTGCTGCTTCGTTTTGCCGGTCAGGATGTCGCCGCGCTTATCGAGCGGGAGGGTTCTCAAGCGTTTGTCCATGCGACGACGAGCGGTTCTTGTGTGCCGTCGCTGGTGCTCCCGGTCGATCGTGGCCGTGTGCTGGCGCTTTGCCCTTCCGTTTCCGATTACGAGCGCGAGCTCGCCGTCTTGGTGCTTCCGTTTTTGGATGGCTCGTCGATGGATGTCGTTTTTGCATCCGGTGGCCAAAGGTTGGGCTCCATTCGCCTCGATAGCCGCGTGGCCAAGTTGGAATCCAAGATTAACTACAAAGCAAAGCCTGCGCTGTGTGCGCTTATCCGCGATGCGCAGCGTGGCGAACACTGCGGCCTCTACGAGATCGATGCCATTCGCTATTTGCCGGCAGACGCCGGCGCGGTGTGGCGCTATGAGGTTACGTGGGCGGGAGATCCTCAGTGCGCCCCTGAGATCCAGATCTTCGATACGCATATGAATGCGATCGATGCCACCGTGCATGTGTTTGAGTCGCAGGTCGATGTGCCGCAGCAGGACGGATGCCGCGTCAATAAAACGTATCTGAGTGTTGAGATGCCCCAGGATATACGTGATTTTGTCGCGATTGCAATCGACCCCGCGGGGCAGATCCAGAGCGGTTTTTGCGCCATGGATGGTCGCCTGTACAACGGCATGGTCGACGACAGCTGGAACCGCATGAAGGATGCACGCGCTGACGACGCAGCTTATCGACGTTGGTTTGAGCAGCATCGCGCAAAGCCGGGCGATCTGGCGTGCCAGCGTGTCGCTTCGGCGGCCTTTGCCTATAGGCCGCTCGTGAGCATTGTGGTGCCGTGCTACAAGACCGATCGAGTCTACCTGCGCGAGCTGCTGGACTCGGTGCTAGCCCAGAGCTATGACAACTGGGAATTGCTGTTCATGGACGCCTCGCCCGAATGGGATGCGGTGGCCAATCTTGCAGCAAGTGCCAACGACGAGCGCGTTCGTCGCATCGAGCTGCCCGGCAACGGCGGCATTGTGCTCAACACCAACGCTGGTATTCAGCAGGCGACTGGAGACTATATCGCGTTCTTGGACCATGACGACATTCTGGAGCCGGACGCGTTATTCCACTATGTTGCCGCGCTGAATAAGGTGGCCGAGGGCGAGCGTCCCCAGGTCCTGTTCTGCGACGAGGACATGTTCCAGAAAACGGGGGAGTGGGGCCAGCCGGTCTTTAAGACCGTACTCAACGTCGACCTGCTCTATAGCCATAACTGCGTGACGCATTTCCTGATGGTGGAGAAGGCGCTCATCGATCACATTGGTTTGTCCCCAGAAGACGTTGCGGGCGCCCAGGACTACGACTTGACGCTTCGCTGCCTTGTAGCCGGCGCGCGCTTTGAGCACGTTGCGCATGTGCTGTATCACTGGCGCGTTCATCTGGGATCGACCGCCGACGGTTCTGCCGATAGTAAGCCGTATGCTATTGAAGCCGGGCGCCTTGCGCTGCAGCGCCACTTTAACGCGCTGGGCATTTGCGGAACGGTCGAGGAGACCGAGACGCCGTTTGTCTACCGTATGCGCTATGCGCTGCCAAAGCCTGCGCCGCTGGTGAGCATTGTGATTCCCACCAAGGATCACGTCGAGACGCTCGACGCCTGCGTGATGTCGATCGCCCAGAAGGCCACGTATGCCAACTACGAGATCGTCTTGGTGGAGAACAACAGCGAAGACCCGGAGACGTTTGCGTATTACGAAACCCTTCTGGAGCGCATAGCGGCTGCATCTGGTGGCAAGGGCACGGCGCGCGTTGAGTGGTGGCCGGGCGAGTTCAATTACTCCCAGATCATCAACTTTGGCGTTGAGCATGCCAAGGGCGACTATCTGCTGCTGTTGAACAACGATACCGAGGTCATAAGCCCCGGCTTTATTGAAGAGATGATGGGCTATCTGATGCGTCCCGATGCGGGCGTGGTGGGCGCCAAACTCTATTTTGCCGATCATCTGGTGCAGCATGCCGGCATTTTGGTTGGCGTGCGCGGCGCACTTGCCCATGCCAACCAGGACTTCTCGGCAAAGCGCGAGGGATACCTTGCCCGTGCTGTACGTCCCGGCAACTTTAGCGCCGTAACGGGCGCCTGCCAGATGGTTCGTCGCGACGTGTTTGAGCAGGTCGGAGGCTACAACGAGGAGTTCGCCGTCGGCTTTAACGACGCGGACTTTTGCCTCCGTGTGCGGGAGGCGGGCTACCGCACCATCTTTACGCCCTATGCCGAGCTGTACCACTACGAGTTCACCTCGCGCGGCAGGGAAGAGGCCAACGAGGAAAAGCTGCGCCGCTGGAAGCGAGAGCAGGCACTGTTCATGCAGCGCTGGCCGGAGTTCTTCCTCGATGGCGATCCGTGGTTGGGGCCAAACCTATCTGCCGAGAGTGAGTATTTCTCGGTCTAAGGCAATGGGTTTAGGAAGTCCTGAACTTTCTTTCGCTATGAGCTTGGAAGAAAGCAATGGTGGACTACTAACTAAGTCATATTACGAAAGCTCGATACTTCCGCGATAAGTTTATACAAGCTTATACAGCTCGATATTATTCGATATAAGTAGATATCGCACTTGCCTTTGCCGGCTTACCCGCCGGCGTTATGGATCTTATTAACGGCAAGGCGCTTACGTTCTTGCGTCGTGCCCTCTCCGAAGATCTGGCGCCTATCAACCAGGTGGAGGTAGCGCTCTCTATGGGCGATAGCTTTGTCGCGACTGGTTTGACCATAGAGGACGATCTTCTGTCGAGAGCCGCTAAGGCCACTAAGGGCTATGCCTATCTGGTGCAACTGGTCGGTTACTCCATTTGGCAACGCGCCAACTTGCATCGTGCCAAAAGTGCCATTGTGAGCGAGGGCGACGTCACCGAAGGCATTGCGCTGGCAGAGGCTCGTTTTCACGATGTTGTTCACGAGCCCGCGATTTCTGGACTTGGACTCAACGATATCAAATACCTTTTGGCCATGTGCGAGGATAAGCAGCAGTCCAAATCATCTGAGATTGCTAAACGCATGGGTAAAAAGACCAATGAGGTCAGCTCTATTAGGGCTAAGCTGCTTCAAAGAGAGGTTATTCAAGCTCCGCAGAGGGGCTACGTGCAGTTTGCCGTGCCGGACCTAGATATCTATCTGCGAGAGAACGCCGCGGAGATTCTCGAGCGGTTCTAAATCGAGGCATGAATAGCCGCCGGTTAACTGCCCTTGTCGACTTGGCTCGCGTCCCCCCCCCAATCTAGTAGACTCTGAACCGTTGCTAGATTGGGGGGGGGGATTTTCCATGAAACGCTCCATGAAACGAGTTTCCGGGGCCGTTCGGATGTCGTGGCGCAGCAGGGACTTGAGCTTCTCGGCGAACACCTGCTCTTTCGAGTTCGCAAGCAGGCAGACGCCCTCCTGCCGGTGTGCCACGTCGAACCACAGCTCGTCCTGCTCCATCGCAGCGCTCGCGTGGACCCCCAGGTCGAACTTCGTGTCGAACGTGCTGCGCCCGTCGCTGACCTTGAGGTTGACGCGCCTGCCCTTGTAGTCCTGCTGCGACAGCTCCTCTATCTCGCCGGCGATGCGGACGGTTACGCCGTCGCCGAGGTTCGAGAGGGCGGACACAAAGGAGCGAATGGAGGCGTCGGTCATCGGGTACCGCACGAAGTCGAGGTCTATGTCCTGGGTTGCGCGGCGCCCGCTCCCCGACAGCGCGCACATCAGGACCCCTCCCTTGACCGTCACTCGGTCGCGCATGCCGGATGCCGCCAGCTTTGAGAGGATCACGTCCTGGCAGACGCGCGCGGTCGCGTTGAGGCAGGAGTAGCCCTCCTCGCGCTCGTAGCGCGCCCTCATCTCGTTCAGGTCCATCAGAATACCTCCTCCATGGCGCGCTCGAGGTGTGCCTCGCCGTGCGGGATTGCCTCCGCGTAGTCCTGCAGCCTGTATATGTCCAGCCGCTCCGACCGCCTGCGGAACGAGGCGACGGCCTCCCGGTAGAGGTCGTAGGGCAGCTTGTTGCGCGAGCGCATGAGCTCGAGGAGCATGCGCTCGGGGTCGTAAACGGCAAGCTCGGTCCCGTCCACCGAGACGGTCGACCTCCCGACGCCCAGCCATCCCTCCGGGATGAAGTGCTGGCGCACGGCGGCGTCGCGTATCTTGGTCCCACCGCGCTTCGTGGCCAGGTCGATCCGGTCGGGGGGCGCGGTCACGAGCCCGTGGGCGTAGAGCGCGGTCTGCCCGGTCAGGATGCCCCCGGGGTAGCGCTTCGCGATCACGGCGAGGGCGTCCTCGTCCCGGTTGGTCGAGTACATCCCTCGGCCGACGGGGTGGAGCGTCCCTTCCGACACCGCCTTGCGAACGCGGTACCTGCTCCCGAGTTCAGCCAGCGCCTCCCGGTAGGTGATCACCATGCCGACCTCCCCTCGAAAGCCATATAAGCCTACATCTGATGACAATTGTAGGCTTATATGGCTTTTCATGGAACGACTCATTGCGGCACCTCCCTCGCCATGACGGTGCCTTACTTTGATGGCTCTTTCCTCGTTTGCATCTGCTATATGAAGGAACGTCGATTCTGGTGCTCGGGCGAAGGCGCTACGCGATGAAATTCTCCACCAGCGTAACCATGGAGTCCTTCTCGCTTGGGTCAGAGAGGGCAATCATGAGCGTCATGGCCGCGAGCGCGTTGCCCTCCACGCGGAGTCTTTCGCCGTTGCGCAGTATCCCGTTCTTGTCGAGGAAGTGAATGAAGAGCGCCGCTGCAGAGCGCTTGTTGCCATCCAAGAATGGATGGTCCTTCACTACGAGGTAGAGAAGGTTGGCGGCCTTTGCTTGAACGGAGGGATATAGGTCTTGGTCGCCAAAGCCCTGATAGAGGGCGCTGATGATTCCGGCGAACTGGTTGTCCCGCTCTCGTCCGAACAGGGTGGACGACGAGTAGAACGGTAGGCTGCGGACGACTTCGAGGGCTTCGGTGTAACCGAGCTCCCAGTTGGGCTCGTTGCCCTGGGGCGCCTTCATCCTTCCCGTGTCGTATTCATCGAGCAGAGTCAGGCTCGGAAGGTACTTCTGTAGAATTTCTGCCGCACCGGAGAGTTCCGGAGTACTCGACCTCTCGAGGACCTTGAAGACCGTTCCGAGCGCCTCGAGTCTCTTTTGGTTGATGGAGTATCCCTGGAGTAGATGCTGCTTGAGCACGCCATTTGCCCACCGGCGGAAGTACACGCCCTGCTGAGACTTCACGCGGTAGCCAACCGAGATGATCATGTCGAGGTTGTAGTGCTCGACCTGACGTTTGACCGTTCTTGTTCCCTCTAAGCGAACTATTTCAAAAAATGAAATAGTTCGAATTCCGGCAAGCTCTTCCTTTGCTGCGGAATGAATGTGCTTGGAGATAGTCGGCACTCCGCGCCCGAACAACGTCGCCATCTGCTGCTGGGTTAGCCAGACCGTATCGCCGTCGACGCGCACGTCAAGGTGGACTGCGTGGTCGGGGTCCTCGTACAAAGCGATCTGCTGGCTTGCGTTGGAATTGTCCATGATGTATGCCCCTTCGGTTTAGTCGACATGCTATGATCCGCACGCCGGAGGACGAGTGGTTTCAACATGCCGGTATTGCGTAGCTTCAACCGGCATCCCGCCGGTCAGTCGGCGTCGCGTGCGCCGGCTAAGCCAGGGTCGGGGCACGCGACGCCGGCGCTTCGTACCATTGGGGGCCTCCGAAGCGACTTTCACTCTGTCTTATTCTGGTAGATACAGTGTACCACGAAACGCGAACATGCGTACGTATTTCTGTTTAAATTTTAGCTGGACGCGGCGGTGTGTCGTCCTCTGCCTTGTTCTCCGAAGCCAGCTGTATTCCGGGCCGCGGTTCTACAAGGCAGGGGGTAGTCAGATGGATAGGATTATCCTTCTCCTACTTCTCTTGACCTTCCTGGTCATCCTGAGCAAGTAATGGGCTTTGGTGGGTGCCAAGCTCTACTTTGCTGGCCATCTGGTTCAGCTAGCTGGCATTGTGGTCGGCGTGCGCGGCGCCCTTGCCCATGCCAACTGGGACTTTTCGGCAAAGCGCGAGGGATATCTTGCCCGTGCCGTGCACCCGGGCAACTTCAGCGCCGTTACGGGCGCCTGCCAGATGGTCCGTCGCGACGTTTATGAACGGGTTGAAGGCTGCGACGAGAAGTTTGCCGTCGGTTTTAACGATGCGGATTTTTGCCTGCGCGTATGGGGGCTACCGCACCATCTTTACACCTTATGCTGAGCTGCACCACTACGAGTTCACTTCGCGCAGCAGGGAAGAGGCCAGCGAGGAAAAGCTGCGCCGTTGGAAGCGCGAGCAGGCACTGTTTATGCAGCACTGGCTGGAGTTCTTCTTGACGGGTGATCCGTGGCTGGGGCCGAACCTTAGCAGCGAGTGCGTGTATGGTGCGCTGAAAATTACTGTGCTTGTTCTGGCTTGTTGCTAGGCGTAGCGCGCGTCCCGCCGGTTGAGAAGCTCGCAGTAGTTCGACACCGCCTCTACCTGCGGCGCCTGCTCCTGCGGCTCCTCCGGCTGCCCTTGCTGCCCTGCGGCTTACCATCCTACTCACCCACGTATGACTCCCGTGCCCCGAGCGGGCAAAAGGAAATGCCCACAACGTCTCCGTTGCGGGCATTCTCCGGGCCGGCCACAAATAGCTTTATCGAATCCGATTGCTCTTCATCATCCGGATCGTTGGCGTCTCGTCGGCAAAGTCATCGTCTATCTGTAGTTCAAGGGGCACCGTAATGGAGCTTCCCAGCGCGGTCGCGGTTCCCGGGGCGAATGCGGGAAGGCGCATGACCTGGCCATTTGATATGGAAGGGATATTGCGGCGAACGTAATCGAGGTCGTAAGAGTTCTGAATGCGGTGGATTATGAAGGTTCCCGTCTGAGAGAGCACGACGCGGGAAAGCTCACTGGGGATTTGGCTGATGGCGGTAAGGTAAATGCCAAACTTACGGCCCTCCCGTGCAATTCGATTGAACACTGAGTCGTCTGTCAGGTCTGCATCCCTGATATAGCGATGCGCCTCGTCAAAAATGAGATAGACGGGTGTTGAGGAACCTCTTCCCGCATCTAGACTAGCCTGAAAGAGTGTACGCGCAACGTAGTGGGAGAACAACTTCAGTCCCGACTCGTCGATTATCTGAGAGACGTCTAGCACAAGAATGCCACGCCACTTGTTTAAGAGGGCTGCAATTGACTCGCCCCGCTCAAGTGAGAAGAGGTCATGCGAATACCTTTCCCTAAGGTTTCTAAGCTGAGTAACCAGCCCCTCTGAATACGACCTTATCTGACGGTTGCCTCGCACTTCTTCTTCATCGAACACGAAGTCAAGCGCATCGACGACGTCAGAGATTGAGACCTCCCTTTCGGGTTTCTCGTAGCTGCACAAGATGCGCTCGACATTGGGAAGGCCGTTGGACATGTATTCATCCTCGATGAACTCCTTCAAAAGGGACTCAAGCCCTTCGACGACATCTTTCGATATGTTTCCGTAATCCAAATTGAAGGACGCTAGCAAATTGTGAGCAATCCGAGCACGAGAGTGGGGCTCAGATCGTTGTCCGCGAATCGCGTCAAGGTCTTTCTCGATCGGCTGGTAATACTTTGAGACCTGAAACTTCCTCGCTGCGTGGCTATCGATGCTCGTGTCCCGAATTGCGGTATATGCGAAGGCTGCAAATAGCTTCTTCTTGCCCTCCTCGTTGAGGTGGGAGTATCTCACGGCCCTCTCAAGCAGAGGTTTCTGGATGCGTCGCGAGGGGTCGAGAATAGCTGACCAGTCATCCATCGACAACTCTCCAGGCGCGAGGTGGTACTCATCGGCATCGATTCGTCTCGTGCAGCCGTAACCGCCGCGCGTGAGAAAGTCATAATCACCGTGCAGGTCGAAGACGATGAATCGGGGCTCTGCATCGAACGCGTTCTCGGCATCTAAGAGCGACGCTACTCTATCAAGCAGGAGCCGCGCGGTTGAGGACTTTCCCGAGCCGGTATTACCGAGAATAGCGAGATGACCAGAGAACAGAGAATCGATATCAAAAGTGGGTCTTACCGAATCGTATCCAGCGAGAGACCCAATCTCGACTCCTTCCCGTACGCAAAAGACCTTCTTGAGGATTGATTCATCGCAAGCGTAGACATTGGAACCGACCATAGGGAGGTCTACTACGCCGGGAACGTAGGTAGACTTCTCAATCTCCCCAATGGGGGTGGCTGTGAAGATGTAGCTCGTACTAAACCTCGACGACGGCTGGTCGGAATACGGTCTCTCGGCCTCTTCTGCGGAAACCACGCGGAAGATAACCTTGGTAGATATGGAGAGGTAGGCGAAGAGGTACTGGTTGAGCCCGTTCAAATGCCTGGGCTCGCCATTGAGCATACGATCGGAAAAGTCGGAACGCGACGCGCGGAGCCTTATCTTCTCTTGGTCCATGTAGCAAATAGTGCCTATCAGCCAACCCGGCTTGGGGACTCCGTTATTCATTCCCGTCACCAAGCCCCAGAGATCCAGATGCAGCATCGTCTCCGAAGGTGATTTCAGGCCCGATAAAGTCAGCGAATTCCGAGAAATACAGCGGACGCTTGGGCTTCGGATCCCTTTCGCTTGGATATACGAAATAGGCGTTCGCGCCACCTGCTCTGTCGTAGAAATCCCGTGTGGGGGAACCAATATCGGTCTCTGCTGGGTTGCCGACGAAGGCGAGAAGAGTGAAGTCAGGCCTCGCAAGAGCCTGCCTGATTAGGTTCGATATATGCGAGTCTGCAAAGCTGAATCCGCACGTCAGAAGAACGGTGTTGGGAACGGCGAGGATGTTTACGAACTCGCGAAACATATCGCTATAAGGAGTGCCTTGCGTTAGGGCATATTTGGAAGTCATCGGGGCAATAAGCTGTTTGTCGCCTTGGTATTCGTCGGCGATGTCGGGAAACTTTGGGGCCCTTACGACGTTACCGTCATAGACCCTCCAGTTGATGGAGCCGTGCATCTTGTAAAGGCGGAAGAAGGGGTTCACCGGTTCGTAGTGGTCTCTGAACCTCTCATCGAGGTCAATCGGCCTGCGATGGTATTCCCGCGGGCTGAATGTGGGCATCAGCGCGTTCGAGAACCCGTCGACATAGGCGTAGTCGCTCGATTCAAGGGCCATCTCATGGAATAGGTCGTAGTTCGTGGTGAAGAGGTTGACAACATCGAAGGCAGCCTGCCCTCCGCGCGCAAGAATCTGGCGGGATATACCAAGTCCCTGAACGAATCTGCGGTAGCTATCGAGGACGTCTGAGTGTTCTGTGTTGTATTTTATATCGACGGACTCGAGAAAGGCCTTGCGAACTGCATCGGAAACCCTCTTGTCTTCATCGGCGCTATCTAGAGAGCCCTCGATGCGCTGACTCAGCCACGAAAGGAGGTTCTCGATGTTCGAGTACTTCGCAGGGTCTTCGTTATCTCGACGTGCAATTTTGGTTATTCGACTTTCCAGAAGGGTAGATAGCTCGGGATCTTTGAGCTTGAGGTCCGCTCGCATGTTCCTGAAGGTTTCACCCATCAGGGGAATAGCCGGAGTAGATGCGCCTGAGCCGATAAGCGTGGCCAGGTTGATCGACCTGGAAAGAATGCCTTGGACAAAATGTCGGGCTTCCGAGGCGTTTACCTCACGCCTTGTTGCACCCCTCTGCAAGATAAAAAGGGACGTGGGGGATTCCTCCTGCACATCGGAGGGTGCGTCATCCGGTATATTCATCGCGTTGTCAGACATGGTGTGCTCCCTATAAACTCAAAAACCTCTGCTCGAACGCGCCCGGGAACTGGAACATTCGCTCCTTGCCCCAGATACTCACCCACGTCATCACCACGCCGTCGTTGCAGACGTACTTGGTGTCCGCTGACGGCTCGATCCACTTACTCATGTCGTCTTCCGTCGCGTCGGGGTCATCGTCGTTGCGACCCTTGTACCCGCGCTCTGCAACTGCGTAACGTTCGAGGGACGGGAATCTTCTGCGATCGCCTAACTATTCCGTCGCCGTGTATCATGTCCCTGTAAGCGGACTCGATAGGATTCATCCGTGCACGCCAGCGATGCCCTCATACAGACGGTCGCGACCGTCTGGGTTCCCATAACCCACATCGGGCCGGCCCTGGGCAAGGTCCCCAACTACATCAACAACTTGATCTCGCGCGGGCCGACTCCGCGCTGCGACACCATGGCCGCCATGCTCGGCGTCCGTGGCTACGCTCTCTGCGTGATCCTGCGCGAAGATGTTCCCGAGACGGTACTGTTTATTGATTATGGATTATCGTCATCGGGTACAATCGAAGAGCCTTTATACAAACAGGAAGGGTATCTATGCAGCTTTCTGAGCAGCTTCTTCATACGACGATACGAATTGAAGCATCGCTTCCCTCAGGAGAGTGCTCGGTTGGAACTGGTTTCTTTTTCAAATTCTGCGATGACGGCAAGACATTTGTTCCTGCCGTCGTGACCAACAAACATGTGGTCAAGGGCGGATATGAATACCGGGTCATCTTCTCGCGAGCCGACGAGAACGGCAACTTGCTCAATATAAACGAGCGGCTGACCATGCGTGGCTCGGACAGCGATTGGATTTCGCATCCAGACGAGAACGTGGACTTGTGTGTACTGCCTATTGGCCCTGCTCTCAACGGTTTTATCCAGGCGGGTAAGCATCTGCTCACTATACCGCTCAGTCTGGAGCTGCTTCCGACGAAGACGCTGATTAAAGACATGGGCTGCATGGAAGAAGTGACCATGATCGGGTACCCCAACGGCATCTGGGACGAGGCCAACAACTTGCCAATCGTGCGCAGGGGAATCACGGCGACTCCCTACAGATACGATTATCGGGGCGAGAAGGAATTCTTAGTGGACATGGCTTGCTACCCGGGTTCAAGCGGTTCCCCTGTCTTCCTGTACAACGAGGGAACCTATCTCGAGAATGGCGCGGTCGTCGTGGGAAGCAGACTCTATCTGTTGGGCATTCTACGCGCTGTTCCCATTAGAAACGTTCTCGGTGATATCACCGTATCTACGATTGCTCACGTAAACGTTCAAGACATGTTGAACTTGGGCATCGTCATCAAGTCCGAACGCCTGAAAGACTTCGACCCAATCTTGAGAGAGCGCTTGAGTGTTCCAGAATAATATTTAGGTCGCCCGCCGCACGTGGCGTTGGCGCACCCGAGCGCTGCGGGCCTCGGTAGTCCGCGCCGAGTGCCGTCACCCGGCCTGTAGTGACCCTCACGTCATCGGTATGCCCGCGCCCCGGCCCTTCGCACACGGGTATGTCAGCGCCGCGGCCGGCGGGCGGCCAGCTGCCGGCCCGTTCGAAGCCCTACCTGAGTAGCTCGTTTGACCTGTATCGTTTTTTCGGACACGCAGGCTGGAAGGACCGCGACACCGCGGTGCCTTAGACTGCATGTGGGCTGATAAACGAAAGGATTGCCGAATGGTCGCCAATCAGAAGAAGTACACCGACGGGATCAGGCGGGAGACCGCCGACTACGTCATCTCGACAGGGTGCCCATAGCCCAGGCCTGCGACGAGCTCGGGCTCAACGCCAAGACGGTTAACGACTGGGCGCTCAAGCGCCGGCGCGAGCTCTCCGGCGAGCCCGACCCGAGAGCCGAGGACCGCGAGCTGCGCGAGGCCAAGAAGCGAATATGCGAGCTCAAGATGGAGAATGCGTTCCTAAAAAAGCCGCTGCCTTCTTCGCCAAAGAGAAGCACTCTAGCCAAGTGCGGGCTCGTGTTGCCGGAGAAAGGTAGCTTCGCGCTGACCATGATGGCCGGGGTGCTGGGGGTGAGAAGGTCGGGCTACTGGAGCTGGGCATCGAACGGCTGCCCTGAGGACGACTGGTCCGAGGTCCACGACGCCGTGCGGCGCGTGTGGCTCGATCCGACAGGCGCTTCGAGGCCCGCTTCATGAGGTGCTTCCTGTCCGACGTGCCTCGGGGCACGACCCTCTACTGCGCCAGCAAGGGCCGGTACGGCTCGCGCAAGATGAACGCGTCGCTCGATGGGTTGGCGTCGCCGCCACCCGCCGCCGTCAGCCGTCGCCGGGCCTTCCACATCATGAGGGGGAACGGCCCGGTTGGCGCATGCGGCAGGAAGAGGTTCAAGGTGCACCCCGGGGCGGTCAACGAGGCCGACGTGCCGAACGTCGTCGCGCGCGGCTTCGGCGGCAGGGCGCCGCGCACCCATATATGCAGCGATCTGACCTACGTGCGCGTCGGGGCCTCGTGGAACTACGTCTGCCTGCTCGTCGACCCCTGCAACAGGGAGATCGTCGGCCACTCCGCCGGGCCCAGGAAGGACGCCCGGCTGGTCAAGCCGGCGTTCGCGACGCCCTCCATCCCGATCCCGGACATCGAGGTGTTCCGTACGGGCCGCGGCAGCGAGTTCGACAACGCCGAGATCGACCTGATGCTCGAGGTCTTCGGCATAGAGAGGTCGCTATCGGCCAAGGGCTGCCCCTACGACAACGCCGTCGACGAGTCGACCGACAGGATACTGAAGGCCGGGCTCGTCCACCGTGAGGCGTTCGGCACGACGCGCGAGCTCCGGGCCAAGCTCTCGGACTACGTGCACTGGTACGACAACTTCAGGATCTACTCGACGCTGGGCTACATGTCTCCGATCGAGTCCAGGGAGGCGGGGCTGTCCCTCCCGGAATCGTCCAAATAGGTGTTGCCAATCCAACCGCCTCTTTGATTATCAGCCGGGGCTATCTCGGCTTTTTTGATTGGGGCGGTTGTTATGTTGCTGAATCTTTAAGGGACGAAGATTGTTTTTCAAAGGCCCACGATGTGCATCTGGTCACTCATATCTTTTCGAGACAGAACGATAAGAAGCTATATGATTCTCTTGTTTAAAGATGGTGAGTTCGATGATTCCCAGATTCCAAGAACTATTAGGTCTCTCCTAGATCCCTCTCTTCTTGCCCATTAGAAGATTCAAAGACGCGCGCGAGCGTTGCTTACTGGCGTTTGATTCATGAAGACCACGCTCTACTTTTCTTGAATGCGTTAGCCAGGCCACTCTTTCGATGAAGCCCCAGACGCCTCTGATACAAGCGAAACATTGGGGCATTTTGCTGTATTTCGCGGCTGCGTACACGCTTTCGTCGTCCGCCACGTGCTTAAACGAATTGCGTGCTTCAGTGGATTTTCGTGTCACTGGCGCTTGTGCTGTTTGGGGCGCCGCTAATTGCTTCAAAAACTAGAGCTAACACTGTGTCTATAGAAGGACTGAAAAACAAAAGTTTGCTGAGAACGTAACCTGCTTTTTATAAGAGCAGATTTCCGTCTGCCTTTATAACAATTCCCGCGCTTCGAATAACTGGACTTCCGATGCAGAAGGGATTGTAAGATAATCTTCTCTTAGTAACATCATTTGTGACGGGGGATTCGATATGAAAAAGGCATTGCGTGCCTCAACAGCTTTTTCTCTTGCTGGTCTTTTGACCATTTCATCCTTTATGGGCCCTGTGACTGCCGCCTACGCTGTGAGCAACGTCCCGTCTGCGGACGCTGCCGTGGACGCTGCGACTGCAGACAATGATGGCGTGGCCTCGCGTGATGCGGGCTCTGTCGATGTTGGCGCTGCAGATGACTCATCGTCGGCAACGAACGTTGACGAATCGGCTGATGAGGATTTTGGCGTTGATGTATCTGAGAACTATCAGCAGGCTGAACCGGTCGATTCTTCTTTCCAATATGTATATCTTGCCTCCCCGAGCCTTCCCAGCGGGACTGATCAGGTCGTTGCCTTTGCTACTCCCGATGACGACGATAGCCTTTCCTCCGCAACTCTCAACTATGTAAGTGCCAATGGGATTCAGGGGACTATTGAAGCATCTGGAACGGCTGACAATTCTGCTGCCTTTGTATTTGGCTCGACGTTGAAATCCAATACTTACTTTCTGACTTCGATAACCTATGTTTTGCGGGCCGATGACTCTGAGCATGAGTTGGATCTTTCCGACAGGGATTATTCGTTTACGGTCGTTGATAGCTCCGTGAGCTCCGAGGGCACTTCTGTTTACTATGCAGACGGTGATGGCAATGCCGTTGAGGCTCAATCAATCCAGCAGGCGTTGGAATGCGCTGATTCGCCTGATGGAGTATCTACCTACGCTGAGCGCTCCGCGCGTAATGTGGGGGTTATTGCACTTGACGCCGGACATGGCGGGGTGGATTCTGGCGCTCAGGGTAATGGCAAGAGTGAAGCCGACCTTACCTGGAAGATCATGACAGCCTGCAAAAATAAACTTGAAGCTTACGGCTTTAAGATCGTTCTTGCGCGCGAGCAGTCTGGCTACTATCCCAGCAATGATTATCTTTATCGCGTACAGCGCTGCATTGATCAGGGCGCGCAGGCCTTTGTTAGCTTTCACATCAACTCTGGGTCTTCTGGAGCTCACGGCGCAGAAGTTTATGCTCCTACCGCAAATGGCACCGACTACACGCAGGTCTCTGTTGAGCTTGCCAACAAGGTCATGAACAACCTTGCTGCTATGGGACTAACGTACCGCGGCGTATTTCAAATGGAGGTAGGCGACGAGTTCGCCGTTATCCGCTGCGCTCGCGAGCAGGGAATTCCAGGTATTCTTATCGAACATGGCTTTATCTCGAATTACGGTGATGTGGTCAACTATTTCTCGGACGATGGTTGCCGCCGTCTTGGCGAGGCTGACGCTGCCGCAATCATCGCGCAGTTCCCGCATCCCTACTCCGTCAATGGAATTTCCTTCTCGGAAGAACTGGGACATGCGGGGTCAACGGTAAAAATCGGTGTAAATGTTAGCGGCAAGACTGATGGCCTTAGATATAAGTTTGTTTGGCATAGGGCTGGGTCTGATTGGAGTGATTCCAATTGGGGTGTAATCGGTCAAGACTTAACTTCGCCGTCGATTTCTTGGACCCTGCCCCAGGCTGGTGAATATGAGATCTATGTTGATGTCATTGACTCCAATGGGTATGTGACTAGCACTTCTAAATACAAAGTTGTTAATTGGTCTCTTGAGTCGCTCGAAGTCTCGGGCGACGCCCGCTGCGGCAAGCCGGTCAAGCTGCAGGCCAAGGTGTCCGGCGACGCCTCCGGCCTC
>ENA-OWXD01000017-OWXD01000017.1-human-gut-metagenome-genome-assembly--contig:-NODE-17-length-79609-cov-34.9898_pt1 | contig 79609 bp, 58 predicted proteins | sample MGYA00249244_ERZ652055 | MGnify/ENA primary metagenome ERZ652055 (study PRJEB26925, sample SAMN05827059) | human gut metagenome | biome: ENVO:2100002; feature: ENVO:00000062; material: ENVO:00002003...
GATGGTACTGCACTCGAGAGGGTGTGGGAGAGTAGCACGCCGCCGCTTCAAACGTTGGGGGTTCCCGTCGAGCATCCTGCTCCGGGAACCCCATTTTTTATCCCCGAATCTTTTGTTCCTCCTCCCGGTTCTTCCGGCTGACCCCATGCGGGTTCCCGGAAGGGCTTTTTTATTTCCCGTATTTCCTTCTTCCTTCCGGGACTCCCGTGGGGCTTGGCTTCCGGGGACCCCGTCTTTCCATCCTTGATTTCCATCTGATTCCCAGGTCTCCCGCAGGGGCATGGAAATCCTTTCCACTCCTGGTTTTTTCTCTTCGGCGCCGCGGATTCCTGTTAGAAGACCGGAAAAACTATGGTTTTGGGACCTCGTGTGTGTCCCATGCATCAAAGCGCTTAGACTGGTCTTATGGCAAGAGTTACGGTGTATGACGTTGCAGAGAAGGCGGGTGTGTCTACCGCGACGGTCTCCTTCGCCTTCAGGCATCCCGACAAAGTGAAGGATGATACCAAGGCCAAGGTCCTCAGGGTCGCCGAGGAGCTTGGCTACGTTCCCAGCGGCAACGCACGTAGCCTTGCCAAAGGCAGGACGGGCACGTTGGGCATGTACGCGTTCGATATGCTGCTGGAAAGACCTCAGGGAAGCAACCTTGAGGATGATTGGCCTGATGTTTCCCCCAGATCCATCGACGAGCCTCTGGACGGTGACGAACCCAACGTTCTTGTATATCCGTTATACGTTGATGAGGTGCTCCGCGGCTTCGAACTCGAATGCTGGAAGAGCGGGAAGGGCATGCTCATGGGTGCCGCCTCGAAAAAGAATGATCATAGATCTGTAACGGATATCGCCGGTCGCGTTGATGGTCTGGCGCTGATGCCAAGTGGATATAACGATACGCTCCCTCTTTCCATGTTGGCGAAGACCATTCCGCTTGTAATGGTGGGTGTGGGCGATGAAAAACTGCCTGCCGCATACCTGCAATGCGATAACGCATCGGGCATGAGACAGATTGTCGACCATCTTGTCGAAGTCCACCATATCAACGATATGGCATTCGTCGGTGGTGTCAATGGTGGAGCGTGCGCGAGGGGTACCGACGCTGATGACGTCGTCTCGCGCTATGACGCGTTTAAAAAATACCTCGAGGAACGCGGGCTAGACTCCAAAGGGGCTCTGTTGGATGACTCTTTCGCCACGTCCGATGAATACATGGTGGGTTTGTGCGAGGCGATAGGATCCGGCAGACTGCCGCAGGCCTTGGTCTGCGGCACGGACCAGACCGCCTTCGGCGTGATCAGACTCCTCGAGGAGGCCGGTGTCCGGGTTCCCGACGACGTCATCGTCACCGGATTCGACGGAATCCTCGCCGGACGGCTGATGGAACCGCAGCTGACGACCGTCCGCCAGCCCATGGAGGACATGGGGCGCGAGGCGGCTCGCATGCTGCTTTCCAGGAACGGGGAGCCTTGGGAGAAGGCTGAAAGACGAGTATTCCCGGTTCGCCTCATTGTGCGCGGCAGCTGCGGATGCAATCAAAAAATCTAAGCGCATAAATCATATGGGCGTGTCGCCTTGACTTCCTTAAATCTAAGCGCTTAAATTGTAATATCAATCTAAGCGGTTAGATTGATATGAATCAAAGGAGATTTCAATGAGGAAGCCATTTTTCAAAGCGGTCGTGGCCGGCATGGCCAGTGTGGCGATGATTGCCGGTATGTCCGCGTGCGGACGGTCCGCGAACAACGCGGATTCCGATTCCGATGCGGTCAAGACCATCGATTCAAGCAAGGCCACCGGCGACCTGACCATCTGGGCCATGGGCAACGAGGGCGACCTGCTGGGTGATTTCGTCAAGGGATTCGAAAAGGAGAACCCCGACGTCAAGGTCAAGGTCACCGCGATCCCATGGTCCTCAGCGCACGACAAACTCCAGACCGCCATCGCCGCGGGCAACGGTCCCGACCTTGCGCAGATGGGCACCACCTGGATGGCCGATTTCTCCAACTCGTTCTCCACCGTGCCTGACAACCTCGACATGTCCGACTTCTCCGACGGGTCTAGGGCTACTGGCCAGGTCGACGGGAAACAGCTCGGCGTGCCTTGGTACATCGACACCAGAGTGCTGTACTACCGTACCGACATCGCCGAGATGGCTGGTTGGAACAAAGCTCCGAAGACGTGGAATGAGCTTAAGCGGATGGCCAAGGACATGCAGAAGGTCGACGGGGTTAAATATGGCATGAACCTCAATCCATCTGGCACTGATGCGTTCCTTGGGACTCTGCCGTTCTCCTACTCGGCCGGGGCGTCCTTGACTAACAAGGAACAGACGAAATGGACTTTCGAAGATACTGGCATAAAGAAGGGACTGAACTTTACCACCAGTCTCTACAAGGACGGCGTCGCGAACGTCAACGCCGACGTAAGCTCCGGTGCCGACATAGCGAACTTCGTGTCCGGTGACACTCCGATGATGCTGCAGGGGCCGACCGCCGTCAGCCAGATCAACGAATTGGGCGGCGATGGCTTCGAATCCAAGTACGCCACCGTGATTCTGCCGTCGATGAACGAATCCTCGGGTCCTGCCACGTCCTTCGTCGGCGGCAGCAACCTCGTGACGTTCAAGGACTCCAAGAACAAGCAGTCCGCATGGAAGTTCATCCAGTGGGCAAGCAAGCCCGAGGTGCAGGTCGAATGGTACAAGAAGTCCTCCGACCTGCCCGCCTCTCAGAAGGCATGGGATGAGGACGCGCTCTCCGGCAACGACAAGCTCGCGGCGTTCGGCGACCAGCTGAAGCACACCATGGCTCCGCCGGCGCTGTCCACCTGGGCGCAGGTGTCCTCCGCTGCCGACCGCATCCTCGAGCAGATAAACAAGGGACAGGTCTCCGTTGACGAGGGCTTGAAGAACCTGCAGTCCGAAGCCGACTCCATCGGAACCGGGAACTGATCCCATGAGCCTCGGAACAAGAAAGACGAAGACGGAGGGCTCGGGCAACGTTCTCCGCCGCCGTCGCACGATTCTCGCATGGGGATTCGCGCTGCCCTTCGTGGTCGTGTTCTGCGTATTCATGCTGATCCCCCTCCTGTCCTCGATGGCGATGTCCTTCACCGACATCACCTCCAAGGACCTCCGCACCCCGTTCAACGTCAACTTCGTCGGACTGGACCAGTACATCGCACTGTTCCACGATCGTCGCTTCCTGCACGCGTTGGGCGTCACCGGAATCTTCGTGCTCGTCGGCCTGCCGATCACCATGGTGATCGCCCTCGCGTTCGCGGTGGCCCTCAACAAGGGATCCAAGCACCTCAACGCGTTCTTCAGGGCGGTGTTCTACGCGCCGGTCGTCGCCAGTGTGGTCGCAGTCTCCGTCGTGTGGAGGTACATCCTCCAGAAGGACGGCCTGCTCAACTCGCTCTTGGCCGTCTTCGGCATTGCCGGACCGGACTGGCTGCACGACACCCGCTACGCACTGCCCGCGCTGATGGTCATGACCATCTGGCGCAACATGGGAACGCTGATGATCATCTTCCTCGCCGGCCTGCAGGCCATCCCCGAGGAGCTGAAGGAGGCCGCGGCCATCGACGGCGCGGGCAAATGGCGCACCTTCCGCAGCATCACGCTTCCGCTGCTCAAGCCCACGCTGCTGCTGGGAGCCGTGCTCCTTTCCGTCGCCTACCTGCAGTTCTTCGAGGAATCCTTCGTGATGACTCAGGGAGGGCCGCTCGACTCGACGCTCTCCGCCGCGTACTACGTGTACCAGAAGTTCGGTTTCGGACAGTACGGAATCGCTTCCGCAGCCAGCTGGGTGCTGTTCATCATCATCGCGCTGGTCAGCGTGCTCCAGTTCCGCATTCTCAAGGAGGATTGAGATGACAGCCACGACAGTCGCGGCCTCGAGGCCGCAAAGCAACAAGCAGTCGCTCTGGCGCCGATTCGTCAAGGGGCGTGGACTCTCCTACTGCGTCCTCGCGGTGATCGGAGTCTTCTGGATCTTCCCGTTCCTGTGGATGGCGCTGGGCTCGTTGAAGACCCAGAGGGAGATCCTCGCCAAACCGCCGAAGCTCCTGCCCGAGCACGCCTCGCTCGCAAACTTCGCGAAATGGTTCGGGGAACTGAACTTCGGCACCTACTTCACCAACAGCATGGTCGTCGCCGTGATCACCGTCCTCGGGAACATGGTGCTCTGCTCCATGGTCGGATACGCCCTGGCGAAGATGGACTTCGCCGGCAAGAACATCTTGTTCGGCGCCGTCATGGTGACGCTCATGGTTCCGAGCGTGGCCACGTTCGTCCCCCTGTTCGTGATCATCTCGAACATGGGACTCGCGAACTCCTACGCGGCGCTCATCCTGCCGTTCCTGTGCCAGCCCATCGGAGTCTTCCTGATGAGACAGTTCATCTCCGGAATCCCCGACGCGCTGATGGAGGCCGCGAGGGTCGACGGCGCCGGTGAGCTGCGCATATTCTTCCAGATCGTCCTGCCCCAGTGCGGGCCGCCGCTGGCGACGCTGTCCATCCTCACGTTCCTGTCCTCCTGGAACAACTTCCTGTGGCCGTTGGTCGCGGCCCAGACCGAGGAGAAGTACACGCTGCCCGTGGCACTGTCCCTCTACTCCACCGGCCAGAACGCCACGAACTACAGCGTCCTGCTCGCCGGAGCGGTACTGGTGGTCACCCCGATCCTCCTCCTGTTCGTATTCCTGCAGCGCTACTTCATCCAGGGCGTCGCCGGAACGGGCATCAAATAGAAAGACATGTCATGAAAGAACAATACGAGTTCCCGCCGGAATTCATCTGGGGCGCGTCCACGGCCGCGCACCAGATCGAAGGGAACAACGTCGCGAGCGACTGGTGGGCCAGGGAGCATGCCGAACGCACGGATCTCAGCGAACCGTCGGGAGACGCGGCCGACAGCTACCACCGCTACGGCGAGGACATCAGAATGCTCGCCGACGCCGGATTGGGCATGTACCGCTTCTCCATCGAATGGGCCCGCATCGAGCCCGCGGAGGGCTGCTTCTCCAAAGCGCAGCTGCTGCACTACCGCCAAATGATCGACGCGTGCCACGAGAACGGCGTCGAGCCCATGGTCACGCTGAACCACATGACACTGCCGCTGTGGCTCGCCACCAAGGGCGGATGGCTCAACGCCGATGCCGTCGACTACTTCGCCCGGTACGTGCGGTACGTGATGCCGATCCTCCACGACGTCACCTGGGTCTGCACCATTAACGAGCCGAACATGGTCGCGCTGACCCGTGGCGGAACCGAAGGCAGCGACTTCGTAGCCGCCTCGCTGCCCGCGCCCAATCCGGACATCTCCGCCACGCTCGTCAAAGCGCACAGGAAAGCCAGGGAAATACTGTCCGAGAACCCGCGTATCAAGTCCGGGTGGACCATCGCCTGCCAGGCGTTCCACGCCATGCCCGGATGCGAACGGGAGATGGAGGAATACCAGTACCCGCGCGAGGACTACTTCACCGAGGCCGCGGCCGGGGATGACTTCATTGGGGTGCAGGCCTATCTGAGGACCTTCATCGGCAAGGATGGCCCCGTGCCGATCCCCGAGGACGCGGAACGCACCCTCACCGGCTGGGAGTACTTCCCGCCGGCGCTGGGCATCGCCATCCGCCATACTTGGAACGTCGCCAAACGCACGCCGATAATCGTCACCGAAAATGGCATCGCCACTGCCGATGACCGCCGGAGAATCGATTACACCTTCGGCGCCATAGCCGGCATGCACGACGCGATGGACGACGGCATCGACGTGAGGGGATACCTCCACTGGTCCCTGCTCGACAACTACGAATGGGGCTCGTTCACCCCGACGTTCGGCCTGGCCTCCTGGGACAGGGACACCTTCGAACGCCATCCGAAGCCATCCCTGGACTGGCTGGGATCAATCGCGAGAACGGGGGTCATGGCCAGATAGAAGCCGTTTCCTCTCCATCCATTACATGAAAGGGCGCACGTTTTGAAACGTGCGCCCTTTCGTTTGATTTGGCGGATTCAATAGAAAACGGGTATAGCCCTCGATCTGGAAGAACATGTCCGTCCGGCGGCCGATGCTCGCGGCTGGCATACGCCGAAAACGCAGCACTGCTGTTCCCGTAAGGTCGCATCTCCCTTAACGTGTCAAGCGTCTCCTGATACGTTGCTGTATCGACGCCGGTTTCGTCATTCCTTGCCTTTCCCGAGTGGCCCTGTCGGCCAAGTGCGTTTCAACTCGAGAAAATAGCCGGGTTATGGCGGGCCGGCGGGGAGGGGCGTGCTGGACGCCTGCGCGAACTCGGTCTGACCCGATTCGCTGGATGTCTAGCCACAATGGAATGACTTGATGCGTATTCCAAGCCGGACGGAGGATGGAATGCATCTCCACGCGGATGGCGGCCGAATTCTTAAGTGTTTGCACCAGCGTTACATAAAACGCTTAGCGAACCGAAATGATGTCCGGCGGAACGTGTCCTTGCGCGTCTTGGAAACGGATATCCGTATTCGTTCGAAGGTTTCTCGACCAGGGGATGGGCTTTGCTTTTTCAGATTGACAGTCCGTAATCATTTCGGATATGTCGGAATTTAGACAGGAATCCCTTGGATGCGCCGCGGGCGATAAATACGGGCCGTGGTGCGGGAAGGACCTCGAACATGACGATTCGAAGAACACGGTCGCCTATTTCGGCGAGCGTGCCGCTTCCCACCCTCGGCGAGGTCACGGCCGGCACCGCGAGCCTCAGCCGGTAGGAGCTACCCACAGGATCATTCGTGTTGGTCGGAGTTCTCTCGTTCGGCGACGGAATTGTATCCGTGGGGTACTTCGTCGTTGTTTCTACGGACGGATCCGAGGGTGTCCATCCACCAGTGTTCGCGGTCGATGATCTCTTTGGGTGACTTGTTCATGTCGAAGATCTCCAGGATCGAGTACTGGAAGTTCTTCTCGATGTATCCGGCGCCGAGGTTTCTGAGCTGCTTGTTTCCCCCGGAGTGGTCTCCGGACGCGTATTCCTTCCAACGCGACAGCAGACCGTGCGAGGCTCCTTTCCGTGAGTAGGCGGACCCCACGTAATGCCATCCCGTTCGTCTATCGGTCTGCAGATAGACCGCCTGGACGCTGCCGAGGGCCGCCCGCCATTCCTCGTTGTTCACGGCCGCCACGAGCTGCCGGTGCGTCAACCGAACGTTCTCGTATCCAGAGAACGGTAACGCGGATACGGGGGATTGAGCGATTTTCTCAAGGGTCATCGTCTTGAGAAAATCCCGGCGTCGTTCTTCATTGTTGGACAGGTTAAAGACGACTCCCGTGTAACCCGGATCTCTTTTGTAGTACACTACCGCCCTGGCCTTTAGCGAGGCGTATTCCGGGATCTCATTGTAACGGTATAGAATCTTGCCGTCGTTCTCCGTGTACTCGTCGAGGACGTCGTAGGCTCCGACGAACAGCCATTGTGTGGGGTGGGGATTCTCTGGCTTGAGCTGAATGAACTGGAGGACTTTACGTGTGTGAATCTGCGCTGTTGCCTTATCCTTATCTGGCCATTTCTTCGTGAAAATCCACTTCATCAGGTCATCATAGGAGAAATAGTAGGCGTCGGGAAGATCACTCCATTTGCCCCATTCCGGGTTGCTGCCATTCAGACGAATGCTATAGCCGGCTAGGTCCTCTTCGTCGAGTCCCAATAGTTCGAGGAACCGGATCGGTTCCGTATCCTGGATTCCGTCTTCGATGCGCGTCATTGCCATCGCCTTTCCATTCCCGATTGCCGCCGGACGGTATGATTTTCCGGTTTGTAAGACAGTCTAGCGTCTTGATGATGAGGATTATGGAACCGGCTGGCTCCTTGCCAGGTGGACGTGGAGTCCGACGAAGGGTTGCGGGTCCGGCTGTCTTCGTGGAACGACGACGGTTTGACGTGGCCGGGTGATGGGAATGAGACCGGTCGCGCGGTGTCTGGGCGTTATCTGTTGTCATGTCGCCATGTCGCGAAATCGGTTCGTTGTTGGATGAGTGTGGTCCTGTGAATTCTTAAATGTTGTACCGAATGCAACATGCAACACTTGGTGAATCCGACTAGGACCATCGGAATGCGTCTTGGACCATTTCGAAAACGGACGTTTTCGGAGCGTAAACCGGACTGGGGAGTTGTCTCCGACACTCCGGCGGAAAGTGTCTCAAAACCCGTCCCGTAATCAACGTTCCGAAACTCCATGCCTTTGACGGGTAATGGTACGGTCGGTCAAATTGCGGTGATGATGGGCGTTGGGCAATCCACTGTATATCGGTATCTGAATGAAGCGGATGGCAAGCGCTGAACAGTCGTTTCCTAAAAATATGTTCATATGTCGCCGGCATTTGGCGAAGGATCGGCCGTGCGGACCATTGTGACCATGGATGGGGACGGCAGGCTCGCCATAGACCTGCGTCACCAAGGTGAGGGCATTGGCGCGATGCTGCTGAAGGGCGCCGCGGAATAAGCCTGACCTCCATTCCGCAAACCGGCCGGGTCGCCGCGCGACGTTTTACCGTTAATCTGTAGAATCGTCGGAATCGGCGTTTGATGCAGTCGCGCGGTCGGAACAGTGCAGCTCGGTATCCGGAAAAGTGCGGAAATCGGGTAAAACGGGTTTTCAAAAAGTGCGGAAATCGGGAAACCAGGGATGACGGCCATGTTTTGACGGGGTGCGCAATGCCATGCTCGGATGAAGGGGGTGATTTCATGGCGGAATGGCGCCGTTTTTTAAGGGGTGCATAGGGTGCGCAGGTGGCCATGGAAGGGTGGCTCTCCCTCATGAAATGTTACGGAAGGGCAAAAACTCGCTCATAAAAGTGTGAGATGAGGATGCCGGATGTTTCAGAGAAAACGATGGCAAGGTCAGCCATGGCCACATCGCCGTATCGCCATTCGTCACAGCAGCTCGTCTCTCTTAAGCGCTCCGAACGGGTCTTCCTCCGTCTGATATTCCATTGCATGGTCTTTGAATACGTTTGATATACAAAACATATTTGTTGTGGGCTGCAAGTGCGGAACCGGGCTTATAGAGACAAAGTGCGAGCGTATTGGACGGTTCGTTGTCGGACGGGTCGTATTAGAGAGGTAGTTCCCGATAGACCAAATCGTCACGGACCGCAAACCCCTGATGCTCCCAGAAATCGTTGCCGGCATCGTTGTCTGCGGGCACACCGACGGCGACTTTCGGCAGGCCGATCGCACGAAGCGCTTCAACCACTCGGCCCACCAAAAGCGAGCCAATGCCCATACCGCGCGCGTCGGGATCGACCGCCGTGTGGTAGATGCGCGACCGTCTGCTATCGTGACCGGCAAGAATCGCTCCAATAATCCTTCCGCCATCGTCTTCGGCTACGAAACAGGTGTCGGGATTGCGTTTGAGGAACGTTTTTATCGCATCCTCGGAATCGTCGATGTCCCTCATGGTGAAACCGGTGCATCGCGTCCACAACCCGTATACCAGCGGATAATCCTCAATTTTCATACGACGGATGGTTGGTGCAGGCCCAGTCATATTTCCTCCTTCTCTCGTTGAACGTTAGTTTCGATTTTCGTATCGTTCGCGATATTCCTACGCGCGTATGCCGTATTTGCGTTGCACGGCCGTCTGCAGCGCGCGCGTATCGGGGAAACCGCATTCCCTTGCGATGCTGGCTATCGACGCAGAGGAACCTGACAATTTTCTGCAGGCGTCGTCCAATCGCAGGTCGGTCAGAAATTCTTTGAACGTTTTGCCGGTCGCCTTGCGGAATAGGCGGCAGAAATGTTCCCTGCCGTATCCAAATTCCCGTGCGACGTCGGTCGCTTCGAGATGCTGTTTGCGGTGCGATGTCATGTATCCGATGATCTGCATGGTGATGTTTCTTCCGGATCTGACCAATTCCGGCCGCCGCACCTCGGAAACGAACCTCGAATACAGCAGCGATAGCAGTTCGTACAGCAGCATATTGAGCTTGAATCCACGAATGGCCTCATCGGACTGCTGCCATCGGATGATGTCCTCGCCTAATCGTGCGAGCTGCGCTAAATCGTCTTTGTTGGCGCGGGGTGTTCGCAGGGAAAACATGTACCTGTCGGCGAAGGGGTACAGCCGTTCCAAAACCTCGTCATTGAATGTGACCGAGAGCACGAGCGGTGTCGTTCCGTCTGTGTCCGTCGGTATGCCGTAATGAATCGAATATGGATTGATGAGCAGCAGATCGCCGGTATTGAGGGGCATTTCCTGCCCGTCCACGATAAATGGGCAGCTGCCATGTGATGAGTAGACGAATTCCAGGCCGGGGTGCCAATGTGCCTTTACCTTTTCTTCCAACGAATTATGGATGATTGCCAATCCTGGATAAGCTTCCGGATAAACGTTCTCCTCACGATAATCTGGGCCGATTAACGTATGATGCTGTGCTGCTATGGGCACGGTAGTCACGGGTCGCTCCATTCCATCGTTAACGGATGTGGACATGTAACATGTGATTTCAGTATGACAAAATGTGATGTCTTTTCTTGCCATTACCGAGCGGTAAGTCACAATTAGGTGTTTCAACATCACATATTGCGCTATTGGGGGCGGTGCCGTTTTGTTGGACTCGTCATTGATTCCATCACCACCAATCATGCCACAAGACCGAGCCCGCGTCGCGGTCCATGATGCTCATGCCGAACTCCGTCTTGATCCTCTTGTCCCGATACCAGACCATGTAGCCGTCCAGCATGTCGACGAACCCGTCCATAGAGACGCCCGCGAAGCTCCGCTTATGGAAGAACTCCTGTCTGGTCCGGCCGAAGAACCCCTCCGTGGCCGCGTTGTCCGGAGAACAGCCTTTCGCGCTCATCGAACGCGTCAGACCATGCTCCTTGCAGATGCGGATCCATTCCGACCACCGGTAGTGGCAGCCACGGTCGCTGTGGATGATCGGCTTCTCCCCGTCCCTGAGCGTGGAGCACGCGTCGGCGAGCATGCCGTTGGCCAACGCCGCGTTCGGGCTGGTGCCGATCGTCCACGCGACGGGAAGCCCGTCGTAGCAGTCGATCACGGGCGACAGATAGGCCTTGCCCGCGGGGATCGAGAACCCGGCCGGGTCCGTGACCCACAGCATGTTCGGACGCTCGGCGTGGAAATCCCTGTCCGCCAGGTTCTTCGGCGCCTTGGTCAGCTCGCCCTTGTACGAGCTGTACCGTTTCGCGCTCTTGAACAGGGGCGCCAGGCCATGCCTGGCCGTAGCCGCATGACCCGTTTCGCCGATACCCTGGATTGGCAACGGTGTGTTGGACGGTTTCTTAGAGGACGAGTCCCTGTTCGGTGAATTCCTTCGGACTCCGGTATCCAAGGGCGGAGTGGAGCCGCTGGTTGTCGGACCACCACACGTAGTCGTTGAGGTCGCGCCTCAGCTGCTCGATCGTGGCGTAGTGGTTCCGGTACACGAGCTCCTTCTTCAGCAGCCTGTTCGTCGATTCGACCACGGCGTTGTCGTAGGGGTTGCCCTTGCGCGACAGCGATCTTTTGATGCCGAACACGTCGAGCGGCTCGTCGATCCCCGTGTCGTCGAACCCGCCGCCCCGGTCGGTGTGGAACACCTGGACGTCCGCCGGCGGGAAGTCGAGGGTGGCGAACGCGCCCAATACCAGGCTCGCGTCCCGGGTCCGCCCGGCGGAATGGCCGACGATGCCCCTGTCCGCCAGGCCGGCCAGCAGGCACACGTAAGCCCAGTCTCCGCCGACGCGGACATAGGCAAGATCGCCCGCCGGACGCGTGTGCGGGGCGTAGCTGTCGAACCCGCGGTCCAGCAGGTTCGCGAGCCTGGCCTCGTCGGCCCGCGTCCCGTGCGGTTCGGACCGTCCGCGCGCGTCCGCGCCCGCATGCCCTGTTCGCGCATGATGCTGCCGATGCGTCTCCTGGGCATGGCATATGCCGGGGCTTTCATCCTGGATGCCAAGGACGGTGACATCCAGGCAAGCGGCAACATGCTGAGATGCACGGACGTCACCGGATTCACACTGCGGTTCCGCAGCATGAGCGGCTTCCGTGGTAGCTATGAGCAGCCGGAACGCGACATGAACGTTCTCGCGGACCATCTGGAGAAGTCCCTTGGCGGATGGCCGTCGGATCCCCAAGCGTCGCTCGAACGTCATGTGGCCGATTACCGGCGTTACTTCGACCGGGCCAGGATCCATCTCGGTCCGAGCCATGATGGCGATGTGGAGGTCCCGTTCACGGAAACACTCCGTTCGACCGCCGACGAAAGGCCGAATCGTCTGGAAACATTGTCGGAAGCGATGTTCGACTTCGGAAGATACCTGCTGATCTCATCATCCAGGCCACGCACGCAGCCCGCGAATCTGCAGGGATTGTGGAACCACAGGGATTTCCCGAACTGGTACAGCGCGTACACGACGAACATCAACGTCGAAATGAACTATTGGATGACCGGCCCCTGCGCGTTGCATGAGCTTATCGAGCCGCTCGTTTCCATGAACGAGGAACTGCTGGCTTCGGGGCGCGAAGTGGCCGAGCATGTCCTTGGATGCCGTGGATCGGCGGTGTTCCACAACGTGGATATCTGGCGCAGGACCTTGCCCGCGAACGGCGATCCGATGTGGTCGTTCTGGCCTTTCGGACAGGTGTGGATGTGCCGGAACCTGTTCGACGAGTACCTGTTCGACCGGGACAAGTCGTACCTCGCGCGCATCTGGCCGATTCTGAGGGAGAGCGCCCGGTTCTGCATGGATTTCCTGTCGGACACCGAACAGGGCCTCGCCCCTTCGCCGGCCACTTCTCCGGAAAACTGCTTCCTGGTCAACGGGAAGCCAACGTCCGTCGCGCAGGCAAGCGAGAACGCCACCGCCATCGTTCGCACCTGCTCGACGACCTCATCCTTGCCGCGCAGGATATGGACGACCTCGATGGCGATGACGAAAGTCTGGTCCAGGAGGCAAGGATAGTCGTCAGGCAGTTGGCCGAACCGCAGATCGGTACGGACGGAAGGATCCTCGAATGGAACGACGAGTTCATCGAGGAGGATCCGCTCCACCGCCATCTGTCGCATCTATACGAGTTGCATCCAGGCACCGGCATCACCGCGAGAAGTTCGCGCTTGGAGAACGCGGCCCGCAAATCGCTTGAGATCAGGGGCGACGACGGCTCCGGCTGGAGCATCGTGTGGCGCATGATCATGTGGGCCAGGCTGCGTGACGCGGAACATGCCGAACGAATCATAGGCATGTTCCTGCGCCCGGTCGACGCCGACGCCGCGACCGGTCTGGTAGGAGGAGGCGTATACGACAGCGGCATGTGCGCGCATCCGCCATTCCAGATCGACGGCAACCTTGGATTCCCGGCCGCGCTGGCGGAAATGCTCCTGCAAAGCCACGACGGTCTGATCCGGATTCTTCCCGCCTTGCCGAAAGACTGGCATGAGGGACGTTTCCGTGGATTGAGGGCGAGAGGGGGCGTTTGCGTCGATGCGTCATGGACGGACGATGAGGTGAAATATACTTTGCGTTCGTCGGGGCCGACGGAAGTCACGGTGATTGTAGAAGGCGTCAATATGGCGCACGTCGTGGTATCTCCGGATAAGCCCCTTGATGGCACGGTACGGCGGAGATGATCGGATTCGCACAATATGAAGCGATCCCGTTCGCAGACTGTCATTTTTGTTTGCGGATGGGTCGTTTTCATTGAAAACGAAATTTCCGACATTGATGGCAATTACGCTTTCAAACATGATAAACTCGTTACTAAACACGTTTAGTTGCTGAATTTCCAAGGAGGTAGGTTTCCATGGCCACGATCAGGGAGATCGCGGAAAAGGCGGGCTTCTCCCAGGCGACCGTATCGAGAATACTCAATGACGACCCCTCGTTCTCGGTGAAGGAGGCCACCCGTCAGAAGATTCTGAGCACCAGCATTGAGATGGGGTACGAGAACGTCCCCCGCTACCAACGTGTCACCATTCCGCAAGACATCGCGTTGCTGAACAACTCCATCCACGACAAGGGGCTTCAGGACGCCTATTTTGACGAGCTTGAAGTTTCATTACGTCGCCATGCCAAGGACGAGCGCATGAGAGTGACGGAATACAACGATGTCAAATCCCTGATGAAGGACGCGTCCAAATACGCCGGATTCATCTCAATAGGTCCGGCGCCGTTCAAAAGGAACATGTTGAAGCGTCTGCACGCGGTCCTTCCGCATGGAGTGTTCATCGACATCAATCCCGCGCCGAGCCTGTTCGATTCGGTGCAGCCGGATCTGGAGCAGACCATTCTGGACGCCTTGGACGAATTGATGGACGCCGGCAACAAGCGAATCGGGTTCATCGGAGGGTTCGGCAACATCATGGGCGACCATGAGTATCCCGAGGATCCGCGTGCGTTCGCGTTCCGCAACTGGACCGTCCGTCTCGGTCTTGACGTCGACGGCCTGGTGTTCGATGAGGGGCCTTTCACCGTGGAGAACGGCCGTGCCTTGGGAGAGAGGTTCGTGGCCGAATGTGGCGACAGGCTCCCGGATGCTCTGATTGTGGCGGCGGACCCCATCGCCGTAGGCGTCTTGCAGGCGTTCGCGGCGTCCGGCATTCTGGTTCCACGCGACATGCGACTGGTGAGCATCAACAACCAGGAGATCGCGAATTACACTTCGCCGACGCTTTCGTCGTATGACATCAACAAGGACGAATTGGCCAAGGCCGCGGTATTCATGCTGTCGGAGGCCATTTCCATGGGGCGCTCCGTCAACCAGCATATGAGGATTTCAACCAAGCTGGTCGCCCGGGACAGTTTCACCCCGAAAGCTAGGTAGGGTTTAAGAAGAAAGGGTTCGGTCCTCGTTGACACGCTTAATACGTGCCAACGAGGACCGAACCCTTTTACATCTGTGAGGTGTTTTCGAAGGAAAGTCTGTCAAGCCCTGTTCCCGATATGGAAACGAGGGCACGGCACGGGGAAAACATGGAAGACGTGCCGTACCCTTTCAAGGCGCCGTCTCCGGTTTGATGTCAAGGTCCACCCTTGACGACGGCACCGTCCTTTCGCCATACGTTTCCGCGTATGGCGAAAGGAAAGCCAAGTCCCGGTTTTCGCCGGGGCGCGCCGGTCAGATCAGGTCGAGGTCGACGTCGAGGCTGATCGGCTGGTCCGCCGGGATATGGTACTGGGGGTGGATCGGGGACATCCAGGAGTCATCTCCTCCGACACCCATCTGCTCGGCAAGCACACGCAGGAACATGTGCTTCGGGGCGGGGAGCTCGTCCTGATGCTGGGCTTCCTCAAGCATGAAGCTGGAGTACGGCTGCAGGCTCATCGCGAACGGTTCGGCGCCTTCGGCGCGGCTTATGCGAAGGCCATGGCCCTTCTCGTCCGTGATCTCGGCCCAACGCACGTCCTCATGGTTGCCGGTTTCCTGCGGCATGAGATACGGGGCGTGGTCCTTGAACGCGTCGGTGCTCCACACACCGAGCTTGGCATGCTTGCGATCCTGGTAGGTCTCCTCCGGACCAGCGCCGAAGAAACGCAGGTTCGAGTACTGGACCGGAAGGGTCCATTCGATGCCGAACGCGGGGATGGTGGGCAGGTCGCCCGGCTCGCCCGGGTATTCGACGTGCAGATTCACTCGTCCGGTGGTGTCGGCGGTGTAGCTGACGGTCACCTTGGTGCGCTGCGGGGTGGCGAGCTCGTACGTGTAGGAGGCCTTGACGGTGTCCTCGTCGATCTGTTCGATCTCGTTGCCGATGCAGCGGGCGTAACGGCCTGCTCCCAGCCACTGGGCGCGTTCGAAGCCGTGGCCTGCGCCGCGATCGTTGTCGGTCAGCGCGCGGAACGTGGTGACCGCCGGACGGCGCAGCACGAATTCTCGATTGTTGAACGTGTAGGAGACCAGTCCGCCTTGGGTGCGGGAAAGCAGTACCTCGCGGCCGGATCCCTGCACGCCGACGTTCCAACGGCCAACGGTGACGGTGCCGTCGACCGGCTTCACCGGAGCAGAGGCCTTCTTGGAGCCGGCGACGACGGTCTGGCCGAATGCCAGCTCATAGCCGGCTACCGCCCAATTGGTCGCCTTGGCGAGACGCTGGGATACCTCCAGCACCAGTTCGGACGCGCCGTCGCGGTACAGATCCAACGGCCAGTCGGCATCGAGCTTCTCCGTCGAACCGGCCGGCACGTCGAAACGGCGTTCGGACTGCCATACCGGTTCGCCATCCGCAAGGACACGCAACACGAACGTGTATTCGCCAGTGGAGGTGAACAGATTATCGTTCTTGATGGTCACGGAATCCTCGGCGACATCGATATGCACGTTGGAATACAGCTGTTTGACCTCCTGGGCCTTCGGCGTGGGCTTACGGTCCGCAAACACCAGGCCGTTGCCGGAGAACTCGTAGTCGCTCGGCCTGTCGCCGAAGTCGCCGCCATAGCGAAGGCTCGTGGTTCCATCGGGCTGGGTGGCGTAGATCGCCTGGTCGATGAAGTCCCAGATGAAGCCGCCCTGGTACTTCGGATAGCGTTCGAGCGCGGTGTATTCGTCCATGTTGCCGCACGAATTGCCCATGGCGTGCATGTACTCGCAGGAGATGTAAGGCTTCTGCGGATCATTCTTCAGGTATTCCTCGATGGCGTCGGCGTGCGCATACATGCGGGTCTCGATGTCGGTCACGTCGTCGTAGTCGCGGTTGTGGGTCACGCCCTCATAGTGCACGGGACGGTTCGGGTCGATGTCGTGCACGCGCTTGTACATGGCGCGGAACACGTCGCCCGTGTAGGATTCGTTGCCGAGAGACCAGATCAGGACGCTCGGATGGTTGTAGTCGCGGCGCACCATGCTGTTGACACGGTCGACGCACGCGCCCTCCCAATGCGCCTTGCTTCCCGGGACGGCGGTCTCCTCGGTGAGGACGTCACCGGGCAGGCACCAGCTGCCATGGGTTTCGAGGTTGGTCTCGTCGATCAGGTAGATGCCGTACTCGTCGCACAGCTCGTACCAGCGCTCCTGGTTCGGATAGTGGGAGGTCCTGATGGCGTTGAGGTTGTGCCTCTTGCAGAAGACCACATCGTCGATCATGTCCTGCTCGGTGATCGCGCGGCCGCGCTTGGGATCGAACTCGTGGCGGTCGGCGCCCTTGAATACGATGCGCTTGCCATTAATCGTCATGATGCCGTCCTCGATGCGGAAGCGGCGGAATCCGACCTTCTGGACGGCGACCTCGGCGATGTTGCCGGCATGGTCGATGACCGTGACCTCGAACTCGTAGAGGACCGGATCCTCCGCGCTCCACGGGTGGATGCCGTTCAACGATCCGGTGGAGATGGAGGTATCGGGGTCAGCGCAGTTCGCGGTCTCCCAGACGACGTTACCATCGGAATTCTTCAACGTCGCCGAGATCGTGGCCGCGTCGGCTGCGTTGCGCACGGTGAGCGCCGCGTCCAAAGAGGCGCTGCCGGACTCCGGATCCCAATCGGATTCGATCTGCATGTTCTCGATATGCACATGCGGCTGCGCGGCCAGCTCGACCGAGCGGAACAGTCCGTGCAGACGCCAGAAGTCCTGGTCCTCGAGCCATGAGGCGCTGGAGTATTCGTAGCATGCGACGGCAACGACGTTCTCGCCGTCGTGCAGCATCTCGGTGATGTCGAATTCGTTGGGGGTGAAGCCGTCCTCGCCATAGCCGACGAACATGCCGTTGACCCACACGTAGATTGCGGTGGCCATGCCGTGGAACACGATGGAGACGGTTCCGCCGGCGTTCTTGGTGTCGGCCAGACGGTTCGCCATCGTGAAGGTCTTACGGTAGAGGGCGACATGGTTGTTCTCCGGAATATTCGGTTCCGCCGGATTCTCGTGGCCATCCCACGGGTATTGAATGTTCACGTACTTGTTGTTCATCAATCCCGCCATCTGCAGGTGTCCGGGAACCTGGATGCGTTCGAAGGCGGAATCGTCGAAGTTCTCCCTTACGAAGGGCTCCTCGTTGAATTCGATGTCGGATGCCTGAACGACCTCGACCCTCCATTCGCCGTCGAGGCTCTGCCTCAGATCGGACCATTCGTTGGTCTGCGGATCGTGCGCGTAGCATTTGTGGTCGGAATGCGCCGGGACGCGGTTGACCTCGAATACGGTCGAATCGGCGAGCCAGGTCTCGGATGCGTGTTCGATGCGGGTTTCGTTTGCCATGTTTTCCTGCTTTCGTTCATTACATCTTTGTGAATGATGGAGGGAAGATGAACTTCCTTTACCAGATAATAAATGTTGTTTACAAAAAAAGCAAATCGGTTTTACTTGACGTCTTAATTCCTTTGTATCAGCGGTATATGTTGTAACGTATCAGGCATCTGATTGATACCGATATGACAGTGCTGGTACACGGTTTACCTAATTCAACACGCCGCCAAACCCTATATTTTGCTAATGGTTTTTACTTTTTCTTGTAAAGAGCGTATACTCGACATGCAAGATCAATGGGTGATCTTCAACTCCGGAATCTTAAGGAGAAGAAAAAATGAGCAACGAAACGACAACCGCGGACGGTGGCGTCCGCAAGAAGGGCAAGCTCGGCCAGCGTATCGCCTACGCCTGCGGCAACCTCGGTCAGTCCGCCTTCTACAACGCGATGAGCACATATTTCATCGTCTATGTCACCGGCTGCCTGTTCTCGGGCGTTGACAAGGCGCTTGCGGCCAAGCTTATCGGTGTCATCACCAGCCTCGTGGTGATTATCCGTATCGCCGAGATCTTCATCGACCCGCTGCTGGGCAACCTCATCGACAACACCAACACCAAGTGGGGACGCTTCCGCCCATGGCAGTTCTTCGGCGGCCTGATCTCCGCCGTCCTGCTCGCCGTGATCTTCAGCGGCATGTTCGGCCTGGTGAACGTCAACACCACGCTGTTCATCGTGCTGTTCGTCATCACCTTCGTCGTGCTCGACGTGTTCTACTCCCTGCGTGACATCTCCTACTGGGGCATGATCCCGGCGCTGTCCTCCGACTCCCACGAGCGCTCCACCTACACCGCCCTCGGCTCCTTCACCGGCTCCATCGGCTACAACGGCATCACCGTCGTGGTCATCCCGATCGTCAGCTACTTCACTTGGACGCTCACCGGTGCCAAGGGCGAAGGACAGGCCGGCTGGACCTCCTTCGGCATCATCGTCGGACTCCTCGGCATCCTGACCGCATGGACCGTCGCGTTCGGCACCAAGGAAAGCACCAACGCACTGCGCGCCAAGGCCCAGAAGAACGGCAACCCGCTCGAGGCATTCAAGGCCCTGTTCCAGAACGACCAGCTCCTGTGGGTCGCCCTGTCCTACCTGCTGTACGCCATCGCCAACGTGGCCACCACCGGCGTACTCCTCTTCCTGTTCAAGTTCGTGCTCGACAACCAGGCCGCCTACTCCATGACCGGCGTCATCGCCTTGGTGGCAGGCCTCATCATGGCTCCGCTGTACCCGATCCTGAACAAGCGCATCCCACGCCGAGTCCTGTACATCGTCGGCATGACCTCCATGATCGTGGCCTACATCCTGCTGGGTCTCTTCTCCACCAACATGACCGTGGTGTTCATCGCCCTCGTGCTCTTCTACATCCCGGGCACCCTCATCCAGATGACCGCCATCCTCTCCCTGACCGACTCCATCGAATACGGCCAGCTGAAGAACGGCAAGCGCAACGAGGCCGTCACCCTGTCCGTACGTCCGATGCTTGATAAGATTGGCGGCGCGCTGTCCAACGGCATCACCGGCTTCATCGCCGTCGCTGCTGGCATGACCGGCAACGCCACCGCGGCCGATATGACCCCCTCCAACATCCACACCTTCGAAATCTGCGCCTTCTATGTGCCGCTTATTCTGATCGTGCTCAGCCTGCTGGTGTTCATGTTCAAGGTCAAGATCGACGAGAAGATGCATGCTAAGATTGTCAAAGAGCTCGAAGCCAAGCTTGCCTCCGGCGAAATCGTCGATGACGAAGCTCAGACCGCCGAGACCGTCGAAGCCATCGATGAGGAGGCCAAAACCCTGACCGAATAAATACCAATACTTGCCGCTCCTTCCCTTTTTCACCAAGAAGGCCCCGACCATGTCGGGGCCTTCTTGGTTTATGTGATGGTAATGGTGCGGTAAGTTATTTCAAAAATCTTCTGGCAAACCGATGAATATACAAAAGAATCAATCGGAATGACATGCGGCGACGGGGATGACATGCCTACAATCAAGGCATAACGAAACAAGAGAAAAAAGAATAGCGGCGAACGGAAGACAAAGCGCCGCGGAAAAGGAATGAACATGCAGAACGACACTTTCAACCAGATCCTCAACTCCAACCTCGCCTCCATGGATCCGGGCTTCGGCCAGTTCGCCCTCGCCAAGGCATCCTCCGACCTGTTCAAGAAGGTCATCAACAAGTAAGGCGCAAAGACTTCTTCTGTTTCCTTTCAAAAGAAAAGGTGCCGCACCAGATTCCGTGGGAATAATGGTGCGGCACCTTTTTTCTTTTCAACCCCGGCGTTTTGACTTGGCCTACAACGGCATTCCAATGGATGCGCTTCGGGATTGACGAAAGAACCGGTTTTTGTCTATAAAAGGACCTTATCGGGATCTTATATCTTCTCCCGCAATGGAGACGGGCAAGGAAGCATGGCCTTCGCCACTTCCACAATACGAGTTTTACAATATCTCCATAATATGTTTTCCTGCATTTTCGGGGGGGGGGGCTTCGTTGCCACTTATTTTTTGTAAAACCTTGAAATGATGCGCTTTTTGCGACTTCATATTTAATATTATTGGTAAAGCATACGCAGGTTATGGGGTGTACTTTTATCGGCAAAATGTTTTTAGCGATTGTGCAAAACAATCAAAAGAGAGATAATGGTCAAGGCAGTTTAAAGGGGAACTCCTTTGGCTCCATTTCAGGAGCGATTTTCACTTAAGAAAGTTGTGCGCCTTCGGGTTCCGGACGAGATCGGGAAAGTGCGCGATGTCCGCATCGCACGTTTCCCATCGGTTCGAAGTCGAACGCGTGCGTCGTCACATTAGGTGGAGTCAATCCACGGAAATTGTCTGTAGGGCAGATCTCGATTCGTTCCTGATTGGAGCCAAAACGCATCGAATGGTGCATCGCAAGATGGAGGACGCCAGGCGTATCCCGGATGAAGCGACCGGAATGAACGCCAGCGATTGCTCCGTCGGATCCAACCTTAACGGATCCGGCATATCCCGTCAGACCTTCGTGTCCCTCACAGCAGAAGGTCCTGACGGGATATGTTTCGATGCGCATTGCGCCGATGATTCGTCGGCGGACACGACAGAATCAAACTAGCCGGTTTCGATGGGACAGATGGGCGGATGCTTTGCCTCTGGGCTTTGCTTATGCGGACCGGTTCACGTGTCCTCGTCTTCCCGTGGCTATCCTTCGACTTCGCCATAAAGGGTGTACGGCGATGAAGAAAGCGTTGTATGGAATTGTCACACAACGCTTAACTGATGACTTATGGTCTACGACATCACACGAACTTGATCCTCCAATGGCGATTCGTTCCACCGGTATATGTCCGATTCATCTGGTCTTGAACAAGCGGAACAGGTCTTTTTCACGAATCAGTATGACTGCGATCGCCGTTCCCATGGCCGTGGCGCACGGCAACGGCAGACCGTCATGCAGCTCCAGGAGGAAAATGGCAAGTGAGTCGGACGGGGTTGGATTCATCGTGCCGATGAGAATGAACAGTGCCGAATATGCCATGACGAGTCCTATGAGCGTGGGAATCAGCTGTTCGCATAGCATCTGCGCGAGGATGAGCGTTTTCCTGGCACCTATATGCAGATCTCCTGCGATTTCAAGATTTTTTAGGCGGGGAATCCTCGCCTAAAAAATCTTGAAAGAATGACACGCCTTATCAAATCGAAATCCGAAATGCATAATACGTGGTGGATCGTCCCAGTCGGCAACATTGGCCAAATCAAGGCAAAGGCAACCGCCAAAAAAAGGTCTCGCACTATCACTATCGATGGAATCCCATCTAAATTCCATGCAATCGCATACAAATACATTGACGAGAAGCGAACGTGCTGGGGAGTGATGATCGTTATGATGATGACAAACTGTCGTAAGAAAGGCGATATGCCATGTGAACGTTCACATGGCATATCGCCTCATTAATGAGCCATTATTGTTTGACGACGAGTACGCCATTGGGATTGATGGTAACCGTCGCGCCAGCACAGTCGGCCAGTGACATGACGACCGGGCGTCCCTCCACCAGCATGCTGACAGGTTCTTTGGTCCGGTTGAACAGGAACGTGAACCGAGCCCCCGTCGACTCATCGACGCGCTCGATGCGAAGCAAGTCCGGATCCGAGGAGTCTTTGACTTCCACACCAAGGGTCTCGAGGATCATCGGCAGGCTTCTGGCGATGCCATCACGTCCCAGCCGGGCTCCGACGTAGACGCTACGCCCTTCGCCATATGGATTGGACACGATGGCCGGGCGTCCGTCCATGCCGGTCCATGGGTCATCCTTGAACGAGGCGAGCACCTTCGCGTCCTTCCCGATTGAGCCGATCACGTCGACGATGTCGTGTGCGACGGCTCCGTTGTCGAGATCGAGGTGGTCCGGAACTCCGGGCCAATCGGATCCCATAGGGGCGAACTCCTCGATCCTCACACCGACGACGTCCCGGATGGAACCTGGGTAACCGCCGAGCCACACATGGTCCCGTTCGTCGCTGATGCCTGTATAGTACGTGGCGATGAGCTTGCCGCCGTTCGCGACGTAGTCCCTCACCCTACGGGTGTTCTCCTCGGAGAGGATGTACACGCTCGGCAGTATCGCGACATCGTACTCGTCCCAGTTCGAACGGATTGGAACGACGTCCGCGGTCACGCCGACGTCCGCCAGAGCGCGGAACCATGCGAGCGGCTCGTCGACATGATGGACGTTCTGCGTCGGGGTCGCGGTGTGCTCGCTCGCCCATTCGGACTCGTAATCGAACACGATGGCCACGCTGGATTTCGCCAGCTTGGTGCCGAGCAGTCCCTCATCCGCAAGCGTGCCCAGATCACGGCCCAGTTCGCACACGTCCCGGAACGTCTGGGAATCCTCCCCCGCATGCGGCAGCATCGCGGAATGGAACTTCTCCGCGCCGGACCTGGATTGGCGCCACTGGAAGTAGCACACGGCATCGGCTCCCATGGCCACGTGCGCCAAGGAATCGCGCACCAGCTGGCCGGGTTCCTTGCGATAGTTGATCGGTCTCCAGTTCACGGCCGAGGTGGAATGCTCCATCAGGAACCACGGATCCTTGCGGGAGATGCCGTCCACCAACGAAGCCGAGAACGCGAGCTCGTCCAGATGCGCCTCGCCCGGAATGAAGTAATGGTCGTTCGACACGAAATCGACCTCGCCGCCCCAATCGTCGTAATCCAGTACGGAACCGCCGGCGGAGACCATGAAATTCGTGGTCAACGGCTTTTCTGGTGTGATTTCGGCCAATGCGTCACGTTCGGCCACATAGAATGACTTCAGCGCGTCGGAGCTGAAGCGTTTGAAGTCGAGCAGCTTGCCGGGGTTCATGAAATTGCCGTCGCCGATGAATCGAGGCGGAACGATTTCGCTGAAATCGTTCAGATGCTGGGCCCAGAACGCAGTACCCCATGCGTCGTTCACCGCTTCGATCGTGCCGTACCGTTCCTCGCACCAGTCTTGGAACGCGCGTTCGGCGTCCTCGGAATAGTCGAAGCGGTTGTGGCATCCGTACTCGTTACCAACGTGCCAAGCGACCACATAGGGATTGTCCTTGTAATGCTCCGCCATCGCCCGGCAGAGCTTCAATGCGTACTCACAGAACACAGGACTGGTGGGACGCCAGTGCTGGCGCGCGCCCGGCTGGCACACGTCACCGCGGTAGTCCTTCCACAGCACCTCGGGATGCGCCTGGGTCAGCCACATCGGCGGGGATGCGGTCGCGGAAGCGAGATCTACGGCGATGCCGGCCTTGCCGAGATTGTCGATGATTCGGTCGAGCCAGCCGAAATCGTACACGTCCTCGCGGGGTTCGATTTTCGCCCAGGAGAAGATGCCCACGGATACGAGGTTCACTCCCGCCTTGACCATGAGGCGCACGTCCTCGTCCCAGACCTCCTCGGGCCACTGGTCGGGATTGTAGTCGCCGCCGTACCAGATACGGGCCCGCCGGCCCTCCAACGGCCGAGGCCAACGATGTTCTCTACGTTGGTTCATTGTCATTGTTCCTTTCGTTCGTCATTGAACCTTGAAATCAATTATCTCACCGGATGCCCGTTGCACCAGACGCGTCGCACCGTCCAGGTTTCCTGATCAAGGAGCAGCACGTCGGCCGCGAATCCCGGAGCGAGCAGACCGATCGGGAAGCCTGTCACGTCATTTCGACGGTCGAAGCCAAATGCCCGCGCAGGGGTCAGCGTCGCCGCTTCCACCGCGTCGACCGGACTGATGCCGAGCTCCAGCACCGCGCGAGACACGGCCTTTTCCAATAGCAGTGTAGAACCGGCGATGACTCCATTGGAGGCGAGTCTGGCATGACCGTCCCGCACATCTACATCCAGAGCCCCGAGGAGGTAATGCCCGTCCGGACAGTCGGTCGCGGCCATGGCGTCGGTGACGAAGGCGATTCTATGGGGCGCAAGCCCGAATCCGAGCTTGACCATGGGATCCTGCACGTGGAATCCGTCGTTGATAAGCTCGATGGTGGCCCTCGGATCCTCCACTGCCGCCGGAATCGGGCCGGGGTCGCGGTGGTGCAGCCCGTTCATGGCATTGAACATATGGGTCATGATTCCGGCTCCGGCGTCGAATCCTTTTCTGGCAGTCTGGTAGTCGGCATCGCAGTGGCCGACCGCCGGAACCACTCCGGCTAGGAAGAAACGGCGGATTGCGTCGATTCCATGCGGAAGTTCCGGCGCGATGGTGATCTGTCTGAGACACCCATCGGCGGCGTCCAGCATTCTGGATACGAGATCCGGAGTGGGATCGACTAGGCAATTGGGATCATGGGCGCCTTTCCGGGGCATGGCGAGGAACGGTCCTTCGAGGTGCGCGCCCAGAATATCCGGGCGGTCCGGCATCATGTCGTGGACCGTCTTCAAGTTACCGCAGATGACGTCGATGGGATTGGTGATGAGGCTCAGGACCTGTCTCGTCGTTCCGTGCGCCATGTGTCCGGCTCGGGCGGTCGTGATCCCCTTCTCGCCGTCATCGAACGAGCTTCCCCATGCGCCGTGCGAGTGGATGTCGACGTATCCGGGCGTCATCACCATTCCGTTAGCGTTAACAATATGATCTTGCTCGACGTGGACCAGCCGGCAGGCCGTTTCGAAGTCCGTTTCGAAGTCCGTTTCGGCGCATCCCGTTTCGACTATCGACCGTCCGTCGGAAACGAGCCAACCGTTTTTCGTCATTCCACGCGCGTCGACGATTGTGGCGCCGTGCACCGCGAATGGCACGACCTCCTCGAGGAACGCGTCGTTGATTCGTTCCGTCTCTCTCACACGATCCGCCTGCATGCTGTTGTCTCCTAACGTCAGAATACGGGAAGAGGGGCCTGCGGACCCTTCCGGCCGGCAAACCCCTGTTTCCTGGACGTCCGTCAGCGGGAAGCCGAGGGTGGCGAACGCGCTCAATACCAGGCCCGCGTCCCGGGTCCGCCCGGCGGAATGGCCGACGATGCCCCTGTCCGCCAGGCCGGCCAGCAGACACACGTACGCCCAGTCTCCGCCGACGCGGACATACGTCAGGTCGCCCGCCGGACGCGTGTGCGGGGCGTAGCCGTCGGACCCGCGGGTCCGGCAGGTTCGCGAGCCTGGCCTCGTCGGCCCGCGTCCTGTGCGGTTCGGACCGTCCGCGCGCGTACGCGCTCGTCATGCCCTGTTCGCGCATGATGTTGCCGATGCGTCTCCTGGACGCGGTGACGCCCTTCCTTTCCAGGGCGGCCTTGATCTTCCTGGCGCCGTAGCGTTCGCGGCCGTCGCGCCGGACCGCGCGCACGTCGCCGGCGATCGGATCCGCACGCTCCGTCCCGGGATGCCCGGTCATCCAGTAACAGGTGGAGCGGGGAACGCCCGGTATCCCGCATCGCGCCGATATCGGGTAGCGGGCGGCGTCGGCCCGTATCACGCCTGCCTTCGTGCGAATACCGGCGCCGCTTGTTCTGAAACGTCCACCTCCATCTCCAACTGCCTGTTGCGCCTCCCCGGCTCGACCGGTTCGTTCCGCCCGGGCGTGCGGTTGTCCGCGGCCCGGGTGGAGCCGCTGTCGCAGATGCCTTGGACCCAGCGCCGCGGGGTCGATCGCGCGATGTCGTACTCGGCCCTGATCTCCCGGGATGGCTTGCCGCTCTCGCACGACTGCACGATCTGCCGTTTGAACGCCTCGTCGTGGTGGCGGGGATGTTTCGGGTCGGCCATCGTCGGCCTCCAATCCCACGTCATTCGTCCCTCATCTGAGGGTCTAATACATTGTAGCCAATCCACGTCCGCGGCGCAGCGCTCGTATCTGATGTACAGGTCCATGGCCCTGTCGCGCTGCTCCTTGCTGTACTTCGCCATAAGGGGGTTCTCCTCCCGGTCGGGAAGTCCAAGAAAACGTCACCACCTCGATGCCTTAAAGAGAAAAGTGTCATGCGGTTCATACGAAATGCGAATGAAAACGTAAATGGGCGGTAGCACTGCTACCGCCCGAAAGATTGAGCTTTATTGTATTTGCTCAAAAGCTTGGAAACTTGCTTGCTGCTATGCGGCCACCTTATTTACATAGGGTTTTAGTGCATGTTCGAACAGTGGTATTTGCAGTTGTACCACTATGCCGAAGCCCAGTATCAGCAATAGATACAATCCTTTGGGAAGCCATTGCAGACTGGCCACTGTTAGTCCGATTGCGATGGCTGGAATGATAAGAGCAGCCAAAGTCGTAAACGGCGATGTGCCACCGAACAGTAGCGCGTTGCGTAATTTCGTACATAAAACAAAACGTGTGTGCGTCCGGGCGGAAACCATCCGGACGCACACGCGTTTTATTTTGAATTATTGCGATGAGGTCAGTTGCGGGTCAGCACTTCGGCCAGGGCCTGGATGACCGGCTGCGGCATGTGGGACTGGTATTTGGTCTGCGCGCCAACGCCGTGCAGATCCTCCAGCGTGCTCAGTGCCGGCAGCGCATCCTTGCCCAGCTCGCGGATCGCGCGGTATGCGTGCTCCTTGGTCATGTACAGCATCTGCGCATCCTTCAGCACGGCGAACGCGTCGGCTTCAACCGGATCGTCCGCAACGGCAAGACCGTCGGCGAAATCGATGGCGATTGCGGCGCTCGTCGGCACGTCACGCAGCGTGACGGTCAGGCTCAGCGTTTCCGCATCGTACGCGACTTCCGGAGCGGCGGCAGAGCCGTCGACGGTCGCGCGGACGGCGTGCATCGCTTCCGGAGCGATGCCACGGAACGTGACCGTCCAATCGCGGGAAGCCGGAATGACGTCCGTCGCACCTTCCGCAGGGGCGATCGAGAACTGTGCGGAATCGCCCTCAAAACGCAGCGCCATTTCGGTGGATGCCCAACGATCCTTGCTCTGTGCGGCACCGTCATCCTCCCACAGCGTGAAGCTGTTTTCGGCACCCGGGAACACCACTACCTGCAGTGCGCGCGGGTTGGCCACGGAGTTGAGCGCCTCACCCTCGGCGGGCATCTGCAGCGGCACGATCGCGCCGGGCTTAGCGAACACCGGCATGCGGTCGAGATCGCGCCAAGCCTCCAGACGACGGCCTTCGGCCGGACGAGACGTGTAATGGCGACCGTCGAAGAAATCGAACCATTCGCCCTGCGGCAGCCACACGTCGGCCTTCGCACGCTGCACAGAACGCTCGGCTGGATCGACGATCGGCGCGACCAGCAGCTCGGTGCCGAAACGGAATTCGTCGGTGAGCTTGTATGCGGCTTCGATTTCCGGATAGTCCCAGTACAGCGGCTGCACGAGCGGCTCGTTGTCGAATGCGGCGCGACGGTTCATCGTGTACAGGTACGGGATCATCGCATGGCGCAGGCGCAGCGCGGATGTCATCGCACGTTCCGCATCGCCGTGGAAGTTCCACGGCTCCTTGCCGTTGAACGGCGAATCGGTGGAATGCAGACGGTTGATCGGGCTGAACGCGCCCAGCTGGTACCAGCGGACCTCCAGCTCCTCGTCACGGTAGCCGAACATGTGGCCGCCGATGTCGTGGCTCCACCAGCCGTAGCCGATGTTGGAAGCGCAGGCGGTGAATTCCGGCTGGAACTTCAGCGACTCCCACGTCACGACGGTGTCGCCGGAGAAGCCGATCGGGTAGCGGTGCGAGCCCGGTCCGGCGTAACGCGAGAAGGTGAGCGGGCGCGGGTTGCGTTCGCTGTAGTCGCTGCCGTCGTTGCGGGCGGAATCGAGGTAATGCAGGTGGTTCAGGCCCCACAGCGGGTCGAGGCCCGGCTGCCGCGTCAGGCCGCCCTGCTGCCAGTCAATCCACCAGAAGTCGACGCCATCTTCCTCCATCGGGTGGTGGAGCTGGTCGAAGTAGACCTCCATGAACTTCGGATCGGTCAGGTCGAACTGCACGGCCTCGCCGCTTTCCGGATCGATGTTCATGGCCTTGGCGACCTGCGGATACAGCTCTTCGAACGCGCGCACGCCGTCCCTCGGGTGGACGTTGAGCGTGGCCTTCATGCCATGCTCGTGCAGCCAGTTGAGGAAGCGCTTCGGATCCGGGAAGAAGTCCTTGTTCCACGTGTAGCCGGTCCAGCCGGAGCCGTACTTCGGGTCGACGTCGTCAACCAGGTGCCAGTCCATATCGATGACGGCCGTGGTGAACGGGATGCCTTCCTTTTCGAAACGTTCGACGAGCTGACGGTACTCGGTTTCGGTATAGCGGTGGTAGCGGCTCCACCAGTTGCCCAGCACGAAGCGCGGCAGCAGCGGGGTCGGGCCGGTCAGGCGGTACAGGGCGTGCACGGCCTCACGGTAGCGGTGGCCGTAGCCGAACAGGTAGAGGTCGGTGGTCGGCTCTTCCTTCGGGGTCACCCACGTGCCGAAATCGTTGTGGTTGCCGTTCACTTCGGCGGTTTCGCGGATCACGTTCGACTTGGAATCGTCGATGATGGCCCAACCGTCGGTGCTGTTGACGCCCGGATCGACGGGGATGCGGCCGTTCGCCTCGTCGAGCGTACGGTAGGTGCCGCCGAGGTTCCTGCGCTGCACGTCGCCGTAATGCCAAGTGTTTTCGATGGCGTTGACGTGCTTGACGGTTGCGTACAGGCCTTCCGGAGAGAACTTGCGCTGGTTGTAGGAGATATGCAGCGACGGGGTGTCGATTTCCAGCCAGCCATTACGTTCGGCGACGGTGAATTCAGGCTTTTCGCCGAAATCGCGGACCATCGCCATCTGCGTGGCGTCATCCACGAAACGGCCGCTGTCGGACCATTCGAAACGGACGAGCGCGTCCGTGATGAGGCCGATACGCCAATGATCGCCCTGGATCACCGAATCCGGGTTCATTGCCGGATGGGCGTTGAGCGTGGCCAGCGAGAACAGTGTGCTGTCTACCATGTGGGGCTCCTTTGAGTGTGGGAAAAATCGGGAGAACTGGATTGGGACCGTGTCATCATATGCGACGGCATGGTCCCGTTTGAATTACTTGATGCGCTTGATGGTCAAGACCGACGCGCCAGCGCACAGTGCGATGACGATGGCGGTGGGGAACACGAGATTGTAGTTGTGGGTCATCGTGACGATGCTGGACGTCCGTATTGGCGTCCAGGGCGATGCTCGTGTCGCTGCTTTGCTGGTCGCGCATCTCGTTATCCTTTCTGTGCGCTGCGAAACATCGCTCTCCGCGTTGAGTGATCAAAGCATGTTCCGCATTGAAGAAAAGTTGGCAAAACTTACTTTCGTTAAGTATGATAGCGCTTGCGCAAAAAGGTATCAATATCGGCGAGTCGCTTGAAATTGCAACGATATTCACATATCGAAACGCTTGCCATCGATTGCAAAATGGAACGATGCGTTTTTTGCACGTTCTGTGCCACCGCATACCCTCTTCACCGCGCCCATATGCCGATTGTGCGAGCAAAACGACAGGTTGTGTAATACGGCGGTGACGGCATCGCAAAAGCTGGTTCAATCAAACTAGCGGCGAAATCCCGCGTGCGGCACGGTGCGATGCAGCGCGGTACGGCAGCGGGAAATCGCAAGAAAACAGCGCAGCCGGGCGGAGCGGACAGGGCAGGCTCGGCAAAGCGGGTTTTGGCAACACCTAGTGCGAGGGAGAACCCATGGAACTTGAAGATCTTTCGATCGTTGAAAAGGCGGCGATGCTGTCCGGCGGATCCGAATGGGATTCGCGCGGCAACGATCGCGCCGACATTCCAGGCTTCGTCATGAGCGACGGCCCACACGGCGTGCGCAGGCAGCTTGGCGAGGGCGACCACCTCGGCATCGGCGCATCCAAGCCGGCCACCTGCTTCCCGACCGCCTGCACCGTGGCCAACACCTGGGATCCGGCGCTCGCCGAAGAGATGGGCGAGGCGCTCGGCAAGGAAGCTCACGATCTCGACGTGAACGTGTTGCTTGGACCGGGCATGAACATCAAACGCAACCCGCTGTGCGGACGCAACTTCGAGTACTATTCGGAAGATCCGATCGTCGCCGGCCGTATGGCCGCCGGCCTCATTCGCGGCATCCAGAGCAACGGCGTCTCCGCATGCCCGAAGCATTTCGCGGTCAACAGCCAGGAGCTGCGCCGCCAGGCCAGCAACTCCGTGGTGGACGAACGTACCATGCGCGAATTGTATCTGACCGGTTTTGAAATCGCCGTGCGCGAGGCCAAGCCGATGAGCATCATGACCTCCTACAACGAGGTCAACGGCGTCTACGCCCACGAAAACAAGCATCTGCTGCAGGAGATCCTGCGCGACGAATGGGGCTTCGACGGCATGGTCGTCTCCGATTGGGGCGGCTCCAACTCCGCCGTCGCCGCCGTCAAGGCCGGCGGCTCGCTGGAAATGCCGTCGCCGGGCTTCACTTCCGTGCGCGAGCTGGAAGGCGCGGTCAAGGCGGGAACGCTGTCCGAAGCGGACATCAACAAGCGCGCCGCCGAAGTCGCCAAAATCGCCGCCGCGACCAAACTCGTCGGCGTCGGACGCAACGACCTGCTCAAGGACGACATCGCGAAAGCGCACCACAATATCGCCAGAACGGTCGCCGAACATTCCAGCGTGCTGTTGAAGAACGACGCTGCCACGCTGCCGCTCAAGCAGGGCACCCGCGTGGCCGTCATCGGCGACATGGCAGCGACCGCGCGCTACCAGGGCTCCGGCTCGTCCAAGGTGAGCGCCACCAAGGAGGAAAACATCCTCGACGAGGTCAAGCACACCGAAGGGCTCGTGCTGGCCGGCTACGAGCAGGGTTACGACCGCCAAGGCAAGCCGGATGAGGTGCTGCTGAACGACGCCGTCGCGCTCGCCAAGAAGGACGCCGTGGATGTGGTGTTGGCCGTCGTTGGCCTCGACGAACGCAGCGAATCCGAAGGCCTCGACCGCTCCACCATGGCGATTCCGCAGGCGCAGAACGATCTCGTAACGGCGTTGGCGAAGACCGGCAAACCGGTGGTGATCGTGCTCGTCGCCGGTTCCCCGGTGGAATTGCCGTGGTTCAACGATGTTGCCGCCATGCTGTACGTAGGATTGTCCGGCCAGGCCGGCGCCTCCGCCACCGTGCGCGCGCTGACCGGCGAAGTCAACCCATCCGGACATTTGGCCGAAACCTGGCCGATGCAATACGAGGATTGCCCGAGCTCCGGCTGGTATCCGGCCATCGGGCGTGACGCGATCTATCGCGAGGGCCTGTTCGTCGGCTACCGTTATTACGAGACCGTGGGCGTGCCCGTACGCTTCCCGTTCGGCTACGGACTGAGCTACTCCACGTTCACGTACAGCGCGATCACCGCCACCGCGACCGGTGTGGATTTCGTCGTCACCAATGATTCCGATGTCGCCGGCTCCACCGTGGCCCAGTTGTATGTGCGTGCGCCGCAGGGTGGCGTGCTCCATCCCGACCGTGAGCTGAAGGGCTTCATCAAGGTCGAGCTGGCAGCGCATGAAAGCAAGAGCGTGCACATCGATTTCGACCGCTACACGTTCCGCCATTTCGATGTTGCCGCCAATGCATGGAAGACGGAAAGCGGCGAATGGACGCTGATGATCGGCGACAATGCGGAGCATCTGCCGCTTTCGATTCCGCACACCGTTGCCGGCGATTGCACGCCCGCTGAATGCGCCGCAGACCCCGCGCTCGGCCACTATCTGACCGGACAGGTCAAGGACGTGACCGATGCCGAAATGGCCGTGCTGTTCGGCCATGAGGTGCTTGCCCCCGGCAAGCCGACGACGTTCGGCGTCAACGATCCGATCATGTCGTGGGTGGATTCCAAGGGCTTCGTGGCGCGTACCGTCGCCAAGACACTGACCAAGCGCGAAGCGAAGATCCGCCAGAAGACCGGCTCGCCGGATCTGAACACCCTGTTCATCCTGAACATGCCGCCTCGCGCCATGAGCAAGATGACCCAAGGCATGGTCGACTCGGCGATGGTCGACGCCATCGTGAACATCGCCAACGGGCATACCTTCCGCGGATTGGGCGGCGTGATCGCCGGCTTCTTCCGCAACCAATCCGCCAACAAGCGCACCGCAAAGGAGCTGAACCATGACTGACAACAATGCTGCGAAGCCGGCCGAAACCGCTGCCGGCGAGAAGAAGGCCGGACCGATTCGCCAGTGGATCAAGGATCATCCGAATATCTGGGAGTTCATCCTGTTCAATGTGCTGTCGAACATCTCCACCATCACCCGTTTCGTGGTGACGTGGATCGGCACCGCCATCTTCATCTCCGGCTTGGGGCTCACGCAGCCGTTCCACTTCCTGATCTTCAACTATGACACCAAGGGCAACGGTCTGGGTGGATTCCTCACCTTCCTGCTTGCCGAGGTGCTTGCGCAGGTGGTGAACTTCTTCGTGCAGATGAAGTGGGTCTTCAAGTCCGACTCCAGCTTCAAGGACGCCGCTTGGAAGTATGTGATCCTCGCCGTGATCATCGTGGTGGTGAACCTTGTGCTGCCGGGCTACGTGACCGGTCTGTGCCAGGGATGGGGCATGAACGCCGGCATCGCAGGCACGATCGCATCCGTGGTCAACACCTTGCTCGCCGTGATCGTCAGCTATCCGCTGCTCAAGTTCTGGGTCATGCCGAAGAGCGGGTCCAAGGAGACGGCCAAGAGCGAGGAGGCCGCCAAGTAGCCCTATTCTGAATTCCTTTCTTCCTGCCCGCCCGGATTTTCCGGGCGGGTTTTCCATGCCTGCTTCGCGCCTGATGTCGTTGGAAGGCGTAGCGTACCTTGCAAATAAGAAGGGTGGTGACTCAGTCGATGAGCCACCACCCTTTGTCATGCCGTGCTATCTAGCGATCAGGCCGGGAAAACGACCTGGCAATTCACGCAGGTGATTACCATGGCCAAAATCGCGTTGATGATGCCACCGAGGTACGGATTGCGGGTCTTGGAATAGATGCCGCGAGCCGTCAGCGGAGTGATAAACAGCAGGAATACGGTGAGGAACATGCTGTCCGGAATGCGGGTGTAGGCCGCACCGAACAGGTCATTGACACCGGTGAGCATGAACTTGGCCCAGCCTGCGCCGGACACCAGTGCCGGCACGGCGGCGGTGACGAGAGCGAGTACCAGGATGTTCACGATCTTGTTCTTGCCATAGGAAGTGTTGTAGTTCATGCAGTTGATGAAGATGGAGGAAATCACGTAGCCAATCAGGAAGATCGGGAGTACCTTAAGCATGTCCACGATCTTGAAGGAGCCGAATGGCATGATGCCCCAGTACAGGAACGAGAAGTTCGTCTTGAAGAAGTACTGCGCTCCCCAGACCAACAGCAGAGTGCCGCCGGTGACGGTGAGAGCCAGCATGATGGTCTTGAACACGCTGAAAGCAGATGTCTTCAAATCGATTTCATCGATGTTCATACCATTCTTCTTAGCGAAGCAGCGGTACCAGATGTAGGTGACAATGGCGGTGAACACGGAGGAAATCGCCAGCATGGAGCCTGCAAATAGTGCCTGCCCCTGCCTGAAGAACGTGCCGATATGGGTGTCGACGCCGTTGTAGTACAGGAACAACGTGCTGACGGTGGCGAACAGGGTGTTGACGATAAGGCAGCCCCATGCCCAAGCCTTGGTTCCCGGATGCGATTCCGCGACACGCATGATGGCATTGCCACGAGAAGTTCCCCTGAAGAGCGGCATCTGGGAGAGCCACAGAGCGAAGAACACGGCGAACATGAACATGCCGATGAAACCGATGGTGCTGCCAATCATACGCCACTGGTAGATCTGGTCGCCCGACTGCAACGAGGTGTTCACATTGAAGGCTTTGACCATGAACTCCATGGCAGCTGCGGTAGAAGACGACTGGAAGAGCTGCGAAGTGTGGAAGCCGTTTTCCAGATAGATGACACGGAATGCTTCCTTGCCATCGACCTTCTTCGTATAATACTTGCCGCTGACGCCGTCGGCAGTCGAAGAGTCAGGCGTGATACCGAAGTTCAGGAACGATTTGGCGTTATTGTGCTTGAGATAGTCCGGATTCGGCAGCATCTTGCCGGTCGTCTTGTCGGTCTCCTTGAAGGAGTACTGGTCGAATTTGCCGGCGATGATGCCTACATTGCGATTGCCGTAATAATTAAAGTACTCGCCGTTATTCTTGGAGGCGGCCTGGGCTGAAGTGGTCTTGCCTGGCACATAGCCGAACGACTGAGTTTCGTTGTCTTTGTAGACGGCGTCGCGGCTGACGTACAGCACGGCCTTGATCAGCTGCTTCTTGGCCTTGTTGTCAAGAAGGATCGTCTCGTGAATGGTGTTGCCTCCGCGGGACTGGCCGGATACGGCGATCTGGTCCTTGTCCACGAATGGAAGTGTGGTCGCGTACTTTACCGTGTCATACAGGCCACGGCCATTGACCAGCCATTCGGTGTTGTTCAGAATCTCGGAGTCGCCGTGTCCGTAAAGATCGAAGGAGAACACGACGAAGCCTCGACGTGCCCATTCGATCTGGTACAGATCCCACTTTTCCTTGAGACCGTTGCCGCCATGCGCGAACACGATGGTGGGTGCCGGCTTGTCGTTGGTGGCGGTCTTGGGCTTGAGCATGTTGACGCCGAGCCTATGGCCGGATGATGTTTCGATGGTCAGATTCTCTTTGGTGACGTTGCCGAAATCCGTCTGTGCCAGATTCGCGATGCAGCTGCCCAGAATGCACAACAACACCGTAACTATGGTGAGTGCGCCATACGCATGCTGCTTCAAGTATTGCCATACTTTCGACATGGTATTTTTTCTCCCTCTGTTCCTTTCGCATCACCCGAAGATCGCCCTTCGGTAACGCGGGCCCGGTTCTTCCTTGAGCCGGTTATAGACTAATTTGAGGGTGAAATGGCATTGGGATATGAATGAGAATATGTGCACGTCACACTGCTGGTTTACCGGAGTATCGGCTGATGATGGGCTCAAAACGTATGCTTATCGCGCATGTTCGTATGGGTGTTGGAGATAATATGCACATATGTTCAAAGATTCCGCGCTTGCGTCGATGCAAACCAGACAGCATATCGAAGAGCTGATTCGTGTATCGCAGATGTATTATGACGAGGGACTCAATCAATCACAGATTGCCGGAGAGGTCGGCTATTCGCGGTCATCGGTGTCACGCATGCTCACTGAAGCACGGGAAACCGGAATCGTACAGATTACCATCGGGCACCCATTGCAACGATTGCAATCCCTTGAGGAGAATCTTCGGGACAAATACGGATTGAAAACGGTACGCGTCGCATATTCATACGATGACAACATCGCATCGATGCTAGTGCCTCAATGTGCGGCGCAGCTGCTGATGGAAAACCTCAAACCGGATTCGTTGATCGTTACATCGACCGGGACGCCGATGGCGGCGACAATCAGAGCCTTGCCTCCCCTTGACTACCCTCGTGCGCATGTGACTCAGATGCTGGGTTCGTTGTCTTCCACCAACTCGTTGACTGATTCTCCGGAAATCTGCCGAATGATGGCAGAACGTCTGGGATGCGCCTACTCGTTGCTTCCTGCGCCACTGATCATGGGATCCGCGGAAGTTGCTCAGGCTGTGCGTTCGGAGAAACTGATCGCCATGACTTTGGCTTTGGGTAACCGAGCCGATATCGCCATTGTCGGTGTGGGAGCGATTCGGCAGGGGCATTCCGGAAAAATCTTCCATTCGTTCGAAGACGCTGCAGTAGCACGGGAGTTGCAGGAAAAGGGAGTGGTCGGGCATATTTGCGGACATCATATCGATATGGATGGCAATCATGTGCGAACCAGTCTGTGTGAGCGCACCATCAGCATCGATTTCGAACGGTTTCGTGACATTCCATTGGTCATTGGAGTCGCTTGGGAGACGTGGCGTGCGCGGGCACTGCACGCATGCCTGGTCGGTGGACTGATGTCGGCACTCGCTACCAATCAGGGAATGGCTGAGTTGTTATTGGATATGGACTAATCACCGTTAGGATGCCGGAAGGATTGGGTATGCCCGTGCGCCACCGTGATGATTGCAATTGCTGCCAGCACGTACAACAGCACGTTGAGCGTCAATGACGCTCCATATCCGCCGGTCATGTCGAAAATCAATCCATGAACTGTGGTAGCGATGGCTACGGTCAGCTGGCCGGTGGCGTTGATGACGGACAGCGCGCGGGCATAATCATCTCCCGGGAATACGCGGCGTATGCTCCAGGGAAGTGCAATCATGAGCAGGCATTGGCCGATTCCCGCCAGAAAACTTGCAGTGATCGCAACTTCCATATTGGCTCCGAAAAGCAGACTGAACCATCCTGTGGTTCCGATGGCGGCAAACAGCGTGATTGCGAATTGCGGTCTGACACGGTCCAGCGTCGAACCTATGGCAAGTTTGCCGACGCTGGCTCCAATCATGCGGGCCGTGACCACCCAAGCGGCCTGTGTAAGCGTGAGTCCGATGGAAATCCCGTACGCGGGAATATGCTGATTGATGCCGGATACGATTTGCAACAAAATCATGGCGGCTGACAGCAGCAGAAACGCCGGTGAACGAAGCATGCCGATGAGATGCCCGCTTTTCGTCCGTGTATCATGCGCAGGTTTGGCGTTTGGGGCAGACGCAGTGTCGAGCTTGCCATGTGGATATGGTTTAAGCAGGTAGGAGCAGGGGAGTAGCAGCACCATCAGCATCGCACCGGTCAGTAGATATGCCGATCGCCATCCATATGACGCGATGACGTGCGAAATCAGAGGATTGAATATGGCTCCTCCCAATCCTGACAAACAGCCGGTTATGCCAAGGACCGTGCCGAAATGAGTGGGAAACCATGCCGCAAGCAGAATGGGTGGCATCAGCGTTATCGGAATAACATAGGCGAGTCCCATCACAGCGAATGCGAGATAGAACTGCCAGAGGGCATACGCCCGACTGCAAAGCAGGAATCCCACGGCGCAGATACCAATGCAGCCGATAAGTGTGGGGCGCAAGCGAATGCGATGTGAAAAGCGACTGAACGCGGCCATGGAGATGGCACTGCAAATCAATCGAATCGATACGGTTAGGCTGACCTTGGCTCGACCCACATGTAAATCACGGCTGATGGCGTCGAAATACAGCCCTGAAGTGTTGGTGATGAGAGCGAAGCCGATGAAGGACATGGCGCAGCAGCCTACGAATACTGCCAGTGAGGAGCGGGTGGAGCGAATCCGTTCTTCCATAGCGTCCTTTCCTAGCTGGTCGTTGGGCGGTACCGTTTGAAGAACGTCGCCGCCTCTTTTACGATTTGCTGTGATTCCTCATTATGCTCCAGGCCGACCTCCTTGACTGCGAAGTCGTGTACGAGAGCGTGGTCAAGACCTTTCGGGAGTAATCGCAGTTCATAATCATGATGGCGGTATTGCAGGATTCTTGCGAATTCCAGAGTGTTGTCCGCGAGATAATCCTCGGTGCTGGTCTGCAGATAGAAGGGCGGAAGATTGCCATCAACTACAAGGCGATCGACATCAAGATAGGGGGAGATGCGAATTCGTTCCTTCAGCGTTGGAAAGTAGCCTTCCGCATAGTATCCCATTGCAGTTCCATGCACGCCTCCCTCGAAGCGATACATGCCGCTGCATCCTGCAATGGCGAGGATGCGGGCGGTTCCGCAGGCTTCCTTCATGCCAAGCTGTGACGCGACGACCGGTGAATGGAGTACGGCGGTGAGGTACAAGATAAGCAGGGTGGCCGCGGAATCTCCAATCAGAAACAGAGCATTCGTATCCATGCCATAGTCATGCGCGTGCTCATTCGTCCAGATAATTGCGTCAAGCGCATCGTGTAGTTGGCCTTGGAATCCAATTTGCGGGACCAGCCGATAGTTGGCATTGACCACGGCGAACCCATACTTCGCTAAATACATATCGCGACACATGGTATTTTGTTTGTCGCCATGGTAGAGACCCCCGCCATGGAAGTCGATGATGACCGGAAGAGGTTCATGTTGTGTTTCCGGACGATACAGGTCCAATTTGCGCAGTTGGTCCGGAATGCCATATGGGAGATCCGTCAGTACATGCACTCCGTTCGGCTTATGCTCTTTGGCGAGTCTGTCTGCGTCGCCGGCATGACGGGCGTTGGTGTTGGACTCAAATAATGCTTTCACCGGTTCGCTGAGCATATGTCACCACCTTGGTTGCGTATGATACGAATACTGTATGCCTGTATCTAGCGCGAACAGTCTAGGAGTTGCACATATGTGCAACCTACGATTCAGACAAGTATCCCAACTATTTCGTCAGTACGTCGAACGGCGGATTGCCTATGCGCTCATGACAGTGTAGATGTTGTCATGGGCTCCGACTTCACGCGCTATTGTGCACGGCTAGTCATTCGAATAGCTAGGAGTCCATCCCCCGTCCAACGTGCCGCCGTTTCATCGTATGATTTTGTTGTGTATGTTTACGATTATACAAATCGTAAACATACACAATAAAGTGGGTGAACGCGACGAAGGACGGGCATGCACCTGACGGCGTCAGCGATTCCTCTCCGCAAAATCGCACATACGACGCAGTCCCTTACGCAACTCATCCGCATCGCCGGCGTACGACAATCGCACGAATCCCTGCCCTTCCTCGCCGAATGCCTCGCCGGGCACCACGGCGGTACTGGCAGTGGGTGGTGAAAGGTATGGTGGAGGTCCGGTTCCTTGCTTTTGGCTGTGGCAGAAATCGTCTGTTTTGTGCAAAAACAAGCCTTTGAAATTGTCTATTTTGTGCATCTTGTGTCTTGAATGCTATATATTCCAATATATTTGCCGCCGATGAATCTGCCGCTGTACGCCTTATGGTGTTTGGCGGATGTGGCCGGCCTTGTTGCCGAGGACGACGAGCCTGATCGGCCGTTCACTATGCAGACGCAAGTTGTGTGACTGACATTGGAATTCATGTTCTGGTGGGGGATGTTGGCGAATAAATCCGCCGTCGGTGGAACGATGGTGATGCGGTAACACGTATGACGAGACGGACTGGAGACGAGGTACACACAACGTGAGAGAGGCAATGGTGTCGGATCAATCGCAGGACGAGGCGGAACAGCAGCCGAAAATCGGCAGAATACCGGCGCTGATCGCGGCGGTGGCCGTCGTCGGCATCGCGATCGGCGCGGCCGCAGGTTTGCTGACGCTCATGCTGTACCAGGTCGAACGTTTCGCGCTTGGATACATCGAGAATGCGCATGAATCCGGTCCGTTCAACGTGCCCGCCATCCGTCGTGCGATCTCCGTGACGGTCGGCGCCTCCATCGCGGCCGTGATGTGGTGGCTGCTGCGCACGCGTACCACAGAAGTGCCATCCGTCAAGAAAGCCGTCGGTGGCGCAATCATGCCGGTCTGGCAGACCATCGTGCATGTGCTGCTGCAGATCTTCATCGTCGGTACCGGCATGTCGATCGGCCGCGAAGTGGCGCCTCGCGAACTTGGCGCGATGTTCGGCCAACGATTCGCCCGCTGGGTGCGTCTCGGCGCGAAGGACACGCGTATGCTGGTGGCCATTACCGCCGCGGCCGGTCTCGCGGGAGTCTACAACGCGCCGCTCGCCGGCACGTTCTTCGCGGTGGAGATCCTGCTCGCCGACGTGACGCTCGAGACGGTCACGCTCGCGTTCGCCTGCTCGGCGCTCGCCTCATGGGTGGCGAGCCTGGTCAAAGGCACGCACGTGTTCTACCTGATTGGCAAAGCGGACGGCCTGTTTACCCCCGATTACATGCTGTTCGCGCTGATTGCCGGCCTGATGCTTGGCGTCGCCGGCGCGCTGTTCCGCCGCGGCTCCCAGTGGGCGGAGCGGAACAAGCCATCTGGAGCGGGCATTCTGTGGATGATGCCGCTTGCTGGCCTATTGACAGGCGTTGTGGCGATTGCCGTGCCGCAGGTCATGGGCAACGGTCGCGCCACCGCGCAGCTGAGTTTCTCCTCGAAGGCCGATCTGGCCGTCATCCCGGTGCTGCTGCTGTCTTTTGTGGCCAAGGCGATCGTCACCTTGCTGACGATCCGTTCCGGCGCGTCCGGCGGCGTGCTGCAGCCGGGCATCGCGTTGGGCGCGTCCGGTGGTGCGATGCTGGGCATTCTGTGGATGCAGATGTTCCATACGAATTCGATCGGCATGTACGCGCTGCTGGGTGCGTGCGCGCTGCTCGCCGCCTCGCAGCAGGCTCCGCTGATGGCGATCTGCCTAGTGATGGAATTGGCCGATGCCCCGATCAACCTGTTCGTCCCCATCGGCTTCGCCGTAGCCGTCAGCGCCTTCACCGCCTCCCGCCTGGCCGCCCCCTTAGCCGCCCTGCATTTGCCACGTCCAAGTACCCCCGTCAAGCGGTAATCTGCGTACCCCTCCTACATGGCCATGAGGCCGGTGCGGCGGGGGATGAGCGCGGTCAGCACGAACCAGTGGTTGTCGGTGCGGATCGTCACTTCGCCGCCATACTGCTGCGCGATGTGCCGAATCGACTTCACGCCGAAACCATGCCGATGCTGGTCGTCGCGCTTCGTGGTACGCAGGTTGCCGTCGGCGTCTTTGCTTAGTCGGGAATCGTAATAATTCTCAACGCGAATCACAATAAAGTGATTTTGTTCGAACAAAGCCAGTTTGATAAGTCGCTGTTCCGGATTCGGCAGTTTCAACGTCGCTTCAATCGCATTGTCGAGCGCGTTGCCGAATAGCGATGCGATGTCCATCGACGACATACCGTCCAGCAGCGAGCCGTCCGCCACGGCGGTGAACGTGATGCCACGATCGGCGCAAGTGCGCTCTTTTGTGGTGAGGATGACGTCGAGCACGGGATTGCCGGTATGCTGCTGGGCGCTGTAGCGCTGCACCGACTTCTCCAGCTGCTCGAATCCTGCCGCCGCGTGCTCAGGATCGACTTCGGCACGCAATGCCGCGATCTGATGCTTCAGATCGTGCGCAAGCCGACCAAGCGATTCGATGTTCTCCTTCGACTGCAGGTACTCCTGATGCTGGCTTTCCAGCTGCGCGTTGATTGACGCGATTTCCGCGCTCGCTTCAATGCGCCGAGCCTGCTCCTGTTGCGCGTATAGAATCGCGAATCCGCAGAAATCCACCAGTGTGCGGATATAGAAGATTTCCTGGCCCATCGAACCGGAGAATGGCGTATTGGTCGAAACGAAGCTCAGATTGCTCATGGCGAAGGTGACGATGGTGATGGCCACCGTCGCGGTTGCCGCGGAGGCGGTCGGTAGCGTGGGTGTGGTTTGGCTGAAATTGCCGCGTTCCACCAGCCATGCCAGGCCGAAACACAGCGCGTAGATGACGATGAGCATGACGATGGCCTGCACACCGTATGAAGTGGCTTGAGCGTCATGTGTGCCGATGAACGCGACGATCTGCCAATGCAGCGACGCCACCAGTTCCGCCAGCACGAACGCGCGTGCCGTGATGTACAGCCCTTCGCGCTTGCCGGTGCCGGCACCGAACAGAATCGTCAGGTACATGCAGCCGAAGGCGAGCAGCATGCCGACGATCCAAAACCAGATCGGCATACTGCCGTCGAAATACTGCACGGCGATGAGCGCCGCCAGTCCGATTGCGCTCACAACGACGGAGCGGCGCGGCGGCACGCGGCGGAACAGTACCGCGATATACACCACGCATGCCGCCCATTCGCAGATGGCGGTGTACGAACGGGGGATGTCGGGCAGCGCGTTGGTGATCATCGGCCGCCGCCCATGTAGTCGGCCAAGGCGGCGAGGAACGCTTTCTTCCGTGGTCTGCTCACGCGCAGCCGCTCGTCGTCGGACATGATGCAATCCTGGTCGGCAACGCCCGTCACATGCTTGAGATTGACCAGATAGCAGGAGTTCGAGCGGAAGAAGTGCCGGTCGGCGAGCTTGGCTTCCATGTCTTTGAGTGTGCCGTTGATAGAGTATTTGCCGTCAAGCGTGTGGATGACGATGGTGTGCCGGATCGACTCGAGATAAAGGATGTCCGTGAGATTCATCCTCATCTGCCCCTTGCCGGTTTCGATGAGCATGGAATCGTCGCCGTTGCGGCGCACCATGTCGATCGATTTCTTGAGCTCCTGCGAGAACGCGAACCATGGCAGCGGTTTGAGCAGGTAGGACAGGGCGCGCACTTCGTAGCCGCTGATGGCGTATTGCGGGGCCGCGGTGATGAAGATGATCACGACGTTGTCGTCGCGTTCGCGGATGCGGCGGGCGGCGGCCATGCCGTCCATCTCCTTCATTTCAATATCGAGCAGCAGAATGTCGTAAACGGGGGCATATTTCTCCACGATGCGCGCGCCGTCGTCGAATACGGAGACGGTGAATTGCTCGCCGGTCTCGCTTTGGTAGCGATTGAGGTAATCGAGTACCAATTGGCAGCTTGCAGGGTCGTCCTCGACGACTCCGATTCGGATATTGCGCACGATGAACCTCCACGTCTCACCGTTCAGACTACCGTCCATTCTCTCGCGGAATGAGGATATTGTGATGAAAAACCATCGATTTGAGGGGATGATAACCCCCTAATAGACTGTTTTGAGCGGTGAAAACCCGCGACACGCATTGACGATTCGGTTTGGGTGTGTATAGTAGGTCATGGCTCAACGAAGAGATCTTCGCCAAACCAAATAAGTAAACGCTTTGAATTGTGGCTTTGTCAAAGTAGTAAGCCGCGAGGATGGGCACCGAACAAAAATCCCTTTACAACGGATCGTGAGGCACGTACCTGCCTCTGAAAGGATGACAAATCATGGCAGAAGTCGTATTCGACCATGTTACTCGTATCTACCCGGGCAATGACAAGCCGTCTGTGGATGATCTGAACCTCGACATCAAGGATGGCGAATTCCTGGTGCTGGTCGGCCCGTCTGGTTGCGGTAAGTCTACGACCCTGCGTATGCTCGCAGGCCTCGAAGAGGTCAACAAGGGACGCATCCTCATCGGTGGCAAGGACGTCACCACGATGCAGCCGAAGGACCGCGACATCGCAATGGTGTTCCAGAACTACGCTCTGTATCCGCACATGACCGTCGCCGACAACATGGGCTTCGCCCTGAAGATCGCCGGCACCCCGAAGGAAGAGATCCGCAAGCGCGTCGAGAAGGCCGCTGAGATCCTCGACCTGACCGAGTACCTCGATCGTAAGCCGAAGGCTCTGTCTGGCGGTCAGCGTCAGCGCGTGGCTATGGGCCGTGCAATCGTCCGTGAGCCGAAGGTCTTCCTCATGGATGAGCCGCTGTCCAACCTCGACGCCAAGCTCCGTGTGCAGACCCGTACCCAGATCGCCGCTCTGCAGCGTCAGCTGGGTGTCACCACCCTGTACGTGACCCACGATCAGACCGAGGCTCTGACCATGGGTGATCGTATCGCCGTCATCAAGCTCGGCATTCTGCAGCAGGTCGGCGCTCCGACTGAGCTGTACGATCGTCCGGCCAACGTCTTCGTCGCTGGCTTCATCGGCTCCCCGTCGATGAACATCAACACCCACCCGGTGGTCAACGGCAAGGCAAAGATCGGCGAGGACACCGTGGATCTGCCGACTGAGGCCGTCAACAAGCTCACCGCCGAAGACAACGGCCAGATTGTGGTCGGCTTCCGTCCGGAAGACGCCTCCTTGGCTGCCCCGGATGAGGCCAACGCCTTCTCCCTCAAGGTCATGAACGTTGAGGATCTGGGCTCCGACGGCTACATCTACGGCAACATCATCACCGATGGCTCCGCTGCTGAGGCGTCCACCATGATGTCCGATCAGAACAAGCTCACCACGATCCGCGTGAACCCGCGTGCTCTTCCGAAGGTCGGCGATACCGTCAAGATCAAGATCGACCCGTCCAAGATGCACCTGTTCGCTCCGTCCACCGAGCTGCGTCTGAACTGAGACGATAACGAGTAACCAACCGTCGGGCGTTCCTTATGGAACGCTTGGCGGGTGGTTGAACCAATACTTGGCGGATGTGCAAACGTCCGTCAACCATTAAACGAGACATTCTCTTTCCTCTCTTATTGTCTCGTTGGAAAAGCCCCGCGTTGGTGCGGGGCTTTTCTTTTCCCGCTGTTCTCATCGTGACACTCGTAGTCCCTTTGCCGCCTGCCGTGGGTAGGTCAGCGGGTAAATTGAAGAGCTATGGAATCACATGAATTGCCACAGATGGATCCCCGTGTGCTTAAGGCCACTTCCGTGAAGGCCGAGGACCCCGCAGCGCAGAGCCCGGAGCCGCAGGCGTTGAAGATCACCGCCGCGAGTTCGAATCCGAAGATGTTCACGCTGCCGTGGGAGAAGCCGCTGGCAACATGGCCTGAGGACCTGCTGGTCAACCTGCCGCGAGGCATCTCCAGGCACGTGGTGCGTTTCGTGCACGTGGGCGACGAAGTCTACGCCATGAAGGAAATCACACGCAACGTGGCGGAACGCGAATACGAGCTGCTGCGCCGACTGCAGAAGCTGGAACTGCCTACCGTGCAGCCGATCGCCGTGGTCACCGGCCGCCATAATGCGCAAGGTGAGCCGCTGGAAGCCATCCTGGTCACCAAGCATCTGAAATTCTCGCTGCCGTACCGCGCGCTGTTCGCCCGCAACCTGCGTCCCGACACCGCCGAACGACTCATCGACGCGCTTGCCGTGCTGATGGTGCGTCTGCACCTGGCCGGCTTCTATTGGGGCGATGTGTCCCTGTCTAACGTGCTGTTCCTGCGTGACGCCGACGCTTTCTCCGCGTTCCTGGTGGACGCCGAAACCGGCGATCTGCAGGTGAACCTCACCGAAGGCCAGCGTGAATACGATGTGGATTTGGCCCGTACGAACATCATCGGCGAACTGATGGATCTGTCTTCCGGCGCATTGCTGCCGAGCAACGTGGACGAAATCGAAATCGGAAACCGCCTGGTGGACCGCTACCATTCGCTGTGGAGCGCGCTGACCGACACCGACAAGTTCAGCCCGGACGAGATGTGGAAGATCGAAAAGCGCGTCAATAAGCTCAACGAACTGGGCTTCGACGTGGACGAGCTGGAAATGAAGACCGCCGAGGACGGCAAGCGCGTGCTGGTGCGTCCGCGCGTGGTGGACGCCGGCTACGCCAACCGCAAGCTGCTGCGACTGACCGGTCTTGACGTGCAGGAGAACCAGGCCCGCCGTCTGCTCAACGATCTGGACGCCTACCGCACCTCCACGTGGCGTGATGGCGAGGATCTCGAAATCGTGGCCACCGACTGGATGCGCGAGGTGTTCGAGCCGACCGTGCGCATGATTCCGCGCGAATACCGCTCCCAGATCGAGCCGGCGCAGTTCTTCCATGAGGTACTCGACCATCGTTGGTTCCTTGCGGAGAAGGCCGGCCACGACGTGTCCATGACCGAAGCCGTGAAGAGCTATGTGGAGAACGTGCTGCCGCAGTACAAGCTCGATTCGAAGGATGTCGACGCGCTGAACGCCGAGGCCGATTCCGGCGTGATCGATGACGAATACACTTACGGCACCGACGAGGACGGCTACAACCCGGACGATGATCCGGACGCTGCGGTGTGGAGCCATTAGCCGTTAATGGCATATGAAAAAGCTCAAGCCATAAGGCTTGAGCTTTTTCATAAATATCGTAATAAACGATTACTTGGCTGCTGCGGCCTCGCGACGGGCGCGTGCCACGGCATACAACGTGATGCCGGCCGCGACGGACGCGTTCAGCGACTCGACCATATTCGACATCGGAATGCCGGCGATCGAATCGCACGCCTCGCGTACCAGACGGCTCAGGCCGTTGCCTTCCGAGCCGAGCACAACCACCAGCGGATCGGTTTCGAAGCCGGTTTCGCCGACGAGCGCGTCGCCGCCGCCGTCAAGACCGACGCTGTAGTAGCCGCGTTCCTTCAGGCTTTCGATCGCCTTGGTCAGGTTCACCACGCGAGCCACCGGCATATGCGCTGCGGCGCCCGCGGACACCTTCCATGCGGCGGCGGTGACCGAAGCGGAACGACGTTCCGGCAGAATCACGCCGTTCGCGCCGAATGCGGCCGCGGAACGGATGACCGCGCCGAGGTTCTGCGGATCGGTGACGCCGTCGAGCGCGATGAACAGCGGACGTGCCGCGATGCGCGCGCTTTCCGAATCGGCTGCTTCCATGGCGCGCGCCTTCTTGTCCGCACGATCCACAAGTTCCGCCAGCGAGGAATACTGGAATGGCTGGGCTTTCAGCACCACGCCCTGATGGTTCGACGAGCGTGCGATACGGTCCATTTCAAGCCTGTCGGCTTCCAGCAGATGCAGTCCGTGGATGCCGGCGAGACGCACGATTTCGCGCGTGCGATCGTCATGCTCGATACGTGCCGCCACATACAGCGTGGTTGCCGGCACGCCACAACGCAGCGCCTCAAGCACCGCGTTACGACCGATGACCAGATCGTCGGATTCCGACGTGAACTTCGCCGCTCGACGGCGTGCGGCCAGTCGTGGATCGGCCATCTTGCGGCGATCCGCCGCCTTCTTCGCCTTGTAAGCCTTGTGATATACGCGATCTTCGGCCTTGGGGGTCGGCCCCTTGCCCTTCAGCGCGTTACGATGCTTTCCGCCCGACCCCTTGGTCGGTCCTTTTTTCATTGCCATAGTTGTCCATTGTCCCAGCACCCCGGGAAAAGGCGGCGGCTTCGCGTCTGCTCGATATTGCTCGATATGATGGCAAGAATGGAGAAGAACAAAGAGATTTTCGGTTTGCCCGTCATGTTCTGGGGCTTGTGGGTCACGCTGCTCATCCTGTGGATGGGCCGTTTCGTCACGTCGTTTCTTTCCATGTACCTCGTCTCCGACATGCATGTGAGTGCGGGCGTTGCCGGCACGATCGTCTCCATGTATGGCTTCGGCGGCATTTTCGGCTGCCTGTACGGGGGTGCGCTGTCCGATCGGTTCGGCCGGCCGGCGATGATCGTCATCGGCAACCTCGGTTCCGCCGTGATGCTGGTGTTGCTGGCGTTTATCGGCAATCCATGGATTATGGCGATTGCGCTGCTGATTTACGGCGCGATTTCCTCCATGCCAACGCCCGCGGTCGCAGCCTACGTTTCCGACGTGGTGCCGTTCCGCAAGCAAAAGCGCGCGTATTCGCTGCAGACGTGGGCCGCGAATTTTGGTTTTGCGATCGGCCCGATCATCGCCAACCAGCTGGTCAAAATCTCCTATTCGCTGATGTTTTATGCGGAAGCGGCGGTGCTGGTGTTCGCGACGTTGCTGATGATTGTGTTTTTCAAGGAAGCTGGAATTGGCGGGCGTGCTGCGAAATCGTCTGTGAAACAAGTTGTGGAACAGCCTGCGGAAGCGGCGGAATCGCAGCGATCGCAACAATTCTCCATCTGGCGTAGCTACCGTCGCGCCTGCACCGACAAAGCGCTCATGTCGATGGTGGTGCTGATGTTCCTGTACACGCTGGCGTATTACCAGATTGTCAGCGGCTTGCCGATTTCCATGACGCAGATCGGTCTCGGCACGGACGAATATTCCAGCCTGCTGACCATTAACGGCGGCATTCTGTGCCTGCTGCAGATTCCTGCGATCGCACTGTTCCAGCGCATGAGCAACACCCGTGTGCTGGTGCTGGGCATGTCCATTACCGCGGTTGGCTACGCGTTCCAGATTGGTGCGAATTCGTGGGCGACGTTCGCGATTGCGACCGTGCTATGGACGCTCGGCGAGCTAGGCACGTTCCCCATCGCCGCCACGACGGTGGCGAATATCGCGCCGAAGGATGTACGCGGCACGTATCAGGGCTTGTACAACCTGGTGTGGTCGCTATCCAACGCGTTTTCGCCGCTTGTCGGAGGCTGGATTTTGAACGCGTTCGGCAGTCACGTGCTGTGGACCTGCTGCACGGTGATGTTCGTAATTGTGGCGATCGGCTTCTACGTGACGCGCGGCCCCCGCGAACGCGCCGCAGCCCGCAATCTTGCGATGGAGGAACTGTAGCGGTTGCGCTGCGCAGGTGGCGTGCGGTAGATACGCCACCGAACTTGCCAGACAACTTAACATAACTTAACGGCAACTTCGCATCTGTTAAGTTCGCTGGTAAGTTGCTGTTAAGTTCGTGCGAAGTTGACGGAAAGCGATGTATTGGCGTGATTGTGTGGCACAAATAATGGACATTGCCGGCAAGACAGGGGTGCATGTGCGCGTATGAAAAAGCGGGAGGCCGCGATTCGGTTGGAATCGCGGCCTCCCGCTATGCGATTTAAAAAATCGGAAAGAAGAGAATCGGTGCCGCAGCGTTCGCTGCGGCGGTGCCTTGCCTCACGCGGTCTGTTTCAAAGAGATGGCCTGACGCGGTTCGGCTTGCCTTCCTGCTTGAAGGTCTTACTTGTTGAGGACCTTCTTCATCAGATCAGCGGAAGCCTTGGCAAGTGCGAACTGGCCGAAGCCCGGATCGATGGAAGCGAGGTTGGAGTTGAGGATCTGGTTGAAAGTGTCGTTGTTCTTCATGATGTTTCCTTTCGGACGACCGCCTGGTTTCTTGCTTCTTTTTTTCTTCTCTACATCGTGCGGTGCGTCGCTATTGTGTTGTTTTTCTTGTTCTTCGTTCTTCTGTTGTTTTTCTGTTGTGCCTTTACTATACGCACGTCGGTATGCGTCTGGCATGCCGCAATCGTCATTTCTATTGTAAAATCATCGGGTTATCTTGAAGAAAATGTGATTACTGTGCCCGCATAACAACACAATCGCCGTATCGTACGCTGACACGAGACGGAACATATCCATTCCCATGTCAACGCACGATACGGCGATATCGGCGTAAATCAGCGGAATAATCGTAAATCAGCGGGGCTGACGGAAGTGACGGTCACCGATTGGATCGAACGGCGTGTGCGGTTCAAGCTGGTACCAGTATGCCACCGACGCGACGTCATCCTGCCGCTCGAAATTGCCGGCTTCCTCGGTGCCGATCTGCTGCCAGGTGACGCGCAGGTCAGAATCGAAATAAATCGGATCCGGAATGTGCCAGCGGTACAGGCCGCGCATGACGGGTGTGGCCACATCCCAGTAGTCGCTTTCGCGGTGCGCGGCAAGACGCTGCGAATAGAACGGGAATCCCAGGTACGGTCCGGTGAACGTGTTCTCGCGCATGCGGCCATGCTCGTCGAAGTCGGCGAAGCTCCACGCGCCGCCGAAGTAGTCTTCCGCTCCGGTGCTGCACCACGTCGGGTACTGTTCATCGCCGTCGATGTACATCTTGACTTCGCCTTCGCCCCACCAGCGGCTTTCCAGCGCGGTCAGCGCAAGGTAGGTGCCGATGTACGCGCCATGGCCGTGCACATTGTCGAGAATCGTGTAGTCACGGGCAATTTCGGTGACGCGTTCGCGGCGCCACTGCGCATGGAAGCGCATCGCATCGGCTGGCAGCGCGTCGTATTCCGTGTAGTCGATTTGGTAGAAGAAGGCCGGCACGTCCTCGTTGTGATCGTTGCGCAGCACAATGCGCGCGTGCTCGAACGGCATGGCGAAATAGCAGTTGAAACCTCGATTTGGCACCACCATGATCGGGATGGAATTGATACGGCAGGCCTGTGCGTGACCGCAGCAGAAGAAATCGCCGATCGGGCACTGCACGGACGGCGTCTCCTCGCCATCCCAATAGAATTCGAGGATGAGATTGCGCAGTACGTTCGGACCGGTCGGGGAAGTGCGGTCGGTGACCGTCATCCAAATGTGGCGAATCACGCCCGGGCCATCGACGTCCATCAGCGTGACCGAATCGCCCGCCTTGATCGTCTGGATGCAAGGGCTGCCCTTACGTGACGGGCCGAGCGCGCTGGCGGCGGTGGCTGCAGTGCCCTTGCCGCCGGCCGGGTTTTCGGCGTTGACGCAACGTGTACGGCCGTGGTCCGTCGCGATTGCTAGCGAATCGAGGGCACCGTTGCCGAAACCGGAAGTCGCCATAGTATTCATTGTTCTCTCCTTTGTTAAACAGCTTGGGAAACGCGGAAATGGGTGCGCCGCCTACCACTGCCGACTATCGTAGATCCCCCTCGCGGTGGGCGCGTCGATAATGCCGGCCACGGTGCTGAAAGCCGTCGCGGCCGGTTGTATCTGTTTTTGCGTTATTTCACAACATCCCAGCGTTGTTGGGTCGCGTTACTTCACTGCACCGGCGGTGATACCCTGCGACAGCTTGCGCTGGAAGATGATGAAGAAGATGATGGTCGGGATGATGCTCAGCAGCGAAGCCGATGCCAGCGTGGTCGCTTCCATGGTGCGCTGGCCCTGCAGGGTGGCGAGTGCCAGCGGAATGGTCTGTACGTCATCGCTCATGAGGAACGCCATCGGAATCATGTATTCGTTCCACGTCCACACGAAGAAGAACACGAACAGCACGCTGATGGTCGGCCAAGAAATTGGCAGCACCACCTTGCGCAGGATTTGCCAGCGAGAGGCGCCGTCGATGGCCGCGGCCTCAAGGATGGCCTGCGGGAACGTGCCGTATACGGAGGACAGCAGATAGGTGCCGTAGGCGCTTTGGATGATGGTGAAGATGATGATGATCGCGAGTTTGGTGTTGTACAGACCGACCTGCTTGAACATGGTGTACAGCGGGTAGAGCAGCGCTTCCTGCGGCATCATGTTGGCGAGCATGATGCCGAGCACGATCCAGGTGTTGCCCTTGACCTTGCCGATGCCGAGCGCGAAGGAGTTGAGCACCGACAGCACGACCGCCGCGACAGCCACCACTAGGGAGATGATGAAGCTGTTCCAGAACTTCAGCGGGAAGTTGGTGGTAGTCCAGAAGGAGATGATGCCCTCCATGGTGAAGTGCTTCGGCAGGGAGAGCGGGCCGGTGGCGTTGTAATCGGCGGAGGTCTTGAACGCGTTGACGGTCAGGACGAGCAGCGGGAACAGGACGAGCAGAGCTCCGGCGACGAGCAGGATCAGGGTGATCCAGTCACCTGCGGAACGCACGTGCTGCGTTTTCTTCGAGGCCTTGCGCGCGGCGGCCGTGGACATGGAATAAGTCATGATGGCACCTTTGCTTTTCGGATTTTTAGTATGTTCTTGCGATTGTTTTTCGGGTTTTCTCTCAGACGAGTTCCTTCTCGACGTGCTTCTGCACGAGGGTGAACACGATGGAGAAGACGATGATTACCACAGTCAGCGCTGTGGAGATTGCGGCACCGTAGCCCACCTGCTGTACCTGGAAGAACTGGTTGTAGGAGTAGTACGACGGAACCGTGGTGGAGGTGCCCGGACCGCCCTTGGTGAGCAGGTAGACCGGAGCGAAGGTCTTCAGTGCGCCGATGGTTGCGGTGAGGATGACCACCAGCAGTTCAGGGATGATGGACGGCAGGGTGACCACGCGGAACTTCTGCCACCAGTTGGCGCCGTCAAGACCTGCGGCCTCGTAGAGTTCCGGATCGACGCGCTGCAGGCCCGACATGAAGATGACGATCGGGTAGCCGAGCTGGATCCACACCAAGATGAACATGAGGATCGGCAGTGCGCTGTCAGGGCTGCCCAGCCAGTTGTGCTGCAATGCACCCAAGCCGATCTTGGCGAGCAGTGCGTTGACGGCACCGTCCTCCGGGCGGAAGATCCAGCCCATGATGATTGCGGCGACGGCCACCGGAAGCAGCTGCGGCAAATAGAACAGCGCGCGCAGGAAGGAAGCGGTTTTGCCGCCGAACTTCTTTTGGATCACGTCGGTGAGCAGAGACGAGATGAACAGGCCGAGGATGGTAGGGATGACCACGATAGCCACGATGATCCAGAACGAGTTAGCGAAGGAAATCCAGAACGTCGAATCGGAGAACAGGCGTTTCCAGTTTTTCAGGCCGACCCACTTGACGGGACCGACGCCACGCCAGCGGGTGAAGCTCAGGTAGATGTTCCAGATGAACGGAACAACAACTACCGCGAACAGACCGATGAGGCCGGGGATGAGGTATGGAACGAATTTCGCGGAGCGGTTGCCGGGAAGTCTCGACATGGAGGCTTCGTGCTTGGTCTTTTGAGACATTGCAAGTCCTTTGAAATATTGATGATCCGAGGGATTTCCGATGGATTGTTCTGTGATGACGCACGATTTGGCGCGATGCGACGTGCGGAATGTATGGGGGAGGAAAGGGTTGGTGCGGTCCGCCCGAAGACGGGCCGCACCATTATTGGAGTTGGAATGGAAAGGAAGGATCGGTTGTTTTTAGTTGTTCTTGACGCCCATGTCCTCGACGCCGGTGTCGTACTTCTCGTGGATGTTCTTGAGCACGTCTGCCGGCTTCTTGGTGCCGTTGACCAGCTCCTGGAACTCCGCTGGAACCGCGTCGGTGAGGTTGGAGGCCGCGTAATCCGGGTAGTAGCTGAGCTTGCCGTCCTTGGCGTAGGAATCGTATTCCTCGATCATGGCCTTGCTCTTCGCGTCGGTGATCTTGCTGGTGTCTGCCGCTACCGGAATGCCGCCTGCGTTGCCGAGGAAGTTCTGCACATCATCGGAGAGGACGTAGTCGATGAACTTGGCGGACAGATCCTTGTGGTGCGACTTCTCAGGAATCACCAGCAGGTTGCCTGCGCAGCCGACTGCGTAGTTGGATTCCGGCATGACGGCCGCGTCCCAATCGAACGACTTGATCTGCTTGACGAAACGGCCCTGGTTCCAAGTACCAGTCTGGTAGATCGGATATTCGCCCTTGATGAAGGCCTGCGTGGTGTCCTCGGCCTTCATGCCAGTGGCGTTGCGGGAGATGAAGCCCTTGTCAAGCCACTCGTTGATGGTCTTGACGGAGTTGGTCAGCACTTTGGAATTCCAGTCGACGTCACCCCTGTACAGCTGCCAGTTGTCGATGAACTTGGAGTCGGCATTCTTGGAAACGAGCTGCCACCACAGCCACATCACGCCGTATTCCTGCGCGTCGGCTGCAATCGGGGTCACGCCGGCGTCCACGAACTTCTGGCAGGCGTCCACGAACTCGTCGTAGGTGGTCGGAATCTTGATGTTGTACTTGGCGAACAGGTCCTTGTTGTAGTAGACGCGCTGGAATTCAGCGTAGCTGGTCATACCGTACCAGGTATCGCCGTCCATGATGCCGTTCTCGTCGTACTTGGCGACTGCTGCGTTTGCGCCGGTCACCTTCTTGTCCCAGCCGTACTGCTTGACATAGTCGCCGAGGTCGGTGAGCAGGCCCATGGTGGAGAGCACGCCGGCGGAGCCGTTGCCGCGGTTGGATTCCATGAGGTCTGGCGCTTCGTCGGAGTTCAGGAATTGGCTGCCGTTCTGCGCGATCTGGGTGAAGGACTTGCGCTCGAAGTTGATCTTGACGCCGGTCTCTTTTTCGAAGGCCTTGGCCGCGCGACGCCAAGCCTGAGTCTGGCCTGCGTCGTCCTCTTCGTAATACCAGAACGACAGGCTGTTCGGCTTTTCCTCGTCCTGTGCGGTATCGCTACCACATGCGGCGAGGGAGGTCAGCGACAGTGCTGCGATGGCCAGCGTGGCCAGTCCTCGTTTGATGTTCATTGCTATTCTCCTTGTTTCCTTCTTGAGGCGCGCCCTGCGGTACGGCTCACATCTGGTTGTATTGAAACGTTTCGATGACGTGCGTGCGATTCCGCGGTCCGTTTGGATTCGCCGGATTTCGCCCGGCTTGTTCGTTTGTTCGGTTTCTTCGGAGACCGTCATATCGTCATTGAAACGTTTCGATTATCCGTATGAAATTATGTTGCCTTGCGATTCCGTCCGGCCGCTCTGCCTTCCGGTAATCGCAGGAAAATCTATATTGTTCCGCCGGACCCCGCTTCCGCAACGGATCCGCGTCGCTTCAGCGCGGGTTCGATGAGTTCCACGGAACCTTTGATGTCGGTGTGCTCCTCGATGGCGGAGACCAACAGGTTCATGGCTTCGGCGCACAGCTCCTCCGGCATGACCGGCATTTCGGTGATGGGGAAGCGCGTCGGCTCGCCTTCGAAATACGTGCCGCACGACAGGACCGAAACGTCCTGCGGAATCGACATGCCCGCGTCGTGCAACGCCATCAGCACCTGGCTGAGGACGCTTGCGTTCGCCTGGTTGATGATGGCGGTCGGGCGGTCGGGGTGCGCGAAGACGGTGCTGACGAAGTGCTGTGCGTCGAAGCTGTCCGCTTCGTAATGCTCGGATTCGATGACCGTCATGCCGAGCTCCTTCGCGTGCGCCAGCAGGCTTTCGCGGAAGATGACGACGTAACCGGAATGGCGGTTGTAGTCGGATTCGTTGTTGCGCAGGAACACGACGGTGCGGTGTCCCTTCTCGTACAGGAAGTCGACGGCCTTGCGGCCCATCAGCGCGAAATCGATGTCCACGCAGGCGCAGCCGGCGTGCGACGACGGATAGCCGATAGCCACGCACGGCTTGGAAAAAGTGCCGGATTGAGCGGCGCGCTCGTCATCCTGCTCCACGTCGAGCAGCACGATGCCATCCGCAAGATTGCTTTGCGTCACGCGGCGGATATCCTTCACTGCATCCGGACCGGTCAGCAACATCACGTCATACCCTGCATTCCTTGCGGCCCATGCGGTGCGCAGGAAGTAGGCGTTGTACCTGGCCTGGTTGATGTCGCCTCGAATCGGGGCGCTCAACGCGATGATCTGGTTGCGCATGCCGCGCATCTTACGGGCGCTGGCGTCCGGAGTGTAACCGAGCTTTTCTACGGCGGCCATGACTTTGCCGGTGGTTTTCGCAGAGATTGAACGCTTGCCGGATAGTACATAGGAGACGGTGCTGGCGGAAACTCCCGCTTCGCGGGCCACGTCTTTGATGCCTGCCATGCGTCTCGCCTCCCTCTTGTGCCGTTCTATCCGCTATTTATCGAATCGTTTCGTCGAAACGTTTCACTTAGCATAGCGCGACTATAAAATCATGTCAATCGTACGGCACGTCGCGTTCTCCCGTATGGGTTTATCGCCTATACGGGAGAACTACGCGTAGTTAGCGCTTCTTGCCGGACTTGCCAAACGTGAACGCGCGGACGATCGCCACAATGCCAAGTGCAACCAACGCGCATCCGCCAAACAGAATCAGCCAACCGGTGGAGGCCAGCGGGCTGAACAGCATGATGCAGCCGGCCACAATCGAAATCAGCGCGTAAATCACAGCCCATGCGGAACTTGGCATATGCCACGACTCAACCAGCGCCATCACGCCTTCCATCATCCAGCCGAGGCCCACCACCATAGTGACGAGCACTGCCAGCATGGCGCCGGACAGGGTCGCATTCTTCAGCATGACCACGCCACCGACTGTCAGCAACAGGCCGACCAGAATGTCAAGCACGCGCCAGCCTCCCGGCAGACCGAGCTCCACAATTGCGGTGACGATACGGATCACCCCGGAAATCACGAAATACGCGCCCAACGCAACCGCGGCGATCTTCAGCGTCACCCCCGGCCAGATGAGTAGCGCAATGCCGAGCACAATCGCCATCACGCCGAGCACGCCGTACACACCGCGAATAGCATTCTTCGCGCGTTGCGGCAGCCACGATTCCACCAACTTGAACGGGCTTACCGGCTCCCACTCGCCACTGTCGTTGCTATGGCTATTCGGGTCGTAACCATACGGATTACCGTACGGATATCCATACGGATTGCCGTAGGGGTTGCCATATGGATTGCCGGAATAGCGAGGGGTCTGCTCGGCATCTGGTCCGCCGCTTTGTGGACCGTCCTGCTGTTGCGATTGCTGCGCTTGCTGGTTCGGTGCATAGGCGCCGTATCCCGGCTGCGGTGGTTGACTGGGGTCGTTGGGATTGCCGGGATTCATATTTGGATAGCTCATGATGCCCTCCTTCAGAAAAACATGCTTTGAGGCGTCGTTTGCTTCAAAGACGTGCTTTCATTTTAGGCACCCTGCCTGTTTTCAGCCATCAACAGAATCGGCCGGCCTGCCTATTGGCAAGTCGGCCGGAATTATGCCGCGAATCGGCGGTTATGCTTGAGGCTGAAGCTGGCTTAGCTTAGAACAGCTTGAGCTGAACGTTGAGGCTGAGCGGCTGGTCGGCGGGCAGCTGGTACTGCTCATGCACCGGCGACATCCACGAATCGTCGCCGCCGACGCCCATTTGCGCGGCCAGCAGACGCAGGAACATGTGACGCGGCTTCGGCAGCTCATCCTGATGCAGCGCCTCTTCCAGCATCGTGCTCGAATACGGCAGTAGGCTCATCGCGAACGGCTTTGCGCCGGCACCGCGCTTCACGCGCACACCGTGGCCGGAATCGTCCGTGATCTCCGCCCAACGCACATCCTCATGATTGCCGGTTTCCTGCGGCAGCAGGTACGGCGCGCAATCATCGCCAGCCGTCGTGCTCCATACACCCAGCTTCGCGTGCCTGCGGTCGGCGTACGTCTCTTCCGGACCGGCGCCGTAGAATCGCAGGTTCGCATATTCCACCGGCAGCGCCCATTCGATACCGAACGCCGGAATCGTTGGCAGATCGCCGTTCTTCTCGCCTGGATACTCGACGTCGAGCGAAACGAGGCCGGCCGTGTCGGCAACGTAACGGACCGTCACTTTCGTGCGCTGCGGAATCGCCAATTCGTACGTATACGTGGCTTCCACGGCATTTTCTCCACGATTTGCGATCGCGCAGTCGACGCAACGCGCATACTTTCCTGCGACCGCCCACGCGGCACGTTCGAAAGCGTGTCCAGCACCGCGATCGTTGTCCGTCAGCGGACGGAACGTGGTGATTGACGGGCGGCGCAGCACGAATTCGCGCTCGCCGAACGTATATGAAACCATACCCCCTTGTGTGCGGGAGAACAGTGCTTCACGACCCTGTCCGCGCACGCCGGCGTTCCAGCGGCCAAGGGTGACGGTGCCGTCGGCCGGAGCTCCGGCCGCGTCAACGGCATCTGCAGTGGTCTTCGCACCTGCCACCACGCACTGGCCGAACGCCAGCTCGTAGCCGGCCGGTGCCCAATCGCAAGCGTTGCCAAGCTGCTGCGATACCTCCAAAACCAGCTCTTCGGCGTTGCTGCGGTAGTCATCAACCGGCCAATCGACTTCGAATGAAGCGCTCTCGCCGGCGGCCACGTCGAAACGGCGCGTAGTCGACCATACCGGCTTGCCGTCGGCCAAAATCCGCAGCACGAAGCGATAATCGCCCGTAGACACGAACAGATTGTCGTTCGTAATACGCGCTTCATCGACCGAAACCGCAATTTTCACGTTCGCATACAGCTGCTTGACTTCCTGCGCTTTCGGCGAGGGGGTGCGGTCGGCGAACAGCAGGCCGTCGCCGGAGAATTCGTAATCGCTTGGACGATCGCCGAAATCGCCGCCGTAGCACATGCGTGTCGTGCCGTCGGGCAGCTTGGTCTCGATTGCCTGGTCGATGAAATCCCAAATGAAACCGCCCTGGTACATCGGGTAGCGTTCCAACGCCGTGTATTCGTCCATATTGCCGCACGAATTGCCCATTGCGTGCATGTATTCGCAGGAAATGTACGGCTTCTTTGGACCGTCCGTATGTGCCGGGCTGCCGTCGTTCAGATAGCGTTTGATTTCGTCAGCATGCGCGTACATACGGCTTTCGATGTCCGTCACATCCTCGAATTCGCGCATGTGCACGGAACCCTCGTAATGTACCGGACGATTCGGATCAATCGTGTGCGCGTGGCGATACATCGCACGAAAAACCTCGCCCGCGCTCGACTCGTTGCCAAGCGACCAGATCAGCACGCTCGGATGGTTGTAATCGCGGCGCATCATGCTGTTGATGCGGTCCACGCACGCGCCCTCCCATTCGGGGCGGCTGCCGGGGATGCCGTCTTCAGGACGCTCGACATTGTTTGCCACCCACGTGCCGTGCGTCTCCATATTCGTCTCGTCGATCAGATACAGACCGTACTCGTCGCACAGGTCGTACCAATACTCCTGGTTGGGGTAGTGGGAGGTGCGGATGGCGTTGATGTTGTGCCGCTTGCAGAAGACCACGTCGGAAAGCATGTCCTCGCGGGTGATCGCGCGGCCGCGCTTCGCGTCGAATTCGTGGCGGTCCGCGCCCTTGAACACGATGCGCTTGCCGTTGATCGTCATGATGCCGTTTTCGATGCGGAACGTGCGGAAGCCGATCTTCTGCGTCACGGTTTCGATGATGGCGCCGTCATGTCCGACGACGCGTACGGTCAGCGTGTACAGCGTCGGCGATTCCGCGCTCCACGGTGCGATGTTCGTCATTTTGCCGGAATTAAGGGCGATTTCGCCGTTGCAGGCCTGCGTTGATTCCCATACGACATTTCCGTCGCCGTCGCGCAGCGTGCTTTCGATAGTCATCGCGTCGGCGGGGTTGCGCAAGGTGAGTGCCGCGTTGAGTTCGGCGGTGTCGGCCGTACCGGCGGTGTCGGCTGCGGTGTAGTCGGCTTCAAGCTGCACGGTTTCGACGTGCGTATGCGGCTGGGCGGCGAGCTCGACGGTGCGGAACAGGCCGTGCAGTCGCCAGAAATCCTGGTCTTCCAGCCAAGAGGCGCTCGAATATTCGTAGCAGGCGACGGTGAGCGTATGCTCGGCTTCGGGGGAATCGGCGGCGTTGCCATTGCCGTTTCGCAGCGCTTCCGTCACATCGAATTCGCTCGGCGTGAATCCGTCCTCGCCGTAACCCACGAACGTGCCGTCAAGCCATACGTAGATCGCGGTGGCGGCACCGTGGAAGGTGAGGCTGACCGTGCCGTCGTTTTCCAGCGTGCGCGCAAGTTGCGCGTCGAGCGCGAATCGACGGCGGTAGATTGCCACATGGTTGTTTTCCGGAATATTTGGCGCCTGCGGATCCTCGTGACCGTCCCACGGATATTGGATGTTGACGTACTTGTTCTTGAGATAGCCGGCCATCTGCAAGTGGCCCGGCACCTCGATCGCGCCGAAATCGCCATCCTCGAAATCGACGGCCGCGAACGGAGCGCTTTCCACGTCCACGTTGCGCGCTTGTTCGATACGAACCTTCCATTCGCCGTCGAGGCTCTGCTTCGGCTCGCTCGTCTCGCCGATGACATATCGGTGGCTGGAATGTGCCGGCTTGCGGTTCGCTGCGAACACCGTCGGATCGGTGAGCCAGCTTGCACTTGCCGTGGTTGCATGTACGATTGCGAGTTCGGCTGTATCTGCCATCTTGCATCCCCCTGTATTACTTGGTGTCACTGCATCGTTGCGGTTGCGCTGTGCGATGTTGCACGACCGTTTAGTAATGAATTTTACTAACTACCGATAATATATCGCACTTCATGGTATCGTGCACCCGTCGCGTGCCATGCATCGTTCCGCCACATGTCTATTTTTCACACGCCGAGGATGTGCGATAATAACAGGATGCGCCGATGGCGTCCGCCCGGTGCCCACAACCGCGCAGCGTTGCCTCGCCTTTGCAAAATGCTTGCGATTCCGCGGATTTTCGATTTCCGCGATTCGAGGCATACGTAAGACGGGGGAGAGCTGACTACTCCGCGGCGCTCCCAAGGAGATCACCATGGATGATCGCAAGAAAGATCAGTCCATCCAGTCCCATGCCAATTTTGACGGCGATTCCGCTACGGGCGATCGCACGCAGATTCGGCAGGATCAGCAAAACCAGCAGCCGCCACAAATCGACCCGTCGCTTGCCGACGCGCAAGCCGTGGCCGCATCGCTCGGCGTCGATCCGAACACCGGTCTGAGCCAAGCCGAAGCTGAACGCCGACTCGCGCAATACGGGCCGAACGAGCTCGCATCCGCACCACCCGTGCCAAAATGGAAGAAGTTCCTGGCGCAGTTCAAAGACCCCCTCGTCTACCTGCTGCTCGCTGCCACCGGCATCTCGCTCATCGCATGGTTCATCGAAAAAGCCAACGCTGCGCCAGGCGCGGAAGGCGGCGAAATACTGCCGTTCGACGCCATCGTCATTGTGCTTATCCTTATCGTCAACGCGGTACTCGGCTACATTCAGGAATCGAAAGCGGAAGAAGCCGTCGAAGCGCTCTCCCAAATGACCGCGCCGCAAACCAACGTGCTGCGCGACGGCAAAATCGCACGCATCAACACCGTCGACGTGGTGCCGGGAGACATGGTCGTGCTCGGTGAAGGCGACTCCATTCCCGCCGACGGACGTCTGCTCGCCGCCGCCAGCCTGCGCGTGGCGGAAGCGAGCCTGACCGGTGAAAGCGTACCGGTCGGCAAAAACGTCGACACACTTGCCGAAGCCAAGGCCTTGGGTGATCGCGCCAATATGGTGTTCAACGGCACGTCCGTGACGCAAGGCACCGGCCGCGCAATCGTGACGAGCACTGGCATGCGCACGCAGGTCGGTAAAATCGCGGACCTTCTGCAGGCCACGGATGATGATGACAGTCCGCTGCAGAAGGAAATGAACTACGTTTCCAAGATTCTCGGCATCGCGGTGTGCATTATCGCGGCGGTCGTGCTGGTGGCGCTTGCGCTGACCGAAGGCTTCAACGACATCCACGACGTAATCGATTCGCTGCTGCTATCCGTTTCGCTGGCCGTCGCGGCCGTGCCGGAAGGGCTCGCCGCGATTCTGACAGTCGTGCTCGCGCTCGGCGTGCGCCGCATGGCCGAACATCATGCGATCGTCAAGAAACTGCATTCCGTGGAAACGCTCGGTTCCGCGTCGGTGATCTGCTCCGACAAAACCGGCACGCTCACCCGCAACGAGATGACGGTGGAACGCGTGGTCACGCCGAGCGGTGAGGTGCAGCTGACCGGCACCGGCTATGCGCCAGAAGGCAGAATGATTGCGATTCCCGATGCCGGGCTTACATCCACCCCGTCGCCCGCGCAGGAAGCGGCACAGCTTGAAGCCGTCGCCACGCTCGCAGTGGGCGCGCTGGCCAACGACGGCGAACTGCGCGAAAACACAGGTGCCGGCGATGGTTCCGCTGCTTCCGACATAACGTGGGAAGCCGTCGGCGACCCGACCGAAGTGTCGCTTATCGTCGCCGCACGCAAGGTGAAGGCCGATCGCAAATACGCCAACTACACGCGCATCGGCGAGATTCCATTCACCTCCGACCGCAAACGCATGGCCGTCGTCGCGCAGGACAACGCCGATGCCGGGCGTCTCACCGTCTTCGCCAAGGGTGCCCCCGATGTACTGCTCGGCTACTGCAGCCGCATCGCGGTCAACGGTGCCGTACGACCGATGACGCAAGGCGATCGCCAGCAGATCCTCGCCGCCGTGGAACGCCTGTCCGCCGAAGCGTACCGCACGCTGGGCCAGGCCTACCGTCCGCTCGGCACCGCTTCGCTCGCCGCAGTGCCGGGCGTGCGCATCAACGCCGCCGGTCACGTCGCCGACATCGCCGACCAAAGCGATGTGCTGGAAAGCGACTTGATCTGGGTCGGCATGGTCGGCATCATCGATCCGCCGCGTACCGAAGTGCGCGATTCCGTCGCCGAAGCGCATCGCGCCGGCATCCGCACCGTCATGATTACCGGTGACCATCCGCTTACCGCGGCACGCATCGCCAGCGATCTGGGCATCATCGAAACAGACCGGAACGGCAGTGCGGCCGGCGCCGACGACTTGAGCGGCAAAGTGCTCACCGGTGTCCAACTCGACGAACTGCCGGATGAGCGGGCGTTCGACAACGCCACCCGCGAAATATCCGTGTACGCGCGCGTTGCGCCGGAACACAAGCTGAAAATCGTCGAATCGCTGCAACGGCAAGGCAATATCGTGGCCATGACCGGCGACGGCGTAAACGACGCGCCCGCCGTCAAAACCGCGGACATCGGCGTCGCGATGGGCATCACCGGTACCGAAGTTACCAAGCAGAGTGCCAAGATGATCCTCGCCGACGACAACTTCAGCACCATCGTCGAGGCGGTGCGCGAAGGCCGTGGCATTTTCGACAACATCCGTAAGTTCCTGCGCTATCTGCTGAGCTCCAACGTCGGCGAGGTGTTCACCGTCTTCGGCGGTGTGATGCTCGCCGGATTCCTCGGCATCACCCAGCCTGGCAGCCAAGGTGTCACCGTGCCGCTGCTCGCCACGCAGCTGCTGTGGATCAACCTGCTTACCGACGCAGCTCCGGCGCTCGCCATGGGTGTCGACCCGTCCACCGACGACGTGATGGCACGCAAACCGCGCAAACTCACCGATCGCGTGATCGACGGACAGATGTGGGGCGACATCATTTTCATCGGTTTGATTATGGCTGCCGTCACGCTGATTGGCATGGACATGCACCTCGCCGGAGGCTTGTTCACCGACCGTTCCGTGGATGCTGTCGGACATGACGCGCAGATGACGGAGGCGCGCACGATGGGCTTCACCATCCTGGTCTTCGCGCAGATGCTTAACGCGTTGTGCTCGCGCTCGCATGACCAGTCGGTGTTCGTGGGGCTGTTCGCCAACAAGTGGCTGTGGGGTGCGATCGCACTGTCCACGCTGCTGCAGCTTGCGGTGGTCTACGTGCCGTTCCTCAACACCGCGTTCGGTACCGTGCCGCTGTCCGCGGGTGCGTGGGTCGAATGCCTCGGCCTGGCGATGATTGTGCTCGTCGCCTCCGAGCTGCGCAAGTGCGTGCTGCGTGCGATGCATCGGCGGTGATGCTGGCTTATAGCGTCGACGGGCTAGACTGGACGACAGTTGGTGGGCGCGCGTTGGCTGCGCGCCCGCTCATATGACGATTGTTCCGGTGATGTTTGGAGGAATTTCGATGCTGCTGTCCGATCGCGACATTCTCGCCGCACAGGCTGACGGCCATATTTCGCTCGATCCGTGGACCCCGGAAATGGTGCAGCCGGCGTCGATCGACGTCCGTCTGGACCGCTTCTTCCGTCTGTTCAACAACCATGCGTATACGTATGTGGATCCGGCGGAGAACCAGGGCGAGCTGACCGAGCAGTTCGAAGTCCGGTCTGATGAGCCGTGGATCTTGCATCCGGGCGAGTTCGCGCTCGGCTCCACGTGGGAGTATGTGAAGCTTGATTCGACGGTTGCGGCACGACTCGAAGGCAAGAGTTCGCTTGGACGACTCGGCATCCTCACTCACTCCACCGCGGGATTCATCGACCCGGGTTTCGAAGGGCATATCACGCTGGAGCTGTCCAATGTGTCGACGCTGCCGGTGAAGCTGTGGCCGGGCATGAAAATCGGACAGATGTGCTTCTTCCAGCTGAGCTCGCCCGCCGAGCATCCGTACGGCTCCGCCGGCACCGGCTCGCACTACCAGGGCCAGCGTGGCCCGACCCCGAGCCGCTCCTACGTGAACTTCTACAAGGCCGATATCACTGACTGATGCATCACAGAATCCCCGGCGCGATGTCATGCACGGCGAGCCATCCGCGTAGGTCGCTGAACTCGTCGAGGCTGACGGAGTGGTCGAGCCCACGGTAGCTTTTCGCGGTGAGGAACGTGTGCTCGTCCAGCCAGGCGCTCATGGCGAAAAGCTCCGGCTTGGCGATCACCGTATCGCTGTTGCCGTAACCGAAGAACGTGGGAATATTGAGCGGCGCGATACGGTCGTCGGCAGGCGCGGTGCCGCGGACGAGCCCAGGCGCAAGGAATCCGGACAATGAAATCGACGCACGGTAGCGTTCCGGATGCATGCGCAGCAGATGGATCGCCAGCAAGCCACCTTGGGAAAAGCCGATCGGCACGACGGCACGGTCTTCGGGAACGTTCTGCGACACCCAATCGTCGATAGCCATGGATGCGGCGAACGCGTCGCGGTCGAGGTCTTCGCCGGACGGCACGCAATCATGGAACCAGGAGTACGCGCCTGGAGTGAACGTGCCGACCGCCTGCAGCGTCAGCGGCGCGCGCAGTGAAGCGTAATCGTTGTATGGTGCGATGTATCGCATCATATCGGCAAGGTCAGCCTCATTCGATCCCCAGCCATGCAGGCACAGGAACAGCGGCCGTTTCGGTGTCGCGTTGCCGCCGCCGCGCGAATACTGGACGTGCGTCACCTGCAGCGGTTCGCCGAAACGGCCCGGCACCACATCCGATTCGCGTCCGATCAGCTCCGTTTTGTTGCTGTTGTCTGCGGTTTGCGGAATTTCATGTTCGATTGCGTCGCTCATACCTTCCCAATATAGCGTGCGTCGATAGCGTAAGAAGGTGGTCGTGAAAAAAGAAGACCCCGGTGGGATCGGCCACCGGGGAGAGAAAGGAGAGAGAAGAAGAAAGGGTTCAATTGTCGGGAACTCTTGTGTTCCTGGTCGGCTCGTTGTGCTGACAGTTCATATATAACCATTCGATGCTGAGCACATGTCTGGTGTTTTCTGAAAACTTCCTGAAAATCCGATGGCGATTTCGTTCAGGCGCAATTTGGCACAGTTCCCGACGAACACGATTTCGGCTGGATGCGATTCCAGCCGATCGTCCGCCATTGCGCAATCGTCCGTCGCCACGCGATCCGAACGCCGGAAATCGAAAAAACGTCAGATCTGCGCGTCCGCATCCACGCTCATCACATACACGTTGCGTCGCAGCTGCTTGCTTTGCGCACGCGTGATGTCGCCGGCCTCATACATGTCCTGGATCACGCCCAGCTCGATGCCGTAGCTTTCACGCTTGACCTCCTCGGCCTGTTCCTGCGCTTCGGCGCTGATGCCCATATTCGGACGCGCCCTCAACGCGGATTCGCTGCGTCGGTAGTCCAACAGCAGGCCGGAGCAGTGCTCGGTGTTGTACGTGTCGCCGCCCATCTCCTCATACAGTCGGTCGATCACATGTTCGATCGCATCCACCTGCACCACACGCGTATGCGCGAACAGCTCATCGTCGCTGAACAGCGGGGTCGTGCGCCGGATGCGGCTGTTCACGCGTCTCACCAGCGTACCTGTACGACGCTGCAATGCGCGCAGACGGCCCTTCAATCGCCAGATCGTACGACCGGAATTATGCTCCGTTTCGATGTGACGCAACGAGCTCATGATCTGGTCGAGCAGGCGCTCGCAAGCTTCGGCTTCCAGATCGTTCGCGGCGCGGTTCCCGGTCGGATTCGCCTTGATCGCAGCGCGCACGCCCGCCAGTCGATTCTTGACGTATTCCTTCTCCCAATTGAGCGCATCGATCTGCAGTCTCATGTACCCTTGCGGATCGATTTCGCCGGTGCGTTGCTTCAGCCGTGTAATACGTTTCGTATACGAATCGATGATCATGAGCACTGCACGTCGGTTCTCCGGCGTGACACGGCCCGACAGCTCCTCGACCGTCCGCCGCAGCACTTCGATGGTGATTTCCGTCATTTCCGTGGACGTGTCCTTATTGCGATTCGGCGCGAGCAACGGCAGCAGGAAATTCGCCAGCAGCAACGTCACTACTATCACACCGCCGGCGATGAAGATCAGTTCGTTGCGCATCGGGAAATTCGCGCCTGCCGCAAGCGTGTACGGAATGGTGAACATCAATGACAGTGTGATGGTGCCCTTCGGCCCGCCGAACGTCATGACGGCCGCCGATCGCCAGCGCTTCGCCGTCATCTTGCGTCGCTTGCCGGTGGTGGTGTCGCGCGCCAATCGCAGCATCAGTGAGATCCACAGGAAGCGCATGACGATCACCACTGCGGAAACCACAAGAATCGCAGTGAGCAGCAGCCAATTGCTGACGTGCGGATCGTCCCAGCTGGTGGTCATCGCGCTTGGCAGCAGCATGCCGAGCAGAATGAACACGGTGCCGTTCAGCGAGAATGACAGCACCCCCCATACGCTGGATGAGACGATGTTCGTACGTGCCACATTCGGGCCGATGCCGGTGCGGTCGAAGCGGATAAGCAGGCCGGCGGCCACCACCGAAAGAATGCCGGAAACGTGCACCGCCTCCGCGCCCAAATACAGGATGAACGGCAGGAACAGCTCCATCAGAATACGTGTGGTCATCGTTTCCCAGCCGAGGGAACGCATCGTTTCGAACACCACGTCGGCCACCATGCCCACGACGATGCCGAAGAAAGCGCCACCGAAGAAGGACACCACGAATTGCATGGTCGATTCGCCCACTTCGAATACGCCGCTGACGGCCGCCGCGATGGCGAACTGGAAGCCGACGATGCCGGACGCGTCGTTGAACAGCGATTCGCCTTTCAGCACGCTCGTCTGCCGTTGCGTCAGCGCCGCTTCCCTGCCGAGCGACGACACCGCGACCGCATCCGTCGGCCCAAGCGCGGCACCGAGCGCCAAAGCCGCTGCAAGCGGAATCGCCGGCCATACGGCATGCAACGCGAAACCAACCGCCGCCATCGTCGCGATCGCCAAACCGATTGCCAATGACAATGACAGTTTCACCGATTTGATCAGTTCCGATTTATCGATTTCGTGCGCTTCCAAATACAGCAGCGGCGCGATGAACAGCACCATGAACAGTTCAGGGCTGAGCGTCACGTCCGGAAAGAACGGCAGCTGTGATGCCAGCGCGCCCAACGCGATCTGCACGAGCGGCGTGGAGACCTTGGGTATGAAACGACTTAAGAAGGAGGATAATACGACGGCAGCGATGATGCATAGAATCAACTCGAATACCGCCAACGTGCCTCCTTCGCGCGTATTTCCCAACCTTTTCCAGCCTACCAAGAGGCGGTTATGAGCGTGTTTCGCCATGGGCTGACGTTCGTGCCGCTTCGGTTGGGTGCGCAGGTCGGGCATGCAGGTCGGACGTGCGGACCAGTCGTGCGGAGCGGTCGTATGGCCGCCGCTACACTGTGGCGTATGCGATGGGACGATGATATGGAACCGGCGATCGCGCTGGCCCGCGAAGCCGCCGCGGATGGCGAGGTGCCGGTCGGTGCCGTCGTGCTTGCCGCTGACGGACAGGTGATTGGCCGCGGGCGGAACCTGCGTGAGACGCATGCCGATCCGCTTGCCCACGCCGAAGTCAAGGCGATGGCTGAAGCGGCCGCTTCGCTTGGCACTTGGAATCTTGCTGATTGCACGCTTGTCGTTACGTTGGAGCCGTGCCCTATGTGCGCCGGTGCCTGCCTGCAGACGCATATCGGACGTATTGTGTTCGGTGCGTGGGATGCCAAGTTGGGTGCATGCGGTTCGGTATGGGATATTCCCCGCGATCCGCACGTCGGACTTGTACCGGAAGTGATTGGCGGTGTGCGCGAAGCAGAATGCGGGCGATTGATGACCGATTTCTTCGCGCGCCGACGCTAATTACTTTCCGAAAGAAACAAACACGCAGGGCGACGAGAAGAAAAGCGGTATGCAGTACCATCAAAGCGTCATACCAACCAAGAATCGCAAGAAAAGGATGCTGCAATGACGCTCATTCAGACTTTCCACGGCACCGCTTCCAACGGCACACCCCTTACCGCCGTGTATGCCGAGCAGCCGGCTGCCGCCGCAGCTTTTGCTCTGGTGTTCCCCGGCAGCGATTTGCCGAGATTCGTGCATTGGGGTCGCCCGCTCACCGCACCGGAAACCGTGATCAACACGTTCGACGCGCTCGCTCCGCAGCGTGTTTCCGGAGCCCTCGACTACACCGCATGGCCGAGCGTGCTGCCGACACAGTCCGAAGCGTGGTCCGGCTCTGACCGTTTCGACGTGCGCCGTGACGGCGTGGAACTGTTCTGCAAGTTCCAGGTCACCGACATCAAAGCCGAAACCGTGGCCGCCGGCAAAACCTACACCATGGCCGAAAAAGACGGCTACCCCAGCTGGAGCGTGGCCTCCGAGCCCAAGCAGACGCCTACCGTCACCGTCACTGCCGAGGACGTGGAACAATGCGTGAAACTTACGTGGACCTGTGAGCTCGATGAAACCGGCCTCATCCGCCAGCATGCGGAGGTGACGAACACCGGCGAGGGACGACTCGAGATCGCCAAGATCGAACTTGCATTCAGCGTGCCCGCCGACGCCAACGAGATCCTCACCACCACCGGTCACCATCTGCGTGAGCGTTCCCCACAGCGCCAGGACTTCACCATCGGGCGCTTCGCCAAATCCTCCATGATCGGCCGCCCCGACTTCGACGCCACCCTGCTGCTCAGCGTTGGCGAACACGGCTTCGGTTTCACCCACGGCAACGTCTACTCCGCGCACGTGGCATGGAGCGGCAACAGCGTGCTGTCCGCGGAACGACTGCCCTACACCACTGGCGTGATCGGTGGCGGCGAAGTGCTCTTCGGCGGCGAAGTCGGTCTGGAACACGGTGAAAGCTACACCACGCCATGGCTCGTCGGCTCTTACGGCGAGGGGCTCAACGAAGTCGCCTCACGCTTCCACGGTTACATCCGCCGCGTGCACCGCGACTGGCTCGTGGACCATGGCATCGCGCCCAAGCCGCGTCCGGTCATCCTCAACACGTGGGAAGCCGTCTACTTCAACCACGATTACGACACCCTGACCGCCCTCGCCGACAAAGCCGTGGAAAGCGGCGTCGAACGATTCGTCGTGGACGATGGCTGGTTCGGCGCCCGCCGTGACGACACCGCCGGCCTCGGCGACTGGCAGATTTCGCAGGACGTCTGGCCCGACGGAGACAAGTCCCTGAAGGCGCTCGCCGACTACGTGCACGGCAAGGGCCTCGAATTCGGCCTGTGGTTCGAGCCGGAAATGGTCAACCCCGATTCCGACATGTTCCGCAACCATCCGGACTGGGTGCTGAAGCCCACCGCCGGTCGTCTGCCGATGCAGGGCCGCACCCAGCAGGTCGTCGACCTGACCAACCCGGACGCGTACGACTATATTTACGGTGCGATGGACAAGCTCGTCAGCGAGCTGGGCATCGACTACATCAAGTGGGACCACAACAAGCTCGTTACCGAAGAAGTCTCGCCGCTGACCGGCCGTCCGGCAGCGCACGCGCAGACGCTCGCCGTATACCGCATCTTCACCGATCTGAAGGCAGCGCACCCCGGCCTGGAAATCGAAAGCTGCTCCTCCGGCGGCGGCCGTATCGATTTGGGCATTCTTGAAGTAGCCGATCGCGTTTGGGCGTCTGACTGCGTCGACCCGGTGGAACGCGCCGACATCCAGCGCTACACGTCGCTGCTGGTACCGCCGGAAATGATCGGCGAGCACGTGGGCGCTTCCCCGGCGCATTCCACGCATCGCGCCACCTCCCAGGAAATGCGCATGGCCACGGCCTTCTTCGGACACATGGGCATCGAATGGAATCTGCTCAAGGAACCGCAGGAGGACATCGACAAGCTCGCCGAATGGACGGCCGAATTCAAGAAGCATCGCGAATGGTTCGCCGTCGACACCGCGGTGCATTCCGACGCGGCCGATCCGGCCGTGCGCGTGGACGGTTGCGTCATGCCGAACAAGGCCGCCGCGATCTACCGCTTCACGCAGCTGACCACGTCGCAGACCTACCCGGCCGCTCCCGTGAAGCTGCCCGGCCTCGATCCGGACGCCGTATACGAGGTATCCCCGCTCGACGTGAGCCTCGACCTGGCCAAGCAGGACATCGGCAACGGCCAGAGCCCGCTCGGCTGGTGGACCGCCGACGGTGTGAAGATGACCGGCCGCGCGCTCGCCACCTACGGCATCCGTCCGCCGGCAATTCATCCGGCGCAAGCCGTCCTGTTCAAGGTGGTGCGCGTCTGAAGTAACTGGTTTACTTTCTGATTCGCTTCCGATTTATTTTTGATTTGCCGGCACTGACCCCCTTCAGCGCCGGCAAATCGTGTAATCAGCCTATGTATCGGCTGTATCGGTCTGCGTAGTCAGCCCACATACTGCCGAATCGCCTGCGCGGCGGCGGCTTTGCCCCACATCGCCCAGTCGTGGTCGGCGATTTCGAAATCGACCGGCGCCGCCTGGCTGTGCCGGTACATATTGATGCCGTTGCGCAGGTCGCCCACGCCGAGTTTCGCGATGAACGACGATTCGCCGGCGATCATGATTTTGTCGGGCATGGCAAGATTGGCGATGGTCGCGATCAGCGTGCCCAACCGGAAGCAGGTGCGGTTCACCAGATTCGTGGCCTGCGTTTTGCTGGCGCGCGCTGCGGCCGCAAATTCGTCGAACGTCGCCGGATGTCCGATCATTTCCGAATATTCTGTTGCGATTGAATTGTCAGTTAGGCACGTCGCGCAACCTTTATGTCCGGAAATGCAGCGCGGCCCGTCGGGGTCGACCAGAATATGCCCGACCAGGCCATAGCTTTTGTCGGGATTGTCGATCGGCTCGCCGTTGACGGTGAGCGAATATCCCACGCCGATGCCGATCGTCACCACGGCGAAACTGTTCAATCCGACGCCCGAGCCGAACATGCACGCGTCCACCACCAATGAGTCGATGTCGTTGTAGATGCCGGTCGGCAGGCCGGTCGCCTTGCGAATCATCGCCGAAAATTCCACCGGCTTCGACCAGTGCAGGAACGGTGCGAACGTCGTCACCGAATCGTCCGTGATATGTCCGCCCAACGAGACGCCGACCGCGCATGGCGAAGGCAATCCCGCCATTATCGCCTCGTCGGCGCAGTCCATGGTCAGCTGCCGAATAACGTCGACCACCGATTCCGGCGAATCGTCGTCGAGCGGCAGGTCATGGCAGCCGGTCACAATCTGCCCAAGCGCGTTTACTGTTACGGCAGTGATATGGGTGGTGTTGATTTTCATGCCGACGAACGTGCGCGCATTGGCGATGATGCGCAGTCCGGTCTGCGGACGGCCGCGACGTTCCGTATTTTCTTTCTGGATTGACTTTTGTGCCGATTTCCGCAAGAAATCTTTCGGTAACTTGCCGCCATGCCCCGCTGCCATTGGCGTCTCTTCGATCACGCCAGCGTAAATCAAATCACTGGTGATGCGCGATACCGCGCCTTGCGAAAGGCCAAGGATCTGTGCCAGCGTGATGCGCGAAATCGGACCGTACTTCATAATGCAGGCCGCAACCTTATGCGTGTACTCCGAGCCTTCAAACCAGTGTGGAATCGGGGAAATCGCCATATCGGACCGTCCTTACCGTCTATTTTCTTTCCAAGAATAACAAAATAACCGTTTTTTATTTCCGTTCGATGCGGGCGCGCAGAAACTGGGAATGAAAACAAGCCGATTCTACAATTAAAAAGCAACGGAGGCTGGTAATGAAGCCGGCCTGCCGTGAAAAAGGAAAATACAAAGGAGTCGAGAGAATGAAACCTGATTCCAATGCCAACACAGGCACCTTCAGTCGGATCGCGGGCCGTGCTATTACGGCTGCATGCGCGATTGTGCTGACGGTTGGGCTCGCGGGCTGCGGCAACAGCACCGCCGGCACGGTCACCTTGGATTTCTTCCAATTCAAGTCCGAGGCGGCGGATTGGTTCACCGCCAAGGCGCGTGAATTCGAGAAAACCCATTCCAACATCAAAGTCAATGTCAACAATTCGTCGGACGCCACCACCGATCTGCGCACGCGACTGGTGAAGAACCGCGAACCCGACGTCATCACCATCAACGGCGACATCAATTACGGCATGCTCGCCGAAGCGGGCGTCTTCCACGATTTCACCGACGACGAGATCGTCGACGAGCTCAATCCGGGCATGGTGAACATCGCGAAGAGCCTCGTGCAGACCACCGACAAGTCCAAGAAGCGTCTGTACGGTATTCCGTACGCGGGCAACGCAAGCGGCTACATCATCAACGCCGATGTGTGGAAGCAGGCCGGCGAGGATCCGGACAATCCGCCGCAGACGTGGAGCGAATTCATCGCGCTGCTCAAGCGGCTCAAGGCCAAGGGCGTCACGCCGGTTGAGGCGAGCACCGCCGATCCGTGGACGTTGCAGGCGCCGCTTGCATCGCTGAATTCGACGCTGGTGCCGGAATCGGAATACGCGTATCTCAAGGACGGCAGTAAGACCTTCTCCGACTTGTGGACGCCCGTCAGCGGCAAGCTGATTGAAATTTACCAGAACTACACGCAGAAGAATCCGGCCGTCACCTACCAGCAGGCTACGCAGGACATCGCTTCCGGCAAGGCCGCGATTCTGCCGCTCGGCACGTACGCGATTCCGCAGATCCGTCTGATCAACAAGGACGCCAATCTGCGGTTCGCGCAGATGCCGGCCACCGACAACGTCAAGGAACAGCAGCTGACCGCCGGCGACGACGTGATGCTGACGATCGGCGCGCATACGAAGCATTACACCGAGGCTCGCGAATTCGTCGACTTCCTGATGAGCGAGGAGAACGTGCAGGATTACTCCAAGCAGCAGTCTGCGTTCACCCCGTACAAGGATACGTACGTCGGCGATGAAGCGTTGAATGGCGTGCTCGACTTCTACAAGGCCGGCAAGCTGGCTGATTTCTGTGACCACTACGTGCCGGCAAGCATCAACCTCGCCGGTTTCCTGCAGACGTTGGTGCAGTCGGGCAATACTAAACGATTCCTGAACAGCATGCAGTCGGAATACGACAAGATCGAAGCCAGGAACTTTAGGTGAGGGGAGGAACGACAATGACTGGCAATATCTCGGCCAAGGCCGACAAGGCCGCCGCAAAGAAGCCGAAGAAGGTTTCGAAATACTCCAAGCGCAAGGTCGATCCGGCGTTCTACTGGATGACCATTCCCGCGATGATTCTCGTGTGCATCTTCCTGTACCTGCCGTTCCTGCAGGGCGCGATGTACTCGTTCACCAATTCGCAGGGTTACGGCGATTACAAGTTCATCGGCTTCAAGAACTACATCGCGATGTTCCAGGACGCACGCGTCGGCCACGCGTATCTGTTCACGATTTTCATCGCGATTCTGATCACGCTCGGCACGAACATCCTCGGCATGTTCCTGGCGGTGCTGCTGAACTCCAAAATCGCCTTCAAGAACGGCTTCCGAGCCATCTTCTTCATTCCGTACACCCTGTCGGTGCTGGTCATCGGCTACGTGTTCAAGTACATCTTCATGACCCCGCTGCCGGCCCTCGGCCAGGCGCTGCACATCGATTGGCTGTCCACATCCATGATCTCCAATCCGGATCTGGCATGGTTCCCGATCGTGTTCCTGTCCATCTGGCAGGGTGTGGCCTACTCCACGCTGCTGTACTTGGCGGGTCTGCAGACCATCGACAACGAAATCTATGAGGCCGCGTCCATCGACGGCGTGAACGCCTGGCAGAACTTCTGGCAGATCACGTTCCCGCTGATTGGCCCGTTCTTCACCATCAACATGGTGCTGAGCCTCAAGAACTCGCTCGGCGCGTTCGACCAGGTCATGGCATTGACCAAGGGCGGTCCGGATTCCAAGACCGAAACCGTCTCCTACCTGATCTTCCAGAACGGCCTGGGCAACGGCGAATACTCCTACCAGATGGCGAACGCGGTCACGTTCTTCATCGTGCTGGCAATCCTCGCATTCGTGCAGCTGAAGTTCTTCAGCGGCAAGGAAAAGGTCTGAGAGTAAGGGGAAGAAATCATGACTAGCGCAACTGTTGCAACCAAGCCGGCCGCCGCGCAAAGCGGACAATCGCAAGCGAAGCCGGAGAAGATCCGCAAGGACCACAGCATCAACTGGTGGCTGACGGCGGCCGTCGCCGTGCTGAGCCTGACGGTGCTCGTGCCGCTGTACTTCGCCGTCGTCACCGCGCTGAAGACGCCGGGCGAAGCGGGCACGTTCAGCCTGCCGACCACGTGGGAATGGCATAATTTCGCGGACGCGTGGAACAAGGTGAACTATCCGAAGGCCGCGCTCAATTCCGCGATCATCACCGTGTGCGCTGTGGTGCTGACGCTGCTGACGAACACGTTCGTCGCGTACGCCGTGGCAAGGAACATGGATAAGCGGTTCTTCCGCTTCCTGTACTACTTCTTCCTGGCCATGATGTTCGTGCCGTTCACCGTCGTCATGCTGCCGATCGCCAAGGAAATGGGCACCCTGCACCTGGACAACCAGCTCGGTCTGATCATTCTGTACACGATTCTCGGCATCGGCACGAACCTGTTCATCGCGATCGGCTTCATCCGTTCGATTCCGATTTCGTTGGAAGAGGCGGCGCGCATCGACGGCGCTTCGACCTGGCGCATCTTCTGGACGATCATCTTCCCGCTGATGGGACCGATCAACGCCACGATCGCCATCCTGACCGCACTGTGGGCGTGGAACGACTTCCTGCTGCCGCTGATCACGCTGACCGACCAGAGCAATCAGACGATTCCGCTGGCGCAGTACGTGTTCCAGAGCCAGTTCACGTCGAACTACCCGATGGCCTTCGCCTCCTACCTGATGGCCATGGCCCCGGTCCTCATCGTCTACATCTTCGCCCAAAAGTGGGTCGTCGGTGGTGTGATGAGAGGAGCCGTGAAGTGAACAGTCCTGTGGACTGTTCATAGGTTCCTCCTGAGCGAGCCGATAGGCGAGCGAAGGCAGGAACAACGCGGCCGTAGGCCGTCTGCTTGTGAAGTAAAACTTCTTCACAGCGCCGAGCGGGAATCCTCGTTTCCCCTTTTTCGAGGATTCCTGCTTTTCGTATGCATTGATGTGATTCCGAAGGGCGCATCCCGCTTGCAATATATCTTTCATTTCCTGCTTTGCAAAACGCGCCGCAGGCAAGAAAGAAAAAACGCTTTACGTACCATGGGATATAGCAAAGTTCATCCATTCCACTTAGGCAAAGGAGCTCAATCGCGATGACGAATTTCAATCGTTCCACTCTTCCTGACACCGTCCGTTCGAATGGCGCCACCCCGAATCCATGGTGGGCCAACGCGGTGGTCTACCAGATCTATCCCCGTTCCTTCCAGGATTCCAATGGCGACGGCATCGGCGATCTGAAGGGCATCACCAGCCGCCTCGACTATCTTGCCGACCTTGGCGTGGACGTGCTGTGGCTGTCCCCGGTCTTCAAGTCCCCGCAGGACGACAACGGCTACGACATCTCCGACTACCAGGACATCGATCCGCTGTTCGGCACGATGGCCGATATGGACGAGCTGCTTGCCGAAGCGCACAAGCGCGGCCTGAAGGTCATCATGGACCTGGTCGTGAACCACACGTCCGACGAGCACGCCTGGTTCCAGGCTTCCCGCGACAAGAACGATCCTCATGCGGATTGGTATTGGTGGCGTCCCGCCAAGCCGGGCCATGAGCCGGGCACTCCGGGCGCCGAGCCGAACCAGTGGGGCTCCTACTTCGGCGGCTCCGCATGGGAGTACGACCCGAAGCGCGGCGAATACTTCTTCCACCAGTACTCCAAGAAGCAGCCCGACCTCAACTGGGAGAATCCCGAGGTGCGCAAGGCCGTCTACAAGATGATGAATTGGTGGATGGATCGCGGCATCGACGGCTTCCGCATGGACGTGATCACCCAGATCTCCAAGACCGTCGACAAGAACGGCAGGCTGCCGGGCGAGGACGGTTCCGAAATCGCCGATCTGCCGGTCGGCGAGGAAGGCTATTCCAGCCCGTTCCCGTTCTGCTCCGACGGTCCGCGCATCGACGAGTTCCTCGCCGAAATGCGCCGTGAGGTATTCGAAGGCCGTGAAGGCTACATCAACGTGGGCGAGGCTCCGGGCATCACCCCGGCCCGTAACGAGCACGTCACCGATCCGGCCAACAAGGAACTTGACATGCTATTCCTGTTCGACCATGTCGGCATCGACCAGGAAGGCTCCAAGTGGAATACCGTGCCGTTCGAGGTCAAAAACCTGCGCGACCGTATGACCGAGCAGCAGGAGGCCGTGAGGAAGGCCGGTTGGGCCAGCCTGTTCTTCTGCAATCATGACCAGCCGCGCGTGGTCTCCCGTTGGGGCAACGACTCCGACCGCGATTCGCGCGAGCTGAGCGCCAAGGCGTTCGGCATGGTGCTGCACATGCATCGTGGCACTCCGTACATTTACGAAGGCGAGGAGCTGGGTATGACCAACGCCCACTTCACCAAGCTGGAACAGTACCGCGATTTGGAGGCCCTCAATGGCTATCGCCAGCGCGTGGAGGAAGCCAAGTGCCAGTCGTCCGAATCCATGATGGCCGCCCTCGCCCTCATCGGCCGCGACAACGCGCGCACCCCCATGCAGTGGGACGCCTCCAAATACGCCGGCTTCACCGCGCCAGACGCGCCCGTCGAACCATGGATCAGCGTCAACCCGAATCATGTGGAAATCAACGCGGCCGAGGAATTCGACGATCCGGATTCCGTGTACACGTTCTACAAGAAGCTCATCGCCATGCGGCACAACAGCGCCACCATCTCCACTGGCGAATGGCATCTGCTCGCCGCCGACAGCGATCAGGTGTATGCTTTCACGCGCACCAATGGCGACGACACGATTCTTGTCGTGGTCAACCTCACCGACAGGTCCGCGGCGCTGCCTTCGGACGTGGCGGAGCTGCTTTCCGACGGCGTGTCCGATCCGCAAGTACTGCTCAGCACCTATGATGCTATGCATAGTGTTAAATCGATCGCTCGTGGCGAGCTCGCTCGCTGGGAGGGAGTCGTGATTCAGCTCTGATCGATCTTTCCCTATAACTCTCTGCGGAACGTCTGGCAGGTTCATCACGAAACCTGTCGGACGTTTCTTTTTTCCGTGCGATTCTGAGGCACGGCCGGGATTCGATTGCGATTCGGCAATCGCACGGCATTTTCGGCAGACGTGCGCTTACAATAACGTCCATGGAACAAAACGAGGTGCTCAAAGCATTGCGGCGTGATCATGCCGCTGAATTGAAACTGGCCGCCGAACGACTGAAGGGCACCGCACGCCACACGGAGATTATTCCGTCCCCGGTGCTGTCCGAGATGACCGGACATGAGATTCTGCTCAAGCCGGAGAATCTCCAGGTCACTGGGTCATTCAAGATTCGTGGCGCGTATAACAAGATCGCATCGTTGTCCGACGAGCAGCTTGCGCATGGCATCGTCACCGCTTCCGCAGGCAACCATGCCCAAGGCGTGGCATACGCGGCCCGTGAGCGTGGCGCGAAGGCCACCATCTGCATGCCGCAGATCACGCCGCCGTTGAAGGTGGACGCCACCAAGGCTTACGGCGCTGATGTGGTGCTGTGCGGCGAGGTGTTCGATGAATCCGCCGCCCACGCGCAGGAACTCAGCGATACCGAAGGCATGATTTACGTGCCGCCGTTCGATGATTATGAGGTGCTGTGCGGACAGGGCACCATCGGTCTTGAGATTCTCGAAGACGTGCCTAACGTCACCGATGTGGTTGTGCCGCTTGGTGGCGGCGGTCTGGGCGCGGGCGTGGCGCTCGCCATCAAGACGTTCAAGCCGGAAGTGCGCGTGATCGGCGCCATTCCGGAAGGCAGCCCGGCATGGAAGAATTCGTTGGCCGCCGGTCGCGTCGTCGCAGCCGACCAGGTGCGCACCTCCGCCGAAGGCGTTGCCGTGAAGCGTCCGGGCGACCTGACCTTCGCGCTGCTCAACGAGTTCCTCGACGATCTGGTCACCGTCACCGAGCGTGACATCAACGAGATGATTCTGCTCATGCTGGAGAAGCACAAGCTGGTGGTCGAAGCTGCCGGTGCCGTGTCTCTGGCCGCGCTTGAGCACCTGAATCTGCGCTCGCGCAAGTTCGCCGAAGCACAGGGTCCGCATGTGGTGGTGCCGATTCTTTCCGGTGGCAATGAGGATACTGTCTCCATCAGCGCGGTGATTCAGAAGGGCATGATTGCCCGTGGCCGCATCATGAACTTCGAGGTTGAGCTTCCGGATACCCCTGGCCAGCTTGTCAAGGTGGCCACGATTCTGGCCGAGCAGCGCGCTAACGTCATCGCACTCGATCACGACCAGTTCAAGGCTTCCAGCCATTACACTGATTCGGTTTCCTTGGGCGTCACCGTTGAAACCAACGGCCCTGAGCACATCGACCGCATCCTTGACGCGATGCGCGCGGCCGGTTTCCGGCCCAAGCGCATCTACTGATTTCCCACGGTGGATAAGCGCGGATTCTCGCATATCTTCCGCATCAAAGAAGGCTCCTCAAACCCAATCAGGTTGAGGAGCCTTGCTTGTTCATTCGGTGTTATTTGCCCTGTTCCGCGGCGATTGTCTCGTCGACCAACTGCGGCAGCGCAATCGCAATATCGTCGCGGATAAGCCGTGTGGCCAAGCGATCGTATTGCGTGCGTCCCATGTTCATGATGGTGATCGGCACGCCCGCCTGTGCCGCGACCGGCACAATGCTCGCCGCCGGCATCACTTCCAGCGTGGAGCCGATCACCCACAATTCGTCGGCCTGCGCCGCCAGACGGTATGACTTTTCAATCGCACCATCCGGCAGCGCTTCGCCAAAGTAGACGACGTCGGTTTTGATCAGCCCATTGCATGGCATATTGCCGCTGTATGGCAGCTTGCGATGGCAGTGCGGATCCGGCTCGTTGTTGAGGTTCGCCATGATTTCGGCGGTGTCGTATTTCGCGTGGCACTTCATGCAGTGCGAGGTGCCGATGGTTCCGTGCAGATTGACGATGACGTTGCTGCTGTTGCCTGCTTTTTCATGGAGTGCGTCGAAATTCTGCGTGGCGAGCAGCGTCAGCAGCCCTGCCTGTTCCAGCTTGACGAGCGCTTTGTGTGCGGTGCCCGGCTGCGCGTTCCATACTGGCGATTCCTTTTGCCAGCGCCAGGAATACTCGCGGTCTTCCTTATTGGCTAGGAACGCGTCGATGTCGTACACGTTCATTTGCTCGGGATGTTTGGTCCAGACGCCGTCCGGTCCACGGAAGTCAGGGATGCCTGCGGACGTGGAGATGCCTGCGCCCGTTAATACTGCGATTTTTTTGCTCATACCTCCATACATACCACCGCGCGGTTTCCTCCGTATGCGTCTTTTTCGGCTTTCCGACCGTATTTGGAAACCGTTGCAGGCTCACGACACGCCCGTAGACAGGTTTTTCTGATGAATTTCAGGCCGTTTTGAGGCTTGTTTGAAGCATTTCTGCGATGATGTGGCGTGCGATAGGCGGTTTTCGACACGCCGATGAATGCGTTGCGCCGCAAGGGTTTTTACGGGGTTTGCGGAATGCCGATTTGCGCAAGTGGACGGGTTCGTGTAAGTTAATCCCTTGCTGCCGCTCAGCGAGTGGTCCGGATGGTTCCGGTCCGCGAGGTGGGTGAGTGGTGGTGGTTTGAGAACTCAAGAGCGTATTTGTACTACTT
>ENA-OWXD01000023-OWXD01000023.1-human-gut-metagenome-genome-assembly--contig:-NODE-23-length-66058-cov-30.2857_pt1 | contig 66058 bp, 34 predicted proteins | sample MGYA00249244_ERZ652055 | MGnify/ENA primary metagenome ERZ652055 (study PRJEB26925, sample SAMN05827059) | human gut metagenome | biome: ENVO:2100002; feature: ENVO:00000062; material: ENVO:00002003...
AGATGCAGCGTAGTCTCGTGGGCTCGGAGATGTGTATAAGAGACAGACCGTAAGCCTGGCCGAACGGCCTTGAGTGTGTCGTGAACAGGACGCCCGCCCTCCCACGGAGACGCGCCTCTGTATTTTATCTATTTATCTGCGATTATTAATCGCCTTTATAGTGCCTAAAAACCGCTTTTTAAATCGCAACTTAAATCGCAATTAAAAAAGTTTCACGCGTCGATGCCGACCGCCTCGCTGACATGTTCGAACCCGTCGCGCCTGAGCAGTTCGGCCAGTCCACGCTTCAACACGGTGATCTGCTGCGGACCACGGTACATGAGCGCGCTGATGAACATCACCAGCGACGAACCGCAACGAATCTTCTCATACGCCTGCTGCGGGGTGAAGACGCCACCGATGCCGGCGATTGCGAACCGGTCGCCATATTCGCGGTAGACCTGCTTGATGCGTTCGTTGCTGGTCGCGTAGCACGGCGAGCCGGACAGTCCGCCCTCCCAATCGCGCGGAATGGACATGCCGGTGCGGTCCTTCTGCAGATTGGCGATCGACAGTCCCTGCACGTTGTGCTCGGCGAGCACGTCCAGCAGATCCTTGAATTCCGGCCACGTCTTATTGAGCGGCATTTTGACGAGCGTCGGCTGCGGACGGTCGATTTTGTCCAGTTCGGTGAACAGCTTGTCGAGCGCTTCCGGGCTTTGGTTGAACGGTTCGCCGGCCATGGTGTTCGGGCAGGAGATGTTCACTTCGACCATGGCGGTGCGTCCGGCCGCGCGGCGCATCGAAATGCAGTAATCCTCGATGCCTTCGTCCAGATCGCCGGTCTTGCTGTCGTTCGTGCGGGCGATCGAAACCGACACCTGCATGCTCTTCGCCTTCGTCCATGCGTTCTCGGCGCGCGGAATCACCACCGCGGAACCCTCGTTGGCAAGGCCCACGTGCACCATCATCGAATCGTATTCAGGCAGGCGGTGGAACCATGGGCGCGGGTTGCCGGGGCAGGGGCGCGACGTGGTGGAGCCGACCGTTTCGAAACCGAAGCCGACGTTGTCGAGCAGCACCGGCATCTCGCAATCCTTGTCGAGGCCGGCGGACAGGCCGAACGGATTGGCGAAGTCGACGCCCATCACGTTGGTTTCCAGTATCGGGTCGGTGTAGTCGAGCATTTCGCGGCATAGCCACATCAGCGGTGGAATATTGCGGGTGACCTTGCAGAAATCGATCATCTGGCTGTGGGCCACGTCGGGCGTCTGGTTGAAGATGAAATGCGGTTTGATGATGTGCTTGTAGCCGAACGTGAAAAGGTCGGTGGTGGCTTTGTTCACTGCGTCGTGCCAAAAGTTTTCGGAAACGTATGTCATGGTTCCTTATTCTCGCACGTTTTCATTGGTTTCGCATGGCATTTTGGGCAAAAGCCGATGTGTGTCGGTGCGGTATATAGGACGTTCGTTTTTGTTCGTTTTAGGCTGAATTTGAGGCGATTGTGGTGCGGCTTTGCGTGAAACACGCGCGAAACGCTCAACTCAGTTGTATTTTTGAGTGAACATGTGCGATAATGTTCATATGATTTCGTCGCAACGCCAGCATTTAATTTTGAGCCGTCTGCGTACCCGTGGTGCGGTGCGCATCACTGCACTGTCCAAGGAATTGGGCGTCTCCGCGATGACCATCCGCCGTGACATCGCCGATCTGGCGGACAAGGGTCTGCTGAAGCGCGTGCACGGCGGCGCCGTCAGCACCAGCACGCTGCTGAGCGAACCGCTGTTCTCCGTAAAGTCGCAGATGGACATCGGTCTGAAGGACGCCATCGCACAGGAAGCCGTCAAATACGTGGCCCCCGGAGACGTGATCGCCATCGGCGGCGGCACCACGGCGTACGTGTTCGCGCAACATCTGCTCGAATCGCAGCAATCGTCGGGCATCACCATTCTTACCAACTCCATTCCGGTGGCGGAGCTGGTGCAGGCGCTTGAATCGAAAGACGTGGAAGTCATCGTCACCGGCGGCGTCACCACGCGCTCCAACTCGCTCGTCGGGCCGATCGCAGACAAAGTGGTCGCCTCGCTGCGCGTCAACACCGTATTCCTGGGCACGCATTCCGTGTCCATTCCGCGCGGTTTCCTCATGCCGAACTCGCTGGAAGCCGCAACCGATATGGCGATGATGGACATTGCCGATCGCACGATAATTTTGACCGACCACACCAAGTGGAGCTGCACGTCACTGTCGCTGTTCGCACGTTTTGACCAGGTGGATACGGTCATCACCGATGACGGATTGGACCCCGATTCGGTGTCGAAAACAAGGGATTTGGTCAAAGAGCTCGTTCTGGCGCGCCAGGCCGAGCCGGTTCAGGAAGGTGAATAATCACATGGGTGATTTCGTCAACTACACTCCGGGAGAATATGCGAAGGAGCATATCCGTATCACGCCGACCACGCTTGCCGATGGCCGCGACTTCTTCTATCTCGATGACGATCCGGAATACGTTTCCGGCGTCAAGACTCGCGAACTGAAGGATCCGCGCCAACTTCCGTACCGTTTCTCCAATCAGCTCAACGCCGCGGGCGAGGAGGTGCCGTACGCGGCTCCGGAAATGCGCCGCGACCCGCTGACCGGCGATTGGATTCCGATGGCGACCGCACGTATGAACCGTCCGATCACCGCCGGTCCGGGCGCGACGGCCAAAGGCAATCCGCTGGCCGCGCGCAAGCCGGGCGATCCGTACCAGGATGGTGAAGTGCCGGACACCGACTACAACGTGGTCGTGTTCGAGAACCGTTTCCCGTCGATGGTGCGCGTGCCGGGCCGTTCCGGCGACGTGGAATACGTCAACGGTAACCCGCTGTGGGAGAAGAAGCTCGCTGCAGGCCGCTGCGAAGTGATCTGCTTCGACCCGGATGAAGACGGCCTGCCGGCGGACCTGCCGGTCTCCCGCCTGCGCACCGTCGTGGAAGCATGGGCGTTCCGCACCGCCGAAATCTCCAAGATGGAGGGCATCGAGCAGATCTTCCCGTTCGAGAACCACGGTCAGGAAATCGGCGTCTCCCTGGCGCACCCTCATGGCCAGGTCTACTGCTATCCGTTCATCGCACCGAAGATGGAAGCCGAACTCAAGCAGACCGAAGCCTACCATGAGAAGACCGGCGGCAACCTGCTCAAGGATCTCATGAACTCCGAAATCGAGGCCGGGGAGCGCATCGTCATGCGCAACCACAGTTGGGTCGCCTATGTGCCGGCCGCGGCACGCTGGCCGCTCGAGGTGCATGTGGCCCCGGTGCGTGACGTGCTCACCCTCGACGAGCTCAACGATCAGGAGCGTTGGGATCTGGCCGTCATGTACTCCACCCTGCTCAAGCGCGGCAACGCGTTCTTCGACAAGGGTGACGGCAAGGGCATGGACCTGCCGTACATCGCAGCATGGCATCAGGCCCCGATCCACGACAAGCGCCGCGAAAACTACCGCCTCAACCTGCAGTTCTTCTCGTTCCGCCGCGCCGCCAACAAAATCAAGTATCTGGCCGGCTCCGAATCAGGCATGGCCGCATGGGTGTCCGACACCACGCCGGAACTCATCGCCAAGCGCTTCCACGAGCTCGGACCGATCGATATCGAAGGCTGAAAGCCAATAAAACCCAAAGGACAAAACACCAATGACTGCTGTTGAATTCATTGAGCCGCTCTCGCATGACGAGGGTGTGAAGAACGCGACCGACCTGTTCCGAGCCACCTACGGTGAGGAACCGGCTGGCGTATGGGCCGCACCGGGCCGTGTGAACCTGATTGGCGAACACACCGACTACAACGCGGGCCTGTGCCTGCCGATCGCACTGCCGCACCGCACGTTCATCGCGCTCAAGCCGCGTGAAGACACCAAGGTGCGCGTGGTTTCCGACGTTGATTCCGGAAACGTTACCGAAGCCGACCTCGATGGTCTGCAGGCCGGTGGCGTGGAAGGCTGGGCCGCCTACCCGGTAGGCGTTGCCTGGGCATTGCGCGAAGCCGGCTTCGATGCGGTGCAGGGCTTCGACGCGGCATTCTCCTCCTGCGTGCCGCTCGGATCCGGTCTGAGCTCCTCCGCAGCCATGACCTGCTCCACCGCCTTGGCGCTGGATGACGTGTACGGTTTGGGTTATGGCGCATCCGATGCCGGTCGTGTGACACTGATCAACGCCGCCATCAAATCGGAAAACGACATGGCGGGCGCGTCCACCGGTGGTCTCGATCAGAACGCATCCATGCGCTGCACTTTCGGCCATGCGTTGCGTCTTGATTGCCGTCCAGAGCTGAGCCCGCTGGAGAACGTCTCCCAGCAGGAATTCGATCTCGACAAGTACGGTCTGGAACTGCTGGTGCTTGACACTCAGGCTCCGCATCAGCTCAACGACGGCCAGTATGCCCAGCGTCGCGCCACTTGCGAGAAGGCCGCCGAAATCCTCGGCGTGGCCAACCTGCGTGTGGTCGCCGACAGCATCGCCAAGTCCGACGATCCGTTCCAGGCGCTCAAGGAAACGCTCGACAAGCTGGAAGACGACACGATGAAGAAGCGCGTGCGCCACGTCATCACCGAAATCGCCCGTGTCAACTCCTTCGTGCGTGCCTTCGCCAACGGCAAGATCGACGAGGCAGGCCGACTGTTCAACGCGTCTCATGATTCGCTCGCAGCGGATTATGAAGTGACTGTGCCCGAGCTGGATATTGCCGTGGATGTGGCTCGTGTCAACGGCGCGTACGGCGCACGCATGACCGGCGGCGGCTTCGGCGGCTCCATCATCGCGCTGGTGAACAAGGGCCAGGGTCACGAGATCGCGCAGAAAATCGCCGACCGCTTTGAGCAGGAAGGCTTCAACGCACCGCGCGCCCTGCCGGCATACGCAGCCGCCGCGGCCAGCCGCGAAATCTGATTGGAACAACGGCTGGCGCAACCGCAATATATAAGTAATATATATTTTGTATATATAAAGTATGTATGAAATATGTACTTGCGATTGCGGGGTGGACGATTGCGGACGCGGCCGTCTCAGTATGTAACGCAATCGGGTAAAAGGCACGTGTTTTGGCACGTGCCTTTTCTATACTTAAGGACACGTCCGGCAATCGCCGGGACGGTATTGGATATTCACACCTCACGTTTAGGGAGTTCCATGAACAAGGCAATCATCACCGTCGTCGGCCAGGACACTGTCGGCATCATCGCCCGCGTCTGCACCTATCTTTCCGCGCACCAGGTCAACGTGCTCGACATCTCCCAGACCATCATCGACGGCTTCTTCAACATGATGATGATTGTGGATTATTCCAACGCGGACGAGGAATTCGGCACAGTCGTCGACGATCTCGACAAGCTCGGCGAGGAGATCGGCGTGCGCATCCGCTGCCAGCGCGAAGAGATCTTCACCAAGATGCACCGCGTCTGATCCGCGGCACACGTAAGCCATGCAAGCAACCGAAGCCACGAATCGTACCAATCGTAAGGAAAAACCATGCTGAATATCATGGAGGTCCACGAGACCAACAAGATGATCGAGCAGGAGAAGCTCGACGTGCGCACCATCACCATGGGCATCAGCCTACTGGATTGCGCAGCCGACAGCGTCGACGAGGTCTGCGAGAACATCTACAACAAGATCACCACGTACGCCAAGGACCTCGTGTCCACCGGCCAGGCCATCGAACGCGATTTCGGCATCCCGATCGTCAACAAACGCATCACCGTCACCCCGATCTCCCTGGTCGGCGCAAGCTCCTGCAAGAGCTCCGAGGATTTCGTCAAGATCGCACACGCACTCGACCGCGCGGCCAAGAAGGTCGGCGTCGACCTGATCGGCGGCTACTCCGCGCTCGTGTCCAAGTCCATGACCCCGGCTGAGGAGATGCTCATCCGCTCCCTGCCGCAGGCACTGTCCGAAACCGACATCGTTTGCTCCTCCGTGAACGTGGGCTCCACCAAAACCGGCATCGACATGAACTCCGTCGAACTGCTCGGCCACATCGTCAAGGACATCGCGCACGCCACCGCAGACAATGATTCCTACGGTTGCGTGAAGTTCGTGGCGTTCTGCAACGCCCCGGACGACAACCCGTTCATGGCAGGCGGCTTCCACGGCGTGACCGAAGGCGACGCGGTCATCAACGTCGGCGTCTCCGGCCCCGGCGTGGTCTCCCGCGCGCTCGACGAGGCCAAGGGCAAGGACTTCGAGTTCCTGTGCGAAACCATCAAGCGCACCGCGTTCAAGATCACGCGCGTCGGCCAGCTGGTGGCCCAGGAGGCATCCCGCCGACTCGGAGTGCCATTCGGCATCATCGACCTCTCGCTCGCCCCGACCCCCGCCGTGGGCGACTCCGTCGGCGAAGTGCTGGAGAAGATCGGCCTCGAACAGGTGGGCGCCCCAGGCACCACCGCCGCGCTCGCCATGCTCAACGACCAGGTGAAGAAGGGCGGCATCATGGCGTCCTCCTATGTGGGCGGCCTGTCCGGCGCGTTCATTCCGGTCTCCGAAGACAAGAACATGATCGACGCGGCCAACAACAGCTGCCTGAAGATCGAAAAGCTTGAGGCCATGACCTGCGTATGCTCCGTCGGCCTTGACATGATCGCCATCCCCGGCGACACCACCGCGGCCACCATTTCCGGCATCATCGCCGACGAGGCGGCCATCGGCATGGTCAACCAGAAGACCACCGCCGTGCGTGTAATCCCGGTGGAAGGCAAGGGCGTGGGCGAGATGGCCAACTTCGGCGGCCTCATGGGCTACGCGCCGATCATTCCGGTGAACCAGACCAGCTGCGAGGCCTTCGTGACCCGTGGCGGCCGCATTCCGGCGCCGATCCACTCCTTCAAGAACTGACGTTCTTACGAAAGAACCCGACCTTCCTGCACGGAGGGCCGGGCTCTTTTGCGTTTGTAAAACTGTTTTTACTTACCGCCGGCAAAGTTCAACTGTCGCCAGGCTTCGTAGATGGCGATGGAGGCGCAGTTGGTGAGATTCAGGCTACGCAGCGAAGGACGCATCGGCAGACGCACCTGCTCGGCCACATGCGGGCCGGCCATGATGTCCATCGGATCGGGGATATTGCCCGGTTCCGGACCGAACAGCAGGATGTCGGTCGGCCTGTATTCGATGTCGGTGTACAGCTTGGTGGCGTGCGCGGTGAAGGCGATGATGCGCGAATCCGGCATCGATTCCACCAGATCCTCGAAATTCGGGTGCAGCACCACATGCGCCATGTCATGGTAGTCGAGCCCCGCACGGCGCAGCTTGGTATCCCGCAGATTGAAACCCAAAGGTTCCACCAGGTGCAGAATCGTTCCCGTCACGGCGCACAGGCGGATCGCGGAACCCGTGTTGCCCGGAATACGCGGGGAGTAGTAGCACAGGTGCGGGGTGGAGGTCTCCGCCTTCGCCGCGTCCTTCGCGCTCAGCATCGCGTCCACCACGGAAATCGGATTGCCGTGCGCGTCGGTCACCAGTTCGTCCGGGCCGTAATTGGACTTGCGGTACCCGTATTCGAACATCTTCTCGACCTTGGCTTCGGCCGCCTGCGTCTCGGCGTCGCGCGTTGCGCCCTGCGCGTTATCGGTATGTTCTTCGTTCGTCATAAATGCTAAGAATAGGAACGATGAACGACACGAACACCACATACGACACCGCCGTACGTGACGCCGACTTTGACGACTTTGCCGATTCCGCCACCGCCGTCACCTCCGATGCTTCCGATGCTGACGAAATCGCAACGACGCTCGCGCAATGGTGGCAGACCAACGCGCGCGACCTGCCATGGCGATTCGGCCGCACCACACCGTGGGGCGTGCTCGTTTCCGAAGTGATGAGCCAGCAGACGCAGATGGGCCGCGTCGTGCCGTATTGGACCGCATGGATGGACCGATGGCCGGACGCAGCCGCGCTCGCCGACGCCCCGAAATCCGACGTGATCACCGCATGGGGGCGGCTTGGCTATCCGCGGCGCGCCCTGCGATTGCAGGAATGCGCGCACGTCATCGCATACGATTACGCCGACGAGCTGCCGCATACGTACGACGAATTGCTTGCTCTGCCCGGCATCGGTGATTACACGGCAAGCGCGGTGCTGTCGTTCGCTTTCGGCGAACGTATCGCGGTGGTCGACACGAACATCCGCCGTGTGCTGTCACGTGCGTTCGTCGGCGTCGAATCGCTCGGCGGCAGCGCAAGTCCCGCGGAACGCGCGCTGGCGAAACGGCTGCTGCCGGACGATGATTCCGCGAAATGCCGTCGTTTCGATCGCCCGTCCGTCGTGTGGAACCAGGCCGTCATGGAACTCGGCGCGACGGTGTGCACTGCGAAATCGCCATTATGCGAAGCCTGTCCGATCGCCGGAAAATGCGCGTTCCTACGCAACGGAAGACCGGGATTGGGGCAGCGGCGTACGCGACCACGCCAACGATTCCAAGGTACGGACCGGCAGGTGCGCGGGCTGGTGCTGAACGCGCTGCGCGGCCTGCCGGATGGCGAGACGGTGCTTGATCGCAAGAGCGTCGAACGGCTGTGGAAAGACCACGTGCAGCTGGACAAATGCATCGCGTCGCTTGACGAGGACGGTCTGATCGAAATCCTGCCCGGGGGAGGGGTGCGGCTGCCGGTGTAACGTACACGGCATGCGTGGTGCGTGCGGCCGCGGTGCCGCACGGAGGATGACACGCTAGACTGGGAGCCATGGCTTACAAGACCTCCCCGCGGACCGGTAAGAAACGTACGAAACAACAGCAGGCGATGTATCGCCGCCGCCGCATCGTTTTCGGTATCGCGACGGTGCTGGTGCTGAGCTTCATCGTATTCTGCCTGTATTCGCTGACGCAGGGCGTCGTCGCTGTCAACCGCGAAATCCACCATGCCGATGTTTACGCGATCTCCCGCAAGGAGGTGCCGTCGCCGACCCAACAGCAGAAAAGCAGCGTCCCCGATTGCGACGCATCCAACGTCGCGCTGTCGCTTACTCCGGCCGCATCGAGCTTCGGTGTGGGCGGCACGATGGACTTCACCGCTTCCGTGAAATACAACGGTTCCGGCAAGGCTGGCTGTCTGATCGACGTGTCCCAGGCGGGCATGGTGCTGACGATCAAGTCGGGCAAGGACGTGGTCTGGAAATCGAACGTATGCCCCGTGGACACGGATTACCGGCTGATAGCCAAGGGCGACGAGGTCAAGCAGACGATCACTTGGCCGGGCGTGCGTTCCGGCAGCGAATGCGCCGACGCGGCGGACCTGCCGAACGTGGACCGTGGCGTGTATTCGGCCCAACTGTCGGTCAAAGGACATGCGAAAACCAAGTCGGAACCGGTCGGCATCACAGTGGAATAAAATCTACAGGCTATGCTATTCTTATGACTTTGCGTAGATGCGTGTCATATAGCGGGCACGCTGACAAGGAAGAGGCGCCCGCGTATTAGGCATATGGTGGCCAATGAGAGCGCTTCCGGGGAAACATATCGATACGATTAGCGAGCGATAAGGAACGTCCATTGGCTGAGGCTACGACGAACACCACCACCATCATCGCACGCGCCGACCAGCATGATATTGATCTGCACAAGGCGTCGGACCGTGTGAATTTCGGCTCCATCCGCGAGCCCATTGATGTACCCTACCTGTTGGGTGTACAGACTGACAGCTTTGACTGGCTCATCGGCAACGAGCGCTGGCAGAAGCGAGTCCAGGAGGATCTGGAGAACGGCACCAACACCGTGCCCCACACCTCCGGTCTTGACGAGGTCTTCCAGGAGATCTCCCCGATCGAGAACTTCGCTCAGACCATGAGCCTGACCTTCTCCGATCCGTACTTCGAAGAACCGCGCCACACCGTGCAGGAATGCAAGGAGAAGGATTACACCTACTCCGCGCCGCTGTACGTGAACGCCGAATTCGAGAACGGCGACACCGGCGAAATCAAGTCCCAGACCGTGTTCATGGGCGATTTCCCGCTGCAGACCCCGCACGGCACCTTCATCATCGGTGGTACCGAGCGAGTGATCGTGTCCCAGCTCGTGCGTTCCCCGGGCGTGTACTTCGACCGTTCCCAGGACCGTACCTCCGATAAGGAGGTCTTCGGCGCGAAGATCATCCCGAGCCGTGGCGCATGGCTCGAGTTCGAGATCGACAAGCGCGACGTCCTCGGCGTGCGCGTGGACCGTAAGCGCAAGCAGTCCGCCATCGTGTTCCTCATGGCCATCGGCATGACCAAGGATGAAATTGCCGACGCCTTCAAGGACTACCCGCTGGTCATGGACGCTCTCGCCAAGGAGACCGTGCAGACCCAGGACGAGGCCCTGACCGACCTGTACCGCAAGATCCGTCCGGCCGACACCCCGACTCCGGAAGCCGGCAAGAACCTGCTGGACTCCTTCTACTTCAACACCAAGCGTTACGATCTGGCCCGCGTCGGCCGTTACAAGATCAACCGCAAGCTTGGTCTGGAAAAGGACGTCAACGACCGCAGCCTGTCCCGCGAGGACATCATCGCCACCATCAAGTACTTGGTCACCCTGCATGCGGGCGAGACCAAGTTCCCGGGCAAGCGCGACGGCCAGGACGTTGACCTGCGCGTGGACGTCGACGATATCGACCACTTCGGCAACCGTCGTATCCGCCAGGTCGGCGAGCTGATCCAGAACCAGCTGCGCACCGGTCTGAGCCGTATGGAGCGTGTGGTCCGCGAACGTATGACCACCCAGGATCCCGAGGCCATCACCCCGCAGTCCCTGATCAACATCCGTCCGGTGAACGCCACCATCAAGGAGTTCTTCGGAACCTCCCAGCTGTCCCAGTTCATGGACCAGAACAACCCGCTGGCTGGCGTGACCAACAAGCGTCGTCTGTCCGCTCTGGGCCCCGGAGGCCTGTCCCGCGACCGCGCCTCCATGGAAGTGCGAGACGTGCACCCGTCCCATTTCGGCCGTATGTGCCCGATCGAGTCTCCTGAAGGCCCGAACATCGGTCTGATCGGCTCCCTGGCAACCTTCGGACGCATCAACCCGTTCGGTTTCATCGAGACCCCGTACCGCAAGGTCGTCAACGGCCACGTCACCGACGAAGTCGAGTACATGACCGCAGACCGCGATGCCGAGCACGTCATCGCCCAGGCCAACCAGGAGCTCGACGAGAACGGCAACTTCGTCAAGAAGCAGGCCCTTGCCCGAGTCGGCGAAGAGGAAGCGGTCGATGTGCCGGTCAGCTCCGTCGATTACATGGACGTCTCCCCGCGTCAGATGGTTTCCGTCGGCGCCTCCCTGATTCCGTTCCTGGAGCACGATGAGGGCCACCGAGCGCTGATGGGCACCAACATGCAGCGTCAGGCCGTGCCGCTGATCGAATCCGAGCGTCCGCTCGTGGGCACCGGCGCCGAATGGCGCGCCGCCGTCGATTCCGGCGACGTCATCCTGGCCGAGAAGCCGGGCGTGGTGACCTACGTGTCCGCCGACATCATCCGTACCATGAACGACGATGGCACCACCAGCTCTTACAAGCTGGCCAAGTTCCAGCGCTCCAACCAGACCACCTGCTACAACCAGGTCCCGCTCATCCACGACGGCGAACGCGTGGAAGCCGGCACCGTGCTGGCCGATGGTCCGGCAACCCAGAAGGGCGAGATGGCACTGGGCAAGAACCTGCTCATCGCCTTCATGCCGTGGAACGGCTACAACTACGAGGATGCTGTGATCATCTCCCAGCGCCTCGTGCAGGACGACACCCTGAGCTCCATCCACATCGAGGAGTACGAGATCGACGCCCGCGAAACCAAGCTGGGTGCCGAAGAGATCACCCGCGACCTGCCGAACGTCGGCGAGGACGCGGTGGCCAACCTCGACGAGCGTGGCATCATCCGCATCGGCGCCGAAGTCGAAGCCGGCGACATTCTGGTCGGCAAGGTCACCCCGAAGGGCGAGACCGAGCTGACTCCGGAAGAGCGTCTGCTGCGCGCCATCTTCGGTGAGAAGAGCCGCGAGGTGCGTGACACCTCGCTGCGCGTGCCTCACGGCGAGACCGGCACCGTCATCGCGGTCAAGGAAATCACCCGCGAGGATGCCGAGGAAGACGGCGACGAACTGCCGAACGGCGTGAACCAGATGATTCGCGTCTACATCGCACAGCACCGTAAGATCACCCAGGGCGACAAGCTCTCCGGCCGTCACGGCAACAAGGGCGTCATCTCCCGCATCCTGCCGGAAGAGGACATGCCGTTCCTCGCCGACGGCACTCCGGTCGACATCATGCTGAACCCGCTGGGCGTGCCTTCTCGAATGAACCTTGGCCAGGTGCTGGAACTGCACCTCGGCTGGATCGCGCACGCCGGCTGGGATATCTCCCTCGACCCGGATGCCGAGGCCGCTTGGAAGAAGTACGTGCCGCAGGGCGCCGAAAAGGGCGCTCCGGGCACTCCGGTGGCCACCCCGGTGTTCGACGGCGTCCGTCCGGAGACCATCAAGGGCCTGCTCAGCTGCACCCTTCCGGACCGCGACGGCAACAAGCTCGTCGGCCCCGACGGCAAGGCGACCCTGTTCGACGGCCGTACCGGCGAACCGTTCCCGAAGCCGATCTCCGTGGGCTACATGTACATGCTGAAGCTGCACCACCTGGTCGACGACAAGATCCACGCCCGCTCCACCGGCCCGTACTCCATGATCACCCAGCAGCCGCTGGGCGGCAAGGCTCAGTTCGGTGGCCAGCGCTTCGGCGAGATGGAAGTGTGGGCCCTCGAGGCCTACGGTGCCGCCTACACGCTGCACGAAATGATGACCACCAAGTCCGATGACGTCGACGGCCGCGTGCGCGTCTACGGCGCCATCGTGAAGGGCGAGAACCTGCCGCCGGCAGGCATCCCGGAGTCCTTCAAGGTGCTGCTTAAGGAAATGCAGTCCCTGTCCCTGAATGTCGAAGTGCTCAACGCCGAAGGCGTGGCCATCGACATGAAGGACGAGGATGACGATCCGTCCACTTCCTCCGATGACCTCGGCTTCAACATCGGTGCGCGTCCTGACGCCGCCGCCAAGGAAGACCAGGTTGCCGAGGAGCCCGAATTCCAGTGATTGAAAGGATTGGCCGCGCTGCAGCACAGCGTGCAGCGCGGCCAATCCCCGAACAACGTGATAAGCATTAAGAATCGATAGACAGGACAATAGAGTGCTGGACGTCAACGAATTTGACAAACTGAGGATCGGACTGGCCACCGCCGACGACATCCGTAACTGGAGCTACGGCGAGGTCAAGAAGCCGGAGACCATCAACTACCGTACCCTGAAGCCGGAGAAAGACGGCCTGTTCGGCGAGCAGATCTTCGGACCTACCCGCGACTGGGAATGCGCCTGCGGCAAGTACAAGCGCGTGCGCTTCAAGGGCATCGTCTGCGAACGCTGCGGCGTGGAAGTCACCAAGAGCCGTGTGCGTCGTGAGCGCATGGGCCACATCGAGCTCGCCGCTCCGGTGACCCACATCTGGTTCTTCAAGGGTGTGCCGTCCCGACTGGGCTACCTGCTGGACATCGCGCCGAAGGACCTCGAGAAGGTCATCTACTTCGCGGCCTACATGGTCACCAAGGTGGACGAAGAGCAGCGTCATCAGGACCTGCCGGACCTGCAGCAGGAGTTCGACAACGAGATCGCCAACCTCGAGAAGCGCCGCAACGCCGAAATCGAGGAGCGCGCCAAGAAGGTCGAAGCCGATTTGGCCGAGCTCGAAGCCGAAGGCGAAGCCAAGGGCTCCGCACGCGCCAAGCTGCGCAACAGCGCCGAGCGTGAAATGGCCGCCATCCGTACCCGCTACGACGAGCAGATCCAGCGTCTGAGCGCCGTGTTCGACCGCTTCAAGACCCTGAAGCCGGGAGACATGGAAGGCGACGTCGACCTGTGGCGTGAGATGGAAGACCGCTACGGCGATTACTTCGAAGGCTGCATGGGCGCCGAAGCCATCAAGAAGCGTCTGCAGGACTTCGACCTCGAGGCAGCCTCCAAGCAGCTGCGCGAAGAGATCGACACGGGCACCGGCCAGCGCAAGGCCCGCGCCCTGAAGCGTCTGAAGGTCGTCAACGCGTTCCTGACCACCGGCAACAAGCCGGAGGCCATGGTGCTCGACGTGATCCCGGTCATCCCGCCGGACCTGCGCCCGATGGTGCAGCTCGACGGTGGCCGTTTCGCCACCTCCGACCTCAACGACCTCTACCGTCGTGTGATCAACCGTAACAACCGTCTGAAGCGCCTCATCGAGCTCGGCGCCCCGGAGATCATGCTCAACAACGAGAAGCGCATGCTCCAGGAAGCCGTCGACTCCCTGTTCGACAACGGCCGTCGTGGCCGTCCGGTCACCGGCGCTTCGAACCGTCCGCTCAAGTCCCTGAGCGACATGCTCAAGGGCAAGCAGGGCCGTTTCCGTCAGAACCTGCTCGGTAAGCGTGTGGATTACTCTGGCCGTTCCGTGATCGTGGTCGGCCCGTCCCTGCGCATGCACCAGTGCGGTCTGCCGAAGCCGATGGCCCTCGAGCTGTTCAAGCCGTTCGTCATCAAGCGCCTCGTGGACCAGGGCTTCGCGCAGAACATGAAGAGCGCCAAGCGCCTCGTGGACCGCGCCGACTCCGAAGTGTGGGGCGTGCTCGAAGAGGTCATCTCCGAGCATCCGGTGCTCCTGAACCGTGCACCTACGCTGCACCGTCTGGGTATCCAGGCATTCGAGCCGATCCTGGTGGAAGGCAAGGCCATCCACCTGCCGCCGCTTGCCTGCGCCGCATTCAACGCCGACTTCGATGGCGATCAGATGGCAGTCCACCTGCCGCTGTCCGCCGAAGCCCAGGCTGAGGCCCGTTCCCTGATGATGGCTTCCGACAACATCCTGAAGCCGGCAGACGGCCACACCGTGACCATGCCGAGCCAGGACATGATCCTCGGTCTGTACTACCTGACCACCGTCATCGACGGCGCCAAGGGCCAGGGCCGCGTGTTCTCCTCGCTGGAAGAGGCCGAAATGGCGCTCGACAAGCACGAGATCGACATGCAGGCCAAGGTGCTCATCCGCCTTCCGCAGGACTTCGTGCTGCCGAAGGACTGGGAGCCGGGCGAGGTCAAGGTCGTCGATCCGGAACCGGGCAGCCCGGACGTGGTCAAGGAGGAGCGTTTCCATGACGGCTCCGTCCTGTTCGCCACCTCCTACGGCCGTATCCTGTTCAACGGCACCTTGCCGGTCGACTACCCGTTCGTCAACGAGCAGGCGCCGAAGAAGCGTCTGAGCAAGATCGTCGACGACATCGCGACCCGTTACTCCACCGCTCAGGTGGCCGTGACGCTGGACGCCCTGAAGGATCTGGGCTTCACCCGCGCACCGTGGTCCGGCGTGTCCTTCGCGTTCTCCGACGTTATCCAGCCGCCGGAACTGGACGAGTACATCGAAAAGTACGAAGGCGAAGCCGACAAGGTTAACGAGAACTACGAAATCGGTATGCTCACCGAAGAGGAGCGTCGTCAGGAACTGGTCGACCTGTGGACCAAGTGCACCAGCGAGGTCTCCGAGGCGGTTGAGGAACACTTCGATTCCAAGAACAACCTGGCCATCATCGTGCAGTCCGGTGCACGAGGAAACATGATGCAGATCAACCAGATCGCAGGTATGCGAGGCCTGGTGGCAAACCCGAAGGGCGAGATCATTCCTCGACCGGTCAAGTCCAACTACCGTAAGGGCCTGTCCGTGCTGGAATACTTCATCTCCCAGCACGGCGCGCGTAAGGGTCTGGCCGATACCGCACTGCGTACCGCAGAGTCTGGCTACCTGACCCGTCGTCTGGTGGACGTCTCCCAGGACGTGATCGTGCGCGAGGAGGACTGCGGCACCAAGCGCGGCCTGACCATGAAGGTCGGCGAACGCGATGCCGAAGGCAACCTGCACCTGGTCAAGGCCGCCGACGGTGGCCCGTACTCCCGTCTGCTCGCGGCCGACGTCATCGACCCGGCCGACGGCGAGACCGTGCTGTACAAGGCCGGCGACGCCCTGTCCATGGACGTGCTCAACGATCTCGTTGCCCACGGCGTGGAAGAGGTCAAGGCCCGTTCCGTGCTGACCTGCGAATCCAAGCGTGGCGTGTGCGCCAAGTGCTACGGCTGGTCCCTGGCCACCAACAAGCTGGTGGACGTCGGCGAGGCCGTCGGCATCGTGGCAGCACAGTCCATCGGTGAGCCTGGTACCCAGCTGACGCTGCGTTCCTTCCACTCCGGCGGCGTCGCTTCCGCTTCCGATATCACCCAGGGTCTTCCGCGTGTCACCGAGCTTTTCGAAGCCCGTACCCCGAAGGGCGAGGCTCCGATCGCGGAGTTCGCCGGCGTGGTCAAGGTGGAAGACACCGAGCGCGGCCGTCAGGTCACCCTGAAGCCGGACGACGACTCCGTCGAGCCGATCGTCTACCCGGTGACCCGTCGTGCGCCGATGCTGGTCAAGGACGGCGACCATGTCGAAGCCGGCACCCAGCTCATCGAAGGCTCCGTCGACCCGAAGAAGATCCTGCGCATCCTCGGCCCGCGCGCCGCACAGGTGAACATCGTGGAGGAAGTGCACACCGTGTACCGCTCCCAGGGCGTGGATATCCACGACAAGCACATCGAGGTCATCGTGCACCAGATGCTGCGTCGCATCACCGTGATCGACTCCGGCGACACCGACCTGCTGCCGGGCGAACTCGTGGACAAGGCACGCTTCAAGGCCGCCAACATGGAAGCCGTGAAGAACGGTGGCAAGCCGGCCGCCGGCCGTCCGGAGCTGATGGGCATCACCAAGGCTTCGCTGGCCACCGATTCCTGGCTGTCCGCGGCCTCCTTCCAGGAGACCACCCGCGTGCTCACCGAAGCCGCCCTGAACCAGAAGGTCGATGACCTGAAGGGCCTCAAGGAGAACGTCATCATCGGTAAGCTTATCCCGGCAGGTACCGGCCTCGCCCGTTACCGCAATGCCACGGTGGAGCCCGACAAGGCCATCCGCGACACCATCTACCCGAACTTCGGTTTGGGCGGCGAAGGCACCGACAGCTCCTTCGGCGACACCGACCTGTCCGATGTGGACTTCTCCAACATCGACTTCGGCGACCTGAAGCTGGGCGATGACTTCAACCCGGATGACTTCCTGGACGACAACGGCGGCCAGACCGATCTGGGCGACACCCTGTGAGATTCCCCTCACGATAGTCGACAGACGAATCATCTGATATAGCGAAAGGCGGAACCGACCAATACCGGTCGGTTCCGCCTTTCGCTATATCTATATGTCGTGGGATTGCGAGGTTGTGGATTAATCGCGGGGGAGGGTTTCGCAGTCGTCTTTTGACGTTACTTGATCTTCTCCGAAAGCGTGGTTTCCAGATCCTTCAACGAACCGCTGAGATCGACCTCCTTCGCGGCCTTTTGCAAATCGGACTGATTCAGGGTCGGCGAATCGATGTCGGACATCTTCGCATGAAGATCCTGAAGCTTTTCGTAATCGGCGGACCCATACTCGATATCGTTGAGATTCAGATCGGCCATCTGATCCACAATGTCCTTCTTCTTGCTGACGCTTTCCTGCATATCCGCGCCATACTCGGCATAGGACTTGATGGGAACCTTGGCCAGATCGCCGGCGTCGGCGGCACAGCTTTCGAGCGCCTTGGAAAGATCGCGATAGTACGAAGACATGTCGGCGGAGTCGAATTTCGGCAGCTTCGTGCAGGTATGCGTCATCTTCATGAGCGCGGGCATGGTCTGGGCCAGATCGTTCATGTGCCTCTCGTATTTCGCACGGTCCTGCTCGAACGTCTCGTACTTCTCCTTGACGTCCTTGTCTTTCTTCACGGCCTTCATGGCAGCCAGCTTGTCGCTGTCCTGCTTGAAGGTCTTCAACTTCTTCTTGCCCTCGTCATAAGCGGAGGATGAATCGTTGTCCGTTGCGCTCGACGCCGAGCTGAATTCCTCATTGATGGCTGTATAGCTGCTTTCCAACGCCTGCGTTTGGACCAGCGCTTCCTCGTAATCGGAACGGCTGACGCGATTCGTAAGGAAGAACACCGCTGCCAGCGCGATGACGACGACTGCGGCCACCGCGCCGATGATAATGGCGACCGGCGGCTTATTTTTGGCCGCGGCGCCGGCTTGCTGGGAAGGAAAGTTGCCGGGCATTGGCGGTTGCGGCTGACCGTATTGTTGCGATTGGGCATATTGTGGCATCGCAGGCTGTGGAACCGCCGGTTGAGACGCGGTGGGCTGGGGCATGGCGGGCTGACCGTACGGCATCGGCCGCGGCTGACCATACTGCGGCATCGGCGGCTGAGGCTGTCCATAAGGTTGCGGTTGTCCGTATTGCTGCGGCTGGCCGTATGGCATGGGTTGCGGCTGTCCGTATTGAGGCCCGCCCGGCTGTGGCTGACTGTAGTTTGGCGCCTGCGGCTGCGGAGGCTGGTTATACTGCGGTTGCCCATTCTGCGGTTGACCATACGGAGGAGTGTTCGCCATGAGAAAAGTCCTTCTTATCCTTTTTCCTTTTTGAATGTCGAATCCGTGAACACGGAGGGAAACATCGACGTGTCCGTCTCTTTTGACGAGTTACAGCATAATATTTTGAGACGGAATATGCGAGCATCGTATTGCAGAATGAGTATCGTCAGACGGCATGGACGTCACCTTCCTACAATGGGAATATGAGTTTTCTACCTTACCCGCCGCCGCCCGAACCAGGGTGGTATGACGATGACGTCACGGTGATGGCGCAACCCACAGCCGAACCCGTCGACAATGCCGCCGATTCCTTGGAAACACGCGAACGGCTCGCCGCACAGAACGAATCGGACGACCACGATATGCAGGATGTTTCCGTTGCGAAGGGCGACGCTGCCGTTTCGGACGAGGACGATATCGACTGGGACGGCACCGTGCTTTCCGAAGCCTTCACCATGAAGCAGCCGAAGCACACGTACGTGCTGGACAACGAGCAGACCGGACAGCAGGTGATCGTGGATATGGGCGTGCTCCTTGGCCGCAAGCCTTCGGCCGAAGTGCCCGCCGGCGCCAAATCGGTCAAGCTGGAGGATCCGACGCGCACAATCTCACGCAACCATGCGGCGATCAGCTTCGACCAGGATGGCACGCTGTGGATAGAGGATTACGGTTCGCTCAACGGCACGTACATCATCCAAGACGATGTCGAAACCAAAGTGGAACACAAGCCGATGCAGCTGGAGGCGCCATGCACGGTGCGTATCGGCGACCAGTTCTTCCAATTCCGCAAACAGTGAGGGCGTTTGTCAGTGAAGACACGATTACGCTGACGGACTGCGTTGACGATTTGTGTTGACAGCGTCGGCGCGGACGGTTAGCGGTAAGACGATAAGGGGTTGTCACGGAGATTCCCGCGACAACCCCTTATGTTTCAAATGGTCTGATAATCGGCGTTAGCTCACTGCTGGCGCAGACGAATGGCCGCGTTGATGGCCGAATCGTTCAACTGGCCAAGCCAGGCAAGCAATTCCGGATAGATGTACGGATTGCGCGCAAGACACGGACGAAGCTCCGGCGCTTCGCTGGCGATACGGGCCATCAACATCTGATCGGTGGTGGTCATGGCCAGTTCCGCGGTGAACCCCGCGTCTGCCGGCGATTCCTGGGCCGCGGCATACTGCTGTTCGGCATACTGCTGTTCCGGTTCGTTCTGCGGCTGGCTCGATGAATAATCGGCCACTTCGGACAAATCGGCGGGATTCATGTATGGGTCGACATACTCGGTCGAAGCCTCGTTAGACGCCGCATAGGCAGCGTCCTGACCGTATTGCTGGTTCACCGGCTGTTCCGGCTGATACTGCTGCTTCTGCTGGAACTGTTCCGCCACTGCCGGCTGATACTGCTGTTCCGGCTGGACCTGTTCGGCAACCGGTTCGGCCATTGGCTGGGCCGTCGGTTCGGCAATCGGCTGCGGCTGCACGCCATTTTGCGGAACCGGCCAGCCCATCGCCACCAGCTGCTGGCGGGCGCGCTCATCGCCGAATTCGGCGACCCAACGCTTCAGACCCGGGTACGCTCGCGGATTGGCAACGACATTTGCACCGAATTCCGGATTCTCGTACGCGATTTTCGCCAGGAACACGGGATCGGCGTTCGGATCCTGCACGGCCGCCACCGCGGCATCGAAATCGACCATCATGATCTCCTTGTCTCGTGGTCTGTAACCATCTTATTGAATGACTCGTAACGTTTGCAACGTACCGTCCAGCGCATCGTCGATATCCTCGTCATCGCCGATCTTGCTGACGTTCCAATCCTCGTCGCACGGCATATCGGAACGCATATCCACCACGATGACGGTGATGTTGTCGCGGCCGCCGGCGTTCAGCGCGGCGCGTACCAGCATGTCCGCGGCCATCTGCGGGTCGGCGTACGCCGCCGCGATCTCGGCAAGCTGCTCACGGCCGATCTGCGCATGCAGCCCATCGGAACAGATGATGAACCGTCCGTCCGCACGCGCGGCGTACCAGTCAGGCTGGATGCCGGCAGGCGCGCCGACACATTGCGTGATGATGTTGCGCGGAATGCAACGGCTCGCCTCATCGGGCAGCATCTGCCCCGAATCGATGGCGTTCTGCCGTTCCGAATGGTCGCGGGTGATGCACGTCAGCGAATCCGCCAGCCACGCGCCATTGCCGTCGGCGCGCATATGGTACGTGCGGGAATCGCCCACATTGACGATGTAACACCGTTCGTCGGAACATATCGCGTCATCGCCGACACGCGTCGGCAGCAGCACGCCGCTGATGGTAGTGCCCGCAACGCCGCCGAGCTGCTCACCCAGACGGAGCACCTCCTGCTGGGCAAGGATCAGCGTTTCGTCAATCGCGTCAAGATCGCGCGTCGGCAGTTCGGCCAAACGCGCGAACCGTTCCGCAACATCGGAACTGGCCTGCTTGCCGCCCTTGCCGCCACCCATGCCGTCGCACACCACATACACGCCGTTGCCTGCGCAGGCGCTGTCCTGGTTGTCTTTCCTACGCAAGCCGATATTGCTGTTCAGACCGACCTCAATATGTTTGACGTTCATGAGTCCCGCCCTTTCACACCGATTTTCCGCAAGCGGATTTTCCGGAAGTGGAACACGTCCGCAAGCGATAGTTTCGCCCGCCACCTGCGGAACGTCGGCAGCGAGCCGAGCATGAACTTTCGTTCTTCGGCGATGTCATGCCAGTAGCGTTCCGCATGCTCCTGCGTGACATCGCCTCCGGAGAAGGCCGCGTAATCAGCCTCCCTGCCCAGCTCGAGCAGTGTATTGGCATCGAAGCCCATCTGTTCGGCGATGGCCTGCGCCTGCTCGTTTCTGGTGCCTTGGACGTCAAGGCCGCTTTGCCGGGCAAGCGCCGCGACCGCCTGCCATCCGGCAGCGACGCGTTGCGATGCGCTGCCATGCCTGCGAGCCCGAGCCAGGGCGATCGCCTTGATGGCGAGCAGCAGGCCGCAGACGATGAGCACCGTCCACAGAGGGCTGCCGTAGATGGCGACTTTTCTGACGATTCTGCCGAAACGCTGCCAGAACAGGCTCGTCGGCGTCTCGTCGGCCATGCTGCCGCCAAGCGACGTTTTGCCCTTGGCTTGGTTGTCGTCACGCAGCGGATCGGTAAGCGGCACCGGAGGCTGACGCACCAAGGTCTGCGGATTGGGCGGAGTGAGATTCTGGTTCTCGTCGGGAACCTTCGTTTCCTTCGGTGTCGGGTAGAACGCCACCCATCCGTAACCGTCCAGCTTGATCTCCACCCAAGCGGTCACATCGTTGCCGGTGAATTTCGTGGTGGTGGTTTTGCCATGCTTCTCGGTGCGGCTGTCACTGATCTCGCCCTCGTCGTTCTTCGGCAGGAAGCCCAGCACCACGCGGCTCGGCAAGCCGAGACTGCGGGCCATAAGCGCCATCGCGGAAGCGTATTGCTCGCTGTCTCCAACCATCGCACTGCCGGCGAGCAGCTGGTCGATACGATAGTTGCCGTGACCGGCTCTGGATGGGTAATCGCCATTCAAACCATGGGAGAACCAGCCGGATTCCCTGAGCTTGTCGGCAAGAGACTGCGCGGCCTCGCCGCCCTTGGACTGGCCGCCCGCAATCGCGGTGGCCAGCTTATCCACGCAATCGGGCACATCCTCCGCCTTGGGCTGGCTGATGGAGGAAGCATTCGCCTTGGCGATCTCCTTATCCGTCGGCGTCCGTGGAATGACGCCGGTTTCCGTATAGGACAATCCCGGAGAGGTGCGCGAAGGGTAGATCGCCGACATGGTGTCGGTGTTGTAGTAGAACGAATCGGCGTCCGACGATGTGGCGAACTTCACGCTGGAAGCCGCGCCGGCCATCGGCAGCCAATAGTCGCTCAAACCGTCATCGACCGTGAATTTCGCGGTGAACCGCTTGCCGGTGGCGTTGTTTGTGATGGAATCGCCCACACGATGGTAGTTGGAGGAATCCGAAGCCATGGTGGAATCGGACAGGTTCCACACATTGCCGTCGAAACGGTCCATAACCGCCAAACGCACCGTGGAACCGGCCGGCAGATCGTCGACGGTCAGCAGCACATCGTCCTTATGGTTCTTGATATACGAACGCATGCCGCTCAACGGGCTGGTGTAATCGTACGGGCTCAGCGGCGGATCATAATGGTCGCGCAGAATGGTGCGGTTTTGCCCGACCACCAAGCATCCGCCGATCGCCACAGCCGAAGCCAGCAGCACGATGACTACGGAACTGAGCCAACGGCCCAATTCCAACAGTTTCCAACGCGCGCTGACCCAAACCACCAGCACGACCGCCATAATCGTGCCGATCGCCATACGGTAGAAGCCGCTCGACGTGCCAAGCAGCGCGCAGATCGCAAGATTCGCCATGACGGGAACGACCGCGACCATCGTAAGCCGGCCATCCTCCGCAACCGCGAAGATACCGGCCAGCAGCGCGGCCCACAGGCAGATCGTCCACACGGCGAGCAGCGAGCCGTCGCCGGTGCCGGTCGGCGGGTCGATGGCCAGCAGGTATTTGAACGAGCCGAGCATCCGCATCCACCCCTGCGTCAACGTGCGCAATGTGGGAATGACATGGGCGATGGTGGTGCCATTCAGGAAGATGACCGGGCCGACCACCAGCTGCGCACACGCCATGAACAGCATCTGCCACCACAGGCGCAACGCGGGAACGAGACCGGCAAGCGCCACGAGCGAGCCGATGATGGTGGCGGGGATTGCGGCGCTCGTCCAAGACAGGGCGGAGCCGTATACGTCGATGAGGTTGCTGGCTGCGGCGATGGTCAGCAGGGCGGCGACCGTGAGGCTTGCGTATTGCGCGGCGTGTGGCTGGTTGGTGTTGGGCATGGCTGGGGACTTGCCGCTGCGGGACATCCAGATGACGGAGTGGGTGGAGTTCGCCCATGAGCCGGTGCCTGTGCCGGTCGCCATGCCAGTGTTGGTGTTGGCGGAGTTGGTGCCTGTGCCGGTGAGGTTGCCGGTGAAATTGCCGGTGTTGGTGAACGTGGTGCTCATGCCAGCACCCCCATGATCATGGGGAGGTCGTTGAGGTCTCCCACGGTTGCCAAGGTGAAGTCGGAGTAGCGTTTGATGGCGCGCGGTTGGCCGGTTGCGGCTTGAAGCACCACGCAGGTTGCGGAGCGGGGGAGTGCGAGGACCATGTGTTTGATGTCGTCGATGGTTTTGAGCCTGCCGACGGTGAAGAAGTAGAAGGATGCGTCGGGGGCATGTTCGAGAGTGGTTTGCGCGAGGTTGGGATTGTCGTCGATGTCAGGGTCGATGCCGCTGCAGCCATCGAGAAATTCCGTGGCGTTGCGCGGAATGGCGTGCGTGGAACCGGCATGCGCGGTGACTGGCCGGTTCTGCTGCAGGCATTGCACGCCGATGGAGGCGTGGACGGATACGGCCAGTTCGAATTCCTGGGAATCGATGTAATCATCCGGGTTCACGCTGATGGTCAGAGCGGTGTCGGTACGGCGGGTGGCTTCGTATTGGCGGATCATAAGCGATCCGGTTTTCGCGGAGCTGAGCCAATGCACGTTGCGTACGTCATCGCCGGGCTCGTATTCGCGCAGGCCGTAGAAGTCGAGGTCGTCGTCGACGATTTCGCCGCTTGGCTGACCTTCCAAATCGCGTGGAATGCCGGCGTTCAGGGTGCTGAGCAGCACGGTCTGCGGATGAATGAACACGTTGATCTGGTCCACGAGTTTCTTTTCGTGGCGGATCAGACCGAACGGGTCGCCTTTGCGGATGGATAGCGGGCCGATGGGCAGCACCGCGCGGCTGACGGCGGTGAATTCCACAGTCGTCTGGCGTGACTGGCCTGCGGCGAGCATGGGAATGGCGAACCGTTCGTGGTTGTCTCCGATGGGCAGGTCGCCGCGCGCCGACGTGGTGGGGGTGCGGCCCGGATTGTCCACGCAGACGTCGACTTTCACCGTGTCTGACACCGTGACGCGTCTGCTGGACACGTCGATGGTGGCTTGGAACGAGGTGTTGCCAAGGGAAAGCATGACCGCCGCGGCCAGCATGACCGCGAACACCACCGCCATGGCCAGCAGCTCATGCCACCCCAGCAGGACGAACGCCACCAGCGAGGCGACGGCGAGCGCCGCCACCGCCCAGCCAAGCGGTGACACGTATGAGGTGGCCAGTCGCTTGATGCGATGTTTGAGGCGGCGTAGGGATCGTTGGATGGTCCGTCTGCGCTGCACTGTGTGCGAATGCCGCATTCCTTGACCTTTCGGATTGTGTGGTGCGTATGCCGGGGTGGATTGTGTTTCAGGCGTTGGCGCCCAGGGTTGGGGCCGGCACGTCTTCGAGGATCTGGCCGATCATCTGTTCGGGGGTGTTTCCGGCGAAGGTGGCTTCGGCGGTGAGGGTGATGCGGTGCGCGAGCACGGGTACGGCGAGGTTTTTGACGTCGTCGGGCACTACGTAGCCGCGGTTGTCGGAGGCGGCCCATACGCGCGCGCAGCGGGTCAAGGCGAGCGCGCCTCGCATGGAGGAGCCGACTTGGATGCGTTCGTTGTGGCGGGTGGCTTCCACCAGTCGCACGATGTATTCGAGGATCGCGTCGTCGAGATGCACGGTTTCGCTGATGTTGCGCATGCGCAGCACGTCTTCGCCGGTGAGCACCGGATGCACGGTGGCGGCGCGGTCGGTGACGTTGACCTGTTTCAGGATGTTGACGCTCACGTCGTGGCTTGGATAGCCGATGGTGGTTTTGATGAGGAAACGGTCCATCTGCGCTTCCGGCAGCTTGTAGGTGCCGAGCTGTTCGATCGGGTTCTGGGTGGCGATGACCATGAACGGCTGCGGCACCGGGTGGGTGACGCCGTCGACGGTGACCTTCTGCTCTTCCATGACTTCGAGTAGTGCGGACTGTGTTTTCGGTGAGGCGCGGTTGATTTCGTCGGCGAGCACGATGGACGCGAAGATCGGGCCTTCGCGGTATTCGAATTCGCCGCGCTTCTGGTCGTAGTAGGTGACGCCGACCACGTCGGACGGCAGCAGGTCCGGGGTGAACTGGATACGTTTGAACGACATGTCGATGGAGTTGGCAAGGCCTCGCGCCAGCTGGGTTTTGCCGGTGCCCGGGTTGTCTTCGAGCAGGATGTGCCCGCCGACCACCATGGCTGTGGCGCATTGGCGGATGGGTGCTTCCTTGCCGACCACGACCTGGGAGACGTTGTCTACGAGCTTGGCGAACTTCTCATGGAATTCGGTGATGTCTTTGCTGGGTGCGGTCATCATGGACGTGTCGACGACCGGCTGGGATTGTTTGACGGGCTGTACAGGCTGGCTGGGCTGTACAGGCTGGCTGGGCTGGACGGGTTGGGTTGGCTGGACGGGCTGCTGCGCGGGCATTGCGACTGCCGGATTGGCGGCCGGTTGGCGAAGGTTCTGCGGCATCGGCTGACGGAACCGCGGCTGGTTCGGCGTTGCCGGGGCGGACTGTTGCGGCAACGCCGGTTGGGCGGTGCCGTGCGCGCTCAGCAGCGTGCCCTCCGGATCCTCATCGGCTTGCGGCTGCTCCGGCAGATTCGGCGTGTGGAACGCCGGCTGCTGCTGGCCGGGTTGGCTGGGAACGCTTGGATTATGGCCGATGGAACCCAGCTGGGTGGCATCATCGAAATCGTTGCTCATGGGTTGCTCCTTGCTTGTTGTGTTGCTCGTGTGGATGGTTCGTTGTGTTTGCGATTGCTGTGATCGTCCGTTTCACCATCTGGCGTAGTAGGCCAGGCCGCGGATCCAAGGCTTGGATGCGCCGTCGACGGTGGACAGGGCGACGGAGGATGCCACAGGCCGGTCATTCCGCGTGGCCGCTTCGCCTTCCGTGGACGCGTCAGAATCCGATGGCTCCGACGGTTTTGATGGTTCTGAAGGTTCCGACGGTTCGGGTTTCGGCGTGGGAGCCTTGTACCTGTCATGGTCCAGCAGTGTGCCGCCATTGTCCTCGTTGTTGAGCGCGGTGTCGGTGCCCACCACCTTCGCCTTCCACGCGTAATCGACTCCGGTCGGCAGCACATCCTTGACGTTCAGTTTGTCGGAGCCCAATACCCAGGCGACGTCATAGGATTTGCCGTCCGCGGTGAAGGTGATCACGGTTCTGCCGGGCTGGCCGTACATGTTCACCGATCCGCCGCTGACCTTGATGATGTTCGGATCATTGGCGTCCCACGTCAGCATCGGCGCCTTGACGGCGGCCTTCACCTTGCGGACGTATGCCGGATCGGCCCTGCCGGACTTGGAGGTGCTTGCCGCGCCATTGAAATGCTGCGTGACGGAACCCGAGGAACAGAACTGCCATTCCTTGAGCGGGAAATCGTGCGATCGTTCGGAAGCGCCGGCATGGTAGGAGCCGAGTCCGTCCGCGCTCACCGTGAACCCGTCGGCGTGGCCGTTCTCCTTCCAACTGACTACGCACACGTCGTCATGCCCCTTGACGCTGACCGATTCGGGCGCCTTCACCGCGTATTTCGGTGTGAAACGTACGGTCGAATCGTCACTGGTCGTTTTCTCCTTGCCGACCACCGCCGCCTTGATGGTGTATTCCCTGGTGTTGAGATCATGGTCCGGAATCTTGAAATCGTAGGATCCGGAACATCCGTCGATGCTTGCGCTGACATCTCCGGAAATCTCGACGGCCTTGCATCCCGCGTTGCGGGTGTTGCCCACGGATTCGACGGTGACGGTTCCCGTGGTGTCGTCGTTCGTCACGGAGATCTTCGGCGCATCGGGCTTGCCCCACGGCTTGACAGCGTCGGACGCCTTGGACGGTTGGCTCCAATTCACCTTGTTGTGGGCGCGTACCGTCGCCGTGTACGAGTCGCCGTCGGAAATCGCGTTGTTATCGAAAACAAAATCGATTCCGGTGGAATTTGTCGTCTGCTTGGACGGCGCGTTCCTGCCGGACAAAGTCACCTCGTAATTGTCCACCGACGAGAAATTGCCGTCCGGAGCCTTCCACGTGACGCTCACCGTGTTGCCCTTCACACTGGCCGTCACATCCGTCGGCGCATCAGGCAGCTTGTCCGGCGTGCCCTCGACGGCGTTGGAATCCTTGGACCAGCCGACCTCGTTCCTGGCCTGCACCTTGAACGAGTAGGTCTTGCCGTTCTTCAACCCGTCGATGAGACAGGAGGTCTTCTGCCCGCACGAGCGCTCGCCGGACGCGTCTCCGCCCCACATCACCTTGTATTCGGTGATCGGGCTGCCGTTGGCCGAACCGGCCGTCCAGCTCAGATTCACGGCGCCATCCTGCGGGTCGCCGGACACCGCGGAAAGCAGCGGCGCATCAGGCTTGTCCATCACCGAAACGCTGATGGTGCCGGTCACCTCACGTTCCTTTGTTTTGGTGGCGTCGCGCACGGTGACGACCACCTTGTTGGTGTTCGCGCCGATGTCGGAAGCCGCCCTGATGGACACCACGCCGTTGGACGGGCAATCCACCGTCAGCTTCGACGCGCCATCGGACGTGCATCCGGTCACCGTCAGCGGAGTGTCGGGGAACGGATTGTACGCGTCGGACAGCAGATTCACCTGCTCGCTGGAACCGGCCTTGATTTTCACGGTCTTCTCGGTGACACGGGCGAGCGGCCTGTTGGACGCGGTGACGCGCACGGTCATACCGGCGCTCACCGTACCCTTCGCATATTTGATCGAGACGGGCACGCTCACTGTGGTGTCCGGCGTGGCCGTCTTGTCCGCGGACACGGTCAACGTGCCGGAGGGAGACACTCTGGCATCCACACTGCCGGAATTCACGCCGCCGGAATACGAGTACTGCTTCTCATCCTCGTACAGGCCCGACGCCGAATGGGTCAGCGCCGTCAGATCGATGGTAGTGGCCTTCTCGCCGGCCACCACATCGACGGTGGAGGATGAGAACGTCGGCGGCGGAACCTCACGTCCGATCACCGTGATCGGAAGCGTGAGCACCGCCGAATTGACGATCTTCACCTTGTCGTTCTTGTCTCGCTTGCCGTCCACCGCGGTGAAGGTGATGGACGCGGGACCCGCGTAATCCTTCGGCGCGGTGAACCTCAACGTCTGGTCGTTGACGTACAGGTCGCCGTCCGCGGCCTTCGTGGCGCTCACCGAATCGGCGCCGTCCACATACGCGGTCTTGCCCGCGCCCACACGCACGTAGTCGGCGATGTTGATGGTGATGGTCTCACGCGCATTGACCTTCAACGCCGGCGCCTTCGGACGTAGAACCGGCGGAAACACGCCATATGCGGGCACTTGGATGAACGCGGTGGACGTGATGCCGTACGTCGTGTTCGTGACGGTGTACGGCACCGCGCGCGCCTCGTCGGTCAGATCAACGGTGATGATGGTGGAATCCTTGCCGCCCTTGACATGCGCATGGTCGGTCGCGGAAGGATCCACGCCCACCTGAAGCTCGTCGGCGGTGCCGGACGGATTGGCGATCCACTGCGAAACGTCCACGTCCACGGATTTCTTGTCGATCGTGGCGGCGGCCGGAACACGGTAATCGTACGCGGTCGGCGGGTCGATGGCGGCGTTCTCGTCGACATTCACCGTCAACGTCGCCGAATCGGACAGGCCGGCCTTGTCCTTGACGGTGTAGACCACGTAATACGTGCCCGCCTGCTTCGGCGTGGTGAACGACAGCATGTTGTCAACGACCTGAATGCCGCCGATGCCTTGCGATTCCACGTCCTTGGCCACGGTCAGATCAGTATTGTCCCCGGAAATGTCGTTCTGCGCCACCGGCACGGTGGCCGCGGTGTTCGGACGCAGCGTGATCTCGTCGTCGCGCGCGTACACACCCGAATCGGCTCCGGATTTGAACACGCCCACACGCACCTGCGCGGTGGCCCTCTGACCGGTCCAATCCTCCACGGCGTAGGAGAACGTGTCCGTTCCGGACGAATCGGCATACGCCTCATACACCAGATACGTGGCGCCCACCTCGCTGATACGGCCCAGTTTCGGCGCTTTGTTGCCCAAGCCGAGCAGCTGCACGTCATCGCCGTCAGCGTCGATGCCGGTGAGCGTGATCGGAATCTGCACCTTCTGACCGGCCGCCACCTGCGCCTCGACGTCGGACGGTGTCGGAGCCGCCTTGTTGGACGCGTCCTTCTGATGCACGTTGATGGTGATGGTGGCCGAGGCCGCGTTGCCGAGATTGTCCTTCACCGTGTAGGTGACGGGGAAGGAGCCGGTTTGTCTGGTGGCCTGATAGCGCACGGTGTCGCCGGACACGAACACCAGACCCTTGAACGTGTTCTTGTCATACTGCAAATCGTTCTGCAGGCTCACCGTGGTGCCGTCGGAATACGTGACATGGTCGAGCACGTCCACGGACACGATGCCTTCGGTGCGCACCTGTGTGGTGATGTTCTCGGCCTTCGGCACGGAATTCGACGTGGTCAGCGCCGGCGGCTGCAGGACGATGACGCCGGTCGACGATCCGGCCGCGTTGGCCACGGTGTAGGAGATCCGCACCGGCTCGGTAGGCACCTGACGCGCGGTGATATAGACGCGCTTGTTGCTCACCACACCGGTTTTGATGCCGCTTTGCGCGTCCGCGGTGACGCTGGTCACCGACAGCACGCCGCCCATCGGGTCGACGTCGTTGGCAAGCGGCTCCACGATCGCGGTATTGTCCGCACCTAGCAGCGCCACGTCGTTCGCCGCGATTGGCTTGGCGGCGTCTCCGGCCACCGCCTGCACCTCCACACGAGCCAGACCGGTCGACGGAATGGAACCCTGCGTGATGGTGTACGGCACATAGTAGGTGCCGGGATTGGAGGCGGTGAACGTGATCGACATGTCGGTGGCGTTCATGGTGGTGGCCGCGCCGGACGGCGTCTCCACCGCGGTCAATTCGGCCGGTTCGACGGACGTGCCGTGCACGTACGGTTTGAGCGCGATGGTGGTGCGGGTGTCGGGCGTGGTCTGTTTGACCACGGGGTCGATGACCGCGCCCAGCGTGTTCGCCGGCTTCACGGAGAAGTAGATCATGCCGATGCCGGTCTGCTGGCCGTCGGACACCGTGACCTCGATGCCCGCCCTGCCGGACGACATCGAACCGGCGTTGAAGACCAATTGTCCGTCGGCTCGCGTGGACACCGTCACCTGATCGGTGTTCTGCGGCGATGCCGACACCAAGGTCAGCGGATCGCCGTCGGGGTCGGAGAAGCTGCCCAACGCGTTCGCGGTGTACGAAGCACCCTGCTCCACGTCGATTTCCGGCGGAGTGTCGCTCTGCAGCGGCGCATGGTCGTCGCCGCCGGCCAGCGTGAGCGACACGGTGGCGCTGGACGTCTGCCCGCGCCCGTCGGAAATCTCATAGCTGAAGGACACGTTGCCCGCGGCGGCACCGGAGGCGTCGAGCTGCAGATACCGGCCGTCATACACGGGGGAGACGGTGATGTTCGCGCCATCCGGAGCGCTCACCGACGTGATGCGCAGCACGGAACAGTCGGTCTGCTCGTCGTTGCGCAACACGTCGAGAATCTGCTGCGATCCCACGCGCGCGCCGAACGAATCGTCCACGGCCTTGATCTGCCCCGACTGCGCCGAACAGTTCTTGCTGAAATTATGCTGGTTGTTGGCGCTGTCGTTGTTCTGCTGCTGTTGCTTCGACTGCTTGGTCTCCACCTTGTTCCACTGGATTTTGATGACCTTGGTGGACTCCTGCGGATTCCACACATTGCCGTTGACCACGTCGTTGAGCACCACCAGACGATGGTTGGTGCGGAACACGAGCTGCGAGGTGGGATTGACATCTTCCAACGAGGAAAACTGTGCGTCCTTGTCGTTCGCCGCGCACACCCTGATGTAATTGTTGGCCTTCTGCGCCCACGCGGCGAACACGCAGCCATTGGTGGACACCGGCTGCGCGGCATCGCCCTTGCCGGCGTTCGGCAGCTGCGTGACCTTTTTGCTGCCCAAATCGACCATGGCGATGCCCCGCGGCGTGGAAACCGCCACCCAGCCAGTCTGCCTGCTATCCGTGGATGGCGCCTGCAACGTCGCCTGACCCTGCAGGCCGATATCCGCGCTGCCCTTCGGCCAGAACACCTTGCCGGCACCGGCTACGACCGGCGTCTTGCCGACCACGGTGAACGATTCGACATTCGTGGCGCCCTTGATCGTCGCATCCTTGCCGGGCGTTCCCTGAGGTCCGTCGACACTGAGCACCGCGCCGTCGGACGTGCGGTAGCCGTAGACGACACCGTCATGCGTCACCGCGATACGGCCACCCGACCCCAGCTTCATCTTCGGCGAATCGGTGGTCGGATTCATGGATTTCACATCATCGGCGGACCCGACCCACACATTGCCCGTCTTGACGTTGATGAACGCCGCGGTGTTGCCTCCGACGACGGTCCGCGTATCCGATTTGATGGTGGTGTTGCCGTTTTCGCTGACGGTGGAGGCCTCGATGCTGCTGGCCTTCGTACCTTCGGAGATCACGGTGGAGCCATCATGCTGGGCCACGTCGAACCGGGCCGCAGTGGAGGCGACGCCCGCGTCGGCGTCCCGGTTGCGCACGTTGAAACGGGCGGCCTTGCGGTCTTTGAGCGAAGTGACCCACACGGTGCCATCGTCGAGCTGCACGTGACGTTGCGTCACCGAACTGACGATGACGGCTCCGGCGACGATGCCCAGCAACAGCAGCAGCATGACGATCGGCGTGATCCACCGGCGACTGCCGGAAGGCAGCAGCTTGCGCAGCATCGACCCGAATCGCAACTGCCGTTCGTACGATTGCGCCGACTGGTTCTCGGCGTTCCTATGCTTGCTCATCGACTGGCTCTTCCCTGATTGTGCCCAAACTTTGCTTGACCGCGCATCCAACCGCATGCGCCTACCTGTTTGCCCGCATGCATGCCGGGCTGTATTGGTTCGTATCGGTTCATGTCACCCGCATCCGGCCGCAAACTCACGGCTTGGCCGCGCACGCGATCATGGGATTCTCGGACATCTGCCGGTCCGCGCGAACCAGACTCACCTGCACGCACGTCTGCGCGCCGTCGGCCGGATCGATTTCGATACGCGTCGACTCCGTGGTGGTGCCCTGCGCGTTCGGGTCGGTTCCCGAATCGCCGACCAGCGACCACGCGTACGAATCGCCATCCTTCGGCGAAGGATTGACCCATGTGAACCGCACTTTGCCGTCGGCGGTGTATTCGCCCGTAAGATCCTGCACGCTCGGCACACTGCCCGACGTGATCGCCGAATCGGGATCGTCCTCGGCATGGTTCTGGGCGCCATGGTTCTGCACCTGCACCTTGCTGTTGTCGGAGGACGCATCCATATTCGGCATGACGACGGTGACGAACGCCAACGCCATCACGACCACGGCGGCCGCCGCAGCAACCGTGACGGCCAACGGCTTCGCCCACCGGGCATGCTGTTTCGCAACCGGGGCGGACTGGTCGAATGCGGAAGTCTGCGCGTACATGTTCTGCGGATAATCCGGCACACCCTCGACGGTGGTCTGCACGGCACGGCCATACAAGGCCTGTTGCACGCGCTGCATGTCGCGCGCGAACTCCAACGCGGAATAGTAACGATCCTCGGGCGTACGGCTCAAGGCCTTACGCAACACCCGTTCCACTTCGGCCGGCACGTCGGGACGGTTGAGCTTGGGCAGCGGATTGTTGAGAATGACGGACTTGAGCCGTTCGGCCCGCACCTGCCGTTGGGAATCGCCCAGCACATCGGCGTAGAAATACTCGTACGGCGATTGGCCGATCAGCATGGCGAACAGCGTGGCGCCAAGCGAATAGATATCGGACGATTCATTGCCGCCACCGCCTTGGGCAAGCACCTCCGGCGCGGCCCACGCGATGGTGAAGCCGACACCCGGACGCCCATAGACGGACCCGGCGATGCCGAAATCGGCGAGCATGGGCATATTGTGCGCGTTGATGAGAATATTGCTGGGCTTGATGTCTCGATGGATGATGCCTTTGCGATGCGCGGTGAACAGCGCGCTCGCCAGATCGATACCGACGGTGAGCATCTGGTCGGCGGTGAGACGGCCATGCTCGAGGAACGTCTTGTAATTGCCGCCCGGAGCGTATTCGAACACGGTGTAGCCGCGCCCGTTGACGGTCACGCCGTTCTCATAGACGGAAAGAATGTAGGGGTGTGTGGAGATCTGCCCCATGAAATTCGCTTCGGAACGGAAGCGGACCGCGGCACGTGGGTCGAGCGTGTTCTTGCTGATTTTGATGGCCACCTGACGGGCCGGGGAAAGCTGCTGGTACAGGTACACGTCGGCTTCGGAACCGGAGTCCAGCCGTTTGATCAGTGTGTAGCCGGGAATCTGAGGGGGAATGCTCCTTGAGGCTTCCATGCTTCCTCTTTCCTGTAGTTCCTGCCCGGTTCCGTGCGTTGCGTCTATGCTTCGACCGTACTCGTCGTCATGGGCAGGCCGTCTGTTCGCTGTTGAACCTTCCCGGGCTGCGCCGCTAGTCAATCTTATTGGTGGCGGTGTCCGAAAAACTTTGTAGAGGGTATCGATGTCCATATATAAAGATGGCGGTGTCCACGATGACGTTTTCAGGACGGCTTCGGACGATGATATGCGATTCGTGGCCGGACCGTTCGGCTAAGCTGGGGAGACATGATGGATGTGGACGATCTCGATGACGCGACATTGGTTGCGGGGGCACCCCGCAGCGGCAAGACCCGGTTCGCGCTTGACATGCTGGTCGCCGCGATGAAGCGGCATGGCGACGCGTACGCCGTGATGACGGTCTCCGGCAGACAGGTGGCCGACCGGCTCGGCGACACCGTGATCCGCGAACTGTCCGCGATTTCGCAGGCGCGCCCCGTCACCACCCTGCCAGCCGTCGCGTTCCGCATCATGACCGCCGTGCGATCGCATGCCGGACAACCCCTGCCGAAACTGCTCAACGGGGCCGAACAGGACGTGGTCATCCGCCGTGTGCTCGCCAGGCATGCCGAACATGCCGAGCACGGCGACGAATGCTCCACCTGCGCGCTATTGCGCACCTACTTCGTGGTCGCCGACTGGTCGGGCATGGTGGTGGACGACGCCACCGACGCCTTCGCCAACCAGCTGCGCGACATGCTTGCCCGCATGAACGAGATCGGCGCGAAACCGGAACTCGAAGACATGCTGATCGCCCGCGCTGCCGACGAGCACGGCACGCTCGACGAACGACGCGAACGACTGCGCGTGCAATGGCGGCTCGCCTTCGCGCTGCGCGCCGAATACAACCAGGCCATCAACGAGGCATATCCGGACCAATACCGTCTCGACGCCTCGCAGCTCATGATCGACGCCGCGGCCGCCGTGAACGAAGCCAAAACGTCCGACCTGCCGAAACTCGTCATCGTCGACGATTTCCAGGACGCCACACTCGCCGGCTTCGACTTTCTCACCGCATTGCGCAACCGTGGCGTGCGACTGTTGCTCGTCGGCAACCCCGACGAGGCGGTGCAGACGTTCCGCGGATCGTACCCTGAATATTTGTTCAACATGGCGCAATCGCGATTGGGCGCGCGACTGGTACGGCTGGAACCGTCCCATATGGCCGAAGGCACGGACCTGGCTGCGGTGACGAGCCGCGTGAGCCTGACCATCGCCAGCACGGAATCGACCGACGACGCGCTGGCGAACCGCCCCGGCAAAATGCCGGCCATCGCCATACCGGAGACGCACGACGGCAGTCTTGAAGCCGCGATGTACCGTTCCACCGTCGAAGAACTCGACGACGTGGTGTGGAAAATCAAAACCGAACATCTCGAACACGGCCGCGACTGGAACGACATGGCCGTGATCGCCCACGACAACGCCACCGTGCGCACGTTCGGCGAACGGCTGCGCGCCGACGGCGTGCCCGTACGCTATTCGAGCGTGACCCGCCCCCTCAAGGACGAACCGTTCGTGCAGGGCCTGTTCTCCATGATCGAACTGGCCGAACTGAAACGGCAAGGCATCGCCACCTCGTCCATGAACCTCGACACGGCCGGCGCATACGTGCGCTCACGCGTCGCATCAATCATGAACTCGCCGCTGATCACCACCCCCGGCGAACGTCCGGCTCGGCTGTGCGTGGTCGAATCGGCGATGAACGCGCTCGGCTCGCTGGCCACGGTTTTGCATGACGATACAGCCGATCCGACCACGTCCGACACGTCCGGACGCGCGCTGCTGCCACAGCTGATCGACGATTGGAACGATTACGTCGAAATCTTCCACACCGCACACGCGGCGGCATCGGCGTCGGACGCGGAAAACGCTGCCGACATGGGCCTGCCGGCAATCGACACCGACGACCGGCTGATGACGGGAGAGCGTGCCGCTGAGGACGCGGACGAACCATCCTTCGGCATGAACGCGCTGTACATCCTGCTATTGGAAGGCGACACTGACCGCGTGCTCGACGCGATCGCCTCCGTACTGGGCCGCAAAGACCCCCAAGCGCAAGCCTTCGCACGCCTGTGGAAAACGCTTGACGATACCCTGCGGTCGGAGGCACGCCTGACATCCCACGAACCGCAATACATGCTCGACTGTGCATGGCAGGCGTTCGGCAAAGCCGAAATCTGGCAGAAAACGGCGTTGCGCAACAACGCCGAAGGCCGCGCGGCCAACGACCGGCTCGACACCGCGATGCGCCTGTTCAGCTACGCGTCCGGCGGCGAATCGAACGGCGTGACGGCAGCGCACACCATCGACGCGTTCATCGAACAGGTCCGCGCGCTCGCCATCGAAGCCGACTCCCTGGCGCACACCGCGCCGATCGATCAGGCCGTGACGCTCGCCACGCCCGCCGGAGCTGCCGGAAAACATTGGAAACTAGTATTCATGCCTGCGTTCCAACAAGGCCAATGGCCGAACCTCGCGCCGCGCAACACCCTGTTCGGCGGGGAGGAGCTCGCCGACATCATGCTGCATGGACGACTGTCCGACGACATCGTCACCTCCGCAGGCCGCGAAAACGCGCAGCTCGCCGCGGTGCTCGCCTCCGAACAGAAAAGCCTCCTTGTGGCGCTCACCCGCGCCGATGAGCGCGTGACGGTAAGCGCGGTCCTCAACGAAGACCATGTGCCGTCCGACTTCCTCTACGGCTACCTGCCGGAATGGTTCGACCGCGACCGGGATGCCGATGCGGAAACACGCGTGTACACGGCGGTCGGCGAGGCCGGCGAATACGCGGGACTGGAGGCCGACCCGCGTGGCCTGGTCGCCGCCGCGCGAAGCGTGCTGGCCCATGCGCCGGCCGATTCCCCCCAAGCGCGCGATGCCGCGCAAGCCTTGGCGTTGTTGGCATCGCATGGCATCGCCGCCGCGAATCCCGACAATTGGGCGTTCCTTACGGAACATGCGGGAGCCGACGATATGACGGGAATCGACGGCAAGATGGAATCTGACGGAAAAACGGAGCATGCCGACAAGGCGAAGCTTATCGAACAACCGGAATCCATCGAAAAAACGGACGGCCAATCCGACGTGGTCACCCTTTCTCCATCCGCCGTGGACAGTTTGTGGGCGTGCCCGGTGTGCTGGATGCTGGAGAACCGTTTCGCCGGCCCACGCATGGGCAGCGCGGCCACCAGCTTCGGCTCGCTCATCCACGCCGTCGCGCAACAGGCCACCGAAGCCGGCCTCGACCTGCCCCAAAACCACACCGCGGTAAGCGACGAGGACAACATCGACGAAATCGCCCAATGGATGATCAGCCGATACAAGACCCTACGTGGCGACCTCAACGCCATCGACGACCCCGAGGAACGGTACAAGGCGCTCGGCAAGGACGCGAAAGCATCGGTCGCATTGCGCAACATCGCCACATATTTCGTCAAGTCGAACCGTACGGGATACCCGTCGAACAACACCGAAACCATCACCGTGGGAACATTGGACCATGCCGAAGCGGAACGGCAGTTCGCCGCGCGATTCGACTTCGACGACATCCTCGACGCCTACAACGCCATCGACGGCAACGCTCCGATCTCCCGCGACGAACTCATCGCCATCATGGGCGCGCTCGTCGACGGCTGGCCGGAAACCGGCATGAGCGACCGGCTCACCGTACGCCTGTCGGGCAGAATCGACCGTCTTGAACACCGCCGTACCGCCGACGGCCGCGAACAGGTACGGCTGATCGACTACAAAACCGGCAAAGTGCCGAACGGACGCTCCCTGTTCAGCGACCTGCAGCTCGTCTGCTACCAGCTGGGCCTCGCATTCCCGGAACACGGCGGAAAACGCGGCGCGCAGGCGATCGCAGCCATGCCGGACATCACCCAAAGCGCCCTGTTCCACGTCATGGAATACGCGGCACCCGCGCCACGCAAAGGGCAAGGCGACGAAGCGTACCACCAGCAGGCGCTGTTCGCCGGCGGAAGCATCAACGCGGGCGATTTCATACCCCGCAAATACGTGCCCAAAATGGCCAGCGTCTTCACCAGCGGCCTCGACGACGTCGAACGGCCGGCGCAGGTCAGCGAAGAACATTGGAAGCAACTTCTGGAATCGCGGTCGAAGATGACGGTATGGTCGCTGACCATGATCTCCCGCGTCTTCTATGCGGCCGCGGCGAGCCGGGCCACCCGCATCACCGCGCGTCCGACCGTGGAACACGTCGGATACTGCAGAACGTACGGCAGTGGGGTCTGCCCGGCCTGCCAAGGCGAGCAGAACACCGTATTCGAAAGGACTGTGGCATGAACGGGAGTAACGGTATGAACGGAAGCATGTCAACGAACGGGGCCACAGCAAAGGGCGATGCGATGGGCACTGTGCCGGCCGTCACGCCGAAATTCACCGACAGTCCGGAACAGGCCGCCGTCATCCAAGCCCCCTCATACGAGGACGTGGTCGTGGTGGCGGGCGCCGGCTCCGGCAAAACCTACACCATGACCCGCCGCATCATCACCCTCATCGACCAGGGCATCAGTCCCGAGAAGATTCTGGGCCTGACCTTCACACGCAAAGCCGCCTCCGAACTGCTTTCGCGCGTCTCCGCTGCCGTGACACGCAACCAAGCCGGACGCGGTACACGCGTCGCCTTCCTCAAACCGGAAGTCTCCACCTATGACGCGTTCTTCCAAACCATCGTGCGCCAATACGGCCTGCTCGTCGGCTTCGACCAAAACACGCAGCCATTGAGCGAAGCCGGAGCGCTGCAGCTCATCCACACCGTGCTCGACAAGCACATGGACCAGCTCATGGCCTTCGACCAAGGCGGCGACGAACTCGGCAAATTCTCCACCATCGCCGGCAACGTGTTCACCCTATCCAACGCCATCGCAGGAGCCATGATCGGCAGCGACTGCACCAGCTTCGACGAAGCCGTGGAACGCGTGCGCGCATGGGATAAGGCGTTTGTGGCGCAAGTGGCCAAAGCGCTTGAAGACGAGGACGTTCCCGATGACGAGCCGAAAGTGGGCAAGGCTCCGAAACAGAAGAAAAAGGAATCCGACACCGCCTTCGAAACCCGCATGCGCGAATACCGCGCCCAATGCCACCAACTCTGCGTCTACAAGACCGCGCAATTGGCCGGCACGGCCCGCAAACGCGACCTGCTACTCGACCTCGTGGCCGACTACCACGCCGAAAAACGCGCCCTCAACATGGCCGAATTCAGCGACTTCACCATCGCCGCATTCCAACTCGTCACCCGATTCCCCTCCATCGGAGCCACCTACCGCAAACGCTACACGCACGTGCTGCTCGACGAATACCAAGACACCTCCACCACGCAGGCGGCCCTCCTGACCGCACTGTTCCACGCCGATTCCACCCATCGCAGCGCGGTGAACGCCGTCGGCGACCCCTTCCAATCGATCTACGCATGGCGAGGAGCCAGCCCCGGCGCATTCCGCATGCTGCAACACGACTTCGGCCACGACGCCACCGACAAGCCCTACACGCTGACCGTCACCCGACGTAACTCGCGCATGGTGCTCGAAGCGGCCAACAATCTGACGAAACCATTGCGCCTGCCCGCCAGACGTCGCGGCAGTTCGCTTATGCGCGAAGTGGACGTGCCCCCGCTCGCCAATATCGACAATGCCCCCGAAGGTACGCTCGGCGTGCTCGGCTACGCCACATTCGGCCAGGAAATCGACGCCATCGTACGCTTCGCCAAACAAGCGATCGCACTGCACACGCCAACCGAAAACGAGCTCGCCGACGGAGCCAAAGACAACCGTCCGCACGTGGCGCTCCTGTTCCGCTCCAAAACGCAGATGCCAGCCTACGAGGACGCACTGGAACAAGCCGGCCTCACCACACTCGTCGTCGGCCAGGCCGCACTCCTGGAACGTCCCGAAATCAAAGACATCCTCGCCCTGCTGCACGTCGTATGCGACCACACCGACAGCGCCGCGCTCATGCGGCTGCTCGCCACGCCACGATTCGGTCTGTCCGCCGACGATCTGCAGGCGCTCGCCGGCATCGCCGAACGGCTCAACACCGCGCAACGCTACCGCGCGCTCGTGTCGGCCGGCATCGTGGAGGCGGATGCGAATCCGTCCGACGCCGACATCCGCGCCACCGTGCGCGCCTACCGCGACCAAGTGCCCAACGCCGTCTTCCTGATCGACGTGCTGCTGCGCGGCGATCTGCGGCACCTCGTCGACGGCGTATTGAGCCGTACGGGAGCCGCGAGCGTCATCCACGCCGGTCGCGTCATCCAACAGGTGCAGCGCATGGTCGGCCATCCGTTGCCGGAAGTGGTACGCACGGCCATCACCGCGCTCGGACTGGACATCGACCTGCTGCTCGCCGAACGGATGCGGCATCCGGATGCCGGCAATCGTGCCACATCGCATGCCGCTTCGTCACTCGACGCGATGCTGTCTCTGGTGGACACCTACTTGCAGGAAATCGCCGCGCAGGGCACGCCAAGCCTGCGCGCGTTCATCTCGTGGGTGGATTCGCTGCGTGACGCGTCCGATGACAACGCCACCGCACCAGATACCCCCGTCGATGTGGTGCTCATGACCGTGCACCAGTCGAAAGGCCTGGAATGGGACGCCGTGGCCGTGGTCGGCATGCGCGACGGCACCTTCCCGTCCAGTCAAGGCGACCACCTGAGCGTCAAAACGGACGAAGACCATCCGGGCGGTCGGCGCGACGGCGTATGGGAGCCGCCGGAATACTTCGAAAAAGCCCACACTTGGCTGGAAGACCCGTCCGCGGTGCCGGTTCCGGTGCGCGCCGACGCGGATATCCTGCCACGATTCCCGCACGACGCGCCCATCGGGGGCAATCCCGTGGAATCGCTCGACGGATTGGACGATGCGGAAGTGATCGACGACGAGGTGTTCGGCACCTTGCGAACCATGGCCGTCGACGATATGGAAGGAATGGATCCGGCAAGCCTGTACCTGACGCAACAGGAGGAATACGGCCGCCGACTGCACGCCGACGAACGCCGTCTCGCCTACGTGGCGTTGACGCGCGCCCGCTACGAGGCGCTGCTCGTATACAGCGGATGCAACGAGACGAGCCGCGACTCCCGTCTGGCGGAGGGAAAGAAAAGCGCCGCGCCGTCGAATTTCTGGCTGGAGACGCGCGATTCGATGAACGGAATCGTCACCGCGGTACGCGAACCGGACAACCTGTCCGACGATGTGGACGGCTCCCCGCACACGCTGGGACTTGACCTGCCCGACGGCTATTTCGTAGGCGAACACGCCCGCGATTTCGAGAATGCCGTGGTGGGCGATGCGTGGAACACGCCGCTCGAACCGGTCTCGGACGACCATACTTTGCCTTGGCCGTGCGATCTGAGCGCCGATGTCGCCGACAAGCTGCGTGCCGCGGCCGAACAGGTACGTGCCGTCGAATCCGACGAACCGAATATCGCTGAATCCACGGGAACGCAGGGCGACGTTGCCGATGAATCCGCCACGCCATCGCCGGAAACCGGAAACTCACTGCTGCGTCTCGCCAAACTGCTCGTCGCCGACGAACATCTCATGCCGGAACCGGACGCGGCTGACGCAGGCGAATCGCAGGACGCCTTCGACGAGGCCGTGCGTGCCAAAGGCGAACGTATCCTTGCTGCCGGCCGCCAAAACGTCACCTCGCTGCAAGCGCGCGCCGGCTCCATGGGCGAGCGTGACTCCCGCGCCTACTGGCGTGGTCTGGTCCGTCCGATTCCGCACGTCGCCTCGCCGGCGGCACAGCTCGGCACGCGGTTCCACGCATGGGCTGAGCGTTTCATCATGGCGGATGCGGACGTCGACGGCATCGGTGGTACGGAAGGTGCTGCCGGTATGGCCGCGCAGTCGCGTGCGGAACTGATCGCATTGATAGGTGATACGCAAGTCGACGCGGACAACGGCGGCGTGCAATCGCAGGACGCACCATCGCAGGACGCCCAATTGCGAGACGAACGGAAACTGGCCGCTTGGCAGCGTCGTCTCGTCGCTTCGCCGTGGGCAAAACGACGTCCAGCATGGGCGGAACGCCAGCTCGTCGTCGACATGTCCCAGCTCGGCACCATCGTCAACGGCAAACTCGACGCGGTGTTCTTCGGCGGTCTCGACGAAACGGACGAGATGAAACGCTACACCGTGGTCGATTGGAAAACCGGCGTAAAACCACGCAAACCGGACGAAATCAAGGAGAAGCTCGCACAGCTCGACCTGTACCGCCTGCTGCTCGCGGCGATGGAAGGGGTGCCGTTGGATGCAATCGACGCCTGTCTCTACTATGTGAGTGAGCCTCACGAGGCCGATCGGGAGCTTGACGCCCTCGACAAAACAGAAGAAGAGATCCTTGCCGAGTTGAGCTACGGAATTCCGCAGCAATCCGACAACGACTAGTGCCGGTGCGCAATGGCTCCTTGACCGAAGAAAGCGGGGGAGCGGCGCTTTCCGGCCTGCCTGCGGGAGGAACCGCTATGCAGGCAGCGTTGTGGAGGAACGCCGCTACCCTCGTGCAGCATGTGTGGGCGGGCGCACATGCCGGACGCAACGACAGTTAAGGAGTGTTTGATATGGCTGCGAACAGCGCAACCGCAATCCCGAACGCCGGCATGGGTGCCGGAACAAACAACGCATCGGCAATCGTCTTCCGTCCCATCGGCTGGGGCGATCTGGACGCGGTGGTCGACCTGTTCGACCGTACCTGGCCGCAGGATGTGGACAAGGTCGGCGCGGACATGTCGCGGCTGATCTCCCGATATTTCGTGCTGCACTACCTGCTGCCGACCACGTTCGCCAACGGCGCGTTCGCCGCCGACGGCACACTCGCGGGCGTCACGTTCATCCGCGTCGCCGGCGAGGCGCCGCAGCTCGACGAAATCGAAGTCGGCGAGGAAATGAAGGCCTTGGAACGCCGCATCGACGCCGATCCGGAGGCCGCCAAGCATATGGCGGCGCTGAAATCCGGCTTCTCGGTGGAACTCGATCTGGAACGCGAAGGGCGCGCCAACGAAACCACCATGGGCGAGCTGGAACTGTTCATCGTCAACCCCGACGTGCGCGGCCACGGTGTGGGCGGGCGGCTTTGGAGACGCATGCAGGAGCATTTCGCCGCATGGGACGTGCCCGCGTTCTACCTGCACACCGATTCCGACTGCGACGTGAGCTTCTACGACCACAAGGGGTTGGACTGCATCGCGCACCGCACGGCAAGCGAGACGGTCGCCCGGCTCGGCGGCAGTGCCGACGGCGAAGTGCCGCCACTGTTCGACGACATGTTCATCTACCGGGGAAAGGTGACGGCGTGACGGGCGCGAAACCGCAATCGCAATCGCACGAACCGCACGAATCGCAGAAAACGCAATCGCCATACGCGCAGCTTTTCCGCATTCCCGGCACGAAGGCGTTCTGCGTGTCCGGAGCCATCGCGCGACTGCCGATGTCCATGATGGGCCTCGGTATCGTGCTCGCGCTCAACCACATGTACGACAATTGGACGATCGCCGGCGTGATGAGCGCCGCGTACGTGCTCGCCACCGCCGCGGTCACGCCGCTGTACGCGCGCCTGTTCGACCGGTTCGGCCAGCGCAAGGTCGGTCCGGTGATCCTGACGGTGCAGATCATCGTCATGCTGGGCTTCGCGTTCGCCGCGCTGATGCGCGTGCCGATTCCGCTGCTGTTCGTGCTTGCCGTGGTCATGGGCATGACGCAGTTCTCGTTCGGCGCGCTTGTGCGCACCCGTTGGGCGTACGTGCTCGACCGCGCCGACAAGGAGGACCTGCTCAACACCGCGTATGCGCTCGAATCCGCCATCGACGAGATCGTGTTCATCTTCGGGCCGATTCTGGCGGCTTTCCTGGCCGCGTCCGTGCATCCCGTATCACAGCTGTTCGTGCCGACCCTCGCCTGCGCGTTCGGCGGTGCCGTGTTCTTCGCATTGCGTGACACTCAACCGCCGGTATTGCGCGAAATCACGGTCGTCGCGGCCGATACGGACGATGCTGACGTGCGATTGGCGGCCGGCGGTGCCGCTGGTGCCGCGGTTTCCGCGGACCGTTTCGATTTGGATCGGCTCAAGACGGGCGATCGCGACCGCAGGAAACGCAACGTGCTCACCTATGCGGGTGTGCTGCCGCTCCTCGCCGTGTTCATCGTGTTCAACATGGCGTTCACCGCGTTCGATACATCCATGACCGCCGTCATGAAATCGCTGCACCTCGACTCCGTGCTCGGCGTGCAGCTCGCCATGCTGGCCGTCGGATCCTGCATGGGCGCGCTGGTCTTCGGCTCGCGCGAGCTCAAAGGCTCCCGCTGGCGTCACATGATCATGTTCCTCGCGTTGATGACCGTCGGCTTCGTGGTGATCCACCTGTGCCAGGGCAACCTGATCGTGATGGGACTGGTGGAGATCCTTACCGGCCTGACCATTTCGCCGGTGTTCGCCTCCGGCAACCTCGTCGTCAAGGAGACCGTGCCCGAGGAATCGCTCACCGAAGGCCTGTCCTGGGTGAGCACCGCCGGCACGATGGGCGCGTCGTTCGGCTCCATGATCACCGGCATCGTGCTCGACCATTTCAATCCAAGCGCGGGATTGAGCCTGCCCGCCGTGTTCGTGGGCTGTTCGATTCCGTTCGCGCTGATCGGCTGGCTGCTGGCGCGTCGCCGCGGCTGACCGACGTTCGATCGTCAAGCGTCATAGCCGCCTGCCTCCGCGTCGAAGCGTCTCTTTAGATTCGTAAGTGGAACACGTTATGGACGTGGACACGCGATTTCGAACACATGCGCACGGCAAACGTACGACATGCGCAACATGCGCGTCCGCGAAAGCATCAAGGAGCTGCAATGATCAAGGTTTCCGTAGTCGGCGCCAAGGGCCGTATGGGCTCGCATGTGGTCGACGCCGTCGATTCCGCCGCCGACACCGAACTCGCGCTCGCGCTCGACGCAGGCGACGACCTGGCCGCAATCACCCCCGAAAACACCGACGTCGTGGTGGAATTCACCGTGCCGAGCGTGTCGCTGGGCAATGTGCTCGCCCTCGTCAAGCAGGGCGTCGACGTGGTGGTCGGCACCACCGGCTGGACCGAAGAGAAGCTCGACCAGGTGCGTGCCGCGCTCGCAGCAGCTCCGCGTGAGGGCCAGAGCGTGTTCATCGCGCCGAACTTCGCCATTTCCGCGGTGCTCGCCGACCATTTCGCAAAGGTCGCGGCGCCGTATTTCGAATCCGCGGAAGTCATCGAACTGCACCACCCGACCAAGGTGGATGCCCCGTCCGGCACCGCTTTCCACACCGCGCAGGGCATCGCCGAAGCGCGCAAGGCGGCCGGCTTGGGTCCGGTTCCGGACGCCACCGAAACCGATGGCGGCTCCCGCGGCCAGGTGGTGGACGGCATCCACGTGCACGCCGTGCGTCTGCGTGGCCTCAACGCCCACGAGGAGGTGCTGTTCGGCAACTCCGGCGAACAGCTGACCATCCGCGCCGACAGCTTCGACCGCATCTCCTTCATGCCGGGCGTGCTGCTGGCCGTGCGCAAGGTCTCCACCGGAACCTATCCGGGGCTGACCGTCGGCCTCGACCAGTTCCTCGACCTGTAACCGTAATTCTTTTTCAAACTGCCGACGGGCGCATGTGTCTCCCGTCGGCAGTTTTTTATGGCGGATCTGTTCCGATTATTTGGCAAGGCGTGCGATGGCGGCGCTGACTTCCGCCAGCTTTTCGTCGGCGACGGTACCGCCCTCCGCCGCGGCTTTGGCGACGCAATGGTGCAGATGGTCGTCGAGCAGCAGTAGCGCCACCGACTTCAGCGCGCTGTCCGCTGCGGAAATCTGCGTCAGAATGTCGATGCAGTATTCGCCGTTTTCCGTCATCTGCCGAATGCCGCGCACCTGCCCTTCGATGCGATTCAATCGTGCGATGATCCTCTTCTGGTCGCTTGCGTACCCATGTTGTGTGGCGTTCATATCGTCCTCCTCGCTGCGCTGAAAATTTTATCTACGGCTGAAGTTTGCTCGTCCTTCTTGCCAATATACCCTATAGGGGTATATTGTGATGGTGTTTGCCGAAATCGAAAGCCAATTACGGACGGAAGGCGGCTGGAATATGCACATCGCAATCGCGCTTATTATGGCGCTGCTCGTCACGGCGGGCGTGCTGTGGTTCTTCTTCGCACCGCGCAAAGCGTATCGTGCGCCGTTGCGCGACGGCGTGCAGGAAGCGGTCGTCGAAGTCAAAGGCGGGTACAGCCCGGCCGTCATCGAAGCCGAAGCCGGCGTGCCGTTGCGGCTGATCTTCGATCGCAAGGAAGACGGCGAATGCTCGTCGCATGTCGTGTTCTCCGATTTCGGGGTCGATCTTGCGTTGCCCGCCTTCCGCACGACCACGCTGACGCTTCATCCCGACCAGCCGGGCGAGTATCCCTTCGCATGCGGTATGAACATGCTGCACGGCACGTTGCGCATACTGCCGGGAAAGCATGCAAGTGTCGGTGCCGCCGCCGGTTCCGCGGTTGGTTCCGTCGGCGCCAGTATGTCCGATTCCGGCAATTCGGACATTCGCGCGACTGCTGACGGTGCCCACGCATCCGGTTCCGCGGAAACAGGCGTGCAATGCGCGCAAAAAGGCGCCGTCCAAACGTCCGGTTCGGGTGATTCGGGCAAATCGCGCGGATTGGAATCGGAAATTCGCGCCCTCATCACCCGTCTTATCGTGGCGGCCGTCTGCACGATTCCGGTATTCGGCTCCACCATGCTCATGCTGTATCCGATGCCGAACTGGCTGCAGTTCCTGCTGATGCTGCCAATCGTCGGCTATGCGGCATTGCCGATTTTCCGCAGCGGTTTCGCCGCGATCGCCCACCGTTCGCCGGAGATGAACGCGCTCGTCAGCCTCGGCGCGCTGGCCGCATTCGCCTACTCCTGCGTGGTCACCTTCGCACCGAACGTCCTGCCCGAGAACGCGCGCGAACCGTATTTCGAAGCGGTCGGTGTGGTCGTCACGCTTATGCTTGTCGGCCAGCTGCTCGAAGCGCGCGCCCGCAAAGGCACCGGTGAAGCCATGCGCGCATTGGCGGGTCTGCAACCGAAAACCGCCCGCGTGGTGCGAGACGGCAAGGAAACCAGCATCGCCATCGATGACGTGCGCGTCGGCGACATCATCGCCATCCGCCCCGGCGAGCAGCTGCCGGTCGACGGCATCGTCATATCCGGCACCTCCACCGTGGATGAGTCGATGATCACCGGCGAAGCCATGCCGGTCGCCAAAACCGAGGGCAGCGAAGTGACGGGTGCCACCATCAACGGTGGTGGCTCGCTGCGGTACCGCGCCACGAAAGTCGGCAAGGACACCGTGCTCGCGCAGATCATCGGCATGGTGGCCGCCGCACAAAGCTCGAAAGCCCCCGTGCAACGATTGGCGGACCGTATCTCCGGCGTTTTCGTGCCGGCCGTGGTACTCATCGCCGTATGGTCGTGCGCGCTGTGGTTCGCGTTCGGCCCCGACCCGCGTGTCACGCACGCGCTGGTCGCCGCGGTATCGGTGCTGCTGATCGCCTGCCCGTGCGCGCTCGGACTGGCGACTCCGTTGTCGGTGACGGTCTCGACTGGCCGCGCGGCTCGCATGGGGGTGCTGGTCCGTTCCGCCGAAGCGTTGGAAACATGCGGTAAAGTCAACGCCGTCGTGCTGGACAAAACCGGCACGATCACCACAGGCAAGCCCACCTTCACCGACGTGCTGCCGTTCGGCAAGTGGCGTCGGCAGGCCGATGATTTCCTGACGATCGTCGCCGCCGCCGAACGTGATTCCGAGCATCCGCTCGCTGCTGCGATCGTTGCCGCAGCTGCGGAAAAAGCCGACATCGCGGACGTTGCGGAACTCGCGCAAACCACCGATTTTCAGGCGATTGCCGGCCGTGGCGTCACCGCGCGCGTCACCTTCCGCGGCCTGCCGCACACCGTCGCCGTCGGCAACACCGACCTGATCGACGACCTTGACGTCAACATGCCCGACGTTACGTCCGATGCTTCCGGAACCGCTGCCGAAGCCGCTTCCGAAACCGCCCATGATACCAACCTCGACGCCATCATCGCCGACATGGAACTCCTGTCGCAGCAAGGCAAAACGCCGATCCTAGCGGCCATCGACGGCCATCTCGCCGGCATCGTCGCCGTCGCCGACGTGCCAAAAGCCGACTCGCGCCAAGCCATCGAACTGCTCCGCAAACGTGGCGTCGAAGCCGTCATGCTCACGGGAGACAATCCGACCACCGCACGCGCCATCGCAAGCCAGGTCGGTATCGACGAACGTCATGTGATCGCCGGCGTGCGGCCGGAACGCAAGGCCGACGAAATCGCAAAACTCCAATCGCAAGGCTATACGGTGGCGATGGTCGGCGACGGCATCAACGACGCCCCCGCCCTCGCCCGAGCCAACGTCGGATTCGCCATCGGCACCGGCACCGACGTGGCCATCCAATCCGCCGACGTGACACTGATGGGCGGATCGCTGATGGGACTCGTGCACGCGCTCGACCTGACGCACGCCGCCATGCGCAACATCGCGCAGAACCTTGGTTTCGCGCTCGGCTACAACAGCATCGGCATCGCGATCGCGGCCGGCGTGCTGTATCCGTTCACCGGAACGCTGCTGAATCCGATGATCGCCGGCGCCGCGATGGCGTTCTCGTCGTTGTGCGTGGTGACGAACGCAAGCCGGCTGCGCCTGTTCGATCCGGACGCGGAGGCGGCGAAAAACAAGACGTATCGGGTACGCAAGCCCGATCCGAGCAAAAATAATGGCAACCAGCACAGTCGGAAAGGAACGATCATGGGACTGTTCAGCGATCACAAGGCCAAGAAGGAAGCCGAGAACATGGGCGCGATGGGAGCCGGACACTGCTGCGGCGGTCATGACGGCCACGGCATGGCTTCGAATATGGGCGATTCCGCGGCGAACGTTGCGAAGGACCCGGTCTGCGGCATGACCATCGACCCGTCCACCGCTGCGGTCACCCGCGAATACGGCGGCGTCACCTACTACTTCTGCAACCCCGGTTGCGCCGACAAGTTCGCCCAGAACCCGGCCGCCTACCTGGGCTGAGACCTGATTCTCGTCCGTCCCCAATCTGCCGACATCGAATGACATCCGGCCGTCGGCGGGTTGGGGATTTTTGTTGAATGGTTGATTTACGGATTCCGATTCACGGACGAACGATAAGATTCCCCTCCCGCACTCCGGAGAGCGCGTCCCGCCCCGCTGCAAACGTGCGCGTGACGACGCCGTTAAGCGTCATGCCATCGCAGGCGCAGATCGGATTGCGGCTTTCCAAAGCGGTAGCATCCACAACAAACCGTTCGTACGGGCGAATAATCGCCAAATCGGCCCGCAATACCGGCGTTATATCGCCACGATCGTCAAGTCCCACAAGCCGTGCGGTGTTGCACGACATCCACCGCACGACGTCGGCCAAACTCAAGCCGCGCCGCATCGCACCCGTCAACACCGCGCGGAATCCGACCTGCAGACTGGAAACGCCACCCCACGCGGTGGCGAGCGTGCCGGCTTTCATATCCGCGCTGGCCGGGGAATGATCGGTGACGACACCATCCAACGTGCCGTCGGCAAGCCCCGCCCATAGCGCGTCCTGCTCATGCAGATCACGAATCGGCGGACAGCATTTGACCGCGGTGGCGTTGTCGGGAATATGGTCGCAATCCAACGTGAGGTAATGCGGACAGGTCTCCGCGCTGACCGGCAGTCCTTCGGCCTTCGCCCGCCGCAGCACGTCCACGCTCAGACCGCTGGACACGTGCAGAATATGCGTGCGGCAGCCGGTGCGTGCCACCAGCCGTACGATCTTGCGCACCGCGTTCGCCTCGCATTCGGCCGGGCGCGATGCCGGTTCAACAGTGTTCGCAACAGTCGGGGATTTTGTTGCCGCGTTAGTCGCCCATTTCGCTGGTTTGGCACCGTTTCTTCTATGCCGAATCCGCCCGATATGCGATGTTGATTGTGTGGGGTAATCTGTTTTTGCCATGGTCGGTCATCTCCTGATGGTGGGTCGCGTTGCCAAGAGGCGCCGCCACTGCCTGTGATGGATGCATTTCAGTGCTTACGGCATCTGAAATTCTTCATTCGTCGTGACAGTTGTCGGCGGCCAAACCTGGTGAAACCCGGAAAGCAAGGGGTAGCATCGTCAGGAGAGCGGATGCGCCGCGTGAGAATGTACTGCAGGGAAGGGCGATGAGCGTGACTTCTGGAATTATGCTTTCAGACAATATGGGGGCTTCGAAGGACGCCATGGACGAGGAAGGCAATGCTGCTGCGGACCTCGGCTTGGTGGCGCGCATCCGGGAATCCTTCGATTCGCTGACTGCGACGGAACGTGAGGCCGCGCAATTCATTCTGGGCCATCTGACCGATGTGTTGGTCTGCAATTCCGTGGAGCTGTCGCAGTTGAGCGGCATCTCGCAGCCGACGCTCAGCCGCCTGTACCGCAAGCTCGGCTATGCGAACGCGGGTGAATTCAGACGCGACGTGCGCCGTATCCACCGTCCAGGCGCTCCGGAAACCGTGCGAAATGTTCGCTGCGATGATTTGCTTGCCGACCATTTGCTCAGGGATTCGGAAAGCCTGAAACATACGTTTGAGGACATCGACCGCGCGCAATTGGATTCCGCATGCCGGGACATGGCCATGGCTCCGCATGTCGCGGTGGTCGGTTACCGCAATGGATATCCCGTGGCGCTTCATTTGCGTGAACAATTGCTGCAGCTGCGTGGAAACATCGATATTCTCCCGCATCCGGGGCAATCTATCGCAGAGGAATTGACTGACTACTCATCGGACGATGTGGCCGTCATCGTCGGCGTGGGTCGGCGTCCTCCTTTTTTCGCCCGACTTGTCGACGTGTTACTCGAACGTGGGGTCACCGTGGTGGTAATAGGCGACGTCGCGGCACGCAATGCCCTTATCGGACGCAACGTCGTCTTCTTCAACGTGGCGTTGAACTCGCATATGCTTTCAAGCTTCACTGCGGCGTTCGCTTTGGTTGCCCTCTTCGCGGACGAGGTGGGGGAACGTCTCGGAAGCGATGACGTCGACGTGCGGAAGCGCATTGAGGACATCAACGATTGTTTCGAAACGCTTGGCGAGCTTGGTGATTGACGGTATAGCGGCGGTCGGCCGGAACCATGGAGGCGAAAACGGGAATGGAGGCATTGTGAACAAGATAAACGGAGCGTTGGCGTACGACCTTCCTTCCACTGGACCGTGGGCTGCCTTGGTCTTCCTCGTATCGCTGAATCTGCGTCCCTCCATCGCGGCGGTCGGTCCGGTGCTCTCGCAAATAGGTACTGGCCTTCATTGGGCCGAGGGAGTGCAGGGCGTGCTGACCGCGATTCCCCTACTCGCCTTCGCTGCGGTCAGCCCGCTGGTCACGTTCCTTGCACGCCGCATCGGCATCGACATGTCGATTCTGCTGGCCCTGCTGTGCATCGCGGCGGGCGACGCCATCCGCTCGTTCGGCGGCGGCGTTGGCATCTGGCTGGGCACGGTGGTGTTCGCTTCCGCCATCGCCGTCGGCAACGTTCTGGTTCCGGTAATCGCAAAACGTGACTACGCCGGCCATGTCGCGATGGCGACCGGCGTCTATTCCGGCTGCATCACCGCCGGCAGCGCCACCGCAGGTTTGCTGTCCGCGCCGCTTGCGCAGATGTGGGGCGGTTGGCGTGCGTCACTCGCCTTCTGGAGTGTGCCTCCGCTGGTTGTCGCCGCGCTGTGGGCGTTGCGTATCCTGCACAATCGCAAAGTCGTTATCGCTTCCGCCGGCGGCACCATCGAAACCAGCGATACTGGCGATATCGATGATATTGGCGATCGCAGCACGACGGCCAACGCACAAAACCCGCATTCTGCACAGCGACCGGCATGTTCCACGCAATCGTCGCATGGCGTGTTCGCCCGCGTGCTGCGCCGTCCGATGACGTGGTACGTGACGGCCTTCATGGGACTGCAATCATCCGCCTTCTACACCATGTCCAACTGGATGCCGTCCATCTCGGCGTCCATCGGCTACGATGCCTCCACCGCCGGCGTGCATCTGTTCATCTTCCAAGGCATCGGCATCCTTTCCGGCTTGGTCATTCCTAAGCTCATGAACGTGCGCGGCAACCAGGTCTGCGCGGCGCTTACCGCCAGCGCTCCCATGCTGATCGCCGGCCTTGGCATGCTGCTGCTGCCGCATCTCATGCCGGTATGGGCGTTCGTCGGCGGCTGCGCGCAAGGCGCGTCCCTGGTGGTGGCGCTCGCATTGATCGCGTTGCGCGGCCGTGACAGCGCCGAAACCGTGGTGCTGTCGGGCGTCGCGCAGTCGTTCGGCTATCTGATCGCGTCGCTCGGCCCGCTTATGTTCGGCGTGCTGGTCCAGGCCGCTGGCGGCCACCATGTGCCGCTGATGGTGTTCACGTTCGTCGCTTTCCTGCAGTGCGTCGTCGCGGTCATCGTCGGCAGGCCTTCCAAAATGTGACTTTTCGCGTCTCATGAAATCGAAAGCGTCCGCAGAGGGAAGTACCGTTAGCCGTATGACAAGCCCTAAGACTGACGGTACTATGCATCTGCTCGATCCTGCTCCCTTCGGACGTATCCTTCCGGCCATGGTCACCCCCATGAAGGCTGACGGAGCCGTAGATTTCGAAGCCGCGCAACAGCTGGCGAGGCAGCTCGTGGCGGATGGTGCCGACGGTCTTGTGGTCAACGGCACCACCGGCGAATCTCCGACCACCCACATGGAGGAGAAGGTCGAACTGGTTCAGGCCGTCAAGGAAGTCGTGGACGTGCCGGTCATTTCCGGTGCCGGTTCCAACGACACCGCGCACACCGTGCGCATGGTGGAGCAGACCCAGGAGGCGGGCGCCGACGCGGTGCTCGTGGTCGCCCCGTATTACTCCCGTCCGTCGCAGGAAGGCGTGTTCCGCCACTACAAGGCGGTCAACGATTCCGCGGACAAGCCGATCATCATCTACGATGTGCCGGGCCGTACCGGACTGCACATCCAGCTGGAAACCTACCGTCGTATGGCCGAACTCGACCACGTCAAGGCCGTCAAGGACGCCACCGGCGACATCGCAGGCGCGGTGCGCAAGCGCATGGAGACCGGTCTGACCTGGTATTCGGGCGATGACGGCCTGTTCCTGCCGTTCCTGTCCGTCGGCGCCGTCGGCATCATCTCTGTGATCGCGCACGCGGCCGCCGGTCCGATGCGTGACCTCGCCAACGCGTTCGATCGTGGCGATATCCACGAAGCGCAGCGCATCTCCGTGCAGCTGGCGCCGCTCGTCGAAGCGATGAACGGCAATGGCTTCCAGGCCGTGATGGCCAAAGCCTCGCTGAAGGTGCGTGGAATCCTCGACTCCACCGAAATGCGCCTGCCGAACGTCGGTCCGGGCGAAGCGGAACTCGTGCGCGCGGAAAAGGGCATGCGCGCCGCGGGACTGCTGTGAACCGAATCGCATGATGCGACTGGCCTGTCGCGCATGAACGCCGGCAGGCACCCAAATTCCTCGTTTCCGCATAGGCGGAGACAATTAGTAATAGAAATCCAACTAGGAAATGGCTACAGAAGAAACCACAAAGACAACAACACACAAGCGCGGCAGCAAGGCTGCCAAGCGCACTGAAACCGCAGTCAAGGCATCCAAGACCACCAAGGCCGCGAAGTCCGAGAAGACCGCCATCAAGAAGGCCAAGTCCTCCACCCGCAGCCGTGGCAACGGTGGCTCGCGCAACGGCGGCTCCCGTGGATCCCGTGGCGGCAACGGTTCGAACCGTCGCCCGTCGCATTCCGCGCCGCAATCCACCGCGCCCCAGCAGGACGAAGTGCTGATCGCCCCGCCGAAGTACCGCAAGGGCTCCATGCGTATCGTGCCGCTCGGCGGTCTGGGTGAGATCGGCCGCAACATGAACGTGGTCGAATACAACGGGCATATCCTGCTCATCGACTGCGGCGTGCTCTTCCCGGAAGAGGAGCAGCCGGGCGTGGACCTCATCCTGCCTGACTTCCACTACATCAAGGACCGTCTCGACAAGGTCGAGGCGCTCGTGCTCACCCACGGCCACGAAGACCACATCGGTGGCGTGCCGTACCTGCTCAAGCTCCGCCCGGACATTCCGCTGATCGGTTCCAAGCTCACCCTCGCCTTCGTTGAGGCCAAGTGCAAGGAACACCGCATCAACCCGACGCTCGTCGAGGTCAAGGGACGCGACAAGCTCAAGGTCGGCCCGTTCAACCTGGAATTCGTGAACGTCACGCACTCCATTCCGGACGCGCTCGCCGTGTTCGTGCAGACCCCCGCCGGCTCGCTCATCGACACCGGCGACATCAAGCTCGACCAGCTGCCGCTCGACCACCGCATCACCGATCTGGTGGAATTCGGCAAGCTCGGCGAAAAGGGCGTGGACCTCCTGATGATGGACTCCACCAACGCCGAGGTCCCGGGCTTCGTCAAGCCGGAGACCTCCATCGGTCCGGCGCTCGACCAGGCGTTCGCACAGGCCACGCGCAAGATCATCGTGGCCAGCTTCTCCAGCCACGTGCACCGCGTGCAGCAGGTCGTCGACGCGGCCCACAAGTACGGCCGCAAGGTCGTGTTCGTCGGACGTTCCATGGTCCGCAACATGTCCATCGCAGCAGATCTGGGCTACCTGCGTCTGCCCGAGGACACCGTCATCGACCTGAAGCAGGCCCATGACGTGCAGGACGACAAGCTCGTCTACATGTGCACCGGCTCCCAGGGCGAGCCGATGGCCGCGCTCGGCCGCATCGCCGACGGCAACCACCGCGACATCACCATCAACGAGTTCGACACGGTGATCCTCGCCAGCTCCCTGATCCCAGGTAACGAGCATGGCGTCTACAAGGTCATCAACAAGCTCGTGCAGCTCGGAGCCCGCGTGGTCAACCGAGACAACGCCGCCGTGCACGTCTCCGGCCACTGCAACGAAGGCGAGCTGCTGTACATGTACAACATCGTCAAGCCGAAGTGCGCCATGCCTATCCACGGCGAAAACCGCCACTTGGTGGCCAACGGCATGATCGCCGTCAAGACCGGCGTCGATCCGCAGAACGTCGTGCTGGCCGAAGACGGCGACGTCGTCGACCTGTACCACGGCCAGGCCGCGGTCGTTGGCTCCGTGCCGTGCGGCTACGTCTACGTCGATGGCGATTCCGTCGGCGAACTGACCGACGAAGAACTCGAGAAGCGCCGCATCCTCGGCACCGAAGGCTTCGTGTCCAGCTTCGTGGTCGTCGACACCGAAACCGCGGATGTTATCACCGGCCCGAAGATCTACCTCAACGCGGTCGCGGAAGACGAAAGCGAGTTCGACAAGGTCCGTCACCAGATCGTCGAGCAGCTGCAGGACGCGATGATGCAGGGCACGCGCGACACCTACAAGCTGCAGCAGATCATGCGACGCACGCTCGGCGGCTGGGTGGCACGACAGCTGCACCGCAAGCCGATGATCGTCCCCGTCGTCGCCGACATCGCGCAGGACGTGGACGACGCGATGGGACTGAACGCCGCGAAATAAGCCGTAAATTTACCATAAATTGAATCAAGGCGACGTGATCGGCACAACTGATCGCGCCGCCTTCTGTTACCAGAAAGAAGGAGTGACATGCCAGGAGCAAACCTCACCCGAATCGAAGCGGAAGAACGCAAAAGCATCATCGCCGCGCCAATCCATTACACGGTCAAGCTTGACCTGACCCGCGGAGCCAAGGATTTCGGCTCCGAAACCACCATCACCTTCGACGCGAAGCCGGGGGAGTCAAGCTTCCTTGACCTCATCGCCAACGAAGTCAGCGAAATCACCCTCAACGGTGAAACCCTCGACCCGGCTGAAGCGTACGTGGACAGCCGCATCGAGCTGAAGGGCCTCAAGGAGCACAACGAGGTTACCGTCAAGGCGATGTGCCAGTACTCCAACACCGGCGAAGGCCTGCACCGCAGCGTCGACCCGTCCGACGGCAACGTCTACCTGTATACCCAGTTCGAAGTGCCGGACGCCCGCCGTGTCTACGCCGTGTTCGACCAGCCTGATCTGAAGGCCGTGTTCGACTTCTCCGTGCTCGCCGCCAAATCCTGGATCGTCACGTCCAACATGCCCACCTCCTCCGTGACCGACAACGAAACCGTCACCGAGGAAGGCACGCTCGGCGATCACGCCGCCGAAACCACCAAGCTGTGGGTGTTCGAGCTGACCCCGACCATGAGCTCCTACCTCACCGCCATCTGCGCCGGACCGTACGCCGAATGGCACACCGAATACGCCAATGAGGACGGCCGCACCGTGCCGATGGCCATGTACTGCCGCCAGGCGCTCGCCAAGGCCTTCAGCAAGGACGTCGACTACCTGTTCGACATCACCAAGAAAGGCTTCGCCTTCTACGCCAAGACCTGGGGCGTGCCGTACCCGTACGCCAAGTTCGACCAGATCTACGTGCCGGAATACAACGCCGGCGCCATGGAGAACATCGGCATGGTCACCATCCGCGACCAGTACGTGTTCGAATCCAAGGTCACCGACGCCTATGCGGAACGCCGTGTGGTCACCGTGCTGCACGAGCTCGCCCACATGTGGTTCGGCGACTACGTGACCATGAAGTGGTGGAACGACCTGTGGCTCAACGAATCCTTCGCCGAGTTCACGTCCACCCTCGCCACCGCCGAAGCCACCGAATGGAAGGACGCCTGGGCAACCTTCAGCTCCGGCGAAAAGAGCTGGGCGTTGAATCAGGACCAGCTGAGCACCACCCACCCGATCGTCGCCCCGATCAACGACCTCAACGACACCTACGTCAACTTCGACGGCATCACCTACGCCAAGGGCGCCTCCGTGCTGAAGCAGCTCGTGTACTACGTGGGCCGTGAGAAGTTCTTCAAGGGCATCAACAACTACCTCAACAAGCACGCCTACTCCAACGCCACCCTCGCCGACCTGCTCGCCGAACTGGAACTCACTTCCGGCCGCGACCTGAAGGCGTGGAGCGCCCAGTGGCTTGAGGAATCCGGCATCAACACCATCGCCACCGAAGTCGAAGAGAACGAGGACGGCACCATCAAGCGTCTCGCCCTGCGCCAGACCGCTCCGGCCGAGCATCCCGTGCTGCGCGCCCACCGTCTCGCCGTCGGCTTCTACAACGAGGATCCGGAAACCGGCAAGATCGTGCGCACCGACCGTTTCGAACTGGACGTCGACGGCGAACTGACGGTCGTCGACGCGGCCGCGGGCAAGGCACGTCCGTCGCTGATTCTGGTGAACGACGACGACCTGACCTACACGAAGCTGCGTTTCGACGACAAGAGCCTCGCATTCGCGACAAGCAACCTGTACCGCTTCGACGACGCGCTCGCCCGTTCCGTGATCTGGCTCGCCCTGTGGGACATGACCCGCGACGGCGAACTGCCGGCACGCCAGTTCATCGACACCTCGCTGGCCGCGCTCGCCACCGAACACGAGTCCACCACCTTCCGTTACGCGCTGGCACAGGTCAGCACCACCGCATGGCATTACACCGCTCCGGCAGAGCGTGCCGAGATCGTGAAGCATGTGGCCGCCGAACTGTTCAAGCTGGCGGGTCAGGCCAAGGCCGGCTCCGACGAACAGTTCCAGCTCGTCACCGCCTACCTGGGCTACGGCGAGCCGGGCGACGAGGCGTTCGTCGCCAACGCGAAGGGCCTGCTCGACGGTTCCGTGGCATTCGACGGTCTGGAAATCGACAACAACTTCCGCTGGACCATCATCAACGCGCTGAGCACCGTCAACGCGATCGACCAGGCGGGAATCGACGCCGAACTGGCCAAGCGCGAAACCACCGAGAACCGTGAGTTCGCCTATGGCGCACGCGCCGTGGCCGGTACCGCCGAAGCGAAGGCATGGGCTTGGAACGAGGCCCTGCACAACGACGAGCTGACCAACATGCAGCTTGAGGCTGTGGCCGGTGGCTTCGCAGCCACCCCGCGCGCCGACTTGGCCGAACCGTACGCCGAGAAGTATTTCGAGGTCGCCGACTGGATTTGGGAGCACAAGACCTTCCACATGGCGGAAGCGCTGCTCGAAGGCCTGTATCCGGGCTATGCCGATCCGGCGAAGCTCGTGGAGCTGGGCGACGCCTGGCTCGCCTCCCATAAGGACGCGGACAACGCCTTGCAGCGCATTGTGCGTGGCAACGTCGAGGCTTCTCACCGCACGCTGAAAGTGCGCGACTTCAACGCCGCGCTCTGATAGCAGGGGCGACAGGAACGTTCCCGCTTAAGAGCCGTCATGTCGTCGCACGACTTTGATTTTGGGTGCGATTTTCAAAGTCATGCGACGGGCATATCGGCATTTATGCCCCCTAATCCTCGTTTTCCGCTTGAAAATAAGGATTAGGGGGCATTTTGCGTCGAAGGCTGTCGCACGACTTTGATTTTGGAGGCATTTTTCAAAGTTGTGCGACAAGCGTGCTGGCTTTCATACCCTCTAACTCTTATTTTTTGCTGGTTTTCAACGGAAAATGATAGTTAGGGGGTATTTCTTTATCAAGTGTTGCCGCACGACTTGATTTTCCGCCTTGAAATCAAAGTCGTGCGACACGAAAAGGGCATTGCGCGCCGTGAAATGCTTTGAATTGTGAAGTGTTATGCGATTGCGTCGTCACCTGCTGGTTTCGGCGGCACGGTTGAGTACGATAGGTCACGGAAATATCGTTTGCAGATAGCGAGGATTTGAGACTCATGCCACGTATGTTCGGAACCGACGGCGTTCGAGGATTGGCGAATAGGGATTTGACGGCACAGCTGGCGCTCGATTTGGGTGACGCCGCGGTGCGTGTGCTGGGCGATGACGAGCGGAGCGAATTCGAAAGCCGTCGCCGTGCGCTGGTCGGTCGTGATACACGAGTTTCCGGCGATTTCCTTGCCGCCGCATTGTCCGCTGGCATGTCCGCCGGCGGCTTCGACGTGATCGACGCCGGCATCATCCCGACGCCGGGCGTCGCATACCTGACGTCCGTGCTCAACGTGGAAATGGGCGCGGTGATCTCCGCATCCCACAATCCGATGCCCGACAACGGCATCAAGTTCTTCGCCCGCGGCGGCTTCAAGCTGCCCGACACCAAGGAGGATGAGATCGAAGCGGTGCTCGGCCAGGATTGGGATCGTCCTACCGGCGCCGGCGTGGGTCGTGTCAGCCATGACACCGCCACCGCCACCAACCTGTACATCGACCATCTGGTTTCCGCCATCGCGCCGGTCGGTCCGGACAAGTCGCAGCCGACGCCGCTGAAGGGCCTGAAGATCGTGGCCGATTGCGCGAACGGCGCCACGTCCGTGGTCGCTCCGGAAGCCTTGCGCCGCGCCGGCGCCGACGTGACCGTCATCAACGCGTCGCCGGACGGCTACAACATCAACAAGAACGCCGGCTCCACCCATCCTGAGCAGCTGCAGGCCATGGTCAAGGCCTCCGGCGCCGTCATGGGCGTTGCCTTCGATGGCGATGCCGACCGTTGCCTTGCCGTGGATGAGGACGGCAACATGGTCAACGGCGATCAGATCATGGGCATTCTGGCGCGCGCCAAGAAGAACGCGGGCAAGCTCAACCATGACACCCTCGTCGTGACGGTGATGAGCAACCTCGGTCTGAAGTTGGCCCTGCGTTCCATGGGCATCAAGACCGTGCAGACCAACGTGGGCGACCGTTACGTGCTCGAAGAGATGCTGCGAGGCGATTATTCGCTCGGCGGCGAGCAGTCCGGCCACGTGATCAACCGCGAATTCGCCACCACCGGCGACGGCACCCTGACCGCGCTCACCCTGTGCAACGAGGTCGTCAAATCCGGTAAGAGCCTGAAGGAACTGGCCGCCGACTTCCCGCAGCTGCCGCAGACGCTCATCAACGTGCCGAACGTGGACAAGATGGCCGCCAAGACCAACGCCAAGGTGCAGGCCGCGGTGGAACGCGAAGAGAAGCTGCTGGGCGACACCGGCCGCGTGCTGCTGCGTCCGTCCGGCACCGAGCCGCTCGTGCGCGTCATGGCCGAAGCCGAAACCCAGCAGCAGGCAGACGAAGTGTGCGATCGCCTCGCCAAGGTCGTCGCCGACGAACTCACCCTGTAAGAGCCCGCAAGGAGATATGCCCCATGTTCGGACACAACTCGAAAGTGGACCTCGAACTCAACCGCGAGGTCGAAAAGCTCATCAAAACCGGCGGCAAAGAGAAAATCATGCCGATCGTGCAGGCCGGCGAACCGGTATTACGCCAGCAGACCATCGCCTACGACGGCCAGTTGAGCCGCAAAACGCTTGACAAGCTCATCGACACCATGCGCACCACCATGCTGGAAGCGCCGGGCGTGGGCCTCGCAGCCACCCAGATCGGTCTCGGTCTGGCTTTGGCCGTCGTCGAAGACCACGTATGCGAAGGCGACGATGGCGATCCGCGCGAAGCTGCGGAATTCCCCTTCCACGCCATCATCAACCCCAGCTACGAGCCGATCGGCACCGAAACCCGCAGCTTCTACGAAGGCTGCCTGAGCTTCGACGGTTACCAGGCCGTACGCAAGCGTTGGCTTGACATCACCGCCCGTTGGCAGGATGAGGACGGCAACAAGCATGAGGAACATCTGCACGGCTGGCCGGCCCGCATCTTCCAGCATGAAACCGACCATTTGAGCGGTGAACTGTACATCGACCAGGCCGAAATCCGAAGCCTGACCACCAATGAGAACCTTGAGGATTTCTGGTGCGAGGATCCGGTACCGACCGAAGCGGCGGCCGAACTCGGCTTCGAACTGTAACCGCGTAAACGAACGAGACAAGAACGATGAATGCCTCCCAGGCGAACACTTGGGAGGCATTCATCATATTCGGGATTATTGGAATGTTCGAAACATGAGTATTCCAAATATTCCAATATTTCAGTATTCCGGATTCACTAGCACATCGTACGTATCCGTGTTCCGCTCGGCATCCGAACGCAGATCCCAGCCAGGCTTGCGCATTCCATACAACACCAGCGGCGGTAAACCGAGCACAAGCACGACTACAGCCACAAGAATCGCATATGAAACGCTATCCAAACCGGTGAAACCAGCCGGTCTCACGAAAGTCAACACGAATGCCGCGGCGGAAGCGACGAAACCGACGCCCGCGACCAACCGAATCGCAGGAACTCGATACGTGCGGCGGACTTCTGGATGGGTGTCGCGCAGACGAATCGCGGCGGCAAACATCAACATGTACATCACCAGATACAGCGCGGTCGCCATATCCACCAGCGTCGCGAAAGCCGTGTTGCCATTGGGGATCAACACGAACAGCAACGCCAGCACGGTCACGATAATGCCTTGCGGAATCAGAATGCCTTCCTGCACGTCGTGGGCATTGCGCTTCTGCAGCGCGGGAGGCATCAGTCCCGTGCGGGCGGCCGCTAGCAAACCGCGAGAAGGACCAGCTATCCAAGCCACCACGGAAGCGAACGCGCCTAGCGCGATGAGCAGCGAAATCACCGGAGTGCCCCAACCCATGCCAAAATGGTCGAAGAACTCCCTGAACGCCAGATTGATGCCGTCGATGAGCCCCAGCTCACGATGCGGCACAGCAAAGGCGATTGCCAAAGTCGGCAGCACAAGTACCAGCAGAATCAGCGCGGTCGCTAGTGCAATGGCGCGTGGGAATTGACGTCCCGGATGCTCCAAGTCGTTGGCATGCACGGCATTGACCTCCATACCCGCGTAGGCGAGCACATTGGATACGATTAGCACAATCGACGCGATGCCCGTCCACGGCGGAAGCAGCGCGGATGCGTGCAGGGAGGTCTGCACTGGCTTACCGATCGCCAGCCAGATAATGCCGAAGACGATAAGCAGCAACGCAGGAAACAGCGTGCCGATAAGTCCCGAAATCGACCCGACCTTGGCGAACAGATTGCCGCCGCGCAACGCCACCATCGTGCTTGCCCAATACAACACGATGATCACCGCGGCCACATATACGCCATTATTGCCCAAGCCACCCATGCCGAACACATACGACAGGCTGACGGCGATGAACGCAATCTGTATCGGATACCACACCACATTCTGAATCCACTGCAGCCAAATGGCGAGAAATCCGATGCGATTGCCGAACGCCTCACGCACCCACACGTACACGCCACCTTTCCAGCCGGTGGCCAGTTCGGCAGCCACCAGCGCGGTCGGCACCAGGAAAACGACCGCCGGAATGAGATACAGCAGAATGGAAGCGAGACCATAATCGGCCATGGCCGGCAGAGAGCGTAGCGAGGCCACCGCCACCACGGTCAACATCGCCAGTTGGCTGACTGTCATCATGGTTTTGCCGGTTTTATTGGCAACGGTTGCCGTGCTTGCGATTGCGCCGTGCCCGTCAGCGCCGTTCCCTCTATTCGCCCCGGCATGCGCAGGTATGCCCGTACGATTGCGGTTTCCTGCGACGGCAGACGGATTGCGTGGCGTTGTTGTCGGTGCCGTCGCAGCGTTCGTCGTGGAACGTGCGGACCCGGGATGTGCAGCTGCGCTTGCATCGTGCGCTACCACAGCAAGCGGCTTTTTCATATGAACTGTCATTGCAGCCAGCTTTCGTAAACATAATCGTTGTGGGAATGAACATGAATTTCCTTAATGTGGGAAACGATGGAATTCGTGGAATGACCGCGAAATATCAGTGGTGGAATCCGGATGCACGAGCCTCGCTTGGCATTGGTGAGCGCAGTCCGTCCAGATATTTCACACACGACTTCAGATCCTTGATGAACGCTTCGGCCATATCGTGGCTGAAACCGTTACGCACCACAATGCGCTGCACGGTCACCTGCGTCAGATCCACCGGCATCGGATAAGCCGGCACCAGCCATCCCTTCATGCGCAGCCGATCCTGCAGATCGTACAGATTCCACTTGCGATCCGGCTTGTCGTTGAGCATCCATGCGAACACCGGAATGTCGGAACCGTCGTTCCACAGCGTAAAATCATCCATCTGCTCGATCTCGCCCGACAGATATTTCGCCACATCATGCGAAGTCTGCTGCACCCTTCGATACCCGTCGAATCCCAAACGCAGGAACATGTAGTACTGCAGCAGTACCTGTGCGCCCGGACGGGAGAAGTTCAGTGCGAAAGTCGGCATTTCGCCGCCGAGATAACTCACCTTGAAAATAAGGCTTTCCGGCAGGTCAGCGGTTTCGCGCCATACGACCCATCCCAAACCGGGGTAGACCAGACCGTACTTGTGACCGGAGGTGCTGATGGAGTAAACGCGCTTGACGCGGAAGTCCCATGCGAGGTCCGGCTGGATGAATGGTGCGATCATACCTCCCGAAGCGCCGTCCACATGGATGCGCACATCAAGTCCGGTGCGCTCCTCGATGCGGTCCAGTGCTTCGCTGATCTGTTCGACCGGCTCATACATACCCGTATAGGTCACGCCCATGATGGCCACCACGCCGATGGTGTTCTCATCGACATACTTGTCGAGATCATGGCCGTCGAGCACTTTGTGGTCCTCGGAAATCGGCACATAGCGTGGTTCCACGTCGAAATAGTTGCAGAACTTCTCCCAGCACACCTGCACGGCGCTGCTCATCACCAGATTCGGACGATCGGTCGGCAGGTCGGCCTTTTCGCGGGCTTCCTTCCAACGGCGCTTCAACGCGAGTCCGCCCAGCATGCAAGCTTCCGACGAGCCGATGGTGGAGGTTCCGATGGCATTCATTGGATCGGGCGCATGCCATAGATCGGCGAGCATGTGCCAGCAGCGCGATTCGACTTCGGCGGTTTTCGGGTACTCGTCTTTGTCGATCATGTTCTTGTCGGCCGCCTCCATGTACAGGCGGTTCGCATGATCGTCCATCCACGTGCTCACAAAAGTTGCAAGATTGAGTCGCGCGTTGCCATCCAGCATGGCCTCGTCATGCACCACTTGGTAGGCGGTTTCCGGCAGACTACCCTTCTGTGGAATGGTAAATTTCGAGAACGCCTGGGCTTCCTTCGGACGGGCGAACAGCGGATTGATTTCCACGCTGTCAGGAACAACGCGGTCGTCGGCATTGCCGCAGGTGTTGTCGCAGCAATGCGAATTGTTGTTTTCAGTGGTGGAATGTGTTTCTGACATTGCAGTTCCTTTCGTTGATTTGGAACGTTTATTGCGTTCCGGGATTCAAAAATGAAAGTCGATTCTGGATTTTTGCTGGGAAATGGTCACATTTGCGCTATGTGAAAATTCGTATGGCAACCGCTTCGCACGGAGGTATCCGCGCGCGGTTTCGTAATGAACACCGTCATTCGAACTCGCATGGTTGTGTTCTCACAAAGAGGAATGCGCACGTTGGTTTGTTGCACATTCTTACACGCTGAAGGTGGGTATCGGCTACGATGGGCAGGTATGAACGAATCGACGATGAATCTTTCCTGGCTGGATGACGCGAAGCAGGACATCGAACAATGGTCGGCATCGATGCCGAATGACGCCGACAACCAGCCGATCGACTGGCGATGGGTGTCTTCCCTTGACCTGCGTAACGGCATTGGTGCCGCCACAAGACAGCACGTTGATTTGTTGGCAATGCTGCGGTCCTCGTCGCCGCAACTTTCCGCCCCGCAGCTGCACGCCCTGTTGAAAGATGATCTTGCGATTCGAGATCGGCTCGAACCGACCATCGCGCAGTGCAACAGCACGTTCATGATGGATTACGACCGACTTATCGCTTCCTATCGGCTGCCGCGCGCGCTTGCTTACGCGAACCGTCGGTTGTGCGACGAAATCGCTGTTCTGCGACAGATTGGCGTGGCGATGGGATTGTGGACGGTCACCGAGGAACGACGTGAGCGCGTGACGGTTCCGGTGCTGCTGCCCGGTTCGGCTTTGGCTTCCGGGGGAGTGGCGTTGGATGATATTCAAGATCGAACCGCTGACATCGTTAACGGCCGCGCCGCCCGTCGTGCCGCAGAGAAAAGTCAGAAGCGAGCCAGTGACTATGCCATGTCGCGTGCGAACCTGAGTGGAGTAACCAGTCCGGGCGGCTCCACGTTGTTTGATTACGGTTCGGAAACGAAATCCGCTGAAGCGGCGCAGTTGCGTCGGATGGCTGAATACCGCAAATCGGATTGGCGCGACGCTTATCTTCCTGGACGCGATGTGGACAATGTCATGGGAATCGACATCGAAACCACCGGTACTGACCCGGCGCGTGTGTACATCATCGACGTCGGCTTTGAATATATGAACATGATTTCCCCTCGCCCTGCTGCCGCACCTACTGGATACCAATACGAGCAGAGTTATTACGAAACGGGCGATGCGTATGGTCAGTCGCGTCTGTCGTTCGGCGTTCCTGCCGCGAACGCGACGCTCGGTAATCCGCTGATTCTCGATTTGACCGGTATCGATGTACGTAATCGTGCGTCCGGCTTCCGCCTGTTCGATGAGTGGCCGGAGGCTCAAATCGGTTTGCTGCAGCGATTGGAGCAGCAACCGTACGTAGCGCACAACGCTCGTTTCGAACATAGCTTCTTCATGTTGAATGTGGCTGGATATGCGGAAAGCTACCGTGCGGGCAAGATTACGATTATCGACACGTTGCCGATGAGCCGCCGTTGGGATGAAGGGTCAATTCCGGACGGCGAGCATCCGTACGGCAATAACACGTTGGACGCATACGCCAAGCGGCAGGGCGCGCTCAATGAAAGCAAGTCGGAGCGCCACCTCGGTTTGGAAGATACGCATATCATGCTGGTTGCCATGAAACATCACTTGGGTGTATTGCATGGCGAAGGCCGCGGTCCGTGGGGTGCGAATGGCAAGTCTGGCATCGGTGGCAAGCATTGCGGGCGCCGCTGGTAGCATTTGCGATTCGTGTCGCAGTTTCCTGGTTCTTCTTCCCGTGACCGTCCCGTTTTGGCTTTCCCTTCCGGCTTTTGTTACCCGTAACGCCGTTTTGCGGTTACAAAATGCGGATGCGATTGCGGATTTGCGGGGATGGAATGGGCGATTGCGGGGATGGTTTCGGTGGTTGCGGGGTTGGTCGGGCCTGGTTTGTCAAGTTTCGACACGCCGATGGAACGTTGGATTTCCAACGGTTCACGCGTT
>ENA-OWXD01000025-OWXD01000025.1-human-gut-metagenome-genome-assembly--contig:-NODE-25-length-62133-cov-33.1791_pt1 | contig 62133 bp, 43 predicted proteins | sample MGYA00249244_ERZ652055 | MGnify/ENA primary metagenome ERZ652055 (study PRJEB26925, sample SAMN05827059) | human gut metagenome | biome: ENVO:2100002; feature: ENVO:00000062; material: ENVO:00002003...
TTTCAGTTTCTCTTGCTCGCGTCCACTATCCAGTTCTCAAACCACCACGCGCCACACGATCCGACCAGCCACCCAGGACCGGCCACCACGCATGGGCATCGAACCGCGCCACAGAAAACCTGTGGGGTGGCGGTCCGGGAGCCCAAAAGCATACCCATACCACTCCCGGACATCCCGACGGGACATCCAAGCCCATGATCTCTTCCACACCAGCATCCCCATGCGAGACCGTGGAACCATTCCACGGGCACGGGGCTCACACCGGCTTCCAACACGGAAGCCTGAAATTCTCCGTAGAAAGGAGGTGATCCAGCCGCACCTTCCGGTACGGCTACCTTGTTACGACTTAGTCCCAATCACGAGTCTCACCTTAGACGGCTCCCCCCAAAAGGTTGGGCCACCGGCTTCGGGTGCTACCCACTTTCATGACTTGACGGGCGGTGTGTACAAGGCCCGGGAACGCATTCACCGCGGCGTTGCTGATCCGCGATTACTAGCGACTCCGCCTTCATGGAGTCGGGTTGCAGACTCCAATCCGAACTGAGACCGGTTTTAAGGGATCCGCTCCACCTCGCGGTGTCGCATCCCGTTGTACCGGCCATTGTAGCATGCGTGAAGCCCTGGACGTAAGGGGCATGATGATCTGACGTCATCCCCACCTTCCTCCGAGTTGACCCCGGCGGTCCCCCGTGAGTTCCCACCACGACGTGCTGGCAACACAGGGCGAGGGTTGCGCTCGTTGCGGGACTTAACCCAACATCTCACGACACGAGCTGACGACGACCATGCACCACCTGTGAACCCGCCCCGAAGGGAGACCGTATCTCTACGGCTGTCGGGAACATGTCAAGCCCAGGTAAGGTTCTTCGCGTTGCATCGAATTAATCCGCATGCTCCGCCGCTTGTGCGGGCCCCCGTCAATTTCTTTGAGTTTTAGCCTTGCGGCCGTACTCCCCAGGCGGGATGCTTAACGCGTTGGCTCCGACACGGAGACCGTGGAATGGTCCCCACATCCAGCATCCACCGTTTACGGCGTGGACTACCAGGGTATCTAATCCTGTTCGCTCCCCACGCTTTCGCTCCTCAGCGTCAGTGACGGCCCAGAGACCTGCCTTCGCCATTGGTGTTCTTCCCGATATCTACACATTCCACCGTTACACCGGGAATTCCAGTCTCCCCTACCGCACTCAAGCCCGCCCGTACCCGGCGCGGATCCACCGTTAAGCGATGGACTTTCACACCGGACGCGACGAACCGCCTACGAGCCCTTTACGCCCAATAATTCCGGATAACGCTTGCACCCTACGTATTACCGCGGCTGCTGGCACGTAGTTAGCCGGTGCTTATTCGAAAGGTACACTCACCCCGAAGGGCTTGCTCCCAGTCAAAAGCGGTTTACAACCCGAAGGCCGTCATCCCGCACGCGGCGTCGCTGCATCAGGCTTGCGCCCATTGTGCAATATTCCCCACTGCTGCCTCCCGTAGGAGTCTGGGCCGTATCTCAGTCCCAATGTGGCCGGTCGCCCTCTCAGGCCGGCTACCCGTCGAAGCCATGGTGGGCCGTTACCCCGCCATCAAGCTGATAGGACGCGACCCCATCCCATACCGATGAATCTTTCCCAGAAGGACATGCATCCAACTGGAGCATCCGGCATTACCACCCGTTTCCAGGAGCTATTCCGGTGTATGGGGCAGGTCGGTCACGCATTACTCACCCGTTCGCCACTCTCACCCAGGAGCAAGCTCCTGGGATCCCGTTCGACTTGCATGTGTTAAGCACGCCGCCAGCGTTCATCCTGAGCCAGAATCGAACCCTCCACAAAAAAACTTATGCGGAAAGCCAACATGTGACTCTCATCTAAGAAAATTGACGATCGCCTTATAAGGAAAGGCGCATCGCACAAAAACCTCACCGTCCTTCAAGGCCTCCCGGCCACTCGCAAGGAGCGGACGATGAACTGGCAATCATTGACTATAAAGAAGTAGTACAAATACGCTCTTGAGTTCTCAAACCACCACCACTCACCCACCTCGCAATCCGGAGTGAACCGGACCACTCGCTGAGCGGCAGCAAGAGATAAACTTACAGCACGATCGCGATCCGCGCAACCCGGGCCGCATGAACAACGCGTGAACCGTTGGAAATCCAACGTTCCATCGGCGTGTCGAAACTTGACAAATCAGAGCCTCTTGTTCTCCCAATCGCCTATTTCGACGCCACGCAGCCACGCAACACACGTGATCACTGGCAGTTGAACTGGTACAACGCCCAGCCCTTCGCATATGAAGCCATATTCGAATAATCCTGAACCTTGCGCATCGTGCCATCTTTGGCGTACTGGTCGATCAGCTTCTGATCGTGGAACGTATCGTACTGCTGCTTGAACGTGAACATCTGCAGGCTCGGCGCCTGGCCGCCCATGCTCAGGAAGTATGCATCGCCATCCGCGCTCAGCGGGCAGACGGTATTCGTCAGCGCCTTGCCGTCGCCCGACGCGAACGCATTCTCCGTCTGACCGAAAATCGCACCATTCTTCTCGGCCTTCGCGTTGTAAATCGGGAACAGCATATCCGCGCCGTACATCGCCGTCGCATACATGGAACCGTTCAGCGGATCGGAAACCACCACCGAATCGGTACCAGTCTCCTTCACCACCTTCTTGAGAATCTTCTCCTTCGTGGCAGTGAGCTGCTCGTCCGGCCGCGCATCGTCAATCGTCATATTCGCATAGACGGCATCCGACAGGGCGGAACGAACAGTATTGCCGAATTGGCAGGAAATGGCGAGCGCCGCAAGCAGAACAATCGCAATGATTTTCGTGACGTTCGGCAGACGGCCGGCACGCAACAATACGACGGCGGCGAAGACGATCAGCGGCAGCACGCCGAACGGAATCATGGTAAGCGGTCGGGTTTCGGCGCGATACCAGGCGGCGGCCACGATGTTGGGGAACCAGCCAGTCAGCGCGGTCGAGCAGACGTAGACGAGACCGACCAGGAAGAAGGCCAGCAGAATGGCGATCGCGTCGCGGCGGAGTTGCGAGGCGTCGGAACGTGGAGTGCGGTAGCTGGCGGAAGTCTTGCGATTCCTACGATCGGCGGGCATAGCCGCAAAATCGGCAACCTGTTCGTGCGGTTGCGCTGCCGTGCTATCGGATGCACGGTCAATCGCAGAAGCGCCAGGCACAGTAGCGGAATCGGCGCGATTGGCGGCGAACCATTGCGGGCGGATGATGGCTGCGACGGTGACGGCAAACGCGATCAGCACGATTGCGGCCATGAACCAGCCTTGCACGCCGCCGATATTGTCGGTGACGTAGATTTTGAGCGCTTCGGGCACCGTGCGGTTCGGAACGAAGGTGTGGAACCAGCTGGCGGGATTGAAGTAGCGGTCCGATTTGTAGCTGGACATCATGTACACAAGGAACACGGCGGCGCCGAGAACCACTACGCCAGCAAGGCCTGCGATGGCTTTCCATGGCAGTCGCGTCAGCACGAAGGGGGCCATGAGCAGGAGCCAGGTGAATACGATGCGCGGATGGGCGAACATGCAGACGCCGGCAGTGACGAAGAACCATATGATCCATTTGACGAGGTGTTCTCGGGTGGCGAGCGCGTCGAGCAGGCGAAGTGTGGTGTACAGCCAGAACGGCAGAAGCGTGGTGGCCAGGCCGAAGGCGATCAGCGGACCGGAAGCCAGCATTTGAAAGGGGTGCGAGGCGGAAGCGACGGCAAGCGGGGGGATGATGAGCGCGAGTATCGCGGGGAATAGCGGAACTACGACAGACGCGACATTGCGGGCCGAGGACTTTCGCGCGTTCGCAAATCGGGGGAAGCATACGGACTGTGCCGAATGCGACAGACGACGCGTGAAATAGGAAGCGTACAGCTGAATCGCAATCGGCCAAACCAAGCCGGATGATGCCAGCCAGACCGTGTTAAACGCTGCATAAATCGACAGATTGACGCCGAACAAGCTGGCGAGCTTAATCAGGCCGGCTGCAAGCAGATGGAACAGCGGCGGATAGTATTCGTCGTTCGGCCACAGGTGGGTGGCCGCGCCGACGCCTTCGCCGAGGATCTTGCGGATGAAGTAATAGTGCGCGGGCGCGTCGATTTCGTGCAATGGGTTCGTCCAAGCGGCGGAACCGTGCGGAAACCAGGCCCATACGATTGCGGCGGCGAGCGCGACGCCGATGACGGAACAGACCGGCAGTGCGATGCGGGATAGGCGGGGAACGGCGGAATCGCAAGGCAAAGGAGAAGTATCGTTCGTCGTCTTGTTTGCTATCTTGTCCGTCGTTTTAGCCGTCGTTTCGTCTGTCGTCTTGCTTGCGGCGACTGCGCTGTCGGCTTCATCGACTGCGTCGCCGGCCGCTGTGGGAATCGTATTGTCTGTGCTGTGCTGCTTCATCGCCATCCATCGTAGCCGAAGCCGCGAAAGCAAGCCACAAATCGCAATCGCATCTGCATTTTGTAATCCAAAACTGGACCGTGCGGCAACAAAAGCTGGAAAGGCATCTAAAAACGGATGGAACATGCACGGGATGGGCGCAAGACGGACGCGGAACGCGGGAAGAATAGGCGGACGTAGAGCGGAGACGAGCGCGAGCAGGAACAAAATCGCCGCTTATCCAACCTTCGATTTTCAGGAAGTATTCAGACTTCACACAGAGGTATAACAGTGTTGCGCAAGAAAACAATCACGTTGGATGGGCAGGATGATTGCACGGGGCGCATTGCGCTGTGAGCGTACTCGCTGTCGTTGCTTGACTGTGTGCGTCCCGGCCAACGCTGGCGTCGGCATGCGTCGACGCGTAACTACAGAGAACTGGAGAAGTACCGCATGTTCGTTCTCAAGAACGCATGGGCTGCGCTCGGTCGCGTCAAATGGCGTACCGCGCTGACGGCTTTGCTTGCACTGCTGGTGTCGTTCTCAGCCGCCGTGGATCTGGCGGTGCTGAGAGCCGACGACAAGGCGAATAACGAAACATACCAATCGCAGAAAGCTTCGGCGGTAATTCGGCCGAGCGCGAAAGTCACTGCGAAACGCGACGGTGCGGACTCCAATTACACCGCCAATTACATGACGTGGGACATGTACACCAAGTACGCGGAAGCGGTGCAGAAGAACAACTTGACGTTCGAATACACGCTCGCCACGTCGGTGCCGGTGCGCGCCAGCAAGTCGCTGCAGGCGATCGCGGCGAAAAGCGACACGAGCGAGGACAAGACCGGCGGCAACCTGACGTTGCAAGCCTTCTACACGAACGATGCGGCGAAAATCAACGACTACGGCACGTTCAAAGTGGTCAAGGGCAAGCAGCTGAACTACAAGACGGCCAACGACGGCGTGCTGGTCTCTCAGGCAGTGGCCAAGAAGAACAATCTCAAAGTGGGCGACAAGGTGACCGTCGGCAATCCGACGAAGGCTTCCGAAACCTACAAATTCACCGTGCGCGGCATCTACGAGTACACCGGCGAGACGCCGGCCGGATACGGTTCCGACGCGAAATACGCGAAAGACAACCGCGAGAACGTGGTGTACACGTCGTACATCAACTTCGCGCAAAGCGGTCTGGATGTGGCCGGCACCAAGGGCTGGGCCATCCCGAACCTCAACATCATCTTCACGCTGACCGATCCGGCCACATACAACAAGTTCGTGCGACTGGTGACAAAGGCCAAGCTGGACACGTCGAAGTTCACAATCTCATCGCCGTCGCTTGATGCGTACAAGAAGCGCATCGCACCGCTGGACGCCGCCGCCAAGGCCGCGCGCACGGCGTTGTTGGCGACCCTGATCGTCGGCGGGCTCGCGCTGCTGGCATTGGTGCTGTGGGCCGCGATCGGTGGACGCCGTGACGAAATCGGCATGGCGATGGTTTCCGGCGTCACCAAGGGACGTTTGGGATGGCAATTCATGCTGGAAACGTTCATGATGACCGTTCCAGGCTGGGCAATCGGATTGATTGCCGGCGCGCTGCTGGCCAAGCCGCTTGGCACCGCATGGGCCGGTGGACAGGCTGCGGCCATCACATCCGCATCCGTGTGGAACATGATCTGGTACGGACTGGGCGCCTGCCTGGTTCTGGGCATCATCGCGTTCATGCGCGTGGGATTCTTCGATTTGGGTCAGCTGTTCGCAGGCCGTTCTGACGATTCGAACGAATCTGCCGAAGCGAAGAACGCAGACGAGCCGGAGGAAACAGTCGAGTCGACGGAACGTACGGAGGTGAACGCATGAGCGAGAAAGACGTGAAAGACAACGAAACCGAAGCATTGAACAACGCTGCCGCTGAAAACGCGGAAAACGCGGACATCGAGGCGGGCGAAACCGATATGGCCACGTCGATCGAATCGGTCGATTTCGCGGTGGTGTATGACGATGGAGGCGATTCCATCGCAACCGAATCGGCAGAAAACGCGGAAAATACGGAAGGCATCGCCACGGAAGACAGCGTTGCCAGCGACAACGCGAATCGCGTGAACGAAACGCTCGCATTGGGCGCGACCGACGACGAACAGTCGCTCGACCAGCACGAAACCGTACAGGCGGACTCCGCAACCAGCGTGTCATCGCAGATCGACCGCGAAATCAAACATCATCGCAAGAAGGACGCATTCTTCTTCAAGGCGAACCCGACATTCGCGCTCGACCATGTGACGGTGCACAACCGCAAAACCGGTCGCAACGTGCTCGACGACGTTTCCCTGGCGTTCCATGCCGGCGCGACCCACGCGGTGCTGGTGGATGCCGAAGATGTCGAACAGCATCAGGCGCTGGTGGCTACCATGGTCGGCATGATGCGGACGACCAGCGGCAACGTGATGCACAAAAGCACGAACCTCACCGACGCGACACCGGTCGACGTGCTTGGACACCGCATCGGTTTCATTCCGCAGCGGTTCGCCGTGCGCGGCGACCTTGATGCGGAAGGCAACGTGCTGTACGCCATGGACGCGTCGAACCGCAATTTCCTGCAGCCCAAGCCGGTGATTGCGCGCGAGCTGCTCAAGCGCGTGGGATTCGAGGAAGTGACTTCCGGTCTGCCGGTGGGCAAGATGAGTGCGTTGGACCAGCGTCGTGTGGCAATCGCGCGTGCGCTGAGCTGCGAGGCGGAGGTGATTATTGCCGACGAGCCGACCGCTGGATTGAACCGTGACGACGCCGCCGTGGTGCTGGGGCTGCTGAAGAAGGCCAAGCGCGATGAGGATCGTAAGCGTGCGATTATTGTGGTGACCGATAATCCAGAGGTCGCCGATCAGATGGAGCATTGCGCGGAGCTTGAGTAGCGAGCGGCGTTCTGCGAGGCGAAAGCCTTGCGGACTGGTGTTGCATGCCAGTCCGCAAGGCTTTTTTCGTGCTGGTTCTGGTTCGTGCCGATTCGCGCTGGTTCGCGGTGACACACCGCTAAAAACATGTCATGCGCTACGTGTGGCAGATTCTTTCATCTTTGGAATCTCAAACCGCTATGTGTGGCAGATCGTTTGACGCCTCGTGAGTTAGAGGGTCTGTTTTATACCCCCTAATGTATGGCGGGAAAAGAGAAGTGCCACAGATAGCGGTTTTCAGTGCGCAAAACTCGGGCGGCGGCCAGGCTTCGAGGAATTTTCGGGTGAATCTCGCTTATGAATGGCGGATTTTTCCGCTCGACGCGTGCTATCTCGCTTATAGATGGCGGATGGTTTTGCCGCATGAGACTTAGAGGGGATTGAACTTACCCCCTAACACCTAGTCTTCCTGAGACACCCGCCATTCATAAGCGAGATAGCATCCGGCAGACACCGAAATCCGCCATTCATAAGCGAGATAAGTAGGTTCGCTACTCGGCGATGCGCATGTGGTACTGCTCGGCGAGCGGTTTGACGTCGAGGACGCCGTAGCGTTCCAGAAGGCGCAGCCATTCGCGCTTGTTGCTTTCGCCGAAACGGGCGGCCTTGCGCGTGTAGGCTTCGGCGGTCAGGAACTTCGGCGGAATCGACTTGCTGTTGTACTTGTCCGCCACCATGACGACCTCCTGCTCGAGGTTCATCGGCACGTAGTCGGCCGGGGGCAACGGCAATCCCTGCGATTCCACGGTTTCGCGGGTGAGGCCCACACCCGTGTGGTTGCGTGCGAACTGGGCGATCGATTCGTCAACGCCCTCGTTCAGCAAGTATTCGTAGCCCTTGAGCCCGTGCTGAACATAGTGCGGACCGTCGAATTTGAGCGGTTCGCCGTCGGAACCGTCCTGCTTGAGCAGGAAATACGTGCCGATGTCGTGCAGCAAACCGCCAATGACCACCAGATGCTCGTCGATGAGCCGCGGCGGAACGGTACCTCCGGTCAGCCCTTCCGTGGACGGCACCGCAGGCATGTGCAGCATGCCGAGTGATTCCTCGCCGGTATTGTCTTTCGTCAGTTCCAGCCCGAAGTCGCCGGTTTTTTCGGGAGCGTCCGTCGGCAGGGTGCAGCGGCGGGTGAACAGCGCGTTCTGCCGGCGGGCCATGCGGCGGGCGATGTCGGCCACGACCACGCAATGGCCGTGGATAAGGTCGTATGCGGCTTGCGATTGCGCGATTTTGCGATGTAGCTCATCCACTTGCGCAAGAGTGGGGATATAGCCGGTCGTCGGCTTGTTCGATTCGGTTGTTTCGTTCGATTCGTTCGTCATACGCCCATCTTAGGCACGTTCCATCACGCCCAGCATACGGTTCCTGACGCAGTTTCCAAAACGGTTCCCAACAGCCGAAGGGATTCATACACCACGCCAGATAAATCCCGAATGAACGGACACGGATTCAACGGTTTCCCCGTCTTGTCAACGATGTTCCAAGGAATGCCGCCTTAAAACGAGCATTCATCAGCTGCCCGCAGCGGACGGCACGATACGCGGGGACGTTATGTGCGGAAAATCAGATGGAACGGACGCGGAATTCGCCGGTGCGGCTGGAAGCCACGATCATCTGGTCGTTTTCGAGGCGGGTCCAGCCGTCTTCGGCGCGCTGGTCGAAGCCGGAGCTGGCCACGACCACGCCCTTCGGCTGGGCATCGTCGTTTCCACCGAGCGCACGGTAGCGCAGCACGCGGTAGTCGCGCGCCTGCTCGCCACGACCGTACTGGTCGTAGATTTCGACGATGCGCTTGGACGTGACCTCACGGCCGGCCGCGCACAGGGCGATGAACTGGTCCTGGCTTTGGATCATGCAGTTGTAGCTGGACTTCGGATAGCTTTTGCGCAGTTCACGCACGGCCTGCGCCACCGCCTCGTCGAGTGCGAAGCCAAAGCCGATGTATTGCAGGATGACGGCGAAGAAAATGGCGGAATCGGAACGGCCGCCGGTGGACTGCACGATGCTCGGATCGACCGGGAACGCGCGATTCGTAATGATGTTGCGGCCCTGGTCGTCAGAAATGTCGCCATTGTGGATGAAGCTCAGGCCGTTCGCATAGAAGGGCTGCTGGTTCTCAAGAATCAGCGGCAGGTTGGAGCTGGCCAAGCGCAGGTGCCACAGGCCGCCGCGCGCCGGAGTGTTGGCGAGCTCGTCGAAAATCGGATCATGACGGGCGGCGATGGTGTTTTTGTAGATCGCGGTGCCGGTTTCCGGAGTCGGCGCACCGCCGTCGCGACGGTATGGCGATTCGTCCGGCACGGTGATCAGCGCGGCGCCCCAGCCGTCGTTGTGGATCTCGCTCAGATTTCGGAAATCGCGCACGTTCTGCATGCCGAGCACGCCATTGAGGTTGGTGTTGCTGCCTGCCGTCGCGAATCCAAGTAATCTGCACATGGTTGATTACTTTAGCGACGGCAGGTTTCGACGCGCGCGTGCCGTTATCGGAGTTGGTTATAGCCTGCGATTCAGCCGCCGATTCATACGCATCGCACGTCGCAAAACGCACGTCACGAACGTAAGTTGTCCCGCAAACGAGCAGGAGGACCGACATATCCTGTTGCAGACCGTAAAAACTCGGCCTAAGCGGCCCGGAGCGTGTCGGTAATAGGATATGCCGGTCCTCCTGCGGACTTGGCGGTATTCAGCCAAAGGAAAAGGGCTGGGGCATCTCGTTCGTGACACACTCAAGGCCGTTCGGCCAAGCCTACGGTCACAAACGAAATGTCCCAGCCCTCCTTGCGTAGATAAGCCGTGCTCGCAGAGCGGATTCACACGCGCTTCAGACGCGGCGGACGCTCGGTGGCGAGGAACAGCGGCTGAATCTCAATCAGCGGATTGTAGGGAGCGAGTCCGAACCATTTGACCGGAGAGCCGGCCAAATGACGAATCGCGTACTTGATCTGCAGTGAGATCGCGCCCTTCTGGGACACCTTCGACTCGGGCATCAACGCCTTGTGAATCAGCACGTAGCGGATAGGTCCGATGTTCGGATCGGCATCCAGCTTCGGGTAGCGGGTGGTCTGCTTGGGCAGATCGCCGGACTTCGACAGATCGTTCATGATCTGGTGGATGTATGCAGGAATCGACTGCGACACCTTGAAGCCCAAGCGAATACGCACGCGGAACAGGAAGTCTGTGCCGAAATTCTCCACCGAATACTCGCGCGTGAACGGGTTGTCGGATGTTTCCACCGACACCGCCCACCATGCGCGGGCGCGCTTCGGATGGTCCGCGAAAATCGAGAAGAAGATGTCGGTATCGACACGCTTCATTTCCGGATCGGACGTCAGATAGACGATGTTGTCCGTGAAATACGGAATCGAATCGTCCTCATGAAGCTGCTTCAGAACCGGCACGCAATCGGCGGGCTGCATATGCCGGCGTTGCGCGCGTTCCAGCTTCGTGCCTTCGTTCCACGTGTACATAATCAGCAGAATCGCCAATGTCAGCAGCATGGTGAACCAGCCACCGTGCAGGAACTTCGCCATCGAAGCGAAGAAGAACAGGAACTGGATGGCCAGGAACACCACTGTGAACACGACCGCGCCGACGCGCTTGCCATCGTGCCAAATGTAGACGGCCAGCAGAATCGTCGTGGTGATCATCGTGACGGTCAATGCCAGGCCGTACGCGGCGGAAATATGCTCCGAATCGCGGAACATCGCCAAAACCAGCAGGGTGGAGACGCACAGCACGGCGTTGACCACCGGAATGTACAGCTGGCCGCGGGTACGAGCCGGATAGCGCACCTGCAGGTGGGGCATCCAGTTGAGTCGCGTCGCTTCGGAAACCATGGTGTAGGCGCCGGTGATCAACGCCTGCGAAGCGATCACGCCGGCGCACACGGACAGCAGCACCGCCACGTAGCGTACGGACGGGGTCATCATTTCGAAGAACGGATTGAGGCCGTGCATGTGGTTGTACGCGGTGTCGTCCCAATGGTTGAGCATCCACGCGCCCTGGCCGAAATAGCAGAGCACAAGGGCGATCTTGATGAACGGCCACGTGAAGTAGATGTTGCCGCGGCCGACGTGGCCCATGTCGGAATACAGCGCTTCGGCGCCGGTGGTGGACAGGAACACGGTGCCCATGACGGCGAGGCCTGCCGCATTGTGGTGGCTGAAGAGGAACTCCACGCCGTACACCGGATTCAGCGCTTCAAGCACGCTCCAATCGGAGCTCAGGTTCACCAAGCCGACGACGGCGAGGAACGAGAACCAGATCATGACCACCGTGCCGAACGTGCGGCCGATGCGTTCGGTACCGCGCGACTGCACTGCGAACAGGCAGACGATGATCACAATGGTGATCATCAGCGTCAGTTCTTTGTTTTCGCTCATGATCGGTTCCAGCAGCGGCAGTGTTTCCAAGCCTTCCACTGCCGAGCTGATCGAGACGGCCGGCGTAAGCACGGAATCGGCGAGGAACGCGGCGCCGCCCAGCATGGCGGGAATCGCAAGCCATGCCCCATATTTGCGGATCAGCGAATACAGTGCGAAGATGCCGCCTTCGCCGTTGTTGTCGATGCGCATGGCGATGAACACGTATTTGACGGTGGTGATCAGCGTGATCGACCAGAAGACCAGCGACAGGATGCCCAGCACCGCGGCGCGATCCGTATGCGCCAAACCGCCTTGGCCGTTGAGGAACGTCTGCATGGTGTACAGCGGCGAGGTACCGATGTCGCCATATACCACGCCAAGCGCCACGATGGCCATGGCCGGCGTGATTTTGTCCGGGCCGGACTGGAGACGGCTCCACCAGCGGCCGATGCGGCCCTTGCTGGCGGCCTCGTCAAGTTTCGCGGCTTCCTGCTGCTGCGCCTCGTGCTCCTTGATGAGCGTCTGGCGCTCCTCCTTGGTCAGGACCTTGTGCGAGACCTTTGGCGCCTGCGTGTACGTCGCTGCGTGAAGCAGCGGCTGTTCTTCTTCGTTCGGCTCGTTAGCCATAACGCTTCCTCCAAGTGGCGGGCCTTCCAACCCGCTCCCCAAAATAAAACGCAAGGTGTGACACTAGGAGCTTGGCAAACCATTGTCAAATCTTCACACGTGATTCGGCACGTCACGCATGAAATTCACATATGCTTGATTGTTTGTATTTTGCTTATTTTCTGGCGATTACGCAACTGTTACGTTGAGGCCCATGCGACCGTCACGGAACCGCCACGGGATTACCGCGAAATCGCCATTCTTTTTAGATGCCGTACACTTCGCGCGTCGTTTCACGCGTGGCTTTGGCGATTTCAGCCAACGGTCTGTCAAGATAGTCGGCGAGCGCCTGCAGGGTGTACGGGATCATATACGGCGCGTTGGTGCGGCCGCGGTAGGGCATCGGACTTAAGTAGGGGGCATCGGTTTCGACCATGACGTGGCTCATGCCGACGAGTTTCGCCGATTCGCGGATTCCGTCGTTGCCTTTGTAGCTGGATGTGCCGGAAAGGCTGAGATACCAACCGTTTTCGCGGGCGATTTCGCCCATTTCGGCGTCGCCGGAGTAGCTGTGGAACACGGTACGTTCGGGGGCTCCGTCGGCGAGCAACGTTTCGATGACTTCCTTGTGCGAGTCGCGGTCATGGATTTGCATGGGCAGGTTGAGTTCCTTGGCGAGCGCGACGTGCGCGCGGAACGCCTCGCGTTGCAGTTCCTTGGCGCCTTCGCCGGTGCGGAACAGGTCCATGCCGGTTTCTCCGATGGCGACGACCTGGTTGGGGTAGGTGGTGGCGAGGCGGTGCACTTCGGCCATGGCTTCGTCGAAGGGGATGTCGTGCCAGGGCTTGTATTTGATGGGCAGGCCGTCGGGGCCGGGTGCGCCGCGGTGGCCGTGCAGCACGGCTTCGTTGGGGTGTATGGCGATTGCGGCGTGCACGGTTCCGGGATGCTCGCGGGCCATGTCGATGGCGGTCATGAGGTTGGGCAGCTCGCAACCGCAGTCGATTACGCCTTCGACGCCGACTTTCTGGGCTTGTTCCAGCAGTTCGTCGACGCTGTAGACGGGTACTTCGCCTTGGCCTTTTTCCATGGCTTCGTGACTCATGGCTTGGGAGAAGGGCACGACGGATGCGACGTGGGTGTGGTTGTCGATGACGTGCGCGTCTTCGGGCAGCGGCTGTGGGGCCGGGGCCCAATTGCGATTGCGGTGGTGCTTGCTCATGTTTTCCAGATTAGTCCCGATTGGCCCTGCACTGCGGGCGAACTCTCGTTCGAGGGTTCAAACGAGGGTCCGCCCGTTTCGCGGCATACACGTCACTTAATCGTGATGGTGGTGAACGACCATGCCGATGCCGTGTAGTCGCCGTCTGTCAGATCAATCGCGGTCTGCCGCGGCCTGGTCGGTGATTCCTCACCGACCTGTCCCGCATACGGATTGTCTCCGGCTAGGACGGTGGCCGTGGCGGATGCCGCCGATGCTGTGGAAATATTCAACTCGGCAAGAATCTGACGTAGGTCGACGCTTATTGGCGCGTCCATGGCATTGACCACGCGCACGTAGGTCTCTCCGGCTTTGTCATTACGTGATACGGTGACGGTACGCCTTGGCTCGTCCTTGACCTCCGTGCCATCCGCAATCAGCGTTCCATCGATGTACAGCTTCATGGCTTGGCCGCGATCGGTAACGTCAACGTGCACCTGCCACGTGGTGCCCGGCCGCACTTCGTTCATGGAGACTTCGGTGCCGGCAAGCGCATAGGCGGTGCCGTCGCGGACCACGCGCACGCTGTGTCCTCGACCAAGTGAGATGATGTTGTGGTTCTTGCCGTCGATATCGCCACAGATGAGGTCCATGCCCCATCGTCCCTCGTAATAGACGACGGTAGTGTCGATACTGTAGGAATCAGCGTGCAGATCGAGGGCGGTGTCGATGGTTCTGCCATCGTAGGCCACGTTGCCGAGATTAATCGTCTCCCCGGATGCGGTGGTGATGACAAGATTGTTAAGGTCGGCTTTGGCGTTGCCCGCGATGCGCAGTCTCACGGTGTCCGGCAGGGTGCGGCGCAGCGTGGACGGGCCTTCGACGGTGACGGGCCACGCGGTGTCGGCCGTGGTGGTGGCGTACATCTGCTGCACCCAATAGCTGTAGGGATGGTAGGCGCGTTCGTTGTCGAAGTAGATGAGGTCCGGATTCCAGCTATGGTGCCCATTCTTGGCGAACAGCGGGGCGTAGGAGGCCATGGCCACCACATCGCCGTTGAGTTCCATGCGTCCCATGAAGGCCGCTTCGGACAGGCCGTTGATCAGTTGGGTGTTCCAGGAGCCGTATTCGCCGAGGTAGACCTTCGGCCCCTTGCGGTCCGTGTGGTCGTAGTGGTCGAGGTTGTGGAACCACCAGCTGGACGACTGGTAGGAATGTTCGTCGACGATCGGCAGACCCGCTTCGCGCGCGTACTTCCAGCCTTCCTCATAATCCTGACCGCTGGGGGCGGGACCGACGGTGCCGACGACGACGATGTCCGGATATGCGGCTTTGACGGCGTCGAAAATCTGCTGGAAGCGGTTTTTGAACACGTCGTCGATGAGATCCTCGTTGCCGATGCCGAGGTATTCGAGGCCGAACGGCTCCGGATGGCCCATGGCGGCGCGCTTGGCACCCCATTCGGTGGCGGTGCTGCCGTTGCAGAATTCGATGAGGTGGAGCACTTCATCGATGTAAGCGGGCATATCCTCCTGCGCCACCGGCACCGGGCCTTGGCTGGTGTTTTGGCAGCTCACGCCGGCGGGCAGCACCGGCAGCGGCTTGGCGCCGATAGTTTCGCACAGGCACAGGTATTCGTAGTAGCCGATGCGGAATGACTGGTGGTAGCCCCAGAGGTTGAAGTTGTGCGGACGGTGCTCGACCGGTCCGATGGTGCGGTCCCAGTGGTACATGTTGTCCATGCCGAGGCCGTGGGTGATGCAGCCGCCGGGGAATCGCATGAATCGTGGTTTGAGGTCGGCGAGCGCCTCCACCAGATCCGGGCGGAAGTGCTTGAGACCGTGGTAGGTGGTGCGCGGCTCCAAGGTGACGAAGTCGAGGTCGATGACGCCTTCGCCGGCGAAGGCCAGACGCAATGTGCCCTGTGTGGCCACGCTCGAGCCGGCATCGCCGTGCTCAGGAACGGTCAGCGAGGCTTGGTATGTCGTCCATGCCGAGGCTGAGACGGTGATGGTGTTTTCGGCGATGATGCTGCCGTCGTCTCCGCGCAGCGAGACCGTCACCGGCATCGCGCTTTCCGATCGCACGCGCATCCAGGCGGTGAAATCGTAGGTTTCTCCGGCACGGAACACCATGCCGTCCCAGCCGGTGTTGTCCAGCGCGGCAGGGGCATGTTCGACTTCCACCGTCGCGTAATGCGGGTTTTCGGTGGCAACCGGGTCATTGTCATGGATACCGAAGGCTGCGAACGAGCCTTCCGGCACGATTTTGCGCCAGAAGCTGTAGTTGCTCCAATCGATGGAGTCGGCGCGGTTGTATTCGAAGGCGCCGTTCTGCACGAGGTCGGCGTTGAGGCCGCCGTCGCCGGAGTAGCTGATGTCTTCGAAGAAGATGCCCCACAGGTCGGTGCTGATGGCGCGCACGCCCGCTTTGTCGAGTGTGGCGGTGAGTTTGTCGGTCATGGTGTGGCCGTCAGCCGGATATTCGTCATCCGGGGCGACGGAAACGGTGGTTGGGATCGTCATCGAACCTCTCTTTTCGTTCGGGATCGCTATGGGGGCTGTGTCGCGGAAAGCAGGACGCCGTCATGCGAACCGTATATGTATCGTTACACATACTAGCGCAAATCCAATCATCCGCAATGGAGGCAATATATCGGTGAGTCTTTGTATTTGCAACGATTTTACAGAATCAAGAGAATATAATATCGTTACATATCAATCATAAGTTTTCAAGGAGCGGCATATGACCAGCAGCACACCGACGCTACGCGACGTGGCCGCGGAAGCGGGCGTCTCCCCCATGACCGCGTCGAACGCGCTGCGCGGCAAGCCAGGCGTCAAGGAATCGACCCGCGCCAAAGTGATCGCCGCAGCGAAGAAACTCAATTACCGCATCAATCTGACGGCCAGCATGCTCAAATCGGGCCGCAGCAACATCATCCACGTCATCGTCAACGAATTCGATTCGCCGTTCTATTCAAAGCTCACGCAGGCGTTGAGCAACGAAATCGTGTCCCGCGGACTTATTCCATTCATCGAGCAGACGCAGTATTCGCCGGACGCTGCCGAGCACGCGCTGAGCAGCAATCCGTTCTCCGGGCAGCTGTTCGATGGCGAGATCCTGCACGCCACAGGCTTGGGCACAAATGTGCCGCTGTCCAAACTCAATGGCGGCAGACCATTCGTGCTGCTGGACGCCTGCGAGGAGACGCCGACCGTCGATGCCGTGAACTTCCCCAACGAGGAGGCCGAACGCGCGGCGATGCAGCATCTCATCGACCGCGGATGCCGCAATATCGCGATCGTCGGCCACCGGTTCGCCCCCCGCGCCGATCTGGCGCATGCCCAGAACGCGTTCGCTCTGCGATTGCGCGGCGCATGCGGAGCGCTGTCCGACGCCGGACTGCCCTATGACGAGTCGATGGTGTTCGAAGCCGGGGATGTGGCCAATGGCATCATCGCCGGGCATGCGATTGCGGAACGTATTCTCGCCGCACGGAGCGGACATGGTGGCACCGAGTTCGACGGCGCGTGCTGCGCCAACGATTTCGCGGCGTTCGGCGTGATACGCGGGCTCGCGGACCGCGGACTGCGCGTGCCGCAGGACGTGAAGGTGATCGGTTTCGACGGCGTGACCTCCGGCTCGTACACGACGCCGGCGTTGAGCACCATCCAGGTCGATTTCATGCAGCTTGCGAAATTCTCAGTCGACATGCTGTCCGAACGTATCGATCATGGAACAGACGAGGCGTTGCCGCCAAGACGGGCCATCATCGGCTACCAGCTGGTGGACCGGGAATCGACCGCGGTCTGAGGATGACGCCCCGATGGCAGGCAATCCGCCATAGGCAGCAGCCTTCGCGGCCAATCCCACTCAATCGGAATCGCTCAATCGGAATCAATCGCCATCATTCATCAAGGAATCTCTAGGAGCATCATGAGCATCGACACCCAGGCCTATCTGTTCGTGCATTTCATCGGCGAGGAGCGCAATCCCACCGACGAACAGCTGTACTTCGCGCTGAGCCGCGACGGCGTGCATTGGAGGGATCTGCGCCCGGCCGGCAGTCCGGCGTTGACGTGGCTAGGCGGCGAGAAGGGCGTGCGCGACCCGCATATCGTGCGTGACCCACGTGGTGGATTCCACATTGTGGCCACCGATTTGAGCATCTATTACCGTGGCGGCTGGGGGCCGAACGATGGCGCCACCACGAATGGATCGACCGGCCTGGTGATCTGGGACTCCCCTGACCTGGTCCATTGGAGCGAGCCGCGCCTAGTGGACGTGGCCTCGAAGATTCCGGACGCTGGCATGGCTTGGGCTCCGGAGGCGAATTGGGATCCGAATCGCGGGCAGTGGATCGTGTTCTGGTCCACGAAGAGCAACGCCGAAAGCTCCGCGGATCCATTGGCCAACGAGCTCGGCGATCCGACGAATGTGTATTATGCGACGACCGTTGATTTCAGGGTGTTCTCCGATCCGGTCAAGTGGATCGATCGTAAGAATGTGATCATCGATTCGACCATGCTGCGCGACGATGACGGCTGGTGGTACCGCGCGTCCAAGGACTCGGAAATCACCATCGAACGCACCCGTAACCCGTATGCGACGACCTACGAGGTGCTGCGCACCGACGACCCGAATGAGTGGTCGTATGTGGGCACGCTCACCGACATCTTCGGCAATGGCCGGTATTCCATGCACTACTTGGAAGGGCCGGAACTGTTCCGTTACAACGACGAGGACGTGAAGGTGGTCAACGGCAGGACCATGCCATTCGGCCTGATGTGCGACCAGTACGCGGAGTCCAAGGGCTACCTGTCGTTCCGCGCCGCCTCGCTCGCCTCGCATGATCCGGCCGATTGGCAGCGCGCAGACGATATCGATTTCGGCGCGCTGAAGAAGCGTCACGGCGCGATTCTGCCGATCACGGCCGCCGAATACGACGCCATCGAAACCGCCTTCGCCCTGTAGGCGGCGCGATTGCCCATCCGTCGCAACCGCTCAGGCGCGGCGGATGGCGAAGATGCGGGCGGACGGCTGCTTGGAGGTGGCCGCGTTGAGCCGGACCGTCTCGGGATCCATACGCTCGACGGTCCACGGCTTGGCGTCGGGCGCATGCTCGGGAACGGCCGGATTCGGGAAGATCTGCTCGATATGGCAGTCCTCGGACAGCGGCACGTTCACGGAAGGCGTGCCGCCGCGACGCCAGACGATGATGTAATCGCACGGATCGTCGTCCTCCGACGGAAGGAATGACGGATGACGCAGACCGGCGACGAGCCAATCGCCATCGAAATCAGGCAGACGGGCCGGCCAGAACGGCACCAATTCCTGCTGCTCGGTCAGCACGCGGCGGTGCAAGGCCACCGCATCCCGCACCAAGGCGAGCCGATGCTCGTCCATGCGGTCAATGAATCCGGACAGGTACAGCCTGCCGAGTATGCCCGTGGCCAGCGTGAAGACGGCGGTCTCATCGTCCATCTCCTGCTGGGCGTAACCCCAGTTGCCTTGCTGTTCCGGCAGGATCGTCAGTCCGGCGCCGGCGGCGATCGCGGCGTAAATCAGCGGATCACACTGGTCGGAGGTGGATTGCAGGTCCAATCGTTGCAACTGCGCGTAATCGGCGCGCATCGCACCGGAACCGCAGTTTTCGATCATAACGTCCGGATGGCGGCGGCGCAGGTCGTCCAGCCAATCCAAATAGGCACGGCAGTGGCCGAGCAGGCCAGCGCCGGCGGATTCGGCGTCGAGATCAGTGCCGACGCCGGGGACGGTGTTGTAGTCGAATTTGAAGAAGACCGCGCCGAAATCGTCAATCAGCCGGTCGACGGTGCGAGTGACGTGCTCGCGTGCGGCGGGCGAGCGGAAGTCAAGCAGGTACCGGCCCGAATCGCAGACGCGCACACCGTGGCGCTGGAAGAACGCGTCATCGGGCAGACTTTGGGCGAGCGGCGATTTCACACCGATCACCTCAGGCTCGAGCCACAATCCCAAGCCCATGCCATGCGCGCGGATGGTGTCGGCCAAACCCTTGAGTCCAGCTTCGCCGAAACGGTTCGTGGAGGCCTGCCATTCTCCGACCATGTCCCACCAACCGCCGTCCGTGCTGTCGTACCAGCCGGCGTCGATGCAGAAGATGTCCGCGCCGACGCGTGCCGCGCCCTCGACGAGCGGCAGCTCCTTCTCCAAGCGCGGGTCGCCGAACAGGGTGTTCATGTAATCGTTGTAGATGACGAGTCCCTGCGTGCGTTCGAACTGCTCGGAACGACCCAATTCGCGAGCCTTGGCGGCACGCAACGCACGGCGCTGCAATGTCATTTCGGCGACGGACTGCTGCCAATCGCCGGCCGAGATCGCGAAGGAGACCGGCACCGATTCGAAATCGTGGCCTTCACCCAGCTCCGTATACCAATGGTGGTCCTGATATTCCGGTCCGAACGCGCTGATGTGCAAACCGGGATCATCCTCACCGACCTCCCACTCCCACGGGCCATTGTGCTCGATCTGCCACATCACGGAGAAGTCACGCGATTGGCGGCGCGAGCCCTCGACCTGTACGATGCCGGCCGGCTCATGCACGCCGGTGCTCCATGTGGAGGCGGAGCTCATGGCGAATCGCGAGCTGGATTGGCCGGGATTGATGACTTGATTGCGATTGCGCACCGACACGTCGCGCAGTGGACGGCTGCGCCAATCGTTTTCCACCGCCCACGCGGAGTCTCCCCAGAATACGCGGGAATGGTCGATGCTGCCGCAGTTGACGCGCATCGGCACCGTCAGATTCAACGACGACACCGCCTCGATAGGCAGCGGGCGCGCGGAGCTCAACCGCGTGTAAGTGCGCACTGCGGACAGACCCGGGAACGCTTCGAATACGGAAGTGACTACCAGCCCAGCCGTGGCGTCGGCATGGCGGACGGTTTCCGGCGAGGGCTGCGCGGCGGCTTCGGCCCGTTCGGCGGCGGTCGGTTCGAACGCGCGCCCGTGCGGCTCCAGTTCCGCATACGAAGCGAATTGGACGATCTCCAAACGATATGGTTCGGCGGACCCTTCCTCCGGCTCGGAAGCGGCGGCCGAGACGAATCGCAATACGCTGCCCGCCACCGTGGCGATCAAGGTGAGGCGATTGTCCTGCGATCCGGTGTTGGCGGCACGCACTTCGACGATCGGACGCGGATCACGTTCCAGCACGGTTCTTCCATCGTCGGTAACACGGCCGCCGATGGGCCCCATGCCGCGGCCTGCAACGTTGCACAATCGGACGGGGGAATCGCCTGCCGTGTCGAACAGCATGGAAACCACGCCATTGCCCCATTCGAGACGCCCGTCCTCACGGGGACATACGGGGTTCATTGCACCGGCACCGCTTATCATCTTCGACTCCTCAACCGTGTTCAGATACCGCCTGATCATTGACGTGCATCGATTGACGTACCTGGTACTAGCTTAAGCGGCAAATGGGGCAAATCGCACGTGCGTGTCTACTCGAAGCGGAGATATGCGATGAACTTGACTGGCGCATCCTTGGTTTTGGCGATGTTGCCGAAACCAAGGACAGCCCCTTTGTCGGGCAGTCCCTTCGTCACTCGTCATGCTCACCCGCGTAGGAACACCGTCATCTCGTTCTCGCCACGGTTGGCCCATGCGAAGTATGGAATCAGCGTGGCCGTCGTCGTCTTGCGTTCGGCGGGACGCCAATCATGGTACAACGCGGAGGTTTGCGCGGAGTCTTCCACTTCACGCCAAGCGGGAATCGCCAGCGTGGTCATCGGCATATCGACGGCGTCCACCTCGCCGAGCCCCTGCTCGTCCTGCGCGACGGCGCCGGCATGGAAGACGATGCGATCAACGGACACGCAGGACGGGTCGGATGCGATGCGCGCGGTATCGGCGTGCAGCAGATGCAGGTTCGCGCCATTATCGACACCTTCCGCGCAGTAGGCCAGCGGTCCGCGCACGAACGCCACCTTTCCGGCGTCCTCGCGCACGAGCGGATTCGCGGCGACCATGTGGACCGGCATCGGGAAATCGAAATCGACGACGTCGCCGTCATGCCATGCGCCGGTCAGATACAGGTATCCGTCTCTGATGACGCGGGAGATGTCGTCGCGGCCGCGCACGGTGACCGCATCGGAAGCGGTTTCGCCACCGGCCCAAGCGGGCAGACGGAGGGCGATCGTGAAAACTGCGTCCTTGGATGCATCGGAAGCAGAATCGCCTGCATCAAAGCCCACCGCGACGGATCCCTTGCCGGACCAGGGCATATCGGACATGACGTCAAGGCGCACATCGGTGCCGGAAAGCCTGGCATGGACGCCGCCGCCCATATACAGATGCACATACAGGGTGGATGAGTCGTCTCCGATCGTGTAGGCGTACTGCTGCACGTCCTCCACGATGCGTGCGATGTTCGGCGGGCAGCAGGCGCATCCGAACCACTTCTGGCGCACCGGCTTGACGTGCGCCTTGCGTTCATCGCGATGGCATGCCTCGGGCACCACTTCGAGCGGGTTCACGTAGAAGAAGCTTTTGCCATCGAGTGCCATGCCGGCGAGCGTGGTGTTGTACAGCGCCGATTCCATGACGTCCGCATATTCGGATTTCGGCTGGATTTCCAGCATGCGGCGGGCGAAGAACGCGAGCGCGATGGCGGCGCAGCTTTCCGAATAGGCGGTGTCGTTCGGCAGATCATAGTCGAAGGAGAAGGCCTCCCCCATGTGTGTGGCGCCGATACCGCCGGTGATGTAGAGCTTTCGGTCGACGATGTTGCGCCATAGTCGTTCGCAGGATGCCAGCAGGTCGGAGTCGCCGGTCAGGCGTGCCACGTCGGCGGCTCCGGCGTAGAAGTAGGCGGCGCGGACGGCGTGTCCGAGGGCCTCCGTCTGTTCCGTGATCGGCTTGTCGGCCTGGTAGTAGGCGTAGTTCTGCTCGCGCGGCGCGTAGTTGCGGCCGTCCTCCCGGGCGCGGCGGCGGTCTTCGAGCTCGAAATAGAGCGGCTGCCGGCCGCGTTGGCGTACAAAGTATTCGGCGAGGTCGGCATAGCGCTGTTCGCCGGTGGTCTCGGCGAGTTTGACGAGTGCCATTTCGGCGATTTCGTGCCCGGGATAGCCGTGCAGCTTGCCGTCGGCGGTGCCGAATCGGGAATCGATGTAATCAGCGAAACGGCAGGCCGCGTCAAGCAGCTTGCGTTTGCCGGTGGCTTGATAGTAGGCGATCGCGCCTTCGGTCAGGTGGCCGAAGCAGTACAGCTCATGGTGGTCCTTCAGGTTGGTGAAGTGCCGGTCCATGCCGTTGAGGATGTAGTAGGTGTCCAGGTAGCCGTTGTCGAGCTGCGCCGCGCAGACGATATCGATGGCGGTGTCGGCGGTCGCTTCAAGGTCAGCGTCCGGGTGGTGGGTCAGCGAGTAGCCGACCGCTTCGATCCATTTGGAGAAATCAGTGTCTTGGAACACGAAGCCGTAGAACTTGTCGGGATCGGGGTGCGCCGGGTCGTCCGGCAGGGCTTCGAAGCCGCGGAACGTGTATTTCGGCGGCACGAAGGCCTTGCCTTCCTTGTGGTGTTCTGCGTTCTGCGCGGCGGCGGCCTTGAAGTTGTGCATGCAGTAGCTGGGTGCGGCGCCGGGAACGTTGTCGTTCAGCGCGTTCCACTGGTAGGGAATCACCTGGGTGCGCACGAGTTCCTGCCGCGATGCCCAGAACGGGTCGGTGACGGTGGCGTCGCGCAATGCGATTGGATGGCTGGTGCGATTGGTGGTAGTCATGAGTGCAAGCGCTCCTTAGTGCATCGTTGTCTTGTTAACGCTCACAATCCATTATTCCACGGGTTGCTCCAAAGTACATTCCGCATGGCGGCATGTCCGACGGGAATCCCACCGCGGCAGCCGGCCCAAGATGGCCGCGCATTGGCTGCGCGACCGTTGGACAGGCATTTCGGATTGCGGATATACGGGCTAAGGGGCAGAGCAGCTAGCCGCCGGGGCTGGCGGTCGGCTGCTCAGACCTTGATCATGGCGTACTGCGATTCGTAGAGCCGGTAGTAGGCGCCATGGCGGGCGAGCAGCTCGGCATGGTTGCCCTGCTCCACGATCTGCCCGTGGTCGATGTAGCAGATCTCATCCGCATTCTCGATCGTGGACAGGCGGTGCGCGATGATGAAGCTCGTGCGTCCCTTGAGCAGATGGTTCAGACCGGCCTGCAGCGCCTCCTCGGTACGCGTGTCGATATTCGACGTGGCCTCGTCGAGGATCAGGATGCGCGGGTCGGCGAGCAGCACGCGCGCGAACGCGATGAGCTGGCGTTGGCCCGCGGACAGGGTCGAGCCGCGCTCCTCCACCACGGTGTCGTAGCCGTCTGGCAGTTCCATGATGAATTCGTGCGCATGCACCGCTTTGGCCGCGGCCACGATCTCCTCGTCGGTGGCGTCCAGTTTGCCGTAGCGGATGTTCTCACGCACGTTGCCGGAGAAGATGAACGTGTCCTGCAGCATGACGCCCATCTGCCGGCGCAGGCTTTCCAACGTCACGGAACGCACGTCGTGGCCGTCGATCGTCACCGAGCCTTCGGCGACGTCGTAGAAACGCGACAGCAGGTTGATGATCGTGGTTTTGCCGGCGCCCGTAGGACCGACCAGCGCAATCGTCTTGCCTGGCTCGACGTGCAGGTCGACCAGGTTCAGGATGTTGCGGCCGTCCGGCTCGTAGCGGAAGACGACGTCGTTGAAGTCGACGCGGCCCTCGATCTGCGGCAGATCGACGGCGTCCGGCGCGTTGCGGATCTCCGGCTGCACATCCAGCGTCTCGAAGATGCGTTCAAGATACGCGGAGCAGGTGATGAGCTGGTTGTAGAAGTTTCCGATGCTGATTACCGGGTTCCAGAAGTTGTTCGCGTAGCCGACGAACGCGATCAGCACACCCGTGGTCACGTCCACACCGCCGAAACCGGTGACGCCCACATAATAGATGAACGCGATCGTCATGACGGAAATCGTCTGGATGCCCGGCCACATAAGCGTCTGGATATGCACCGTACGCATCCACGCGGAACGCACAGCGCCCTGCTGTTCCTGGAATGTGCGGAACTGCGTGTCCTCGCGCGCGAACGTCTGGGTGGTCTTCACACCGGCGATCGATTCGTGGATGAACGCGTTGAGATTGCTCTGCTTATTGGATAGCACCTGGTACGCGCGACGCTGGAAATGCTGCAATCCCAGCACCCACGCGATGAGCAGCGGGAACAACGCGAGACTGTACAGCGCGAGACGCCAATCCACGACGAACATGACCACTAGCGTGATGAAGAACGTGAACACGTCGGAAATCACGTTGACCAGACCGGAGCTCAGGGTGTCCGAAAGCGTGTTCACATAGTTGACCACGCGGATGAGGATTTTGCCATGCGGACGCGAGTCGAAATAGCTGAACGGCAACGTCTGAATGTGCGTAAACAGGTCGCGGCGCATGTCTTTAAGCATGAGCTGGCCGACGCGCGTGATTTCCACAGTACGGTAGCGCAAACCGAATTCGTAAATGACGATGAGCACCGCCAGCAGTGCCACCAGCTCGCCAAGCAGTGCAAGGTTTTTCGCCGGAATGACACTGTCGATCATGATTTTCGTCAGATACGGTTCCACGACGTTGATGCAGCCCATTGCCGCCACGACGATGAGGATCCAGACCACGCGGGCCATGTACGGTTTCAGGTAGACGCCGACGCGCGCGAGGTCGCGCATATTGATCTTCTCTTCAAGGTCTTCATCGTCACGGAAGGTGTTGCGTTGTGCCATGATGTTATCCTCCCCCGCGTCTTACGCTTCGAATCCCTGCGAGCGGCCGGCATCCACGCCCAACTGCTTGCTGTAAATCTGCCAATATCGGCCGTGCGAGGCCACCAATTCGTCGTGCGTGCCACGTTCCACAATGCGCCCATGCTCCAGCACGAGAATCAAGTCGGAATCCTTGACCGACGAAATGCGGTGGGCGATTGTGACAATCGTCTTCTTCTCGTCCAAATCGCGCAAGTGCCGCTGAATCTCTGCTTCCGTTTCCATATCGACGGCGCTGGTCGTATCGTCCATAATCAGAATCGACGGATTGTCGGCGAGAGCACGCGCCAAGCTCAGTCGCTGCTTCTGTCCGCCGGACAGGCCGACGCCACGTTCGCCGACGACGGTATCGTAGCCGTCCGGCATGCTGCTGATGAAGCCATCCGCGCCGGCAATGGCGGCCATGCGGCGCACGTACTGTTCGTCGTAACCACGTCGTCTGCGCTGGCCGTCGTACTGACCGTTGTACTCAAGTCGGTTGCCTCGGTCGCCCGCGCCAAAGCTGATGTTGCTGCCGATCGTATCGGAAAACAGGAACGTATCCTGCGCGACGATGCAGACTTGCGATCGCAACGTGGCGAGCGGCCAGTCGCGCGCGTCGATGCCGTCGATGAGCACACGACCGGCGGTTGGGTCGTAGAAACGGGAGATAAGGTTGACGAGAGTCGATTTGCCGGAGCCGGTTTCGCCGAGGATTCCGAGTTTCGCGCCTGCGGGAACGTGGAAGTCGATGTCGCTGAGCACAGGCGTCCCCAGATCGTCGGGGAAAGCGAAGTCGACGTGCTGGAAGTCGATGGTTCCTGCGATTCTAGCCGATTTATCGGCGGCTTGCGCCCCTTGCGCCCCTTGCGTACCGACTCGCGTAGTGCTTTGCGTGGCTTTCCCCGCAAACTCCGGCTTTTCGCGAATACGCGATTCGGCGGTGAGCAGCTTACGGATTTTTATGCATGCCGCGTTGAAACGTTGCCAGTCGTTGGTAAGCCATCCGGATTGGCGAATTGGGCTGTCAAGCATCCACAGGTATGAGTTGAACGCCACAAGGTTGCCAAGAGTCATGTACCCTTTGATGACGAGAAAGCCGCCGAAACCGAGTGTGATAAGTTGCAGCGAAAAGCCGAGACCGTCAAGCCAGGGCATGTATTTGCGGCTGTTGTATGCCTGGGCCATGTTGCGTTGCATATAGTCGTCGTTGCGTCCGTCAAATTTTTCGGTTTCGTACGATTCGCGCACAAACGCTTTGACGACGCGGTTGCCTTCGATGTTTTCCTCGACCATCGAATTCATTTCGGCGAGCGAGTTTCGGATATCGAAGAACAGGGGTCGTGCATGCTTCGACAGACCGCGTGTCAAAATGAACAGTGGTGGCGTGACGCAAGCGAGCGCAAGAGCAAGTCGCCAATCAATCGAAAACATCATGGCGAGCGCGCCGATGAACATGACCACGCAGTCAAGCGCTTGCAGGCTCACCCAGCTCAGTGCGTGGCGGATGGCGTCGGTGTCGGACGTCATGCGGCTCATGATGTCGCCAGTGCGAGTGTGGTTGAAGTAGGTGAAGTCAAGTTCGTGGAGTTTTTCGAATTCGTCGCTGACGAGACGATAGATGGAGTTCTGTCCGAAGCGTTCCATCCACATTTGGCAGCCGTAACGGGAGCCGACACGCACCACGGTGAGCACGAGCATCATGACGCACAGTCGGGTCAGTTCGTCCACATGGCCTTGGGTGATGACGCGGTCCACGATCAGTCCGGACAGCAGCGGGATGGTGAGGGCCATGGTGTTGTTCACGCAGAACAGTACGACCGCGCCGGCCACGCGCGGCAGGTCGGGTTTGCAGTACGGCAGGATCCATGCAAGGTTGCCCGCCTGCTGGTTGCGTTTCGGATCGACATACATACGTAGCGTTCCTTCGAATTGTTTGCTTGGGTCTTGGTTGGGTTGTTGTTGGGTTGTGGTGTTGCGGCCATTCGTTGCCGCCACGATTCACGTCCGTCGTGTGTCGAGCGTCCCGTCACCGGCATGCCGCCGCCGGCCGAAACCCCTGTTCGGATTCGCAAACTCGACTTATTTTAAACGAACCGTACGCCGATGCAACAGATGCGTTTTCGGCGTGTCGCAATCATAATAAAATCAACATATATACCGTTACATACCACTGGTTTGCGGGTGCTGCGAAAACCGTCATCGGAGCCTGGCTCGCCGGAATCGGAGCATCGCATCGGAACATCGCACGATAATGGAATCAAGCTCGAACTATCGATACAAGCATCGGCGACGCACGTCGAGGAAAGGACGGCAAGGATGACGGACTTGGAGCGCATCCGCGCGAAGTTCGCTGCGGAATATGGCCTGTCGGAGGACATGCTCAGGAACGCGGAACGTTGGACGGAGACCACGGGCGACCTCGAAGGGGTTCCCGAGAACCTGCTGCCGGGCATTCTGGGAATGCGATTTGGCGCGATCGCCATCGATACGCCGCGTTCCGAACGCTGGAGCGCGCCGGAAGACATCGATGTGATCGCCGACCTCGCCTACCTGCCGGATGGCGGGTACGATACGGCCGCGGGAGCGTGCCGCGGCCATTTGCTCGACCTGTATCTGCCGCATGACGCGGTATTGCGCGGTGGGCACACCCTGCCGGTGTACATCGATATCCATGGCGGCGGTTTCACCTACGGATATAAGGAACTGAACCGTAATTTCAACGTGCATCTGGCCGATATGGGATTCGCCGTGTTCTCACTGAATTATCGCCCGGCCCCGCAGACCGACTTGAGGGGTCAGCTGGCGGATGTGCAAGCGGCATTACGTTGGATCAAGGCGCATCTGGCCGATTATCCAGTCAATCCAAACGCCGTATTCCTCACCGGCGATTCGGCCGGCGGCGCATTGACCATGCTGACATTGGCCATTGAAAACAGCGCCGAAGCTGCGGCCGCGTTCGGCATTGACGAGCCTTCGGGCATCGGTTTCGCCGGCGCGGCTCCAGTTTGTGGCGTGTACAGCCTGGCTTCCAAGCAGACCGCCGACGAAGCCGGCTTGGGCTCTACCGCATTCTCCCCAGACACGCGAATCGCGCTCGACGAAGCTCTTGGCACGGAATTCTTCGCCGGCCTCGAAACGGCTGATCCGCGATTCCTCACCGCAGAAGGACTCGTCAACAACGTTGATCTGCCGCCGCTGTTCATTACCACCTGCAGCGACGATTTTTTGGAGGCAGATAATCTGGCGCTTGCCACGGCCCTATCGCGCAAGAGTGCCGATTTCGAACTTTTCGACCCGAAAACGGGCCGTCACGAAGCATTGGGGCACGTATTCGTGATCGGTATGCCATGGCTGACGGCCAGCGTGGATTGCCTCGAGCGCATCCGTGATTTCTCATACGACCGCTGCTGAATCACAAACGCGAACACGCAACCACACATAATCACAGACCGCCAACGGTCGGCCATACGCAAACAGGCGCGTGGCCGACCGTTTCTTTTCATGCGCCTTTTACGCAACCGAAAACACCAATCGCAATCGCATGCATCCTGTTCAGAAAAGAAAAAAGCCGGCGGAGAGAAAGGCCGCCGGCTGAGAGAGAGAAGAGAGAAGAAGGGTTCAGTTATGGGGTTCTTCGGGAACCTCGCCAGCTGCCGTAACCGCTGACATGTTCTATATAACCGCCCAAATCTTGGAAGAATGATGCGTGTTCCTGTCAATTCGCTGGGAAAAATGTATCGGACATGTAAACGGAACATACACATTCGTGAATTCCGTCGAATGATCGCAACATTACTTCCGATTTGCCCAATCGCACGTCCATATCACTCACCCACTCTGCAAAATCATCCAGTAAAATGGACAATTCTGCAATAATCGCAAAATCATCCATTTCACTGGACGATATGTCGAACTTAAGATGCTGCCACTGTCTTTCTCGGAATACCGAAATGCATTGCAATCAACAGCAAATGACAATGCGCTGTTCGACCGGTATCTCACATATGGAGGACTCCCCCCAAGTTGTGCAGGAACAAAACGCAAGTTGCACAGACAGCACAACACCCCCGAACCGACCGGATAGACTGGAAATCGCAGGTTCGGGGGCGAAAATCAGCGGGGCTGACGGAAGTGGCGATCGCCAATCGGCGTGAACGGTGTGTGCGGCTCGAGCTGATACCAGTACGCGACGGAAGCAACGTCGTCCTGACGCTCGAAATTGCCACCCTCTTCAGTGCCGATCTGCTGCCATTCCACACGCAGATCGTGCTCGAAATAAATCGGATCGGGAATGTGCCAGCGATACAGTCCACGGGTCACAGGCGTATTCACATCCCAATACGCGCTTTCGCGATGCGAGGCGAGACGCTGTGAGTAGAACGGGAATCCGACGTACGGCGCGCAGAACGTCTGCTCATGCATGCGCCCATGCTTGTCAAAATCAGCGAAACTCCACGCGCCACCGAAATAATCCTCGGCACCAGTACTGCACCATGTAGGGTACTGGTCGTCTCCATCGATGTACATTTTGACTTCACCCTCGCCCCACCAGCGGCTTTCCAACGCGGTGAGCGCCAGATATGTGCCGATATACGCGGTTAACGCCCAGAACGTCACGACCGCATTGAATCCGGCGAACACCGCGTTACCCCAATTATGCGAAAACGTATCGGCATAGAACACCATGCACGAATAAATAATGATCACCCACGGCATCGTCACATACAATGCCGGAGAAGCGGTACGATTATTGACCTTCGGCGTACGCGCGAACGGAATCTTCGTGTTCGTCATGCCCTGCTGAATTGACTTGAGCGTACCGGAAAGATTCACCGTCAACGAACATTATGGGCGCAAAATGGTTCAGACGATTACGTCAACGAGTCCGATGTTCTTCGCCATGCGCTTGAAGACAATACGATTCCCGTACGCCTCGCGCGAAGCAGATCATGCAGCGCACGTTGGATATTTCGCGCGACAGCGATGCGTTCTATGTGGTGTTCGATGGCGTGGAGTCCTTGGATCAGGTTGAGTTCATCCGTTCCATTGGAGGCACGATTGCGGAGGGCACGCTGTTGAGCAACGCCATGAGCGCCAACGAGTTCCTCATGCGTCTCGAAACCATGGGCACTTCATTGCCCGAAGCCGTCCCGAGGCAAGCTGAGTAAAGAGGATTCTCGTTTGATGCACGATTGCTTTATCTCGTAAAACGCTTAGAGGGAATACGGCAGGATGGAAGCATATATGCTAAATTAATTAGTAAATGTGTTTAGCCAACGATGGCTTCGAGGAGGATTCGAATGGCCACTATCAGAGAGATAGCGAAACGGGTAGGTTTCTCCCAAGCCACTGTTTCGAGGGTTTTGAAGGACGATCCCACCTTTTCGGTGAAGGATTCCACCCGCGAGAAGATTCTAAACGCCAGTCTGGAAATGGGGTACAAGAACGTACCGCAATATCAGCGCATCACCATTCCGCAAGATGTTGCGATTTCGACAATGTCGTTCCCGACGAGGGTTTGCAGGACGTGTATTTCGACGAGTTGCGCGAAGTGCTCGTCAAGCATGCCGAAGAGCAGCTCATGAACGTGACCATGCATGAGGACGTGGATTCGCTGATCGCCAATGCCGACAAATACGCGGGCTTCATTTCGATTGGCCCGTCGCCGTTGGATCGTAAGACGCTGCACCGCCTGCATAGGAAGCTTCCACACGGCGTATTCATCGACATCAATCCTGCGCCGGAATTGTTCGATTCAGTGCAACCCGATTTGGAACAGACCATATTGGATGCAATTGACGCGCTTACGACATCCGGCTGCTCGCGAATCGGTTTCATAGGCGGCTTGGGCAACATTATGGGCGAGCATGAATATCCGGAAGATATTCGTACGTTCGCATTCCGCAATTGGACGCTACGTTTGGACTTGGACGTGCAGGGATTGGTGTATGCGAATGGCCCATTCACTGTGGAAAACGGCCGTTTGCAGGGGCGTCAGTTACTGCAGGATCATGCGGACGATCTGCCCGATGCAGTGATCGTTGCAGCCGACCCGTTGGCGGTTGGCGTGCTACAGGCGTTTGCCACCGAAAATGTGATAGTACCGCGAGATATCAAAGTAATCAGCATCAACAATCAGGAGATCGCGAAATACACGTCTCCCGCATTATCGTCGTACGACATCAGCCAGGACGAACTTGCGAAAGCCGCAGTACTCATGCTTGCCGAAGCACTGACCGCCAACCGCAAAATCAGCCAGCATATGCGAATCTCCACCAGTCTCGTCGCCCGCGACAGCTTCACCCCGCAAGACTGAAAACAAAACTCGAGATACAGCAAGGACCGGCATCCTGTTACGGAGCCGGTCCTTGCAATTACGTTTCAGCAATCACGCCTCAACGAAGAGGGTGGGCGGCGCACCAGACGTGAGAGACGGACCAAGTGGCGGGGTCGAGCAGGAGCACATCGGCAGCGTAGCCGGGGGCTAGCAGACCGAGCGGCTTCTTGGTGACCGGGTTCGCACGGTCGAAACCGAATGCTTTGGCCGGAGTCAATGTGGCGGCTTCCACTGCGTCGGTGGGCGCGAATCCTAATTCGAGCACCGCACGCTGAACAGCCTTTTCCAATGTCAGCGTGGAACCGGCAATCGCACCATTCGACACGAGCCGAGCGTGACCATCAATCACATCCACATCCAACGCACCCAGCAAATAATGACCATCCGGGCAATCGGTGGCAGCCATGGCATCGGTTACGAATGCCATGCGATGCGGCGCGAAACCGAATCCCAAACGCACCATCGGATCCTGCACATGAAAACCATCATTGATCAGCTCGATAGTGACGCGCGGATCTTCAACGGCAGCCGGAATCGGACCTGGCTTACGATGATGCAAGCCATTCATCGCGTTGAACATGTGCGTCATAATGCCAGCACCCGCATCAAAACCCCTGCAGGCAGTTGCATAATCGGCATCGCAATGCCCTACCGCAGGAACCACTCCGGCCGCTGCAAAACGACGAATCGCATCAATACCATGAGGCAATTCGGGCGCAATGGTAATCTGCCGCAAACAGCCGTCTGCCGCTTGCAAAAGACGATCAACATATTCGGGAACCGGATCCTTCAAGCATTCCGGATCATGCGCACCTTTGCGAGACAACGCGAGGAACGGACCTTCCAAATGCGCGCCAAGAATGTCAGGGCGAGCATTCATCATGCCACGCACGGTTTGAAGATTGGCGCACATCACATCAAGCGGATTGGTGATCAAACTGAGCACTTGGCGGGTGGTGCCGTGCATCATATGACCTGCGCGAGCCGTGCGTATGCCTTGCACGCCATCATCGAAGGAGCTCCCCCACGAACCGTGCGCATGAATGTCGACGTAACCGGGAGTCATCATGCAGCCTGCAGCGTCGGTTACGGAACCGGTCGAACCGGTCATGGAATTTCCGGAACCAGCCGAACTGACCGAACCGGAATCAGCATCGGCACCAACTGCAGCCTCCGCATCCAAACCGACGCTTGCGCATGCCGCAGCAAAATCATCGTCCCGATTCCCAGTCGCAATAATCGCGCTACCATCGGAAACCAGCCAATAATGTTCCGCAACACCTCGCACATCGACTTTGCGCGCATTGTGAATCGCAAACGGACGGGCCGACTGCGCTAACGCAACGTCCACCTCATTCGCAAACCGCTCCCGAGACTGTTCCATATTCAAACCTTCCGACTCACTCACAGCCATATTCCTCAATTAGCATCCAATTCTTCCAGTCAGTGGAGGAATCCTCCCGCTGACAGGCCAAAAACGTCCAGAATGTTCCAGCAGTTCGTTCGGCACGGAGGTTTGCGCGTATACGCGACCCAGGAAGAAGCCGAATGGCGAAACGCAACACGGGATGATGAATACGATGGCGAACAGTATGCCGAATGGTGCCATGAACGCCCATCCTGTTCGATCCTCGCGGCGTTGCGCTTCAGTGCGCTTTTTGCCATAGAAGAGCCTACGTACCATCTACGTAGCCATAACGTCTCGGAACCACTTTCGGCGCGGAAAGTCTCACGACCCATATGACAATTGAACGTCAAACAACAACATGACGCTTATCCGCAGCACGGAACAACGAAAAACCTCTCACCAGAATCATGCGAGGCTGCACCTTTTAAGATTTGCCGTTAAGTTAGTAGCTAAGTAAATTAGATGGCCCTGCACCAGCCAGTGTTCTCCAATTCACATTTGACGGACATCGACTTCCCCATTAAGAGACGCCGCTCTGGGAGATAGACACGCCCCTGACATTGACTTCATGTTCACACTCAACCAGGGTAAGGTCGAGCGTGAACATGAAGTCAGCTTGAGTCGATTAGAGCTGAATCACGACTCCCTCCCAGCGAGCGAGCTCGCCACGAGCGATCGACTTTACGCTATGCACAGCATCATAGGTGCTGAGCAGCACCTGCGACTCGCCCACGCCATTTCCGAGCAACCGCGCGACCTCCGCCGGCACCCGCGCCGTCCTACCGGTGAGGTTGACGATGACGAGAATCGTATCGTCGCCGCTGGTACGGGTGAAGGAATACACCTGCTCACTGTCTGCCGCGACCAGATTCCACTCGCCTACCGCGACGGTCGCATTGTTGTGGCGCATGGCGATGAGCTTCTTGTAGAACGTGTACACGGAATCCGGATCGTCGAATTCCTCGGCAGCGTTGATCTCCACATGGTTCGGGTTCACGCCGATCCACGGTTCCGTCGCCGCGTCGGGCGCGGTGAAGCCGGCGTACCTGGAGGCGTCCCACTGCATCGGCGTGCGCGAATTGTCGCGTCCGATGAGCGCGAGGGCCGCCATCATCGATTCGGCGGACTGGCATTTCGCCTCCTCCACGCGCTGGCGGTAGGCGTTGATGGCCTCCAGATCGCGGTACTGGCCGAGCTCGGTGAAGTGGGCGTTGGTCATGCCCAGCTCCTCGCCCTCGTAAATGTAGGGGGTGCCGCGGTGCATGTGCAGCAGCATGCCGAACGCCTTGGCGCTCCGCTCGCGCGACTCGCGGTCCGTGTCGTCGCCCCAACGGGAGACGACGCGCGGCTGGTCGTGGTTGCAGAAGAACAGGCTGGCCCAGCCGGCGTTCCTCACGGCCTCCTGCTGTCTGCTCATTCTATCTTGAAGTTTTTTAGGAGCAAAAGCGTGTGTATCCCATTTTGATTCGGGGGATTGATCGACACTGACGTGGTCGAACAGGAACAGCATGTCGAGTTCCTTGTGGGCCGGATTGGTAATAAACTCGTTGCGTTCCGGAGTGATGCCCGGCGCCTCGCCGACGTTCATGTAGCCCTCGCGGCCCTCGAACACCTCACGGCGCATTTCAGCGAGGAATTCATCGAGCCGCGGACCATCGGAACAGAACGGGCTCGCGTTCGTGTATCCCTCTTCGCTTATCTCCCCCTCGGACAATTCCGAGCCGACCTCTCCGGGCAGCCGTCCGTGGCCATCGAGATGTTTCGAGATCAAGGTGATCACGTCCATGCGGAAGCCGTCGATGCCGCGATCCATCCACCAGTTCATCATCCTGTACACGGCCTTGCGCACCTCCGGATTCTCCCAATTCAAATCCGGCTGTTTCCTGGAGAACTGGTGGAGGTAGTATTCGCCGCGCTTCGGATCGTACTGCCAAGCGGAACCGCCGAAATACGAACCCCACCGGTTCGGCTCGGCGCCCGGGGTGCCCGGCTCGTGGCCCGGCCTGGCCGGACGCCACCAATACCAGTCGGCATGCGGATCGTCCTTGTCGCGGGAGGCCTGGAACCAGGCATGCTCGTCGGACGTGTGATTGACGACGAGGTCCATCACGACCTTCAGGCCGCGCCTGTGCGCCTCGGCGAGCAGCTCGTCCATGTCGTCGAGCGTGCCGAACAGCGGATCGATGTCCTGATAGTCGGAAATGTCGTAGCCGTTGTCATCCTGCGGCGACCTGTAGACCGGGGACAGCCACACCACGTCCACGCCGAGATCTGCGAGGTAGTCGAGACGGCTGGTGATGCCCTTCAGGTCGCCGACGCCGTCGCCGTTCGTGTCCTGGAAGGAACGCGGGTAGATCTGGTAGACCACCGCGTTGGCCCACCACGGGTTCGGGGTCGCGCCGTTGGAACGCACGGCGTCGGGAAGGACGGAACGATTGAAATCAGTCATATCTTGTTTCCTTATTAAATCAAGTTCTTCATCAACGCGATGCTATGGATCCACGTTGCCTATATACGGGATGAATCAATGTTGCTTTTTCCTTTCCCTTTAGAGTTCCATCCATGAGCCGAACAAGCATGCTCATGCCCAGTTGACACAACGCTGCTGGCATTAAGGGAAATTCATCTATCCTCAGACGCTTGCCTATGGAATCTGTATATGTTCCCGCTGAAATCAGCGAAAGATCTTGAGGAATCTTCATTCCACGCTGCCGCGTCGCAGCAACAAGATTATTAAGGAACAATGGGCCGCCTTGAGTCACAATTGCTGTGTTCTCACTCGAGATGAACCTCTCAAGTAGGTTTTCGGCAGCATCGAAATCATCCTCGTCGGTAAACTCTTCATCTATATGAATCTTGTATCGCGCAGCAGCATCATGCATTGATGTCCTGAGTCGAATGAGGTAATTTGCACCTCCATTTCGTTCGTAATCAATCTCCTTCCCCCCTGCAAACAGAATTCTGCTGTGCCCATTACGACAAAGCGTTTGCATGATCATTTCACCCATTTCAATAAAATCGGTATCAATGCATGGCACATTTATTTCATTCATAGGATGTCCAATAGAAATGACCGGAATACTTGAAAGCTGAGCCAATTCAATCCGGGATCATTCATAGTCACATCCATAAGAGCGACACCATCCACCATCCCAGTATCGATGATAGAGCGAAGCTGCTCATCTCCTGTTTCCTCAGTCAACAGCAACGTTTCATAGCCAAGTTGCCTGGCCGCTTTGAGAAAATTTAGAAAATAAGCACAATAATTGGTATAGCTGGTGGAATCATGGACGGGCGAACTCAGCGCGACGAAATGAGTCTCACCACTCAACGGAGCTGGACCACCGTTTTTCGCCAAGTAACCAAGTTCCCGCGCAGCTTGCAATACTCTCCGACGGGTATTTGCCCCTATGGGACGTTTCCCTGTCATCACATAGGAAACCGTGCTTATGGAAACTCCTGCGAGAGCCGCCACGTCCTTGATTCCAGCCATTGTTATCCTTATTCGTTCACAGTAAAGCCTTGGCTCTTTCCTTGCTCAACGAGCTTGTCCTGCCAAGCCTTCACACCTTCCTTCATTGTGGTCTGTCCCGTGTAAGCCGCCCCGACAGTGTCGGTGAAAACGCTTCGCGCATAAACGTCATAGGGCAGAAATTCGAACTTAGATGTGACACGCTTCGCAGCCTCGGCGAATTCAGCATTGAACTTCTCACCGCCAAAATAATCCACCGTGTCTCCATCGGAGTTCACCATAGTAGTCTGGCTAAGGAATTTATCGTTAGACATGGTCTTCAAATCAGCAGGAAAACCACCTTGGTCCACACGGGACATGATGGCATCAGAATTAGTGCTGGCAAATTCCATAAACTTGTACGCAGCATCCGCATTCTTGGATGACGACATCAGGGCAAGGGAGGAGCCGCCGTACTCAGAACTTACCTTCTCGCCGACGTTCCACGTTGGCATTTGAGCAATTCGCCACTTTCCAGCACCCTCCGAAGCATTGTTTAAAAACATGCCGGGAGCCCATGCAGCAGATATCACGCTCGCAAATTCTCCGGAACCAACTGAACGATACCAATCATCAGAACTATCTTTTGTCTTCGTTTCGATTAGTCCTTCATCAATCATCTTTTGCCAGAAGTCACAGAATTTCTGCACTCCTTTATCAGTAGTGAGTTTGATGGTAACCTTGGTGCCGTCTTTAGATGTGGAATATGGGTGTCCACCTGCTTGCCAGACCATTGCATTGAAGAATCCAGCGTTCCCTGGATCATTAGTAATATATGAACCAATCTGCTTAATCTTCTTTGCATCTTGATAGAACTCATCCCAAGTACTTGGCGGCTCAGAAATGCCAGCTTTGTCAAACACCTCTTTGTCATAGTAAAAAGCCATTGGTCCAGAGTCGACTGGCATACCATACATACCGCCATTGAAATTCACTGCATTCCAAGTACCTGGGGTGTAGAAATCCTTATATTTGGCAGTCCCATAGTCATTCAGATTTTTAAGAGAGCCCTTAATTACATACTCAGGAATCGCATAATATTCAATCATGGCTATATCCGGAATTCCACTGCCAGCTTCCAAAGCATTATTCAGAGCTTTGTATTCATCTTTACCACTACCGGCATTGGTAAATTTGATGACAATGTTAGGGTTTTTCTTCATGAAAACCTTAGCATTAGCTTTAAGATTGTTATCCCAAGCCCAAACATTAACAACCGTCTTACCGCTCCCATCGGAAGTTTCCGACTGAGTTGTTCCACACGCTGCCAATGGAACAACCATCGCCGCAGCACCGCAGAGAGCAATTATTTTTCCTAATGAGAACCTCATTGTTTCCCTTCTTTCTATTGAGCAGCAGTGGCATGATCCTTGCTTTTGGCGCCCTTGCTTGTAGTCTGTATCCTAAAACCGAAGGATTATGACTGACAAATAATTTCGATGATTTCGACGATTTCAATAATCAAGGCACTCACCACAACAGACATGCGCGGCTACATCACGCAACGGTCAACACAATTGATGATCCATTGTCTAAAGAACGAGAAAGTCACATTAGCGAATACTCCACTGAGACCAACGGTAGCAGCCACACCGCCACCGACAATGGCACCTCAAGCGGCGCATACAAAACCCATGAAGGGCACAGGTTACGGAGATATGCAATGACTTCCGGCCCATTAAACCTATAACGTAAATCAACAGCGATGTCGCCAATAACAGCTCTGCTATATATTCCCATCAACAAATTGCCTGGAATGTGTGCCAAATTGCAACCCCGGCGGTTCAGCTATCATGCGCTGAACCATCAACTTCGTAGGCCCTCACACAACACAGTCGCGCGTGCCTGTTCTGGTGAGTGCCTTGATTATTGAAATCGTCGAAATCGTCGAAATTATTTGTCAGTCATAATCCTTCGGTTTTAGGATACAGACTACAAGCAAGGGCGCCAAAAGCAAGGATCATGCCACTGCCGTTCAATAGAAAGAAAGGAAAAAGAATACCATCGGGTGTCCTCGAAGGCATGGACCGTACCGCCCGATCATCGAATCTGAATTTCTTCAGTCCAACGATCGGGATGCGATTCATCAAGGCTCCACCGTGGAGTGAAAGTACAGGCGCGAAAGGGATGCTTTCCCATCCACACCTGTTTCACACTCGGAAATCTTTGCGCGGCAATCAAAAACAATCAAAAAATGTCTCGAAGGAGAGAATGATGTCAGCAACGGAAGTTGTTGCCAATATGCCACTGCATTCGGCAACCGTGCGTGTCAATAAACACAAGGCGGATTGGCGTGGTTGGAAGTTTATGTGGCCGTTCGCGTTGGTGTTCGTGTTCGTGTTCGTGATCCCGATCCTGTACGCGGTCTACATCAGCTTCTTCCAGAAGCAGATGATCGGCGGCACGAAGTTCGTGGGAATCAACAACTACATTCGTCTGTTCCATGATCCGCAGTTCTGGAGTTCGGTATGGCGCGTGGCCCTGTTCACTATGGTGCAGGTTCCCATCATGCTGTTCCTGTCGGCGGCGATGGCTTTGGCTTTGGATTCCATGAAGCTGCACGGTGCGAAGTTCTTCCGCATCACCACGTTCCTGCCGTACGCGGTGCCGGCCGTGGTGTCGACCTTGGTGTGGGGCTTCATGTACGGCGCGAAATACGGTCTGGTCGGCTCCCTGAACGACTGGCTGGGCACGAACCTCGATGTGCTGAGCCCGAACGTGCTGCTCGCCGCGATCGGCAACATCGTGACCTGGGAGTTCACCGGCTACAACATGTTGATCTTCTACAGCTCGCTGTCCACGATCCCGCACTCGCTGTACGAGGCCGCCAGCATTGACGGCGCGAGCGAATGGCAGATCATCAAATCCATCAAGCTGCCCGAATTGAAGGGGTCGCTCGCGATCACGGTGATCTTCTCGATCATCGGCTCGTTCCAGCTGTTCAACGAGCCGAGCATTCTGCAGAACATGGTGCCGGGCAACTCGATCACCACGTATTACACGCCGAACATGTACGCGTACAACCTGTCCTTCGCGGGCAACCAGTCGAACTACGCCGCCGCCTTGGCGATCACGATGGCCGTGATCACGATGGCGATCGCGTACGCGGTGCAGCTCAACAGCATGAAGGAGCAGATGAAGTAACGCCTTGGGGCGTACGTCATCTGCATAGGACATGGATTTTTCAAGGAGCATAACAATCATGAGCGATGCTGCGATGTCGACGGGGTATATGACTCCCCAAGAGCTTAAAGAGCAGGAACGAGCCGCGAAGAAGGCCGAGAGGGCACGCCTAAAGCGCGTGGAAATGGATGAGAAGGCGGAGCGCAAACGCGCGGCGAAGTCCGGTTTCGCGAACGTGTCGAACCCGAGGCGCAGCAAGCTGCTGACCTTGGTATGCGCGATCTTCGCGGTGTACTGCCTGTTCCCGTTCGTGTACCTGCTGGTCAACGCCACGAAGACGCAGGCCGACTTCACTTCGACGTTCGGCCTGGGTTTCGGCCACACGTTCGCCCTGTGGGACAACATCGTGACCGTGTTCACGTACCAGGACGGCATCTTCGGGCGCTGGCTGCTCAACACGCTCCTGTACGTGGTCGTGGGCGCGGGCGGCGCGACGCTGCTGGCCATCATGGGCGGCTACGCGCTGGCGAAGTTCCGTTTCCCGGGCCGCAAGGCCGTGTTCGCGGTCATCATCGGCGCGATCAGCGTGCCGGGCATCGCGTTGGCGGTCCCGCAGTTCCTGCTGTTCGCCAAGCTCAGCCTGACGAACACGCCGTGGGCCATGATCATTCCATCGTTGATCAGCCCGTTTGGTTTGTATCTGATGTGGATCTTCTCCGAGCAGGCGGTTCCGACGGAATTGCTCGAGGCCGCGCGAGTCGATGGAGCTTCGGAGTTCCGCACGTTCTTCCAGGTGTCCCTGCCGCTGTTGGCTCCGGGCATCGTTACGACGGCCCTGTTCACGATCGTGGCGACGTGGAACAACTACTTCCTGCCGTTGATCATGCTGAAGGATTCGAACTGGTATCCGTTGACGATCGGCCTGAACCAGTGGAAGGACCAGGCGAGCACCGCTGGCGGCCAGGCGATCCAGAACCTGGTGATCACGGGCTCGTTGATCACGATCATCCCGCTGGTCATCGCGTTCCTATGCCTGCAGAAGTACTGGCAGTCCGGCCTCTCCGCGGGCGCGGTCAAGGAATAATCAATTTCTACACCACAGCCATGGAACGAAAAGTATGGCCCGTACTACAAGTACGGGCCATACGCATATACATGATCTGGCGGACCTTCCTCACAAATCACGATAGTTGTTCCCCATTGTGAGACGCACTTCGGCTGCAAAGCTGAAGTAATTCAGATCCATATGGCCGAAGGTACGGTCTCGTTATGCGTAAAAACAGGAAGCTTTATGGCGGCACAGCTTAAGGTGCTGGCACGGGCACTTCAGACAGAAACGACGGTGAGACTGTGACTTAAGATCCAAAAAGATGGCGTGCAGTACGACTAGGGACTAAGGCGCACCGCGAGGGGCCAAGATTTAAACCTTTCGAGCGCATAAATAGCCACGCATAAGAACCAGAGGGGCAGCACCGAAATAAACTACCTCACATAGATGAAAAAGACGAGCCAAATATCGGCAAACTCATCGGACTTTCACGCTTCACCACCAGCGAAGTGACCGGCGAAATGGTCGACAATCGCATTCTGCGTGAACTCGGACCAGACAATCGCGAGGGGCGTGGCAAACGTTCGCAAGTACTCGCCATCGACACTGATTTCTGGCGAATCGTTTCCATCGACCTGTCGAATCCGAAACTCGCCAAAGGAGCGCTGGCGGATCTTTCTGGCAGAATCGTGGACCGCACCGAACTTCCTGCAGACAACGGTTGCAGCGTCGATGATGTAATCAGCCTGTGCAAGCAGCTCATCGCATCAACGCCACTGCCGATTCTCGGCATCGGCATCGCCGTGACTGGCATTGTGGAACCCGACGGCGTAGTGCGCAAATCCGTGCACTTAGAGTGGAACGAACTACCGCTGAAAACCGAGGTGGAAAACGCCACCGGAGTGCCCACACTGGTAGGCAACGACACCAACGCCGCGCTTGTGGCGGAACGATTCTTCGGCGACTGCTCCCCCAATTCCATGCTCATCTCCATCGGACGAGGCGTCGGTGCCGCACTATGCCTCAACGACGTCATCATCGAAGGAAGCTCCTCCACGGCCGGCGAAATCGCGCATGTGGTGGTCGACCCAAATGGACCGACCTGCGAATGCGGCAAACGAGGCTGCCTTGAATCGTTGGTTTCCGACGACAGATTGCAAGAACGCATCGCGCAGAATCCCGCCTCACGTACGCGCATTCTCGCCGAAGCGGGCGCTCTGCTCGGTCGCGTCATGGCCATACCGGCCGGACTGCTGGATCTGCGTGACATTTCGATATACGGGGCGCCGGAAATCGTCAATGCTCAATTCATCGACGCAATGGAAGATGAAATCAGGCGCACCATGACCACGGATTATCAGAAAGCGCCGCAAATTCACCGTTGCAGGCAAGGCGAGGATCTCACATTGCGAGGCCAGGCCACCATCGTGATCCGCACACTAGTTCCGACAATCCACGAACGTGGCTCCCTCATCGGCGACGCATAGCCCCGGCCACCGCTCACTGCTGCGGGTAGGAATCCTCAAAGAAGCGACGCTCGAGATGCACGATGGTGCGGAACACGTCGGCTTCCGAGCCATCCACCGACGCATATTCGTTGACGAGCGCGATCAGGCGGCCCGTCCAAGCACGAAAATGATCACCTTCATGCAAATCAACCCAGCCTTACCACGCCCCGCTCTGGATCGCTTTGCATAGCGCAGTCATAACGACCGCCGTTTCCAACGTACCGAACGCGCCGCCGAAACGCAAGAAGCAAACCACTTCCATGACCGCCATGACCGCACGCTCAATCTTGGCGAATCATTGCACGAATTTGTTGAGACGGCGATCGTAGGTCAAGAGGCCGTTGAGCTCTTCTTCGACATCGGAAACTTGCGTGTACACGTAGCCCGCCAATCCGCGTGATTCCAGCGATTCCGCCGAAGCAAGCACGGAACGGACGGCAGCGCGCCAATCCTCAATCGAATCGTATTCGCCATAACCGTAGGCTCGCGAAACCGCGGCATGATCAGCAACCAACTGCGCCAATCCCCCGAATTCCGAAATCATGAACGCACGAACGCCATGCTGCGCCACCGGCAACACCGCATAATGCGCGGCACGACAACGCCTCTTATGCTTCTTCTCATATTCGGCCACATACCCGCGCAACGGCCCCTTATCAGGGTAGATTTCCAGCGGACGGAAGTAGTTGTGCACACTATGGAAGTCGCCGCAACGCTGGTCGTACCAACCGCTTGTAGCGTCAATCGGGCGCGTCGGGTCAAGCGCATGAATACGTTCCGCCGCATCACATGCATTAAACTGTCCCCAACCCTCGTTGAAAAGCACCCACGCAACAATCGACGGGTGGCCGGCAAGCATGTGCACCATGGCATCGCAGGTGCGTGACCAATCACGGCGGTACGTCGAATCGTCTGCGCCAAGCGCCGCGAAATGCTTCGCCGTGTCGTCGCGGTACTTGTTCCACGTGGCGCGCACGAGTGTCGGCTTGCGATTCGTGGTCCACGCGTTATATTCGCCACCGCCCGACACCGCGTCCTGCCATACGAGCATGCCGAGGCGGTCGCAATGGTAGTACCAGCGTGCAGTCTCAATTTTGATATGCTTGCGCAGCATATTGAAGCCGGATTTCTTCATGGCGATTATGTCGTGAATCAATGCTTCGTCGCTCGGCGCGGTCAGCAAGCCGTCCGGCCAATACCCCTGGTCGAGCACACCCTTGAGGAACAGCGGTTTGCCGTTGAGATGGAATCGCGCAACACCCTTCAAATCAGGCTTGATTTCAACCGTGCGGAATGCGCAATACGAGCGCACAATATCCTGCTTTTCTTGCGATTTCGCAGCGCCAAATTCCAACGTCGCCGTCACGTCATACAAATACGGATCTTCAGGCGACCATAAGTGCTCGGCCCGCGTTGCGATTTCCGTACGCACCTTGCGCATGCCGGCCGCAAACCGCTCGTCCGCAACAATCGCGCCATCCGCAGGATCCGTTACAACGATACGCAGTTTGGCGTTCGGCTTGTCTCCGCCGATTTCCGCGCGAATGAACAGTCTGCCGTCCGCAGCGCCCTTCAGCGTGAGCGTCTGCATGTACGCCTCCGGCACGATCTCCATCCACACGCTCTGCCAAATGCCGCTTTGTGCGGTGTACCAAATACCCTCGCGCTCGATCTTCTGCTTGCCGCGCATCTGCGTGCCCGAATCGTTCGGATCATACACGCACAACGCAATCTCGAAATCATCATCGGGATCGACGAATGCCGAAATATCAACATCGAACGGCAGATAGCCCCCGACATGCACCCCTGCAAACTGCCCGTTGATAAAGCAGGCACACACGTAATCAACCGCTTCGAAATGCAGAATCAAACGATTTGCATCCCCGATCTGCCGAACCGCTTCCTCTCCCCCAAGCGTGACAGGGTGCACAATCGTGCGATACCAGATCATATTGTCGGGATAAATCGTTTGATGTACGCCGGAAAGCGCGGATTCCGGTGAAAAGGGCACGAGGATTTTTCCATCGAAGGTTTCAGGAATGGCCGCTTCCTTTACTGCCTGCACCGCTTCGTCACGGATGAGTACAGTCGTGGATTTGCGCCATTTCGAGCCGTTGTCGCTTTCAGGAATGGATACGATCGCGTAATCCCAGAATCCGTTGAGCATAGTGTGATCGCTGCGCACCATGGTTGGGCGCGGATGTTCGTTCAGGATTGGCGTGCGGCCGTTTTTCAGTTTGCGTTCGCCATCTTTCGTAGGACAGAACGCTTTGTGTGCCGCGTTGGAAGACAGCCATTCGCTGGCGATCTGCTCACCCCACGGCGTCCACAACTGCTGCAATGGCTCCTGAGAACGCATTTTCGTAGGCGCGGCTTTCAGCACTCGCTTGACGTCCAACATAAGAGTCCTCCCTGCAGCATCGCATTTCCCTCAACTTCCTCATTGTAACGAGAGGAATGGCAAAGAGAAATAACGATTCACGGATTCAAAATCGATGCAATCTGGATTGCACCGTCAGATATAAAAAGCCGGTGCAAGAACTTCGTAAGTTCCCGCACCGGCAATCAAGCAAATCATCTGAAATATATCAGCTAAATCAGCCTTCCAGCTTGGCCTTTTCGGCGGCGAGACGGGCCGCTTCGGCTTCGCGGCGGGCCTTCAGCTCGGCATCGAAGCGGGCGAGCTCCTCTTCGACGGCCTCCGGCGGAATCTTCGCGAAGATCGGGTGCGGCTTCGGCACCGAGGTGCCGGCCACGATCGGCTCGGAAGCCCACGGATGCACGGTTTCGCCCAGCTTGTAGTCGCCCGTGATGATCGGGTACGTGAAGCCCGGCTTGTCGAGATCCTCAACCTCTTCCAGATGAGGCAGCGGCGAGAAGACGCCGGTTCCGCCGAGAGCCTCCCACACCTTCTGTGCGGAGTGCGGCAGGAACGGGGCCAGCAGGTGGTTGGCGTCGGACACGGCCTGGGCGGCGGTGTGCAGCACGGTGCCGAGGCGGGCCGGATTGTCCTTGATCTTCCACGGTTCGGTGGCGGAGATGTACTTGTTGATGTCGCCGACCACGCGCATCGCTTCGGACAGCGCGTTCTTCTGGCGGTGATTCTCGATGAGTCCGCCGACGGTTTCGAACGCGGCCTTGGTTTCGGCCAGCAGCGCACGGTCCTCGTCGGTGGCGGAAGCCTCGTCGAACGCCGGAATCTCGCCGAAGTTCTTGTTGATGAGGTTGGCCACGCGGTTCACCAGGTTGCCCCAGGATGCGGCGAGCTCCTCATTGTTGTGGCGCACGAACTCGGCCCAAGTGAAGTCGGAATCGGAGCTTTCCGGTCCGGCCACGGAGATGTAGTAACGCACGGCGTCCACGGGGTAACGGGCGAGGATGTCCTTCACGTAGATGACGATGCCGCGGGAGGACGAGAACTTCTTGCCTTCCATGGTCATGAACTCGGAGGCCACGACCTGCTCCGGCATGTTCAGCGGACCGAGCTTGCCGGTTTCGCCGCCCTTGGAGCCCTGGCCGTTGTAGGCCAGCATTTCGGACGGCCAGATCTGGGAGTGGAACGTGATGTTGTCCTTGCCCATGAAGTAGTAGCCCGGGGTGGTCGGATCGTTCCACCATGCGCGCCATGCCTCCGGGTCGCCCTTGCGGCGGGCCCATTCGATGGATGCGGACAAGTAGCCGATCACAGCGTCGAACCACACGTACAGCTTCTTGTTCGGGTTGTCGATCCAGCCCTTGACCGGCACCGGAATGCCCCAGTCGATGTCACGCGTGATGGCGCGCGGCTTGACTTCCTTGAACAGGCCGATGGAGAAGTTGATGACGTTGGTGCGCCAGCCTTCGCGGGTCTTGAGCCACGCGAGATTGGCTTCGGCGAGCGCCGGCAGGTCGAGGAAGAAGTGTTCGGTTTCCTCGAAGCGCGGGGTTTCGCCGTTGATCTTGGATACGGGGTTGAGCAGCTCGTCCGGGTCGAGTTCGTTGCCGCAGGCGTCGCACTGGTCGCCACGGGCTCCGTCGGCGCCGCAGATCGGGCAGGTGCCTTCGATGTAGCGGTCCGGCAGGGTGCGTCCGGTGGACGGGGAGATGGCGACTTTCTGGGTGCCCTTGTAGATGTAGCCGTTTTCGAGGCACTGTTTGAACAGTTCCTGCACGACCTTTTCGTGATTGCCAGTGGTGGTGCGGGTGAACAGATCGTAGCTCAGGCCGAGATCGCATAGGTCCTTGGCGATCACGCGGTTGTAGCGGTTGGCGAGCTCCTGCGCGCTCACGCCTTCCTTGTCGGCTTCCACCAGGATTGGGGTGCCGTGCTCGTCGGTGCCGGACACCATCAGCACGTCATTGCCCTTCATGCGCTCGTAGCGCGCGTACACGTCGGACGGCACGCCGAAGCCGGCGACGTGGCCGATATGACGGGGGCCGTTGGCATACGGCCATGCAACATTCACCAAAATATGACTCATGGTGCCCGATTATACAAAGCGCCATATCCCGTGTTTTCGGCGCATTCCGATTGGCGGAAGACGGGCGGATGGGGTCGATGACGTTCTCGCAGACCGGCCTGCGTCAGGCTACGGTAGTCCACAAGGTTATCCACATTGTTGTATCACGCAACAATCATCGTCCACTTATCCACTTTTTTCGCGAAGCCGGTGGCACGCCGCTTTCCGTATCAGCTACGGTACCCCGCATGGATACCTCCCCTCCCCTTTTGGGCGACGCCGACCTGCCCGGCCCCATTTGTTTGAATCGTTTGCATTCCCTAGGCGTGGTATGCAAACTTGACAACGACAACGCCTACTCGTATCACGATTCGCGCACGCTGTACGGCCGCGCCAGCATCATCTCAACGCTGATGCCGAGTCGTTCCGTGGCGTGCGCCGGCACCGCTGCGTGGGTGTGGTTGGGTGGCATGTTTCCCAACACGATCGACATCATTGCAAAAGCGCATTACCGAACGGCGAGGTACGGTCGCAAAGTCAGCGTTTTCAACCGACAGGCGCCCGACGAACATGTCACCGACGTCGGCCCGATCACCGTCACCACGCCCACACGCACCGCATGCGACCTTGCCATGAACTGCACGCCGGAAACGCAGTCGCCGGTCACGGAAATCGTATGCATGCTCATGCAGGAATTCCGGTTCCGCCCCGACGATTGCCTGCAGGTCATGCAGGAGGCCACCCATATTCGCAACGCGCCACGGGCACGCCAGTTTTTCCGGACGATTGACGGAAAGCAGTGACGGATATGCGCGAATCGCAACGGCCGTCGGAAAAACCACGGCAGACGAGACAGACGCGGCAAGCGTCGGCACAGTCGCGGCGCACGGCAAGCAAGAGATATGAAGAGCGCGCGAAACGTAGCAAACGTCATGGGCAACGACATGAACAGCATGGACACCATGGCAAACGCCACGAACGACGTCGCGCGCCGCCGAAATATCAGCCGCACGCGCGGCAGCGGGCATTGGTCGAACCGCCTGCGCCGCCGATCGAATTGACGCCGTTGGTGGCGTGCAGCGCCGGCACCGCGCAAGATGTGCTGTGGCATATCGCGGAATATGCGCCGCGATTGCGCAAGTGGCTGGTCGCCAATCCTTCGGTGACACCGGCGATGCTGGAATATCTTGCGCAGGTCGGCGGGCCGGGTGTGCCCGAAGCGCTGCGGATATTGCTGAAATCGTTGGAAATGAACGGTTCCGGAAGCGATCAGCCCTTCATCGCAAGCACGGCATTGTAGACCTGCTTGCGATTGGCGAGCGAGCCGTCGGACAGCGGATGTTCGGCGACGACCTGTGAAATCGCGTCCTTGATACGCAGGTTGTTTTCCTGCGCGCGGTCGACTGACAGCACCGCCAGATCCTCGATGGACAGCGTTGCGGGCGCGGCCGCGTCGGCCTCCTCTTCGGAAGCGCCGGCGATGACGAGCACCATTTCGCCACGCGGCGGATCGTCGACGACGCTTTGGCGGATTTCGGCGATGGTGCCACGGCGGATCTGCTCGTAATCCTTGGTCAGCTCGCGACACAACGCCATTTTGCGATTCGGTCCGAGCACGTCAAGCAGGTCGGCCATGGATTCGTCGATGCGGTGCAGGGTTTCGTAGAAGACGGTGGTGCGACGTTCCGATTTGAGTGCGCGCAGGTGCTGCACACGTTCGCTGTGCTTGCGCGGCAGGAAGCCTTCGTAGCAGAAGCGGTCGGTCGGCAGGCCGGACAGGCACAGCGCGTCGAGTACGGCGGACGGGCCGGGAGCGCAGGTGACGGGCAGGCTGCGTTCGATGGCGCGGCGGACGATCGCCAGTCCCGGATCGTTGATGGTGGGCATGCCCGCGTCGGATACGACGAGCACGGTGGCGCCTTGTTCGACCTGGTCGAGCAGGCCGTCAGCCTTGTCGCGTTCGTTGTGGTCGTGGTAGGCGACGACGCGGCCGGGCACGCGGATGCCGAGGCGGTTCGCGAGCGCGTATAGGCGGCGCGTATCCTCGGCTGCCACGATGTCGGCGCCTTCCATGAGGGCGATCAGGCGGGCGGACGCGTCGCCGGTGTTGCCGATCGGCGTGGCGGCGAGCACGACCGTTCCGCGCGGAATGTTGACGTCGGCGACCAGTCCGTCGAGCCCGAATTCGGCACGTTCCGTGGCTTGCGCGGTTTCCTCGGCATTTTCCGCGTTCTCGCCGATTTCGGCAATCTGACCAATATTTGTTTTCACGGTTTGTTTCACGGCGTTACCAGCCTTCTCGGCATCAGTCTGTTCGCTCAAGTTCTCCATATTTCCAGTATCGCCCACAGCGTCCCCAAACCATCAGCTCCCGCCATTTCTCCGTCTTTCGCAACCAACCAATCGAAACCCGACCAAACCACCGACGATGCCACACGTCCTCACCGGTAAATCAAAATGCACCCCTCACACATCCGGGTTTCCACCCGCCACGCATTCGGATTTTTCTTCGTACGACATTCGGATTTTCCTTTGCGTAGGATTCGGATTTTCTCAGACGGGGGTGAGACGGCGATTCAACACGACTTTGGACATGCCATCGATAGCATGGAATCATGCGTTATTTTGAAGATGAAATTTCCGGAATCGACGGCAGCACGGCCACGTTCGTCGGCTACTGCCTTGACAACAGCAGCGAAATCGACCCGAATCGCAAGCGCCCGTCCGTGCTGGTGATTCCCGGCGGCGGCTACGAAATGACGTCCGACCGCGAAGCCGAACCAATCGCCATGCAATTCCTTGCAGCCGGCTTCAACGCGTTCGTGCTGCGCTATTCCGTGAAACCGTCCATCTTCCCGGTCGCGTTGCTGGAAGCGGCTGAAGCGATGCGGCGGATTCGTACGCATGCCGACGAATGGCATTGCGATGCCGACGCGATCGCGGTGATCGGCTTCTCCGCCGGCGGTCACCTTGCCGCCAATCTTGCGACTTCCGCCAGCGACGACGTGCTCGCGGCACATGGTTACGATGCGGATGCGGTGCGCCCGAACGGCCTGATGCTCGCCTACCCGGTGGTCACGTCCGGCCCGCTCGCCCACCGCGGCAGTTTCGATGCGCTGCTCGGCGACCGCAAGGCCGATCCGGAAGCGCTCGACGCGGTTTCGATCGAAAAGCATATCGACGCGAAGACGCCGCCGGTGTTCGTCTGGCATACCGTTCCGGACGATTGCGTGCCGTATGAGAACACGCTGATGCTCGTCGACGCCTGCAAGAAGGCCGGCGTGAGCGTCGAGGCGCACCTGTTCCCCAGCGGCGGCCACGGCCTGTCACTCGGCACCGCCGAAACCGCATGGCAGGGGGTCAACGGCATCGAACCGTGTGTGCAGGTCTGGCCGAAACTTGCGATCGCGTGGATGCGTCGTACATTTGCGGATACCGACGCTGCCACGACCGGCTCTGCCACAGCCGACGCGATTGCCGAATAATCGCCATTCCTGCGTTTTTTTCCGCGTCTTTTCACGTCTTTTTTGTCGCACGACTTCGCTTTTCGGACCAAAAAACAAGTCGTGCGACATTTAATCGAGTAAAATACCCCCTAACTGGCATTTTCCGGGCGAAAACGGCACTTAGGGGGTATTCGGCGTCGCACGACTTGAAAATAACCGCCAAAAATCAAAGTCGTGCGACGTTTTGCGCCACCTAATCGCCAAAATCAGATGGGACGCGACTCGTGCACCATCTGACGATCGCCGTAATACAACGAGTTCAGGCCAGGATTCGCCGGCGTGCCCCACGCGGACGCCGGACGCGCCGGACGCACCGGACAGCCGCTGAGCACGCTGGACAGCTGCCGGACAACCATTGAACAACCACCGGGCACCACCGGCCGGACACCACCAACAAGCACGCGCCCATAGGCACATATTGACGATTTGTGCAGATTTGCCACCCGTCGTCGCACTGCGACGCACACTGCATAGACCCGTTGGTAGTCTGTGATTGGTTCGCAACGGCACATTCGTTGCGCACGATGGAAAAGCAAGCCACACGAACCGACCCCGCGCAACCGCGCAAAACCACACAGAGAGACCTATGAATATCATCAATTTCTTCGTCAACCTCATCAAGGACCCCCGTACCGCGATCGCCAGCTGGATTGCCATGGGCGTCGCGCCGACCCTCGGCTTCATTTTCCTTATCGTCTTCATTGAGACCGGCGTGGTGTTCTTCCCGTTCCTGCCGGGCGATTCGCTGCTGTTCGCGGCCGGCTTCTTCGCCGCGCCCGACGCGAAGACCGGCGTGTCCGCGCTGCCGCTGTTCGCGCTACTGCCGGTGGTCTGGTGCGCGCCGATCATCGGCGACCAGTGCAATTACTGGATCGGCCACTTCTTCGGCCGTCGCATCCTCGAATCCGGCAAGGTCAAGGCCATGACTCCGGAGCGCATCGAGAAGACTGAGAAGATGATCGAGAAGTGGGGTCCGCTGGCCGTGTTCCTGGGCCGTTTCTTCCCGTTCATCCGCACGTTCATGCCGTTCATCTCCGGCATTTCCGGCATGCGCTGGAGCCGCTTCACGCCGTTCTCCGTGCTCGGCGGCCTGTGCTGGTCCACGCTGTTCACGCTGCTCGGCTATTTCTTCGGCGGCATTCCGGCCGTGCAGAAGCATTTTGAATTAGTGATTATTGCGATTCTTGTGCTGTCGCTGATTCCGACAATCGTTGGCCTGCTCAAGGCCAAGTTCGGCAAGAAGAAGCCGACTGCCGAGGACACTGCGGAAACCGCCGACGCCGAATAAGCAGCGTTCAATCGTCGTAAAAATATCGGCGAATACAACGCAAGCACAACACGCGGAGTGTGGAATTGCATTTTTCCACACTCCGTACTAATATTTCGAGAGTTGTCTTGCTAAACAAGGTGACGCACATGGGGCTGTAGCTCAGTTGGTAGAGCGCTTCGTTCGCATCGAAGAGGTCGCGGTTTCGACTACCGTCAGCTCCACGAAGCCCGCTGCATTCATTCCACCGCAGCGGGCTTTTTCTTTTGTTTTCCGCGGTTTCCGGCATTTCTTGCGATTCCCATACGCACTTTCCAGCGCTCTTCGCACCGTGCATACGCCCGTCCGCACGCACGCACCGCGCCGTCCGCACCGGCCACGCAAACGCAACCCAGCCGAATCGCCATACATGCCGACTTCTAAAAAGCCATTTAACGGGGTCATTTTCGCGATTTTTACGATTTTAACCCCGTTAAAATCGCATTTTTCGCAAAACCCGTACGATAGTCCACGTCAAACAGTCCACACAAACCCAAAAATACGTTAAACTAGCGTTTTAACGGGGTCATTTTTGCAATTTTCGCAATTTTGACCCCGTTAAACCACATCTCAGGGATTATCGGTATCTAAAAAGTCACAAGGAGCACCACATGAGCACCTATCGCAGAGAGCACTATTTGGCCAAGCTCCGTCCTTTCTACAACGATTCCGGTCTCATCAAAGTAATCACCGGCATCCGCAGATGCGGCAAATCCAGCCTGCTCATCACAGTTCTCAACGAGCTCTTTGAGCAGGGAATCCCTGAAACCAATCTCATCTACCTCAACCTCGATCGCCGCGAATACCGTAATGTGACCACTCCGGACCAACTCGATCAACTCATCGAACAAGCCATGTCGAATGCCTACGGTGCAGGACTGCGTTATCTGTTCATCGATGAAGTACAGAACGTGAAAGGCTTCGAAACCGTCATCAACGGCTGGCGGGAGGAAGGTAATTGCTCCATTTTCATCACTGGCTCAAATTCCTATCTGCTGTCCGGAGAGCTTGCCACGAAACTTACCGGCCGCTATATCAAGCTGGAAATGTTCACCCTTTCCTTTCAGGAATACCTCGGCATGCGGAATTTCCTAAACAAACCGGAAATTCCGGTATCGCAAGCCTTCCGCGACTATCTCACATACGGCGGGTTCCCGAAATCGCTGGAATATGACGATCCCGACGCAAAAGCCGCATATATTCAAGACGTCATCGGGCAGATCTTCAACAAGGACATCACCGCCCACAAAAAAGTACGCAATCGCGATACTTTCACCCGTGTGCAGGACTATCTCATCAATAATTTCGCAGCGCCCACGAATCTTTCCGGCATTATCGCGTATCTGAAACACAGCGAAGGCATCAGCATCAAACGCGAAACGCTTGCCAGCTACGTCCGTTTGCTGGAAAGCGCCAAAATCCTCTACAAGTGTCCTCGCTTCGATCTGAAATCCCGCAAGTCGCTCAGGGGCGGGGAAAAATACTATCTTGCCGATCCCGGTATCCGGTTCGCCCGTAATACCGATACGCGAGTCAGCTACGGTCCGTCACTGGAGAACGCGCTATATACGCATCTGCGGTCGAAAGGCTATGACGTCAGCGTCGGCACCATCGGCAAACTTGAATGTGACTTCATTGTCCGAAAGCGCAACCAGTACGCCTATATCCAAGTGTCTATGAGCGTTCAGGATCCGCAGGTCGAGGAACGCGAATATCGCCCGTTCAGCAAATTGGCGGACGGGTATCCGAAATACCTGTTCACATTGGATCCGCTACCATTGCAGCGCGACGGCGTACGTCACCTCAATCTCATGGAATTTCTGCAAAACGACGGCGATATCGACTTCGATTAAACATTAATAATGGCGATTATGTCGTGTGGCGCGCCGGTTGTGCAGACGCACCACACGCATTGCGGAGGCGTCAGGCGTTGCGGCTACGTACGTAGGCGTCGAGCGTGGCGGCGGTGATGCCGTCGTAGCCGTTGATTGAGGCGAATTGCGGGCCGTTGGAATTGTCGATGCGCATGAAGCCGGTCTGGCCGAGCGTGGTGGCACCGGATGCGGCCGCGGAGCGCAGGCCGGACATGGAATCCTCCACCGCGATGCAATACTTCATGTCTTCGGGCGCGATGCCAAGCTTGCGGCCCGCCGCAAGATACGGTGCGGGCGACGGCTTCTTCTCGACATCGTCATCGCCGCACACGTAACCGGCGAACGTGCCGGCCGGCGCCTGCGCGATCAGGTTTTCCGCCAGATGACGCGGCGATGTGGTGACAAGCATCGACGGCACGCCCGCCTCCTTCAGCGACAGCAGCACGTCTTCGACGCCATCGATCCACGGAATGCGTTCGAATTCCTTCTGCGCCACGTAATCGATCATGCCTTTGCCGATTTCTTCGATCGACAGCTTGCAGCCGTGCTCCACCATGCGGCGGGCCACGTCCGGAACCGGCGTGCCGGAACCCTGCCAAGCGAGGTCCTCATCCCAGTATCCGCCGTGGTCGGCTGCGATTTTCAGCTCGCCTTCATGCCAATACGGTTCGGAATCGATCAGCGTGCCGTCCATGTCCCAGAACACGGCTTTGAGCATCAGCTTCGAAACTTCCTGGGCGCCGTTCTGGATACCGTTGTTCAGCTCGGTCATTACGTTTCCTCGCAATCGTTACGCTTCGTTCTCCGATAGCTACATTCTTCGTCAGCTACGACCATTTCAGCAGAGCGGCACGACGGAAGCGCTTCAGCGCGCAGAAAAAAACAGGACGGTTCCATCAAGCCGGTCCGCCAATCGGTTCATACCAATCGGCTCGCACCAATCGGTTCACGCAAACCGACTCATGCACAAGCCAATTCGCGCAAGCCAACGCAGCAACCAACCCATAGCAACGGAGGCACTTGGAAATCCCCCAAGTGCCTCCGCAACGAACAACGCATCCGACGAAATCGGTCGGCCGCAATCGCAGCAATCCGTCATAGACCCCTTTTAGACGAATCGCAAGACTTGCGTGCGACTACTCCTGAGCCTCCTGCTCCTGAGCGGCCTTCTCGGCATTCTCCGCCTTCCAGCGGGCGATGCAACGCTCGACGCGCTTGTAGCCGATGATCTTCGGATCCAAGCCGGCCTCGCGGAAAATCGCGGCAGGCGAGCCACCCTCGGCATACCTGCGCATGCAGTCGTCACGGAATTCCTTGGAATAGCAAATTCGATACTGAGTGACTGATTCCACAGCATCGAGAGACCCCAGGTATTTGCGGGTCTTTGCGGTGAACGCAACTCTTGGCACTGTACGCTCCTAACCTTTCTGTATCCACCGCATGCCCTCCCCCGATTCTTCGCGGAAATAAGCAGTCATATTTCATCGAAGCTGTGGGCCAGCCGGAAGAAATACGAACTTCAACGCGGATACGTAATATTATTCCTCACAATAGAGACATCATTGCGAGACAGATGCGGCGTTATGAGTAGTTGCATACCAAAAATCGGGCATACCCCCGCGATATATGCCCGATTTTGCTGTTTTTTTAGATTTTTTTAGGGTTTTCCAGCGCTTTTCAGGAAAGTCAGCGAATGGGCTGTCAGCGAATTCCCCAAACTACCACTGACCTGGAGCCCATATCGTCCCCCTCTTCCGCACGTTCCGCCCGTACGGATTCGCGCGACGGAAGCTGCCGTGCATCGGCTCGCAGCTGCCTGCGCCACATGCGCGCGCGCTGGGACCGCTCGACTTCCACGATGCCACCGTCCGCGTCCGCGGCGAACACGCTGGAACCGGCCGGCTTGCGCAGCCGCTCCACTTGGCGGCGCAGCTCGCGGTTCTCTTCCTCAAGTTCGAGGATGCGCGTGATTCCAGCCAGGTTGATGCCTTCCTCCTGGCTGAGTTGCTGCGCTTGCGCGAGGCGGGAGATGTCGCGCAGCGAATAGCGTCGCGCGCCACCTTCCGTACGTTGCGGTACGACCAAGCCAAGGCGATCATACTGGCGCAGCGTCTGCGGATGCACGTTGGCGAGCTCGCCGGCCGCACCGACCGAGAAGACGGGCAGCTCGATGTCGAAACCGACTTCGGCGGCACCGTCCAGGTCGGCCCGGCCGGCCACGATCGCCATGGCGCACATTTCATACAGCCGCTTGATCTGCCGTGCGGCGCGCGCTTGGGAGGCTTGGGAAGTCCGCGATGAGCGTGCCATGGCGGTCAGCGCTCCCGAACGAGCTCGTCGGCGAAGTCACCGCACGCCTTGTCGAATTCCTTCGCGGCATGCTTGGCAACGAGGTTCGGATGCTCCGGAACGCGGATCTCCACACGGCCGACCAAATCGCCGTTCTCGTGCGGATTGGCCACGCCCTTGCCTGCGATGCGCACTTCCGCGCCGCTGGACGAGCCGGCAGGCACTTTGAAGGCGATTTCGTTTCCGTCGATATCCGTGGCCGTCACTTTCGCGCCGTTCACGGCTTGGCTGACGGTGATGGGCAGCGGCATGATGATGTCACGTCCGCGCAGGGTGAATTTCGGGTCTTCGGCGACGGTGATATGCAGGTACAGATCGCCGTTTTTGCCGCCATTGCGGCCCGGCTTGCCCTTACCGGTGAGACGGATCTTCTGCCCGTCGCGCACGCCGGCGGGGATGTGCGTCTTGAACTTCTTGCCGTCCGCGGACAGCGAAACCGTGGCTCCCTTGACGGCCTGGCGGAAGGTCAGGCGGATCTTGGAGTTGCGGTCCTCGCCGTTTTCCGGCTGCGGCTGCTCGTAATCGTCAGCGCCGTAGCGTTCGTAGACGGAGCCTGCGCCCGGGCCGCCCGCACCGCCGCCGAACATCGAGAAGATGTCGTTGAGGTTCGGATTGCCGCCGCCATTGGTCTGGAAGCGGATACGCGAGCCATTGCCGCCCATGCCTGCGCCGCCGCCGAACATCGAGCCGAAGATGTCGGAGAACGCGCCCGCGTCGAAGCCGCCCTGGCCGGAACCGCCGGCGAAACGCGCGCCGCCCATGCCGAACTGGCGAATCGCATCGTATTTCTGACGATTCTCCTTGTTGCTCAGCACGTCGTACGCTTCGGAGATGTCCTTGAACTTCTCCTCCGCTTCCTTCGTCTTGTTCAGGTCGGGATGGTATTTGCGCGCCAGCTTGCGGTACGCTTTGGTGATTTCGGCGTCGGTGGCGTCTTTGGAGACACCGAGGACCTTATAGAAATCCTTGCTCAGCCATTCATTCTCAGCCATGATGTGCCTCCTTTCGTGAGGTTTTCATGCAGTAAAAAGTACAGTTTTTCAAACTTTCAAACAGTTGTCGTTGAACCGTTGTTTCAGGTAATCGAAGGCCCCTCGTTTTTCAGAGGGGCCCGATTACTCGTCACATGCGTTTCGCGCGGATACGCGGATTGTGCGAATGCGCGATCAGTTCTGCGGAGAAGCCACGACCACACGGGCCGCGCGGATCACGCGGTCGCCGATGCGGTAGCCGGCTTCCACCACGGTGTCGACGGTTTCCTTCTCGGCATTCGGATCCGGCTTGTGCAGGATCGCGTCATGCTTCGTCGGGTCGAAATCCTCGCCCTTTTCGCCGAACTTCTCAACGCCGAACTTCTCGAACGCCTTGTCGATCTTGTTGGCGACGGCCTTGAACGAATCGTCCATTTCGCTGTGTTCGCGAATGCGGTCGATGTCGTCGAGGGCCGGCAGCAGGGCGGTCAGCACGTCGATGATGCCGTGCTGACGGAAGCGTTCCTGCTCCTTCTGCGCGCGGTTGCGGAAGTTGATGAACTCCGCGCGTTCGCGCTGCAGTGCCTCCAAGTATTCGGCGGCTTCCTTCTTGGCCTGGCCAAGGGGGGTCAGCGTATCGTCGGCCTTGCCGTCGGCAGCGCCTGCCTTGTCAGCACCGTCAGCGGCAGCGGAATCGCCATTTTCTTGCGATTGCGCGGCAGCCGGCTGAGCTGCACCTTCCTGCGTTGCGCCAGCGGCGGAATCGGCGGAAGCGCCGTCAGCAGCGGAAGCGGCGGCCGGGGCGGCCTGCCCGGACAGGTCATCCATGTCGGGCAGGTCGTTCAGGTACTCGTCCTTGTTGAAATCGGACATGATTACTTGTTGTCCTTGTCGTCATCGTCCACGACTTCGGCGTCAACCACGTCGTCGTCGGAGCCGTTGGAAGCGGAGCCAGCAGCGCCGGCCGCACCGGCGGCGTCGGCGGCACCCTGCTGTGCGTAGAGGGCCTGGCCGATCTTCTGGGCGGAGGTCATCAGCTCGGTCTGGGCGGACTTGATCTTCTCAATGTCCTCACCCTTCAGGGCTTCCTTGAGCTCGTTGACCTTGTCGGTGACTTCCTTGGCCACATCGTCGGAGAGCTTGTCCTTGTTGTCATTGACGAGCTTCTCGGTCTGATAGGCGAAGGACTCGGCCTGGTTGCGGGTCTCGGCGTCTTCCTTACGCTTCTTGTCCTCGGCCTCGTGGGCTTCGGCTTCCTTGACCATGCGGTCGATCTCGTCCTTCGGCAGGCCGGAACCACCGGTGATGGTCATGGACTGTTCCTTGCCGGTGCCCTTGTCCTTGGCGGACACGTGCACGATGCCGTTGGCGTCGATGTCGAAGGTGACTTCGATCTGCGGGACGCCACGCGGAGCCGGAGCGATGCCGGTCAGTTCGAAGGTGCCCAGCGGCTTGTTGTCGCGAGCGAACTCACGCTCGCCCTGGTAGACTTGGATGAGCACGGACGGCTGGTTGTCTTCAGCGGTGGAGAAGACTTCGGAACGCTTCGTCGGGATGGCGGTGTTGCGCTCGATCAGCTTGGTCATGATGCCACCCTTGGTTTCGATGCCGAGGGACAGCGGGGTCACGTCGATAAGCAGGACGTCCTTACGGTCGCCCTTGATGACGCCGGACTGCACGGCTGCGCCGACGGCCACGACTTCATCCGGGTTCACGGACTGGTTGGCTTCCTTACCGCCGGTGAGCTCCTTGACGAGCTCCTTGACGGCCGGCATACGGGTGGAGCCACCGACGAGGACCACGTGGTCGATGTCGGAGACGCTGATGCCAGCGTCGCGCAGCACGTTGTTGAACGGGGTGCGGCAGCGGCCCAGCAGGTCGGAGGTCATTTCCTCGAAGTGGGCACGGGTCAGGGTCTCGTCCAGGTGCACCGGGGTGCCGTCAGGGGTCATGGCCAGGTACTGCATGGAGATGGAGGTGCTGGTGGAGCTGGACAGTTCCTTCTTGGCCTGCTCGGAGGCTTCCTTCAGACGCTGCAGGGCGATCTTGTCCTTGCTCAGGTCAACGCCGTACTTGTTCTTGACTTCGCCGACGAGCCAGTCGATGATCTTCTGGTCCCAATCGTCGCCGCCCAGGTGGTTGTCGCCGTTGGTGGCCTGCACCTGGATGGTGGAGAAGCCGTCGTCGTCCTTGCCGATTTCCAGCAGGGACACATCGAAGGTGCCGCCACCGAGATCGAAGACCAGGATGCGCTCGTCTTCCTTGCCCTTTTCAAGGCCGTAGGCCAGTGCGGCTGCGGTCGGCTCGTTGATGATACGCAGGACGTTCAGGCCCGCGATGGTGCCGGCGTCCTTGGTGGCCTGACGCTGGGCGTCGTTGAAGTATGCCGGGCAGGTGATCACGGCGTCGGTGACCGGTTCGCCAAGGTAGGCTTCGGCGTCGCGCTTCAGCTTCATCAGGACCTGGGCGGAAATCTCCTGCGGGGTCCACTTCTTGCCGTCGATCTCAACGGTCCAGTCGGTGCCCATGTGGCGCTTGACGGAGCTGATGGTGCGGTCGACGTTGGTGACGGCCTGGCGCTTGGCGACTTCGCCGACCAGGATTTCGCCGGACTTGCTGAAAGCCACGACCGACGGTGTGGTGCGAGCGCCTTCGGCGTTCACGATAACGGTGGGCTGGCCACCTTCAAGAGTTGCGATGCAGGAATTGGTGGTACCCAGATCGATGCCAACTGCGCGTCCCATAACTTGTCTCCTTTGTAGATAGGTTCGCTATGCGTTTTCTGTTCTGTTCGTTCTTTCGCCCGAGTTTCGGTTTGCCGTCTCTCGAACTTTCCAAAACTTGAGCCTACACCACTCAACTTTGAATCGCAAGCGATTATTCCCAAATCTACAAAAAAGTTGAGCTCCCTTTGCTCAACTTTTTATCAGACGCAATCTCAAGCGCAACTTCAGACGCAATCTCAAGACACGACTTCAAGGCGCGATCACCATTGAAAAGCAGCCGAAAATCGCAATCTCAACAAAACCTGCCGTCTCACCATCGGCAGGGCGCGAGCGCAATCCGTCAACGTTTCAACTGCCTTTCGTTGACGAATCGCCACCTATCAGCTATCAGCGATCAATATCAGGCCAAATCAGGCCGCACCGGAACCCGCGTTCGGATTAGCCAGATTGGCGGCGACCGGCGCAAGAAGCACACGACCCGTACCGCGGTACACGTTGACCAAGCCCTCGCCGCTCGCAGCCGAACCGATCAGCGTCTTCGTGGAACGCTCGACCGTGAACTGCAGGCCGTTCGTCCACGCGATCGCGAAATTGCCGTCCACCTTCAGCTCGTCGTTCTCCAAATCGACGGTCACGATTTCGGAAGCGGGCACCGGCGATTCCAACGCAACCGTTCCCTGTCCCATCAGCGACAGGTTGAACAGGCCCTCGCCGCCGGCCACCATCGCGCTCGGACGCGAAACCATAACCGCACGCTGCTGAATCGTGGTTTCGCAAGCGTAGAACAGGCCGTCGTTCACTGTGATCGCGCCGCCCATCTGGCTCGGATCAAGCAGCAGCACATGGCGGTAGGTCGGTTCGAGCACAACCACGCCGTTGCCGTGATATTCCGGCTTGACCGCGGACTCGTTGGTGACCGCTCCACGCGCCAGCTTGCCGATGAAATCGCCAACGCCCTTCACACCGGTCGTCACTTCGATATGGCCGACGGTCCACTGCATGGCGCCCGCCTGCACAACCGCGCCGGTCTTGCCATTGAGATTGCAGACCAGCTGGCGGCGGCGCACGTTCATTTCGGACGCATAGTAGGCGTCCATGGCGCTGCCGTAGGTCACGGAAAAGTCGCGCTTCCATTCCATGACCTGGAAAATGCCCTGCTGCGCGACGATCGCGGCATCGTCATTATCCGTCAGATTGTAAATACGCACGAATGCCCCTTCGCTCTGTTGATACTTCGGTTTCGAGGGATTTGCCCTCGGTTTCGAGAGATTTGCTCTCTGCCTTAAGGGGTCTACTCGGTTTGCGAGATTCACCCTCGATTCTAGAGATAGATATCTCGAGATGAACATCTCATTTTTGAGATAGACACCTCGAGCAATATTGTCTCACAGCGACCGTTGCTTTGGACGCCCCATCTCAATTTGGATTTGCACGGATTACACGAAATATACAAGATCCGGACCACACTGTAATGAGTGCGATCCGGATCTTATCCGTAATCTTCAGTTGTTATCTTCAGTTATGACTCTCAGATTTCCAGAATTCTTAGAATTTCAGAATTCTTCCGATTTCCATCTTCAGATTCCCAGATTTTTCAGCGGCTGATCTTGGCGGTCTTGACGATCATCGCGATTGCGGCCAGCATGGCGATCGCAAGTGCGGCGATGGTGATCGCGGCACCGGTGTTGCCGAGCACACCGGACTTCGGATTGTTGCTCACCTTGCCGGAAGCGATCACGTCATTCTTACCGTCACCCGGCTTCTCATCTGAGGAATCGCGGGCCGGAGCTTGGAAGTCGACGGTCACGGTCTTGCCGGACTGGCGGCCGGTGACGGTGAGCGTGTACTCGTTGCCTTCAGCAACTTTGTCGAGCGCGATGCTGGTGGTCTGAGCGGTCTTGACGCGCACGCCGGAAACCGGAGTGGAGCTGTCGGAAGCGGCGAGAACGTTGCCGGACTTGTCCTTAAGCTCATAGGAGAGCACTGCGTCGCCGTTGAATCCGGTGGATTCGGCCACATACTTGCCGTCGGTGAGCTTCACTTCGGTCTTGGCGTCGTTGGAGAGCGACTTCTGATCGTCGGAGGTGGAGGCAAGGCCGAGGGTGTTGGCGATGGTGTAGAAGTTGTCGGTCTGGTCGGTCAGGCCAATCACGCGCTGGGCGCCAGGGCCGGAAGCGGCGATGCGCAGCTGGGTGCCGGTGTGAGCCATGTCGCCGCCGTTGTAGCCGCCGTCCTCATCGCGGGAGTCGGCTTCAGCGGTGCCGTAGGAGACGACCATATTGTTGCCGTCAGCGGTCTTGAGCACGGTGGAGAGTGCGTAGGCCGGCTGAGCGTTGAGGATCTGGGAAGTGTGGGCGTGGTCGGCGGTGACGATCACGAGGGTGTTGGTCAGGTCAACGTTCTTCATGGCGTAGGCGATGGCCTGATCGAAATCGTCGGTTTCACCGATCTGGCCGCAAGCGTTGCCAGCGTGGTCCTGCTTGTCGATGGAAGCGCCCTCAACCTGCAGGAAGTAGCCATTCGCGTCGCTGGCCGGGTTGGCTTCGAGCAGATCGAGCGCCTTCTTGGTCATGTCGGCGAGCGAAGAGCCCTGGTTGCCGAGCCACTTGTCGTTCATAGTGCACACGGTCGGGTTGGCGTCCTTGGCCGGATCCTGCGCGGTGGCCTTGGACGGGTCGAACTTGGTCGGCATGTTGCCGTCGCTCATCAGAG
>ENA-OWXD01000031-OWXD01000031.1-human-gut-metagenome-genome-assembly--contig:-NODE-31-length-55043-cov-14.3271_pt1 | contig 55043 bp, 50 predicted proteins | sample MGYA00249244_ERZ652055 | MGnify/ENA primary metagenome ERZ652055 (study PRJEB26925, sample SAMN05827059) | human gut metagenome | biome: ENVO:2100002; feature: ENVO:00000062; material: ENVO:00002003...
GATGCGAACCGAACGCTCTCCCAACAGTCTCGCTTTTGTGCACACCTTATGCACCGTGAGAAAAGAAAAATCAACGTATATTCGTCCATATAAAATGTTCCGCCATCCAAACGACCTTTCTTGGTCGCAAGTATGGTCTCCAAGCCGCTGATTTTCAAGATGAAGCTGTTTGGGCGTAATATGGTTGGCGGACAAGTGAGCTACAGGCCCTTGAGATATAGCTCACATGGGGTTCAGATGTATCGCATCCCAATTCACAATAAAATACGATATACCGTAAAAGCGCAACTTCAACTTTGAATGAATGGAAGCTGCGCTTTTTACATTTGACAACAAGTTGTAGATTGACAATAGGACTCATACACGATAAACTTTATATAGTATTATGTAGATCAGAAGGAGGCCAAACCATGAGCGTCAAGTACACTACCCCTGCCCAGCACAAGAGCAATCTCCGCAATGTGTACGGCACCTTTGCCATTGAGGGAATGACCATCAGCAAGGACACGCGCAGTAACCTTGACCGCATTGGCAGCGGTCAAGCCAGCTATCAGCAGGTCGTGAATGAACTGCGCGCAAAGTACGCGAAGAAGGGCTGATTATGTTCACGAAGTATGATGTCTACACCACAGTGCAGTCCATGTACTGCTACCCGGATACGGATGTTCTGATCAACAAGTTGAACATTCATGATAAAGCCGAACTCAAACAGGCCGAAGAAGAATTTACTGCAGTCAAGCAAATGGCTCTGTTGCAGGAGCCAATCAAGGGACGTTTTACCAAAACTCACCTATTTCGGATTCACCGCTTCCTTTTTGAAGATGTGTACCCCTTTGCAGGGCACATCCGCAAAGAACAAATCAGCAAGGGCGACACGATGTTCTACCCGCCAGACCTGATCGACCGAGAATTGGAGCGTGTGTTCAAAAACATTCACTCCAAGAAGCTGCTTGCCGAACAAGATGAAGAAAAGCAGATTCAAAATCTGTCGCAGACAATGGCGGAACTGAATATCATTCACCCTTTCCGTGAGGGAAATGGCCGCAGCACCCGTGAACTGATTCGCTGCATGGCATTGGAATATGGCTTGCACATCAACTGGGGCAACACCGACCGGGAAACCTTGATCAACGCCGCAATCGCTGCCGTAGACGATGATATGGCGTTCTGTGATGTTTTAATGCAGTGTGTCGAAACGAAGAACTAGCAAAAAACGCCCTGCCGGGATACGGCAGGACGTTTTGTTTTTATGGACCTAGAGGGATTCGAACCCTTGACCTCTCGGATGCGAACCGAACGCTCTCCCAGCTGAGCTATAGGCCCATGATGATGACGCTGATAGTGTACCGCGTTTTAGGGCGTTTGTCAAGCAGTTTCGGAGAGCATGAGCGGAGACTTACAACCGGCCAAGCTGCCAGAAGGCTACGGCGCTGGCGGCGGCTACGTTGAGGGAATCCACCCCATGGGACATGGGGATCTTTACGGTGTAATCGCAGGCGGCGATGGTGCTGCCTGCCAGCCCATCGCCCTCGGTGCCCAGCACGATGGCAAGCTTTGGCTCGGCGGCAAGAGCGGGGTCGTCAATGCTGACCGAGCGGTCGCTCAGCGCCATGGCAGTGGTCTTGAAGCCCAGCGCGTGGAGCTGGGCGCTGCCGTTTTCCGGCCAGTCGGCAGGGCAGGTGCCGATCTGCGCCCACGGCACCTGAAACACGGTGCCCATGCTCACCCGCACCGCGCGGCGGCACAGCGGGTCGCAGCAGGAGGGGGTGATGAGCACGGCATCCATGTTCAGCGCGGCAGCGCTGCGGAAGATAGCGCCTACGTTGGTGGAATCCACGATGCCTTCCAGCACAGCCACCCGGCGGGCGTGAGCACAAACCTGCTCCACCGTGCGGGGCGCAGGGCGGCGGAAGGCACACAACACGCCCCGGGTCAGCGCAAAGCCGGTGAGCTGTGCCAGCAGTTCCCGGTCGGCGGTGTACACCGGCACATCGCCGCAGCGGGTCAAGATCTCCTGTGCCGGGCCGGTGATCTGCCTGCGTTCCATCAGCAGGGAAAGGGGCTGATATCCGGCGTCCAGCGCCCGGGCAATCACCTTGGGGCTTTCGGCGATAAAAATGCCCTTTTCCGGCTCCAGCCGGTTGCGCAGCTGCGCCTGCGTGAGCCTGGCGTAGATGTCCAGTTCCGGGGCGGTAAGGTCGGTGATCTCGTAAATGACAGGCATGGAAACGCTCCTTCAAAACAGATTTTTCCTTATTGTAGCACAAGCCGGGGCAGAATGCAAAATCCCTGCTGCACACAGAGCACAGCAGGGATTTGAATGCAGAAGGAAAAGCAGCCGCTTACTCAGAGCGCAGCGCCTTGACGGGGTTGCTCTTTGCGGCGCTGCGGGCGGGGATCAGGCCGCCCAGCATGGTAAGCAGGGTGGCCAGAACGATCAGAATCAGCGCACCCAGCGGCGGCAGAGCGGCCACCACATTGGCGTTCCCGGCAAGGTGGTGGATCAGCATATTGCCAGGGATCAGCAGCACAAGGCAGAGCACCACGCCCATTACGCCGGAGCAAAGGCCGATGATAAAGGTCTCGGCGTTGAACACCTGCGAGACATTGTGTTTGGAAGCACCGATGGCACGCAGGATGCCGATCTCCTTGCGGCGTTCCAGCACGCTGATATAGGTGATAATGCCGATCATGATGGAGGACACCACCAGCGAGATGCCCACAAAGGCAATGAGCAGGTGGCTGACCATGCTGATGATCTCGGTGACCGAGGTCATCAGGGCGCCTACCATGTCGGTGTAAAGGATCACCTTGTCCTCTTCGCCCTGCTGCCGCATGGCGGCGTTGTAGGCGTCCAGCTCGTCCACGATCAGCGCTTTGGTATCAAAGCTGTTGGGGTAGATATAAATGCAGTCGGGCTTGGCGTAGTCTATATAGCCGATGCTGCTCAGAACACTGTCGTAGCTGGAAGCGGAGGAGAGCAGGGTGTTCCTGATCAGATCGGTAAGGTCGGAGCCGGTCATGTTGAGCTGGATCGCGTTCTGGAAGGCAGCAGGGTCGACCTTGAGGGCGCTTTCCACCTGCCCGCTCAGCTGCGCAATGTTGCTCTGGATCGCCTGTGCGATCTTCTGCTCCAGCTGTCCTGCCAGCTGCTGGATGGCGGGGCCGATCTGGCTTTGTACGGCAGCAGTAAGCTGGGTCTGCAATGCCTCGCCCAGCTGGGTGGAGTAGGTCTCCATGACAGACTGCATATTCTGCTGCAGCACATCGGCAAACTGCTCCTCCAGCCCGGAGTCCTCCAGCAGGTCCCCGATGGATTCCGACAGCAGCTTCTGGAAGGCTTCAGTTTTCATATAGGAGGAAAAGCCCAGCTTGTCCAGATTCAGCAGACCATTGCTGATGAGATAGCGCTTGTAGCCGTTCATGATCTTTTTCATCAGCTCCTGCAGCGCATCCTGCGAAAGGTGCAGCTCCACACCATCGAACAGCTCCCGCATATCCATGTCCGGCAGGGGCAGTTCGCTCAGATCCAGCTGGAAGCTGGAGGGGTCGATGAGGGTGGAAAGGTCAAAGGAGCCATCTGTCAGGTCAAAGGCACCGCTCAGGTCAAAATGCAGGGCACTGGTATCGAACTGAAAAGCATCCTTGAGGGCATCCGTGTCCACCGAGAACAGGGAGGCGATGTCCAGCACAGTGCCGCCGGCAGCGCCAAAGGGCTCGCCGGTCAGCACGTTCGTGTCCGGGTCGGCCAGCTGCTGGCGCACGATGGTGCTGTCGGCAGCCTGATCGATCACGTGATAGGTCAGCTCATGCAGATAGTCCAGCCCGGTGTACAGGATGGCAGAGGTGGCATCGGCCTTGGGCTGCACAACGCCCACAACGGTCAGCTCCTCGCTGTCGGCCACGACCTGCTGCATATAATCGGCATCGGCCTGCTTGTTCAGCCAGAGCTTGTGTTCGGCATCATAGGTGTAGCAGTCGGCTTTGTTGACCAGCCGGAAGGTCTTGCCGAGAAATTCTTCGTAGTTGTAGGTGCCGTAATCATCGGGCAGATCGACCAGCTGGTTGCTGGCGTACTGCTGCAGGATCTTGTCCAGCTCTGCCTGATCCCGCATTCCCATGGCGTATAGGGCATAGTCCGAAATGCTGCCGTTGGCGCTCAGCACCAGCACCAGCTCATTGTACTTTTCCGGCCAGCGGCCGGCTTTTACGTCGTACTGATCCTCATATAGGGCAGGGGTCTCGGCCATTTCGCCGAACACATGGGGACTGGATACCGAGGTGAGCAGACTGGATACCGAGGTGTTCTGACCGGCAAGGTCAGTAAAGGTGGTGTCCGGGTTCAGCTTATGCACCGTGCCGTCTGCGTCCTGCCGGTAGATCAGCGGGGAAGCGTTGTAGGTGTATTCCACCGTGGCATTATCCCGGATGGAACAGGCGTCGCTGTCCAGATAAGCCTTCAAAGAGCGCAGGTCATTGGTGGCAGCGCCGATATTCAGCTGTGCCAGCATCTGCCGAACCGTCACCATGCCCTCCGGGGCGGGGGCAGAGCCAAGCGCATCGGCATGGGTGCTGGGGTCCAGCAGGTTGGTCAGATCCATGCCGGAGCTGCTGATCTGCAGCGGATAAGAGGCCAGCGTGGAACGCTCTGTTTCGCTGATATAGCGGTTTACACCGTTGGAAAGCGAAAGGATCAGCGCAATACCGATGATGCCAATGGAACCGGCGAAGGCGGTGAGCAGGGTGCGCGCCTTTTTGGTGAGCAGGTTGTTGAAGCTGAGGGAAAGGGAGGTGAGCAGGGACATGGAAGAGTGCCCCATGTTCCGGTGCACGGGGGCTGCGCAAACAGCATCGTCCTCGGGCTCGTAGGGCATGGAGTCGGAGCAGATGACGCCGTCCTTCAGCGTTACGATGCGGGTGGCGTAGCGCTCGGCCAGCTCCGGGTTGTGGGTGACCATGACCACCAGCCGGTCACGGGCCACCTCCTTGAGCAGCTCCATCACCTGAAGGCTGGTCTCACTGTCCAGTGCGCCGGTGGGCTCGTCTGCCAGCAGGATATCGGGGTTGTTCACCAGCGCACGGGCAATGGCTACCCGCTGCATCTGTCCGCCGGACATCTCGCTGGGGCGCTTGTGCAGCTGGTTGCCCAGTCCCACCTGCTCCAAAGCCTTGGCGGCACGGCGGCGGCGCTCGGCCTTGGAAACGCCCGAGATAGTCAGTGCCAGCTCCACGTTGCCCAGCACGGTTTGGTGGGGGATCAGGTTATAGCTCTGGAACACAAAGCCGATGGTGTGGTTCCGGTAGGAGTCCCAGTCGCGGTCAGTATACTTTTTGGTGGAGATGCCGTTGATGATAAGGTCGCCGCTGTCGTAGCGGTCCAGACCGCCGATGATGTTCAGCAGCGTGGTCTTGCCGGAGCCGCTGGGCCCCAGAATGGCCACAAATTCGTTATCCCGCAGGTTCAGGCTGACGTTGTTCAGTGCGTGCTGCACCAGCTCGCCGGTCTTGTATTCCTTGTTGATCTGTTTGAGTTTGAGCATAGATGTGCCTTTCCGGTACCGCGCCGCCGGGCGCTGAGCCTATGGATCAAAGTAGGTGAGAGTTACAGACAATATATAATTTATTATAGCAAAATCTTGTGAATAAACCATGACAAGATAAAGCAGGAAGGACAAAGCCGGCGTTTATCTGCGTGTATAGGACAAAAAAGAGAAAACGGAAAAAGATACCGGTTGAATTTACGGGGCGAACGTGCTATTCTAAAATTGTCAGCGGCGCACGGAACAAAACACGGACACCCATTGCGCCGCATGAAAAATGTGTCGGAATTGAAAAACTGACGACACATTTCTGAAAAGCCGCATAAACCAGACATGGACAAACATTTCTTTAGGATTGTAACAGCTTCTCCTGCTCCATACAATAAAAAAGGACATTCAAGGCAAAAAAGCAATGCCCTTGCGGTAAGGAGGAACTGAAATGGAACGTACATTTTCACCCATGATCCGGCAGTATTCTGCCATTGATGGCTTGCAGAAGGCGTATACGCTGGTGTATGCCATGGAGGTGGAGGGCACACAAGGCTGCCGACTGACCTTATGCAGGCTGGGCAGCCGACAGCGGGTGGACAGTCAGTATGTTGCGGCTGCGCCGGAATTCTGCTATCGGATCCTGCGCTATTTGTGCGAGAATGGAGTTCAGCCGGAGATCTGGCAGGACGTTGTCACAGAGCTGACGGCTGTCGACCCGGCAGGAGGGAAAGGCGGCGCTTGGTGTGAACAGTGAGCGAACAGCCCAGCTGCGGGTTGCCCTTGCAAGCTATGATCTGAAGGAACTCCGTGTTCAAAAGCGCTATCTGCAGGAACAGGGAAGCGCCATTGAATGTACCTGCTTTTGCAGCGGGGAAAAGCTGCTGCAGCGGCTGCAGCAGGGTGCCCGCTGCGATGCCGTGGTGCTGTGCAGTGAGTTGGCGGATATGTCTATGGAGCAGTTTGTCCGGCAGCTGTATCAGCTGAGGGAAAGGCCGGTGCTGCTGGTGCAGTGTGCAGGCCGACGCAGAGCTGCGGTGCTGCCGGAAGGCTGCGACCGCTGTTACTGCGTAGAAGGCACTGAGCTGAAAAGGCTGCTGTGGCAGCTTTACCGTATGCCGGGCCAGCAAAACCAGCAATTGGAGCAGCAGTGCGGCCAGCTGTACGAGACATGGGGCATCTCACGTGCAGACATCAATGCCAGATACCTCACCTGTGCGGTCAGCATTGTGTGCAGCACCAGCCAGAAGCTGGCGATCCGCAAGGAGATCCTGCAGGCGGTGAGCGAGCAGTTTGAAGCATCGGTCACTGCTGTGGACAGCGGCATCCGCCGCATGGTGGATCAGCTGGAAGCAAGGCCGGGGCCTGCATGGCTGGCGTTTAAAGCCGATACGGGGCTGGGCAGCGGCAAGCCCACCACCGGCAAGCTGATCTATGCGGTCAGGAGTGCTGTGCTCCGGCAGAAAACAGATAAATAAGTGGTGTCCCGGGAGGCAGAGCAATGAAGCAGCAAAGGACAGACGCGAGGTCACTTACGGCGGATCAGCAAAAGCGGATCGAGGAGGTCTGCTTTCGCTCGCTGGCGCTGATCGGGCACAACTGTGAATATCTGGAACAGCATTTTGACCGCACCGGTGCAGATGAGTCTACCCGGCAGGCAGTGGCGGATATCAACGCCGCTGCTGTGAAGCTGGACCGCACCCTCAGCGAAGCTATGACTTTGCTGGAGTTTCTGCGCGGGGACGAAAAGCCGCAGCTGTATCCGGTCGATCTGTGTGATCTGCTGCGGCAGGTAGCGGCGCAGGCTGATATGATCCGGGCGCAGCTTGGGGTGGAGATCCATCTGGATTACGGCGGGTGGACCTCCTGCTGTGCGCTGGCAGACCGCAGCGATGCAGAGCTGCTGTGTCTGCATCTGCTCTCCAATGCACTGCGTGCCAGCCGGGAGGGCGGCAGTGTCGATATTGCGCTGCGCCGCACCCAGACGGCATGGCTGCTGACCTTTACCGATGATGGCTGCGGCCTGCCCGGCGAAGATGCGCAGGCGGCGCTGGAAAACCGCCGCAGCTTTCTGGGCGGGGCACAGTTGGGGCTGCTGCTCTGTCAGGAGTGCTGCCGCAGGATGGGCTGGAGCCTGCAGCTGGAGCCTGCGCCTGAAAAGGGCACCAGAGCGGTGGTAAGCATTCCGCTGTATGCGGGCGAAAGCCGTCCCGACGGCACAGTGGAGCTGCGCACCGACACGGAGACCGAGCAGGAGCAGCGCCGGTATCATCTGCGCGCTATGCTGGTGCGGGAGATGCGCACCATGCCGGAGCGCGGAGACCCGGAGAAGGAGCTTTAATAATGTAGAGGGGCTGCTGCACAGCGTTTTGTGCGGCAGCTTTTTTTGAGGGAAAAAACGACACTTGTTCACAAAAAGTTCAGCCTTTTGAGCAAAAAATACTATTTTTTTCGTGTAAAATAGACAACATGGATTGAATGCTGCCCGCGATTGGATTATAATAATAGTGTATGCAAAAACGCATTTGCTGCATTTTTTATAGCGAATGCTGCTTAAAAACAGCGTAGCTGCGCGATGCGGGCTGCTGAAAAGAGAAAGCTGCCGTTGCACACCTTTGCTGCAAACGGCCGTTTGCCATGGCAGCCGGGGCGTTACGCTCCGGTTATTTGTCCTTAGGAGGGAAAACAAGGTGAGAGTAGGTCTTGACATCGGCAGCACCACTATCAAGTGTGTGGTGCTGGGCGAGCATGATGAACTGCTGTATTCTACATACGAACGACATTATAGTCATATTCTGGAAAAGGCGCAGGAGCTGCTGCGGCGCATTGATGCCGAGCAGCTGCATGGCTGCAAAGCGCTGCTCAGCATCTCCGGTTCTGCCGGTATGGGCTTGGCAGACAGCTGCGGCGTGCCCTTTGTGCAGGAGGTGTTCTCCACCCGCGTGGCGGTCAAGCGCTTTATGCCTAAGACCGACTGCGTCATCGAGCTGGGCGGTGAGGACGCCAAGATCCTGTTTCTGACCAACGGCACCGAGGTGCGCATGAACGGCAGCTGTGCCGGCGGCACCGGTGCTTTCATCGACCAGATGGCCACCCTGCTGAAGATGAGCGCCGATGAAATGAACAAGGCTGCAGAGCAGGCGCAGCGTACCTATACCATCGCTTCCCGCTGCGGCGTGTTTGCCAAAAGCGATGTGCAGCCCCTGATCAATCAGGGCGCCCGCACCGAGGATATCGCCGCCAGCATCTATAAGGCAGTGGTCAACCAGACCATCGCCGGTCTGGCACAGGGACGCCCCATCAAGGGCAATATCCTTTATCTGGGCGGCCCGCTCACCTTCAGCACCGTGCTGCGCAAGAGCTTTGATGAAGCGCTGAATGTGACCGGCACCTGCCCGGAGAACAGCCTGCTGTATGTGGCGCTGGGCGCTGCCCTATATGCCGATAAGGAATTTGTGCTCACCGAGGTAGCCGCTGCGCTGGACAAGTACGCCGCCACTGCAACCTATGCCAGCGAGCCGCCGCTGTTTGCCAGCAAGGAGGAGTACGAGACCTTCCATGCACGGCATATGTCCCACAGTGTGCCCCGCGTGGCTTTTAGTGCCCACTGCGGGCCGGTGCATATCGGCATCGACTCCGGCTCTACCACCGTCAAGCTGGTGGTGGTGGACGAAAAGAGCCAGATCCTGTACACCAACTATCAGCCCAACCTCGGCAACCCGCTGCCCCTCATCCGGGAACAGCTGCTCAAGATCTATAAGGAGCACCCGGGGCTGCAGGTGGCGAGCGTCACCACCACCGGCTACGGTGAGGAACTGGTGAAAAACGCCTTCCGCTGTGATTACGGTCTGGTGGAAACGGTGGCGCATTTTACCGCTGCCAAGTACTTTATGCCGGACGTGGATTTCATCATCGACATCGGCGGACAGGACATGAAGTGCTTTAAGATCGAGGATGGCGCGATCAGCAACATCTTCCTGAACGAAGCCTGTTCCTCTGGCTGCGGCAGCTTTTTGCAGACCTTTGCACAGGCACTGGGCTATGATGTTAAGGAGTTCGCTGCGCTGGGGCTGTTCGCAGACCGCCCGGTGGACTTGGGCAGCCGCTGCACCGTGTTCATGAACAGCTCGGTCAAGCAGGCACAGAAGGACGGTGCCAGCATCGAGAATATCTCCGCAGGCCTGTCCATCAGCGTGGTCAAGAACGCGCTGTACAAGGTGATCCGCGCTTCCAGCCCGGAAGAGCTGGGCCGCAAGATCGTGGTGCAGGGCGGTACCTTCTATAATGAAGCCGTGCTCCGCGCCTTTGAAAAGGAGATGGGCGTAGAGGTCATCCGGCCGGATATCGCCGGCTTGATGGGTGCTTACGGCGCTGCTTTGTACGGCCTGCGCCAGAGCCATAAAAATAACCAGACCACCTCTGCCATGATGGACGAGCAGGAGCTGGAAAGCTTTGCACAGCAGGTGGTCAGCGTCAAGTGCGGCGGCTGCGGCAACCATTGCCAGCTGACCGTCAACACCTTTGCCGATGGCCGCAAGTTCATCTCCGGCAACCGCTGCGATAAGCCCGTTACCGGCAAAAGCGAGGATAACAGTCTGAACCTGTACGCCTACAAGCAGCAGCTGCTGGCCAGCTACAAGCCTGTGCCCGGCAAGCGCGGCTCCATCGGCATCCCGCTGTGTCTGGGCTTCTACGAACTGCTGCCCTTCTGGTACGCCTTCTGGACGAGCCTTGGCTTTGCGGTGCACACCAGCCCGGTGTCCACCCGCGGGCTGTATCTGGCTGGACAGGCTACCATCCCCAGCGATACCGCCTGCTTCCCGGCAAAGCTGAGCCACGGCCACATCAAGGCGCTGAGCCAGATGCAGCTGGACGCCATCTTCTACCCCTGCCTGACCTACAATGTGGACGAAGGCTTGGGCGATAACCACTATAACTGCCCGGTGGTGGCCTACTACCCGGAGGTTCTGGCAGGCAACTGCCCGGAGCTGGAGGGCAAAAAGTTCATCTATGATTATGTGGGCATCCATCGCCCCAAGGACTTTGTGCACAAAATGGCAAAAGAGGTGCTGCCCAAGTACTTTGGCGGCATCTCCGAGCGGGAAGTGCAGGCCGCAGCCGATGCTGCCTACGCGGAGTACGAAGCACACATGGCAAAGATCCGAGTAAAGGGCAGCGAGATCATCGACGAGGCACGCCGTCAGGGCAAGCGCATCATCGTGCTGGCTGGTCGTCCCTATCATGTGGACCCGGAGGTCAACCACGGCATCGACCATCTGATCACCCGCCACGGGGCTGCGGTGGTCACCGAGGACAGCATCTCTAACCGGGTGCAGAAGTTCCCCACCAGCGTGCTGAACCAGTGGACCTACCACAGCCGCCTGTATGCCGCCGCCAAGTACTGCACCACCCAGAAGGATATGGATCTGGTGCAGCTGGTGTCCTTCGGCTGCGGTGTGGATGCCATTACCACCGATGAGACCCGCGAGATCCTGCAGCGGGGCAACAAGCTGTATACCCAGCTGAAGATCGACGAGATCACGAACCTCGGTGCCGTGAACATCCGTCTGCGCAGCCTGTTTGCCGCACTGGACGAGCGGGACGAGGCCGCCGCAGAAAAGGCAGAGTAAAAGAAACCCTGAGATAGGCTGAAAAACTTCCCCCGGCGGGGGGAAGTTTTTGCGGGAGCTATCTTGTTTAGAGTAACATAGGAGGAACCTATGGAATATCATTATCCTAAATTTACCCCGGAGATGAAAAAGACCCACACCATCCTGATCCCCAACATGGCCGTGACCCAGTTCCGGCTTATGGAGTACGCACTGCGCTGCGAGGGCTACAAGTGTGAACTGCTGGGCAACTGCGGCAGTGCCGTGGCACAGCTGGGGCTGAAGTATGTGCATAACGATACCTGCTACCCGGCGCTGCTGGTCATCGGCCAGTTTCTGGATGCGCTGAACAGCGGCAAGTATGATCTGGAGCACACCGCCCTGCTGATCACCCAGACCGGCGGCGGCTGCCGCGCCTCCAACTACATCCATCTGCTGCGCAAGGCGCTGGTCAAGGCCGGTTACCCGCAGATCCCGGTGGCAAGCCTGAACTTTTCCGGTCTGGAAAAGGACAGCGGCTTCCAGATGACCCTCCCGTTGGCACGCAAGTGCATCGCCTGCATCTTCTACGGCGATATGCTGTGTGCGCTGCGCAATCAGGTTGCCCCTTACGAGAACGAAAAGGGTGCCGCCGACCGCATGGTGGATCGCTGGATCGCCCGTCTTGGCCGTGCACTGCTGGCAGGCAAGGGCTTTACTTCCCGGGAAATGAAGCACACCTTCCCGCTGATTGCAAAGGAATTTGCCGCCATTCCGGTCACCCGGGTACCCAAGGTCAAGGTGGGCGTTGTGGGCGAGATCTACGTCAAATACAGCCCGCTGGGCAACAACGATCTGCAAAAATTCCTTGAAAGTCAGGACTGCGAGGTGAACTTCCCCGGTCTGATGGGCTTTGTGCAGTACTGCGCCTTCAACATGGGCGAGGATCATGTGCTGTACGGCGGCAAGCTGGCTGTGAAGGTGGGCACGGATCAGTTCCTTAATTGGCTGGACAGCGTGGAGCGTGCCATGCTCAAGGCCGAGACGGACGCCGGGTTCTATGCGCCGGGCCCCTTCAAGGAGCTGGTGGAAAAGCCCAAGGGGGTCATCTCGCTGGGCGCAAAAATGGGCGAGGGCTGGCTGCTGACTGCCGAGATGATCGAGCTGGTGCAGGGCGGCTACGGCAACATCGTGTGTGCGCAGCCCTTTGGCTGCCTGCCCAACCATATCGTGGGCAAGGGCATGGTGAACAAGATCCGTGCGCTGTACCCCAGCGCCAACATCACCCCCATCGACTACGACCCCAGTGCTACCCGGGTCAATCAGGAAAACCGCATCAAGCTGATGCTGGCGGTGGCAAAGGAACGCCTGAACGCCCCCGCAGAAGCCCAGCCGCTTACGGCAGAGCAGCTCGCAGGCGGCGCCCCTCAGGTCGGCGCTACCGTGTAACAAAAGCAAATACGATAAAAACAGGGGAGCCGCTGCACGGCATTTTTACGCAGCAGCTCCCTTTTTGCAGGAAAGGAACCTCTATGGAAAAGCCCGCAGCTGCCTGTTATCATCTGCCCGGCCTGTTCGAGTTTTACGAGCTGTACCGCCGCTTTTTGCCGCTGTACCGGGAGCACCGGGAATATTTTTACGACTGGTGCGCCATCGGCTCTATCTACGGTGCCCCGGCGGGCTGCATCTGGGGTGGGGGACGCATCTCCAGCGGCGAGGCAACGGTGCGCGAGGTACTGGCGCTGCTGCGGGAATACGACATCTCCGGGCGGCTGACCTTCAGTAACTCCCTGCTGCGGGCCCAGCACCTTGCCGACCCGCAGTGCAACGCCCTGTGTGAACAGTTTGCCAAAGCTGGCAGTGTGCCAAACGGCGTGATCGTCCATTCCGACCTGCTGGCAGACTATCTGCAGCAGCGTTGGCCGGAGCTGTATCTGGTGTCCTCCACCACAAAAGTGCTTACCGAGTTTGCGCAGTTGCAGCAGGAACTGGCAAAGCCGCAGTTCCGGTATGTGGTGCCGGATTTCCGGCTGAACCCGGCGCTGAAACAGCTGCGCACTCTGCCGCCGGAGCAAAAAGCCAAGGTGGAGTTTTTATGCAATGAGTGCTGCTGGTTCGGCTGTACCGAGCGCAAGCGCTGCTACGAGACGGTCAGCCGTCAAAATCTGGGCGAGGACTGCCCGGACCACCGCTGCACCGCCCCGGATGCCGCCGAGGGCTACCGCTTTTCCAAGGCGATGCGCAGCCCCGGGTTTATCGGGACGGATGACATCCGGCAGCGGTATCTGCCCGCAGGCTTTTCCCAGTTCAAGATAGAGGGCAGAGGACTTGGCAGCGCATTGGTGCTGGAATTTCTGCTTTATTACATGACAAAGCCGGAATACCAGCTGCAGGTGCGGGAGGCAATCTATCTGGACAATATGCTGGATCTTTTTTAAGAAAATCGCACCGGGCAGACCATTTTCTGCCCGGTGCTGTTTTTTGCCTGCGGGATTTGCGCCCGAAAACTTTCTTTTCCCGGCAAAGCGTGCTACAATAAACAGGAAATAATAGTTATAGGAGCAGTGCATGGAAATAACGCAAAAACAGATCGTACTGGGCATTCTGGCCCATGTGGACTCCGGCAAGACCACCCTCTCCGAGGCCATGCTCTACCGCGCCGGAGCCATCCGTAAGCTGGGGCGGGTGGATCACGGGGACACCTTTCTGGATACCGATAGCTTGGAAAAAGCACGCGGCATCACCATCTTTTCCAAGCAGGCGCTGCTTACGGCGGGCAATACCGCCATCACCCTGCTGGATACCCCCGGCCATGTGGATTTTTCCACTGAGACCGAGCGCACCTTGCAGGTGCTGGACTATGCCGTGCTGGTTGTCAGCGGAACGGACGGTGTGCAGAGCCATACCGAAACGCTGTGGCGGCTGTTGCGGCGCTACCATGTGCCCACCTTTGTGTTCGTGAACAAGATGGACCTGCCCGGCATGACCCGGGAGCAACTGCTCACCCAGCTGAACCACCGCCTTGGCGAGGGTTTTGTGGATTTTGGCGCAGAGCCTGCCGCCCGCAACGAAGCACTGGCGCTGTGCGATGAGCAGCTGATGGAAAAAATGCTGGACGCGGGAACCTTGACCGATGCAGACATTATCCCCGCAGTTGCCCGGCGGCACGTTTTTCCGTGCTGGTTCGGGGCGGCGCTGCGGCTGGACGGGGTGGATGTACTTCTGGATGGACTTGACCGCTACACCCGCCCCGCCCCGGCACTGTACGCCTTTGGTGCAAGGGTGTTCAAGGTATCGCAGGACGAGCAGGGCACCCGCCTGACATGGCTGCGGGTCACCGGCGGGGAGCTGAAGGTAAAGGCGCTTCTTACCGGCGAAGCGGACGGCGAGCCGTGGGCAGAAAAGGCGAACCAGCTGCGGCTGTACTCCGGCGCAAAATATACCCTGACCGAGGCCATTGGCTCGGGACAGGTGTGCGCCGTGACCGGCCTGACCCATGCAAAGCCCGGCACCGGGCTTGGGGCAGAGCGAGACAGCGATGTGCCGGTGCTGGAACCGGTGCTCAGCTATCAGGTGTTGCTGCCGGAGGGCGCGGATGTGCACGCCGCGCTGGGTAAGCTGCACCGACTGGAAGAGGAAGAGCCCCAGCTCCATGTGGTGTGGAACGAAAGCTTGGGCGAAATCCATGTGCAGCTGATGGGCGAGGTGCAGCTGGAAGTGCTGCGCAGCCTGCTGGCAGAGCGGTTCGGGCTGGAGGTATCCTTTGGCCCGGGTGGCATTTTGTATAAGGAGACCATCACCGAGCCCATGGAGGGCGTAGGCCACTACGAGCCGCTGCGCCACTATGCCGAGGTGCATCTGCTGCTGGAACCGCTGCCCCGGGGCAGTGGGATGCAGTTTGCCGCCGACTGCCGGGAAGAGGTTCTGGACAAAAACTGGCAGCGGCTGGTGCTGACCCATCTGGAAGAAAAGCAGCACCTTGGCGTGCTGACCGGTGCACCGCTGACCGATATAAAGATTACCCTGCTTGCCGGCAAAGCGCACCTCAAGCACACCGAGGGCGGAGATTTCCGGCAGGCCACCTACCGCGCCGTGCGGCAGGGGCTGATGCTGGCCAAAAGCCAGCTGTTAGAGCCGTGGTATGCCTTCCGGCTGGAAGTGCCGGTGGAGAATATCGGCCGCGCTATGAGTGATATCCAGCGCATGGAGGGCAGCTTTGACCCGCCGGAAAGCGGCACCGACACGGCTACCCTGACCGGCTTTGCGCCGGTATCTACCATGCGCAGCTACCCCATGGAGGTAGTCAGCTACACCCGCGGCAGGGGACACCTGAACCTGACGCTGGACGGCTACCGCCCCTGCCACAACGCGCAGCAGGTCATTGCAGAGAGCGGCTATCAGCCGGAGCATGATCTGGAAAACCCCGCAGATTCCGTGTTCTGCGCCCATGGTGCCGGTTTTGCGGTGCCGTGGAGCGAGGTACGCAGCCATATGCACGTTGAAAGCGGCTGGGGCAAGGCAAAGCCTGCCCGCCCGGAGGTGCAGGCTGCGCCCCAGAGCCGCGCTATGGCCTACCGCGCCACGCTGGAAGAGGATGCCGAACTGCTCAAGATCTTTGAACGCACCTACGGCCCCATCAAGCGGGACCCGCTGGCGGCCTTCCGTCCGGTGCAAAAGACCGAACGCCCGGATTTTGCCGCAGAGCAGTGGGAAATTGCCCCGGAGTATCTGCTGGTGGACGGCTACAACATCATCTTTGCGTGGGACGAGCTGAATGCGCTGGCAAAGGAAAGCTTAGACACTGCCCGCCATCGGCTGATGGACATCCTGTGCAACTATCAGGGCTACCAGAAATGCGTGCTCATCTTGGTATTTGATGCTTACCGCGTGCCCGGCAGCCCCGGTGCCATCGAGCAGTACCACAACATCCATGTGGTCTATACCAAGGAGGCCGAGACCGCCGATATGTTCATCGAGCGGGTCACCCATGAGATCGGCAAAAGCCGCCGTGTCCGTGTGGCGACCTCGGACGGTATGGAGCAGGTCATCATCCTTGGTCACGGCGCACTGCGCGTGTCCGCCCGGATGTTTCACGAGGAAGTGCAGAACGTGGAAAAGCAGATCCGTGCCCTTGTGCAGGGACAGGCGTAAAAGTTATCCCTCCAAATTTCCTCTCTTGTGAAAAAGTCGGTTTGGAAAATCCGCAGATTTTCCAAACCGACAATCTTAAAATAATGATTCCGCTAGAAATGCCCACAGCAACGCGGAGGGCATTCAAATCGTTCTCTGGAGGTGCACCCATGGCTGTGGAAATTACCGAAGAATTTGTCTGGCAGAGCATCCCGCCCCGTGCCCGAGACAGCCATAAGGGCACCTTTGGCAGCGTGCTGGCGGTGGCGGGCAGTGCCTTTTACCGGGGCGCTGCCCTGCTGGTAGCCGAGGGCGCACTGCGCACCGGGGCGGGCATCGTTACCCTTGCCAGTGTGGAACCGGTGGTCAGTGCCGCCGTCACCCGTCTGCCGGAGTGCTGTCTGTGTCCCTGTAAGGAGGGCGCACAGGGCGGCATTGCGCCGGAAAATGTGCCGCTGCTCCGGCGGCAGAAGGCTACCGTGCTGCTGCTGGGACCCGGCCTTGGCAGCACAGCGCAAAGCGCTGCCCGGGCCGCCGAGACCCGCACGCTGGTGCAGCAGCTTCTGCCCGGCTTTGCCGGGGCTGCGGTGCTGGACGCGGACGGCCTGAACGCCGCCGCGCAGCTGCTGGCAGAGGGCAAACCCTTCCCGCACCCGGCGGGGGAGCTGGTGGTCACCCCGCACCCCGGCGAGATGGCGCGGCTGACCGGGTTTTCGGCGGCAGAACTTGCCGCCAACCGGGAGGGTGCCGCCTTGCGGTATGCCAAGGCGTGGAATGCCGTGGTGGTGCTGAAAGGGGCACACACCGTGGTGGCAAGCCCGGACGGGCGGGTGTGCGTGAACCCCACCGGCAACCCGGGGCTTGCCCGGGGCGGCAGCGGGGATGTGCTGGCTGGGATGCTGGCGGCACTGCTGGCCTGCGGTCTGCCCGCCTACCAAGCCGCCGCCTGTGCGGTATACCTGCACGGTGCCGCCGCCGACCGTGCCGCCGCAAAACGCGGTGAGTACGGGATGCTGCCGCACGATATCCTGCCGGAGCTGGGCGCACTGTTTGCGGAAAACCAGAGATAAATGAGAAAAGCGGCAGCTGCACAAAACACCGTGCAGCTGCCGCTTTTTGGGGTGAAACGATTTGGAATGCCCTCCGCTTGCGCTCTGGGCATATTCAGCGGAATGATTATTATAATTTGTGGTTCAGAAACGTCTGCGGACGTTTCTGAACCACTTTTTCACGATAGGGGTCGTGATGGGAAACGGCAGTTACAGCGCTCGTTTCCTGCGGAAACGGTTGCGCTGTAATAGAACCATGCAGATTCAACCCGGTGAAAATGGAATGCAGAATGTCCGCCGGATTTAGCGGAACTGGCCGAGGTATTCCTCCACCGAGCGGGTCATCTCTTTGGAGAAATCGGAGTTATACTTGCGGTTGCAGAAGGCGGTGCACCACTGGTCAAAGGGCGCGTTGCCAGCCTTGTAGCCAAAGGCGTCCCGCAGCTCCGCGCCGTCCATGGTGCGGTAGCCGTTTTCGTGCACGATGTGCTCCATGGCGCAGCGCTGGGGCTTTACGCGGTCTTTCTGCTGCTGGGTGGGCCAGCCGAACACCAGCATCACCGCCGGGAACACATAGTCCGGCAGGTGCAGCAGGCTGCGCTGGGTTTCGCAGTTCTCCATGATATCCCCGATGTAGCACGAGCCGATGCCAAAGCTTTCGGCGGCGACTACGGCGTTCTGGGCGGCAATGGCGGCGTCCGTGACTGCCAGCATCAGATCACCCACACCCGGGGTGCGGGGCGTGCAGCCAACTTCTAAGTAGGCGTCGTACCACTTTTTGCAGTCGGCGCAGAACACCAGCACCAGCGGCGCTTTGGCAATAAAGGGCTGGTGGTCGCAGCTTTCGGCCAGCGCTTCCTTCAGTGCCGGGTCGGTGATGTCTAAAATGGTGTACAGCTGCTGACAGCCTGCAGAGGGTGCCTGTGCGGCAGCTTCTAAAATGGCCTGCTTCATCTCGGCAGGAATGGGCTTTTCTTCATACACCCGCACCGACTTGCGGTCGAACAGGCTTTGCAGGATAGGGTTGCGCTCGGTCATGGGAACACCTCCGTGTTGTGTTTATTCATAGTCGATGGGCAGGGTGGGCAGGCCGTTCAGCTCCAGCCCGGCGGTGTGCCCGGCAATGTACTGGTAGTAGCCCTGTGCGGCGATCATCGCGCCGTTGTCGCCGCAGAACTTCAGCTCCGGCAGGTAGACTTTTGCACCCAGCTTCTGGGCACCATCATTCACCAGCTGACGCAGACGGCCGTTGGCGGCTACGCCACCGGCAAGGCACACCTGTTTTGCACCGGTATCGGCAGCGGCAAGCAGCAGTTTTTCGGCCAGAATGCCCGCAATGCGCTCCTGAAAGCTGGCAGCAAGGTCGGGTACGTTCACTTCCTCGCCCTTCATCTGCGCCTTGTTCACCTCGTTGAGCACGGCGGTCTTTAAGCCGGAAAAGCTCACGTTGTATTTGCCCTCCACATGGGGCACCGGCAGACGGTAGGCCTTGGGGTCACCGGTTTTGGCGGCAGCGGCTACGCTGGGGCCGCCGGGGTAGGGCAGACCCAGCGTGCGGGCTACCTTGTCAAAGGCTTCGCCCGCAGCATCGTCTACGGTATGACCCAGAATGTGGTAGTGGGTGTAGTCCTGCACTTCTACGATATGACTGTGCCCGCCGGAAGCCACCAGACACAAAAAGGGCGGCTTGAGTTCCGGGTGGGTCAGGTAGAGCGCAGCGATGTGACCCCGCAGATGGTGCACCGGCACCAGCGGCTTGCCCGCCGAGTAGGCCAGACCCTTGGCAAAATTCACACCCACCAGCACCGCACCGATGAGCCCCGGCGCAAAGGTGACGGCCACGGCGTCCACATCGTCTATGGTCTTGCCGGCGTCCAGCAGGGCCTTTTTGACCGTAGCACTGATAAATTCGCAGTGGCGGCGGCTGGCGATCTCCGGCACAACGCCGCCGTATAGCGCCTGCTCCTTGACGCTGGTGGAGATGACGTTGCTCAGCAGATGCCGCCCGTCCTCCACCAGTGCAGCGGCAGTTTCATCACAGGTAGACTCGATTCCGAGAATGATCATTTTAGTGTGCCTCCAGCCAGTTTTTGCCTGCGTGCACATCGGTGCTCAGGGGCACCGCGTACTGCACGCAGCCTTCCATTTCCTCCCGCAGAATGCGGGCGGCCTGCTCGGTCTCTGCCTCCGGGGCCTCCACGATCAGTTCATCGTGGACGGTCAGGATCAGGCGGCTTGCCATTTTTTCGTCCCGCAGGCGCTTCCACACCCGCACCATGGCCAGCTTGATCACGTCCGCAGCGGTGCCCTGAATGGGGGTGTTGCGGGCCATACGCTCGCCGCTGGCGCGCACATTGAAGTTGGTGCTGGCCAACTCCGGCAGGGTGCGGCGGCGGCCGAACAAGGTGGACACATAGCCGTTTGCCTTGGCATCCGCGATGGTTTTGTCCATATAGCCGCTCACGCTGGGGAAGGCCGCCAGATAGTTCTTGAGGAAGGCGTCTGCCTCCTTCACAGTCACGCCGATATCCTTGGAAAGGCTGTACGCGCCCTTGCCGTACATGATGCCAAAGTTGATGGCCTTGGCAGAGGAGCGCAGCCGGGGCGTTACCTCGCTCTGCGGGATGCCGTAGATCTTGGCGGCGGTGCTGCGGTGGATATCCTCACCGTTCAAAAAGGCCTGCTGCATATGCGCGTCCCCGGTGATATGCGCCAGAATGCGCAGTTCGATCTGGCTGTAATCCGCGTCCACCAGCACGCAGCCCGGCTTTGCAACAAAGTAGGCGCGCAGCTGGCTGCCCAGCTCGGTGCGGATGGGGATGTTCTGCAGGTTGGGGTTATCGGAGGAAAGCCGTCCGGTGCGGGCTTCGGTCTGGTTGAAGGTGGAGTGGATGCGCCCGTCCTCGCCAATGACCTTGAGCAGACCCTCCACATAGGTGGAGTTCAGCTTCTGGTAGGCGCGGTACTGCAAAACGTCCTCCACCAGCGGGTACTCGCGCAGGCTTTCCAGCGTTTCGGCATCAGTGGACCAGCCGCGCTGGGTCTTTTTGCCGTGGGGCAGCCCCATGGTGTCGAACAGCATCTCGCCCAGCTGCTTGGGGCTGTTGGGGTTGAAGGTGGCGCTGCCAGTCTCCATGTGGATGCGGGTCAGTACCTGCTCCAGCTCTTCCCGCAGTTTTACGCCGAACTGCTCAATGCCGTCCTTGTCCACCAGCACGCCGGTGCGGGTCATATCGGCCAGCACCTGTGCCAGCGGGAACTCGATCTCATTGTACAGCGCATCCTCGCCGCAGGCGGTGATCTCGGCCTTCATCCGGGCAAACAGGTCGGCCAGCCGCCCGGCGTCCGGGTAATCGGTGCAGGTAAAGGCGGCAGCAGCCTTGTAGGCGGGGATCAGCTCGCTGATCTGGTACTTGGAGGCAGACGCATCCAGCAGATAGGCGGCCAGCTTGCCGTCCCAGACGATGCTGCTGCCCCAGCCGCCGGCAGCCATGGCTTTGGCGTAGAGGGGCGCGGAGTTGAACACATCCAGCGTCACATCGGCGTTGTCCAGCAGCCGCAGCAGGTCGGCGTCCTCCAGCGGATAGACGGTGGTGTCCTGCACGGCATACCAGCTTTCCGGCTGCAATACCACGTTGCGGGTGCCCTGCTTGCCGGTAACGGCGGGGCGGGCAGCCACCAGATAATGTCCGGCGGGGGTCAGGGGCAGGGGAGCAAGTTCGGCTTCCGGCAGCTCTACGGCCTGCTCCTCGGCGGCGGCTTCCGGCGCTACGCCGTCCAGCCCGAACCGTGGGATCAGGGAGTGGATCTCCAACTCCTGCAAAAGCCGCACGGCGGCGGGTTTGTTGCCCTCGCCCACGGTGTAGGACCCCTCGGCGGTGTCGATGGGGGCGTCGGTGCGGATGGTGCCCAGCGTGTGGCTCAGCTCGGCCATGGACTTGTCCTCTAACAAGTGCTCCCGCTGCTTGGGCTTGATGCGCTTGTCGTCAATGTTTTCGTACACGCCCTCCAGCGAGCCGAAAGTCTGCACCAGCGAGAGGGCGGTCTTTTCGCCGATGCCCTTCACGCCGGGGATGTTATCTGAGGTGTCGCCCATCAGGCTCTTCACCTCAATGAGCTGCTTGGGTGCAAGGCCGTATTTTTCCTGAATGGCATCCTCGTCCATCACCACGGTCTTGCTGCGCCCCATCACGGTGGCAGCCAGCAGTACGGTGGTGCTCTCGCTCACCAGCTGCAGGCTGTCCCGGTCTCCGGTGGCAAGGAAGCAGTCGTCCTTCCGGGCGGCGCAGGCAGCAGCCAGTGTGCCCAGAATATCGTCCGCTTCCCAGCCCTCGGCGGTAACGGTGCGGTAGCCAAGGTCTGCCAGCAGCTGCTTGAGCACCGGCATCTGCTGTGCCAGTTCCTCGGGCATGGCGTGGCGGGTGGCCTTGTAGCCATCGTACATTTTATGCCGGAAGGTGGGGGCTTTCAGGTCAAAAGCCACGGCCACCTCGTCCGGCTGGCACTCCTTGAGCAGGGAGAGCAGAATGTTCAAAAAGCCATAGATGGCGTTGGTGTAACGTCCGTCCTTGGTGGTCAGCAGCTTGATGCCATAAAAAGCGCGGTTGGCAATGCTGTTGCCGTCAATGACCAGTAAACGCATAATGCAGTTCCTCCGTTGCGTAATTTCACATCTTATAGTATAGCACAAAACCGCACCGCGCGGGAGCTTTTTGCGCAAAAAAGAGAAACGGCTGCTTTTCGTGATGCCGTCTCTCGTAAAAATGCAATCGTCACGGCTCGTAATCCGTGACGATCGCATAATTTATAATGTTCTTCCGCTGCCTATGCCCAGAGCAGCGCGGAGGGCATTTCAAATCGTTCCATCGAAAAAAGGCTGCCGCACAAGCTGTGCAGCAGCCTTAGCGATGCCGGGCTTATTCCTCGATGCGGATGGCGCTTACCGGGCAGCTCTGGGCTGCGGTGACGGCCTGCGGCACCTCCTCCGGCGGGATGGGGCCGGGCTCTGCCACAGCCAGAACCCCCTCCATGCGGAACACGGCGGGGCACAGCCCGGCGCACTGGGTACAGCCGATGCACAGCTCAGGGTCTACGAATGCATTCATGCAAACACCTCCTTTGCGGAAAGCATTGCCCGTTTTGCCGCAAATTATGCCTATGCAAGCGGTTTGCGGTGTGGTACAATAAGACCGCCGGGAACCGGCAGGAGGAGATAAGATGAATATCCAGATCTTTGGCACGAGCAAGTGCTTTGATACCAAAAAGGCGCAGCGCTATTTCAAGGAGCGCGGCATCAAGTTCCAGATGATCGATCTGAAGGAAAAGGGCATGAGCCGGGGCGAGTTTGATAACGTGGCGCGTGCCTTGGGCGGCTGGGAAGCGCTGGTAAATCCGGCAGCAAAGGACAAGCAGACCCTTGCGCTGCTGGACGCGCTGGTGGACTGGCAGAAGGAGGACAAGCTGTTTGAAAACCAGCAGCTGTTCAAGACCCCCATCGTGCGCAACGGACGCAAGGCCACCGTGGGCTACCAGCCCGAGATATGGAAGGACTGGGAATAAAAAGCCTGCTTTCACAAAAAAACCACCGGTATAGGTTTTGCACTCTGCGGCCGGATGTGGTATACTGTTGGGTAGACAAAAAACTTTGGGAGACTCAGACCAATGAAAAATACGATCACCCCGGAAGAACACGCCCGGATCAAGCGCCGCCGCTGGCGGCAGACCTTGGGTCTGCTGATCACGGTGCTGGTGCTTATCGGGTTTATCACGGTGCTGCGGGCCGGTGTGGGCCTTGTGGCAAACCTGTTTGACGATACCGCACAAAAACAGGAATACGAGGACAAGCTGGAGGGTCTGGTATTGTTCGACCCCATGCCCTTTGACGGCATTGAGAACATCGACGATCTGACCCTGCGGGAAGCAGCCGTATGGGGCTGTGTGTACAGCATTCAGGAGACACAGGGCGGTTTTGACAACTATAACACCGACCCCGAGACCGAGCAGCTGCTGCTGCCCTCGGTGGAAGTGGATGCCTATCTGGCAAAGCTGCTGGGCCCCGGCTTTAAGCTGACCCACCGCAGCTTTGACATGGAGGATATGACCGTCGAGTTTGACGAGACCACCCAGTGCTACAAGATCCCCATCACCGGTACGGTGGGCTACTACCGCGCCACCGTGGTCAAGCTGTTCAAGCGCAGCGGCAAGCTGCACGTCACCGTGGGCTATATCCCCACCGCCAGCGCGGACGACAGCATCATCAACCCCTCCTCGGACACCCCCACCAAGTATATGGATTACCTGTTCGAGCGCCAGAGCGGCAGCTGGTATCTGACCGGCCTGACCGAGAGCGAGACCAAGCCCGAAAGCGCCGCAAGCTCCGCTGCTGCGCAGCCGGAGCCTATGGCGGAAAGCGATGTGCAGGACGCCATTCTGGCCACTGCCGGAGATTCCGCTGCGGCAGATTCGGCTGCTGCCTCGGCTGTCCAGCCGGAAGCGCAGGCAGAAGCGGGTGCAGATAGCGCCGTGACAGAAGCCCCCGCCGCTGAGGATGCCGCCAGTACCGCAGCGTAAAATGTAAATGAAAACACCCGACTGTGAGTTTGCTTTCACAGTCGGGTGTTTTTGGTATAATAGAAATCGTTGTAAAGAGTAACGGGCTCGCCCTCTCAGTCAAAGCCTAGCAGCTTTGACAGCTCCCCCAAAGTGGGAGCCCTTGGCAGTCCACGCAAAGTTCATCTCTTTGCCAAGGCCTCTCCCTTTGGGAGAGGTGGCACGGCGTAAGCCGTGACGGAGAGGGCGAGGTTGCTGACCGCGTATGAGAAGGTGCTTTATAGTAGTTGGTGTTACTTCAAATCAAATCTGACTACCACCAGCCGGTACCACAGGTAGGGCACCATGTTCCAGATCATCCACAGTTCCATCAGGATATAGTTGGGCAGGTCTTTCAGGCGGAAGGGGCGCTTGCCCAGCTTGCCCGCTTTGAGCAGGGCAAAGGCCTCGTGCATTCCCTTGTCCCAAGCCTTGCCAAAGCCCTGCTTGTGGAACTTGTAGCACTTGAGCAGATAGCCCAGCGCCAGCGGGATAAAGTTGAGCACCAGCATCAGCAGCGGCTCGTTTTTGAGCGGCAGCAGAATGCTGTTGCGGCCGCTCTGCTGGCTTTTAAAGGCGTTGTATTTGACAGCGCCGGTGCTGGCACCGCAGATATGGTAGCACTTGGCGGCGGGGCAGAGCACGTTTTTGTAGCCGGCATTGTTGGCGCGCCAGCTCAGGTCTACGTCCTCAAAGTAGGCAAAAAAGTTTTCGTCAAAGCCGCCGATCTCGTCCAGAATGCTTTTGCGGTACAGCGCTGCGCCGCCGCAGGCCGAGAAGATACGCTTTTGCTTTGTGTAGCGGCTGACGCGGCGGCCATCGCCGGTCTTGCAGGCAAAGCCCATCCATGTTACATAGTCCCCGGCATCATCGGCCAGCTCCCGCTCAAAGTGACGGATCATCAAACTTTGCACCGCAAAGATCTTCGGGTCGGCATCGGCGGTGCGCAAAAGCTCGGCCAGCCACTGCGGCTCGGCAAAGGCGTCGTTGTTGAACAGCACCACATATTTGCTCTGCGCCCGGGCAATGCCCTGATTCACTGCGTAGGAAAAGCCGGTGTTGCGTCCGTTTTCAATCAGGGTAAAGTTGGGACGGGTGCAGTAGCTGCGCGCCTGCGCAAGACTTTCGTCGGTGGAGCCGTTGTCCACCACGATCAGGTCAAAATCCTGCTCGGTCTGGGCGTAGATGGACTCGATGGAGTCCTTCAGCCAGCCCTTGCCGTTGATATTGGGGATAACGATGGTTGCTTTGCTCATAAGTTTTTCTCCTGCGGATGTACAGATCCAAGGGGTATTATAGCATAACCCCCCGCAAAAAGAAACGGGCAAATGCTGCGCACGGGGAAGCTTGCCCTTCGCTCAGCAGAAGCGGATGCGGTACTCCCGGGGGGTGCAGTGCTTGATCTCCCGGAAGGTCTTGATAAAGTAGCTTGCGTCCGAAAAACCGCATTCCAGCCCCACCTCGCCGGTCTTGAGCCGGGTGGAGCGCAGCAGCTCGGCGGCTTTTTCCACCCGGAACTGCTTGACGTACTGGATGGGCGTGATGCCCAGAAACTGCCGGAAACTGCGCAGACAGGCACTTTCGCTCAGGGCTACGCATCCGGCCAGCTTTTCCACGGTCAGTTCCTCGGCGTAGTGCTCCTCTACATAGCGCAGCATCTGCTTCATCCGTTCCGAGGCGATCTGTTCCTGCTCCGATACCTTCACCTTGCCGCTGACGCATTGGGTAATGAGCAGCCGCAGGGCGGCGGTAAGGTGGTACCGCACCCGGTTCTCGTAGTCAAAGGGCTCGTCTGCCACGCCCTTCCACGCCTCCCGCAGGCAGAGCAGCACCTGCCGCTGCCATGGCACGGCCTCGTCCAGCAAAAAGAAGGGCGGCGTGCCCGGCTGCAAAAGCGGGCGGATGAGTTTTTGCCAGAACACGGTGTCCATGCCGCCGACAAGCCTGGGCTGAAATACACCGGAGTGCAGCAGCGCCCTGCCCTCAGCAGGCTCTACCGCGTGCAGCGCCCCGGAGTTGATAAACACGCCCTGCCCGGTCTGCAGGGTCAGGCGGGTCTTGTTCACATCCACATGAATGGGCCCCAGCGCCGCCAGAATAAACTCAAATTCCTCGTGCCAGTGCCACGCCACCGAGTAGCAGGAAAGATCTTCGGCGTAGCAGGCAATGGGGAACAGCGGGCTGCCGTGCTGGGTCTGCTCCCGCCCGGCGGCATCGGCCACCACGGCAGTAGCACTGGAAAGCCCCACCCGGCCGTTGGTATAAGAGACACAGCTTGTCTGATATGCCATATTCACCAATTCCTTTCCGCAATACTTTGAATGTTTTTTATCAATGCCGATTTTGTTGCATATACTATGCGGTTTTGTTCTATGATTCAAGATTGTTTTGTGGTATTATCCTATCAGAGCTTCCAAGCTCAGTATAGCACCAAGGCAGCGGGAACGCAAGCTGTGCAAGCATTCCCATGCCGGGCAAAACCGCTATCCTCCCGCCGTCTGACGGAGTTACAGCCGGACGGCAAGTGTAATATAAACCATTTTATCAAGGAGGTATTCCTATGCTTCGTATCGAGTATTTTGATAAGGAACGTTTCATGCACCAGCTTTCTGCCAGCCACGGCAGCGTGCTGCTGCATCTGGACAACGGCAAGACCTGCGACCTGAAGCAGGACGCTACCGCACGCTCCATGCTGCAGATGATGGACACTGCCCCCAAAAAGGGCTTTGACCTCACCGTGACCGACCCCGCCGACGTGACCGGCTTCCTGCGCTATATGCTGGAGGCAGGCCGAACCGAGCGCGTGGCCGGCTGAGTAATGCCAATCTCTTATCCCAATAAGTGTCACAGCTAATGCAAAGCGCCCGCTCCGGTCAAAGCCGGGGCGGGCGCTTTGCCTGTTTTACCGGAAAGCTTGCGCAAGCGGGCGGTCTGTGGTAAGCTGAAAGCAGAAAAAACAAGATGGAGGGAACGACTATGAACCTGAAGGAAGCATTCCGCTACCAGAACAAGCTTCAGTCCCTGCTGGACGAGGCACAGGGCATTCTGGACTGCGATTCCAATGTGACCAAGGTAGCCAACACCTACCTGCGCCACAAGGTGATGCCCGAGGCCGAGGATGAGACCGTTATGGACGTGGCACAGACCGAATATGCGGAGCAGATCACGGACATTGCCCGGTTCATGCTCTACCTGCTGGAGGAGAAGAGCCGCCTGTTTGCCGCCATCCGCAAGGCAAAGGATGCGCTGGACATGGATATGGACAGCGAGGTCAGCCTGAACGCTGCGCGCCAGAGCATTGCCCGCACCTTCAAGCGGATGAACGACCTGCGCAGCTCCGAGCAGCTGCTTTCCGGCGGGGGCACCGGCTACCGCTTCAACGCCGAGGGCAACCAGATCTCCTACTGCTGCGATGTGAAGCGGGTGACCACCATCAACTACGACCGCAAGATCATCCATGCCGCGCTGAGCAAGCTGAACCGGCAGGCAGACGAGACCTCCAACCGGCTGGACCTCTGCCTTGTGACCTCCAAGGTGGACTACACTGTCCCCTTTGATGTAAATGCCAGCTTTGCCGAAGCCTTTGAGATCTATCTGGAAAACGCCAAAACTAAATAAACGTTCCACCGGCTATTTTGGGTGCGGCAAGCGTCGGGCGCGCGGCTGCCGGTTCAGGTGCAGATGAACTATAACGCTGCACATTTCCGCAAGGAAGCTTCGGTACGGCTCACCTTACAAGCCAGCTATTATGAAAAAATCTTGCGTTCGGCTTTTCCGCCACCGCCAGACGCTTTTTCGCCGAAACCGTCCCTTGCTCCTTCCCGCATTCCTGCTACCGTGCTTACGTCTCCATGGGCAGGCAGACAAGCCACCCTTCATGATTTTGCCCCCGCAGATTTTGCGGGCGCACACCTTCTGCGTGCCGGGCGGGCGCTTTGCGCCCCTGTGCACACAAAAAATGGCAGCCGTCCCTGCGCTTGCCGTATCCAAAATAGCCGGTGGAAAACCAAAACCGGAGGTATGAGCTATGAAAAGGTATAAGCTGTTTTATCTCATCGGGCTGCTGTTTTTTCTTGCTGCGGCGCTGAACTTTGTTACCGGAGGGGATCACGCTACGGCAGTGGTATGGCGCTGCCTTGGCGCTACCTTTTTGCTGCTAGGGTGTTCGCAGCAGAAAAAATAAAGCAGCAGGCCAGCCCCGGCGGGAAAAGCTGCCGGGGCTGCAATTCTTTGCGGGGCTCGTTCGTATTCCAGACAGAACGACTGAATTTCGACAAAAACGAGGTATGATCATGTCAACCAAAACGATCTATTCCACTGCCACGACCCGCTTTGACCTGAGCGCTGCGGCACTTCATATCCTTGCCATGGCGCTGATGCTGATGGACCACCTGTGGGCGACCCTGCTGCCTGCGCAGGAATGGCTGACCTGCGCGGGGCGGGTGGCGTTTCCCATCTTTGCCTTTATGGCGGTGGAGGGCTACTTCCACACCCACGACCTGAAAAAATACACCTTGCGTCTGCTGCTGTTTGCCCTGCTTTCAGAGATCCCCTTCGACCTGATGTACGGCGGCACATGGTTCTACCCGGTGCACCAGAACGTCATCTGGACGCTGCTTTTGGGCATTCTGGGCGTCCATTTGATGGAAACCGTGCGCAAAAAGCAGAAAACATGGATGTACCTGCTGGTATCCGCCCTTGTGGTGGCGGCAGGCGCAGTGCTGGGCACGCTGGGCATGGTGGACTACTACGGCACCGGTGTGCTGACCGTGTTCATCTTTTACTTCTTCCATGGGCGCAAGTGGTGGTGCCTGCTGGGGCAGCTGGCGGCGCTGTACTGGGTCAACGTGGAACTGCTGGGCGGGCTTATGTACCCCATCCAGCTCTTCGGTATGGACTTTGAGCTTTGCCAGCAGGGGCTGGCGCTGCTGGCACTGGTGCCTATCTGGCTGTACCGCGGGCGGCAGGGCTACCACAGCAAGCCGTTCCAGTATGCCTGCTACGCCTTTTACCCTGTGCATATGCTGCTGTTGGTTCTGGTGCTGAACTTCGTGAACCGATAAGATATTAGGAAACGGGTCAGAAACACCCACAGGTGTTTCTGACCCGTTTTTTAGTCTTTTGCCGGGGGTGCTTTCCTATAAACGCAAAGCATGGTATACTGAAGGCGGAAAACAAAAGCTTGGAGGAGCAACAATGACAAACAAGAAGCTGAACTACCCCGCAATCGCCAAGGAGACGGCTATCCTGACCGGAGCTATCGCTATCATTGCGGCGGCGGTCTATTTTTTTCTGGCGCCCAGCCATACATCTGTCAGCAGTATTTCCGGCCTTGGCATCGTACTTTCTAATTTTGTGCCGCTGCCGCTTTCGGTCATTACCATGGTGCTGAATACCGTGCTGCTCATCATCGGCTTTTTCACCTGCGGCAGGGAGTTTGGCGCAAAAACCGTGTATACCAGCGTGATGCTGCCGGTATTTCTGGGGCTTTTTGAGCGGCTGTTCCCGGATTTTGGCTCCATGACAGGCAGTCAGGAGCTGGATGTGCTGTGCTATATTCTGGTGGTCAGCGTGGGTCTGAGCATTCTGTTCAACCGCAACGCATCCTCCGGCGGACTGGATATCGTGGCAAAGATCATGAACAAGTACCTGCACATGGAGCTGGGCAAGGCCATGTCTCTTTCGGGAATGTGCGTGGCGCTTTCTGCCGCCCTTGTCTACGATAAAAAGACCGTTGTGCTGAGCATTCTTGGTACTTACTTCAACGGCATCGTGCTGGATCATTTCATCTTCGACAACAGCATCAAGCGCCGGGTGTGCATCATTACCGAGAAGGAAGAGGCGCTGCGGCAGTTCATCATCAACGACCTGCACAGCGGTGCCACCATGTACGAGGCTATCGGTGCATACAACTTTGAAAAGCACAACGAGATCATTACCATCGTGGACAAAAACGAGTATCAGAAGCTGATGAACTTCATCAACCGCGAGGACCCCAAGGCCTTTGTCACGATTTACAATGTATCCAGTATGCACTATCAGCCCAAGCGCTGAGCGGCACAGGGAAAGGATGCAAAAGCCGTGACCGGGGCTTTTCCGCAGCGGAAAACCGTGGTAAAATAAGAAAAAACGGAAAGGGAACGACAGCCATGGACATCAGACTGGTTTGCAGCGACATTGACGGTACGCTGCTGCAATACGGTAAAAAGGAACTGGAGGGCGAGATATTCGACCAGATCCGGGCGCTGCATCAGCGGGGGATCTGGTTCTGCCCGGCCTCCGGGCGGCAGTATACCAGCCTGCGCAAGCTCTTTGCACCGGTGGCGGACTGTTGCGTGTTTATCTGTGAAAACGGCGGCACTATTTTTCAGGAAGAACAGTGCATCGCTAAAAACCCTATGCCCCGGGCGCTGGCAGAGGAAATTGCCAACGATATGTGGACGCGCAGCGAGGGGCGGGGCGAGGTGATGCTCTCCGGCCAGAACACTGCCTACCTGATGGAGCGCGGCCTTGGGATGCTGCAGCGGGTGCAGTTTGTGGGCAACCACTACCAGATCATCCACAGCCCCGCCGAGGTGCCGGAGGACATCACCAAGGTGTCGGTGTACCTGCATGAGGGCGTGGAGAACTATGTGGAGCGCTTTGTGCCCCGCTGGAAACAGGCTAACTGCGCCGTGGCGGGCCCGTACTGGATCGACACCACCTTTGCCAACAAGGGCATCGGGGTGCAGTGCGTGTGCAGCACCCTTGGCATCGACCCCGCACAGGTCATGGCCTTTGGCGATAACTACAACGACGAGACCATGCTGGACGTGGTGGGCGTGCCTTACATCATGGACAACGCCGCCGCCCCGCTGCGGGCAAAATACAAAAACCACACCCCCCGCCCGGAGGATGTGCTGGCGCAGCTGCTGGCACAGCAGCCGTAAAGGGGGAGAACCCATGGACCGCAAGGGATTGGAACAGCTCATTTTTGATACTTACAGCGTAGAGCCGGACTACCCATGGATGGACACCCCGGAGTCGGCGGTGTTCCGCCATGCGGCAAACCGCAAGTGGTTTGCGCTGGTCACCACCGTGCCCAGAAGCAAGCTGGGTCTGCCCGGACAGCAGCCGGTGGATATCGTGAACCTGAAATGTGACCCCATCCTCATCGGTTCTCTGCGGGCAGAGCCGGGCTTTTACCCGGCCTACCACATGAATAAGGAAAATTGGATCACCGCCGCGCTGGACGGCAGCGCCCCGGAGGATAAGCTCCGTCTGGTGCTGGACATGAGCTACAACGCCACCGCACCCAAGCTGCGAAAAAAGAAAGCTTGACCGCAGCAAAATAAGGACGGGCGCTGCAATTGCTGCCCGCCCTCATTCGTATTCAGAGTAAAGGGACTGCATTTTGCAAAAGGAGGAAGCTATGGCTATTTTTGAAAAGACCATCCGCAACCAGAACTTCGACACCCTGCTCCGTAAGCTGGAACACGCCATCCCGGACAGCAGCTGGTCGGCAGAGTTGGAAGCCGGCAGCGATTTCAAGGAGGGCAGCGCCCGGTGCAGCGTGCGGGTGTTTGAGCGGTACAGCATGGTGGGCGGTAACCGTCTTAGCCTGACGCTGACCTTGTTCCAGAACGGGGATGAACCCATCCGGCTGTCGGCCATTGCAGCGGGCGGCAGTCAGGCGGTGTTCTTTAAAATGAACACCCTCGGCGAGGACGCTTTTCTGGAGGACGTAAAGCAGCTGCTGGAGGAAATTTTGGAGGGGTAAAATGTTTTATAGTGGGTTTGACGCGCTTTTCAGCATCCTGTTCCCGCTGGTGTTTCTGTTTGTGCTGGGCATGATGCTGTTTACCGTGGTGGGCAATTTGCGCAGATGGAGCAAAAATAATGCGTCCCCGCGCCTTGCCGTCCCGGCCACTGTGGTGGCCAAGCGGATGAACGTTTCCCGCCATCATACGGACAATACGATGGCGCATACGTTCACGACCTATTATGTGACCTTTCAGGTGGAAAGCGGTGACCGCATGGAACTTGAAGTAGATGGTTCGGACTACGGAATGCTTGTAGAAGGCGACACCGGAAAGCTGAGCTTTCAGGGCACGCGGTATCTGGGATTTGAACGAAATTAAGCGCTGCTGCGCAGTATTTTTGATAAAATCGCAGAAGCTGTGACAAAAGTATTATTCTTTTGTGAATTTTAGCACTCTACACTTGACAGTGCTAAAAAATCGTGTTATAACAGTGGCGTGCTCAGGAGGAAGGGCAAAAGGAGAGCCGCAAGGCTCCCCGGAAAGCCCTTTGCGAGGAGCTTCAAAATGTAATTTTATACCCGACCCGAACGCCGGGATTGGAGGTATGTTTTATGTTTATGCCGACTGTTTTTCATGAGAACCTGTTCGATGATCTCTTTGATCCGTTCTGGAACGAGGGTGCACTGGAGCGTGTGATGAACCGCGAAGCCCGCGACACCTTTGGTAAGCGCGGCGCAAACATGATGAAGACCGATGTCAAGCAGACGGACAACGGCTACGAAGTAGACGTTGATCTGCCGGGCTGCAAGAAGGAGGACGTTCAGATGGATCTGAACGACGGCTACCTGACCATTCAGGCAGTGCGCAGCCATTCTAACGATGAAAAGGACAACAAGGGTCGTTATGTGCGGCGCGAGACCTTCTCCGGCAGCTGCGCCCGCAGCTTCTATGTGGGCGATGTGAAGAAGGAGGACATCCACGCAAAGTTCGAGGATGGTGTCCTGCACATCGAGCTGCCCGCTCCTCAGCAGACGAAGGCTCTGCCTGAGAACCCGAACCTGATCGAGATCGAGTAAATGTCGGCCGTGTGCGCCAAGGCATAACGTATATAGGGATGCCCCCGGAGAGCTGCAACAAGCCCTCCGGGGGCATTTTTTGTGTGCAGGCTTTCGATGACGGAGAGGGGAGAAAGTACCTGTTTTTGCCAGAAAACTTTATTTTTCCACCGTTTCGTGGTATCCTTATAAGGCGCACGCAATACAGGCCTGCGGTTGCACTGGCAGCGGCTGCGGACTGCGTGCGGCAAAAAAGAACGTATAGAAGGAAAAAGGGGGATAAAAGTCATGGGCGAATTTGCCTTTCAGACTTTACGGGAAAGTATCACCTCTGCCATCAGGAGCAAGATCCTTACCGGGGAGCTGCAGCCGGGCGCAAAGCTGGCCGAGCAGCGGCTTGCCGAGGAGTTCGGCTCCAGCCGGGCACCCATCCGGGAAGCGCTGCGGCAGCTGGAACAGGAGGGCATGGTCGAGTATTCGCGCAATGTGGGGTGCTCTGTGCGCCGGGTGAAACCGGAGGACGCCTACGAGATCTATCTGCTGCGGGCAAATCTGGAAATGACGGCGCTGCGCTATTTTGACTGCAAATTCCCGGAGGAGGATCTGCGCACCCTGCGAGGGATACTGGAGGAGATGCGCAATGTCCGACCGGGGGATCTTTCGCAGATCGTGGAGAATGACAACCGCTTCCATGCGGTCATCGTGCAGCGGGCAGGGCTGCCCAGACTGCTGAAATTCTGGGACGACCTGAACTACGGCAACCTGCTCGTTGGGGCGAGCAGCGGCTCTAACCACGAGACGCTGGCGCAGCGGCAGAACGGCATCCACACCAAGCTGTACGAGGTACTGGCAAGCGGCGACACCGAGGCTGCCTGCCGCGCCGTCTATGCCCACTACATGGAGCCTATGGAGCGGATGCGCAGCGCGAACAGCGCTGGACAGGCAGCAGACGGCACGGCAAAATAAGGGGAATTTGGCTGAACGTCTAAATTTTGACCAATCATTTTATGGAAATTGCAGATTGTCTACAATCTGCAATTATGCTATACTGTCAAAGTGACTGGTCGAGAGTTGCTGTATTTTTGGTAAAAATTGCAAAATGTATGCGGAACCTCGGCCTTCTTACAGGAACTTCCGCCCTGTGTGGAGAAGAAAGAGAGGAATTATCCGTATGTCTAACAAAGAAAAAGCCACAAAGATCTCGTGGCTTACCCTTGCCTTCATGGCCTTTTCTACGGTCTGGGGCTTCGGCAACATTACCAACGGCTTTGTGTACTTTAACGGTCCGCAGGTCATCTTCAGCTGGATCTTCATGTTTGCCCTTTACTTTATCCCCTATGCGCTGATGGTGGGCGAGCTGGGCTCAGCTTTTAAAAACGAGGGCGGCGGCGTCAGCTCCTGGCTGCACCAGACCACCAACGCCAAGCTGGCTTACTACGCCGGCTGGACCTACTGGGCGTGCCACATCACCTACATCGCCAGCAAGGGCAGCGGCTTTTTGAAGGCGCTGAGCTGGGCGGTTTTCCGCAACGCGGAGACCTACGATTCCTTCCCCACCCGCTACATCCAGCTGGCTACCTTCTGCATCCTGCTGCTGGGCTGCTACATTGCAAGCCTGGGTCTGAACCCCCTGAAAAAGCTGCTGACTGCCGCAGGCACCTGCACCTTCGTCATGTCCCTGCTGTACATCGTGATGATGTTCGCTGCCCCGGCCATCAACCCCACGGCAGAGTACGTCCACGCCAACCTGAGCTTCAGCAGCCTCATCCCCAACTTTAACGTCACCTACTTCACGTCCCTGTCCATTCTGGTGTTCGCCGTGGGCGGCTGCGAGAAGATCTCTCCCTACGTCAATAAGGTCGAAAACCCCAGCAAGGGCTTCCCCCGCGGCATGATCACGCTGGCCGTCATGGTGGTCGCCTGCGCCATTCTGGGCACGCTGGCCATGAGCCGTATGTTCGACCCCGCCATCATCAACGCCAGCGCAGAGAGCTTCAACGCCTATGCTGCCAACAGCTCCTACTGGGCTTTCCAGAAGCTGGGTCAGTACTACCATGTGGGCGATCTGTTCATGATCATCTACGCCCTGTGCAATGTCATCAGCCAGTTCGCCGTGCTGATTTTGAGCATCGACGCACCGTTGCGTATGCTGCTGGATAACGAGCACACCAAGCAGTTCATCCCGCAGGCTCTGCACAAGGTCAATGCCCACGGCGTGCACAGCAACGGCATCAAGATGGTGGCTGTGCTGTCCGGCTCCATCATTCTGGCACAGTCCTTCGTGCCCGGTGCTGCCGCCGTTCTGCGCCAGCTGACCAAGCTGAACTCTGTGTGTATGCCCATGCGCTACCTGTGGGTGTTTGCCGCCTACATTGCCCTGCGTAATGCCTACGATACCATCCCCGCCGAGTACCGCTTTGTCAAAAATCAGGCCGTGGCCAAGTTCTTCGGCGGCTGGTGCTTTGCCGTTACCGCCGTGTGCTGCGTGCTGGGTATGTATGATAAGGACCCCTTCACCTTTGCACTGAACGTCATCACCCCCGTGGTGCTGACCGTGCTTGGTTTCATTCTGCCTGCCCTTGCAAAGCGCGAGCAGACCGCTGCCAAAAAGTAACCTGAATATGCTTATAGCAATTCAACTTTTTAATGCAACGGCAACAGCGTTGAATTGCATATCGCAAATATGCTGTTTGAATGTTGCACTAATTTCTTGACTTGCGATAAAAGGGGCCGGTCAGCACTGACCGGCTCTTTTCAGATACACCCAAGGAGGTTTATTTTTATGATCGCATCCGAAGTCCGTGAAATGCTGTCCTTCATCGACGGCAACCCCACCGCATACCACACCACCGCCGCTGTGCGGGATATCCTGCTGAAGGCAGGCTTTGCAGAGCTGCTGGAAAGCCGCAAGTGGGCGCTGGAACCCGGCAAGGACTACTTTGTCTGCCGCAACGGTTCCAGCATCATCGCTTTCCGCATGGGCGACCAGCTGGAAAATTACAGCTTCAACGTTGCTGCCGCCCATACGGATTCTCCCTGCTTCCGCATCAAGGAGAACGCCGAGATCCACATGGGGCAGAACTACACCAAGCTGAACACCGAGGGCTACGGCGGCATGATCTGCGCCACATGGATGGATCGTCCGCTGTCTGTGGCGGGCCGTGTGCTGGTGCAGGAGAACGGCGCCATTGTTTCCCGTCTGGTGGCGCTGGACCGCGACCTGCTGATGATCCCCAGCGTTGCCATCCACATGAACCGCGAGGTCAACGATAAGGCTTCCTTCAACAAGCAGGTGGATATGCTGCCCGTGCTGGGCGGTGCCTGCGAGGAGGGCGCGCTGAAAAAGCTGATCGCAGAGGAGCTGAAGGTGTCTGAGGAGCAGATCCTTGGCAGCGATTTGTTCCTCTATGTGCGGGAAAAAGCCACCGTCTGGGGCTGCAACGAGGAGTTCATCTCCTGCGGCCGTCTGGACGACCAGCAGTGCGTCTACGGCATCCTGAAAGGTCTGCTGACCGCAAAGAACGCCCGCTCCATCGGCGTGGCAGCCTTCTTTGATAACGAGGAAGTCGGCTCCGGCACCAAGCAGGGCGCAGCTTCCACCTTCCTGTACGATGTGCTGCACCGCATTGCCCAGAGCCTTGGCGGCAGCGACGAGGACTTCCACCGTGCGGTGGCTTCCAGCTTTATGGTCAGCGCCGACAACGCCCACGCCGTACACCCCAATCACCCGGAGCACACCGATGTGAACAACTGCACCTACATGAACAAGGGCGTGGTCATCAAGACCCACGCCGGCCAGAAGTACACCAGCGACGGCATGAGCGTTGCCGCCGCCCGAGAGCTTGCTGCCCGCGCCGGGGTGCCGCTGCAATACTTTGCAAACCGTTCCGATAAGGTAGGCGGTAGCACGCTGGGCAATCTGGCCATGGCACAGGTGTCCATGAACTGTGTGGACATCGGTCTGCCCCAGCTGGCGATGCACTCCTGCTACGAGACCGCCGGTGCAGAGGACACCCTCTCGCTCATCAAGCTGATGCAGGAGCTGTACAGCAGCCACTTTGAAGAGACTGCTTTCGGCACGCTTTCCATCAGCAAGTAAATTGATATAAAAAGGACTGCCGTGCGCTGCACGGCAGTCCTTTTTGCATTTATGACCCTTTATTTGCGGCGGGTGAGACAGTTCAGCGCCATCACGACCAGCACGAGAAAACCGATGACCAGCAGGATACCGGTCATGCCGATGAGCATCATGGGCAAGGTGGTCATCCAGGAAGAAAGATGAAGCATAAAGGCACCTCCGTTAAGCCATCAGGGAAAGGATCAGTCCGCCGGCAAGGACGGATGCGATCTGTCCGGAAACGTTGACGCTGATGGAGTACATCAGCAGGAAATTCTGGCTGTCCTCGGCCAGACCCATCTTGTTGACCACACGCCCGCTCATGGGGAAGGCCGAGATGCCTGCTGCGCCGATCATGGGGTTCAGCTTTTTGCCCTCGGGCAGGAACAGGTTCAGCAGCTTGGCGAACAGCACGCCGCCAGCGGTATCAAAGATAAAGGCCACAAGACCCAGCGCCATGATGAGCAAAGTGTCCGGCCGGACGAACTTGTCGGCGGTCATCTGCCCGGCAACGGTCAGACCCAGCAGCAAGGTGATGAGGTTTGCCAGTACGTTCTGGGCGGTCTCGCTCAGGGAGTTCAGCACCCCGCATTCCCGCAGCAGGTTGCCAAACATCAAAAAGCCCACCAGCGCCACGCTGGCCGGGGCTACCAGACCGGCGACCACCGTGACCACAACGGGGAACAGGATCTTGGTCAGCTGGGTGACATTGCCTTTTTCGTAGGGCATACGGATGCGGCGCTCCTTCTGGGTGGTCAGCAGACGGATGACCGGCGGCTGAACGATGGGCACCAGCGCCATGTAGCTGTAAGCTGCCACCATAATAGCGCCCAGATACTGGGATTTCAGGGTGTTTGCCACAAAAATGGCGGTGGGGCCGTCCGCTGCGCCGATGACCGCAATGGATGCGGCGTCCTTCATATCAAAGAAGAACCCGGCCAGAAACAGGGTGAAAAAGATGCCGAACTGTGCCGCTGCGCCAAACAGCATGAGCCACGGCTTTTCCAGCAGCGGGCCAAAATCGATCATGGCACCAATGCCGATGAACAGCAGCAGCGGGAACAGCTCGTTGGACATCCCCGCCTCAAACAGGGCAGAGATGGGGCCAACGGTGTCTCCCTGCGTGATGGCACCGGATGCGGGAAGATTGACCAGAATGGCACCGAACCCCATGGGCAGCAGCAGACTGGGCTCCATCTTTTTGACGATGGCAAGGTAGATGAGCAGGGCACCGATGCCCCACATGACCACCATCTGCCATGTCAGCGCCCCGAAGTTTGAAAAGAGCGCGGCGAATGTGTTCCAGAAATTCATATTGTTTTTCTGCCTCCTTTTGTTCTGATGCTGCGGCAAGAAAAAAGAGACCCTTGCCACAGCGTAAGATCTGTGACAAAAGTCTCAAGCGAACACATGACATCGGGCATTGCTGCCGTGATGACGCTGCCATGCAGCGGCCTGCCGGAAAAAAGCCTTGACCGGCGGGCTGCCCTTTACTCCCCTTTATCAGTTTTATTGATACCAGAAACTTCCGCTCCTGTCAAGGGGGAAATGCGTTTTTGCGCAAAAATCCAATAGACGGATGCCGTTTCCCTCTACGCCCATCCCGTGAAAAGGCGAGCCGAAAAATCCGCAATTTTAGTTATAGATGCAGCTTTCCTTTGCGGCTCCTCTTGTGAAAAGGCCAACCGGGAAAATCCGCAGATTTTCCCGGTTGGCAAAATATAAATAATTTTTCCGCTGAAAATGGCCAAAGTGCAACGACGACGACCGCCGCCAGTGGCGGAAACAGGGAGGAGTTGTTGGGGCAGCGGCCAGCAAGACGCAAGCGCCGCCCAAGGCACGATGCGGATGCTGGGTGCCGCAACCCGATAGCGGAGACCATTCCAAACCGTTAATCCACCACCGGTACATCCAGCCCGAACTCCTGCGGGCGGAAGCGGGGACAGACGTTCTCGGTGATGCAGATGACCGAAGCAGCAAGACGGCTGCCGATCTCGCAGGACTCTGCCAGCGTTTTGCCATAGGTCAGGCCGATGACCGTGCCTGCAAAGAAGGCGTCCCCCGCGCCGGTGGTGTCCATGACATCCACCTTTTTGGCGGGCACGATGCCGCAGCTGCCGTCTGCACAGGCGTATACCGCGCCCTGCCCGCCCATGGTCACCACCATGCTGGGAATGTTGGCGCTGCGCACGTTGCCCGTGAGCACCCGGCACATCTCTTCCGGGGAGAGGTGGTCGTAATCATCCGAGAACAGCAGCCCGGCCTCCTGCTGGTTGCATACAAAACAATCGATCTGCTGCAAAAAATCCCGCCGCTCCATGGCGATGCTCATGTTGGAGACAACGGCAAATACCTTTTTGCCGTACTTTTTAGCGTAGCGCAGGGTCTGCTTCACCGTTTCTTTTTCCAGATCCAGCTCCAGTGCAATGGAATCGCAGTCTGCAAAAATGGCATCGCCCTGCTCCTGCAGCAGACCGGTCAGCGGGGTGGTATCCGGCCGCTTGGAGATGGCAGCGTGCACATCACCATCGTTGTCAAAGATGGCCAGCCATGTGCCCATACCGTCCGGCTTTTTCTGGATAAAGCGGGTGTTCACCTTGTGCTTTGCCAGCTTGTCGATGACGTCCTGTCCCATGCCGGTGTCGTCCACCAGACCCACAAAGGTGGGGCGCAGTTCCACGTTGGCAATATCCTCCACCACGTTGCGGCTTACGCCGCCGTGTACCTGCTCGATGCGTCCGGCGTTGCGCCCGCCGGGGATATAGGTGGAAAGGGGATAGCCCTTGATATCCACAAAAACAGCTCCGATGACTACGATACCCATAAACGATAAACCTTTCTGACTTCAGTTGATTTTACCTGTATTATACAGGAAGCAGAAAAAAGATGCTATCCCTTTGCCGTTTTTTGCGGAAAATATCTTCCGGGTGGGACGATTGGGAATGCCCGCCGCTTGCGCTTTGGGCATCGTCAGAGGAAAAATTATTTTTATTTTGGATTCCGAAAAGTCTGCGGACTTTTCGGAATCCCTTTTTCACGGAAAAGGGTCGTGACCGGAAGTGGCAGCTTCAAGATTTATTTTTGCATTTTGGAAAGTCTATAATGATTGTTATAGATGCTTTTTCCCGCTATGACCCTCCCGTGAAAAGGCCAATCGGGAAAATCCGCAGATTTTCCCGATTGGCAAATATAAATAGTCTTTCCGCTAAAAATGCCCAGAGCGAAGCGGAGGGCATTCTGAATCAGCCCCTGTCACATCGCCGTGCGGGCGGTGCGCACCAGATACTCCATGGCCTGTACCGGGTACTGCCCGGCGGCGGTCTCGCCGGTGAGCATCAGGCTGGATGCGCCGTCCAGTACGGCGTTGTAGATGTCGTTCACCTCGGCGCGGGTGGGCACAGCCCGGGTGTGCATACTGTCCAGCATCTGGGTCACCACCATAAAGGGTACTCCGGCTGCCCGGCAGGCGGCAGAAAGCTGCTTCTGGCAGCGGGGCAGCTCCCACAGGGGCATCGCGTTGCCAAGGTCGCCCCGGGCAATGACTACCTCGTCCACCAGCGGCAAAAACTCCGGCAGCGCCTGCACGCCCGCAAGGTTTTCAATTTTGGCAAGAATTTTCAGCTGCGGCGCACCGGCTTCTGCCAGCGCCTGCCGCAGATTGCAGATATCCGCCGCGCCGCGCACAAAGGGCAGCATGACCCCGGTAACGCCGCAACCGGCGGCGATGGCAAGGTTTTCCTTGTCCTCGGCGGTCAGGGTGGGCATCTGGATATCTGCTCCCGGTGCGGCCAGACTTTTGCGGCTTTGCAGCACGCCGCCCCGCACTACGGTGCACACGAGCGCTTCCGGCTCCACGGCGTCCACCCGCGCCAGCAGCTTGCCGTCATCCAGCAGCAGCTCCTGCCCGGGCTGCACGCTGTGCACCAGCGCAGCAGGGCAGGGGATGCCCTGTGCGCCCAGACGCACGGTCTGCCCGGCGGTCAGGGACAGCGGCTGCGGCAGACGTCCAATGCGCAGTTCCGGCCCCTGCAAATCAATGAGCAGCTTTTTGACCCCGGCTTTGCGCAGCAGCGCCAGCCAGTCCGCGTGCGCTGCCAGCGGGCCGTGAGAAAGATTCATGCGGATGCCGGTCATGCCGGCTTCCACCATCTGCTGCAAAAGCGCTGCATCGGCACAGGCGGGGCCGATGGTTCCGTAAAAATCCATAATTCCTCCTGCAATTCGTGTTTTCTTTCTATTGTAGCATGACCGCGCAGCAAAAGATAGCCCGGCGGCGCATAAAAAAACACCGGAAGCTGATGCAAAGCCTCCGGTGTCTTTTTATGATGCCTTATGGGGTTTACTGTTACACTTTGCACCGCCTGCGTTCAGTGCAAAGCTTACAGCTCCCTCTATTTTTAAAGGTTGTACTTAGTTTACAGCATTTCGGGCATTTCGTCAAGGGCTTTTTCCAGCTTTTGCCGGGAAAAACTGGAATATCACAACATTATCACAACTGCAGCTGGTGGTAGCACGCGCCCTCCATGGTCTTCCAGCAGGCGGTACTTCCCTCCAAGGTCATGTAGCTGTGGGCGGTGTTTTCCTTGGGAATGCTCACGGAGCCGGGGTTTAAGTAAAGGTTCCCCTGCCCGAAGTCTGTCCATGCGGGCACATGGGTGTGACCGTGGAGCAGAATGTCCCCCGGGGCAAGGGGCGGCAGATGGTTCAGGTTGAACACATGGCCGTGGGTGACGTAGACCAGCCGCTGCCCCACCGGCAGCACGGCGTAATCCGCCAGCACCGGGAAATTGAGCACCATCTGGTCTACCTCGGCGTCGCAGTTGCCGCGCACACACAGCAGCTTGGGCGCAAGGCTGTTCAGCAGCGGAATCACCTTTTTGGGGGCGTAATCCCGGGGCAGGTCGTTGCGGGGGCCGTGGTAGAGCAGGTCTCCCAGAAACAGCAGGCGGTCGGCCTGCTCCCGTTCAAAGGCCTGCTGCAGCTGCTGCGCATAATAATAGGAGCCGTGCAGGTCTGATGCGATCATCCATTTCATATACAATGCCCTCCCTCAGAGCCGGTTTGCCTTATTGTAGCGCCTGATGTAAAAATGGTCAAGTGATTGCAAAAGTCATACTTTTACGCCGAAACCCCTTGACATACCGCCGGGGATGTGGTATTCTGCTAAAGTTGCAGCCCGCAAATGCGCGGGGGCATATCGCGGACAGCTGCCGCGATCATAAAAACCGTGTGGATTTTTACAGCAACATTGCTACTTTTCGCCACACAATGACCTTTAAAGGGTCATTGTGTGGCTTTTTTTGCGCCGGAAACCGGCTGCAAGCCGATGCTGTGCCCGCCACATTTTTGCTTTTTACAGATAGCAGGTGAATTTTTTTATGAACGAAACTTTTATGAAGGAGAAGCCGGTGCTGCCGCTGCTGCTCTCGATGGCGCTGCCCAATGTGCTCTCCATGCTGGTAAACAGCCTGTACAACATTGTGGACAGCCTGTTTGTGGCGCGCATCAGCGAGGACGCCATGACCGCGTTAAGTCTGGTGTTCCCCATCCAGAACTTTTCCAACGCCATTGCCATCGGCTTTGGCATCGGCATCAACGCCATGATCGCGCTGTATCTGGGCGCGGGCGACAGCGAAAAGGCCGAGACGGCCGCCACCCACGGCTTTGTGCTCAGCCTTGTGCACGGCGTGGTGATGATGGTGGTCAGCATCGCCATAATGCCCGGCTTTCTGCGCCGCTTTACGCAGGACGAGACGCTGATCGCCGCCGGCATCACCTATTCCACCATCGTGTTCCTGTTTTTGGTCGTGAACATGGTCTCGCTGGCCTTTGAAAAGATCTTTCAGGCAGTGGGCCGCATGAAGGTGTCCATGGTCGCCTTGATCACCGGCTGCGTGTGCAATATTTTACTGGACCCTGTGCTCATTTTCGGCCTTGGGCCTGTGCCTGCCATGGGCATTGCGGGCGCGGCACTGGCCACCGGCATCGGTCAGGCGCTCAGCGTGGTAGTTTACCTTGTGGTCTATCTGCGCACCGAGCTGCCGGTGCGGCTGCGCCGCCGCTGCCTGCGCCCGGACGCAGCGCTGGACGGCAGACTGTACGCCATCGGCATTCCGGCCATCCTCAATCTGGCGCTGCCCTCGCTGCTGGTCACCTTCCTCAACGGGCTGCTGGCAGCTTTCTCTCAGAGTTATGTGGTGGTGCTGGGCATCTACTATAAATTGCAGACCTTTTTGTACCTGCCCGCCAACGGCTTCGTGCAGGGAATGCGCCCCCTCATCGGCTACAATTACGGTGCGCGGGAGCACGCCCGGGTGAAAAAACTGTTCCAGCTGACCCTGCTCATGAGCGCAGCCATCATGGCAGCGGGCACGGTGATCTGTCAGTTTGCCTCCGGGCAGCTGATGGAGCTGTTCACCCAGAACCCCGAAACCATCGCCGCCGGGCAGACTGCCTTGCGCATCATCAGCATCGGCTTTGTCATCTCGGCAGTCTCCACCACCGCTTCCGGTGCACTGGAGGGACTGGGCAAGGGCGCAGAATCGCTGGTCATCGCGCTGTGCCGGTATGTTATTTTCATCATGCCGCTGGCTGCACTGCTGTGTAACTGGCTGGGCGCAGACGGCGTATGGCACGCCTTCTGGCTTACCGAGGTGCTGGCAGCGGCGGTCTCCGGCATCGTCTACCGTCGGGCGGTCACACATAAAAAATAAGAATTTCTGATAGGGGCGTTTCATAACGTCCCTATTTTTCATTGACACTACGGTAAAAGTAAGGTAAAATATTCTTCGTGTTTTGACAAAAACTGTCAGTGCGCAAGATATTACAGAGGATGTGGAAGTATATGATCGAGACCATTGCCGCCGTCAATCAGGCGGTGAACAGCTTTATCTGGGGCATCCCCGCCATGGTGTGCATCATTGGCGTGGGACTGCTGCTCAGTGTCCGCACGGGCTTTTTGCAGATCCGCAAATTCCCTTACGCCATCCGCACCACCGTGGGCCGGATGTTCCGCAAGCGGGACGCTTCGGATGGTGCCATGACCCCTTTTCAGGCGGTGTGCACCGCGCTGGCGGGCACAGTGGGCACCGGCAACATTGCCGGTGTGGCGGGCGCTATCGCCATCGGCGGCCCTGGTGCCGTGTTCTGGATGTGGTGCTCTGCGCTGCTGGGGATGTGCACCAAGTTCGCCGAGGTGACGCTGGCCGTGCATTTCCGGGAGCGCAGCGATACCGGCGAGTGGGTGGGCGGCCCGATGTACTATATTAAAAACGGCCTTGGCCGCCGCTGGCAGTTTCTGGCCGTGCTGTACGCGCTGTTCGGTGTGCTGACCGTGTTCGGCACCGGCAACGCAACGCAGGTGAACACCATTGTGGCGGCAGTGGATACCGCCCTGCTGGAATACGGGCTTGTGGGTAATGGCTTTCTGCCCACCCTCAACCTTATCGTGGGCATCCTTGTGGCTGTTCTGGTGGCGCTGGTGCTGCTGGGCGGCATCAAGCGTATTGGCAGCGTGAGCGAGAAGCTGGTGCCCTTTATGGCACTGTTCTACATTGTGCTGTCTGTGGGCGTGGTGGTGCTCAACTTCTCCCGCCTGCCCTATGTGCTGGAATCCATCGTGGCGGGCGCGTTCAACCCCGCTGCCTTTACCGGCGGCACTATCGGCAGCCTGTTCGTCAGTATGCAAAAGGGCGTTTCCCGCGGCATCTTTTCCAACGAGGCCGGTCTTGGCACCGGCTCCATCGCCCATGCCTGCGCCGACACCAAAAAGCCGGTCAAGCAGGGTATGTTCGGCATTTTTGAGGTGTTTGCCGATACCATCGTCATCTGCACCCTGACCGCGCTGGTTATCCTGTGCAGCGGCACCTCGGTCAGCTACGGCGCAGCGGCCGGTGCTGAGCTGACCATCTCCGGCTTTACCACCACCTATGGCGGCTGGGCGTCTATCTTTACTGCCGTGGCGCTGTGCTGCTTTGCCTTTTCCACCATCATCGGCTGGGGTCTGTACGGCTCCCGCTTTCTGGTGTTCCTGTGCAAGAGCAACAAGGTGGCGCGCCCCTTCTTTGTGGTGTATGCTCTGGTAGCCATTCTGGGCGCTACCATGGACCTTGGCCTGCTGTGGAGCATCGCCGATACCTTCAACGGCCTGATGAGCATCCCGAACCTCATCGCGCTGCTGCTGCTTTCCGGCACGGTGGTACAGATGACCCGCACCTTTTTTGAATCGGAAGGGTGAGCGGCAGCTCTGCCCATAGTGGACAGAAACGCCGGAACGCGGTATACTGAGAGAAAAACAACGGTGGCTATGCACCACAGGAGGTTCTGACGTGGAAAACTTTAACGAATTACTGCAAAAGTATGCAGATTTTATCGTCCGGGTGGGTGTGAACCCGCAGCCGGGGCAGACCCTTATCATCAACTGCCCGCTGGAGGGTGCCCCGCTGGCACGGCTGTGCGTGCGCAGCGCCTACGAAGCCGGTGCGCGGGACGTGCAGGTGAACTGGCAGGATGACGCCGTTACCCGCATCCGCATGGAGCTGGGCAGCGAGGACGCACTGACCGACCACAAGGGCTGGCAGCTGCGCCGCTATCTGGACTACGCCGAGAGCGAGGGCGGCGTGTGCGTGCTGCATCTTATTGCGGACGACCCGGAACTGTTTGCCGGGCTGGACGGCGCTAAGATCAGCCGTGTGAACAGCGCGAACCGCAGCTTTATGCAGCCGTGGCGGGAGTACACCATGAACGACCGGGTGCAGTGGTCCATCGCTGCTCTGCCCGCAGAGCCGTGGGCAAAGAAGATGTTCCCGGAGCTGGACACTGCCGCCGCCATTGAAGCACAGTGGAAGCTCATTTTTGACACCTGCCGTGTGACCGGCGGCGACCCGGTAGGGGAGTGGCAGAAGCATCTGGACCGCCTGAACGAGCTGGGCGCAAAGATGAACGCCCTTGATCTGGAAAGCGTGCATTTTGAAAGCGCCAACGGCACCGACCTGACCGTGGGTCTGGCGGAACAGGCCGTGTGGGAGAGCGCCGGCAGCAAAAACGAGAAGGGCGTGCCCTTCCTGCCCAACATCCCCACCGAGGAGGTGTTCACCGCACCCCATAAGGATAAGGTGGACGGCATCGTTTACGGCACAAAGCCCTACGTCTTTAACGGACAGCTGATCAAAAACTTCCATGTCACCTTCAAGGACGGCAAGGTAGTGGAGCACGGCGCGGACGAGGGCGCAGATCTGCTGGGTCAGCTGCTGGATACCGACGAGGGCGCACGCCACATTGGCGAGGTGGCACTGGTGCCTGCCTCCAGCCCCATCAACCGCAGCGGCAAGCTGTTCTACAACACCCTGTTTGACGAGAACGCCGCCTGCCACATCGCCTTTGGCGACAGCTACCCCGGCACCACCGTGGGCGGCACCGGCCTTTCCAAGGAAGAGCTGGCAGCCCGCGGCATGAACCACTCCTCCCTGCACGAGGATGTGATGGTGGGTGCAGAGGACAGCCGCATCACCGGCAAATGCCGCGATGGCCGCACTGTACAGCTGTTCGAGAACGGCGTCTGGGTGCTGTAAAAAGTCCCGAAGGGCGCGCAACTGCAAAAAAATTGCGAAAATGCTTGCATAAATCGCAAGAGTATGCTATATTCTAGTAGTACGATATAGTTTAACCTGAAACGTGGGCCGCAAGGTCCGCGTTTCTTGTTTGTTTGGAGGTTTTTTATGGCGAAGCAGTCTGGCGGCAACACCGCGCAGAGAGTGGAAGCGCTTGTCCGTCCCACGGTGGAAGGCATGGGTCTGCGCCTGTGGGATGTGGTTTTTGAGAAGGAAGGGCCGGACTGGTATCTTCGCATCCTCATCGACCGGGACGGCACCATGGATACCGACACCTGTGCTGAGGTGTCCCACGCACTGGATCCCATTCTGGACGAAGCGGACCCCATCGACCAGAGCTATTATCTGGAAGTGGGCAGCCCCGGCCTTGGCCGCAAGCTGACCCGCCCGGAGCACTACGAGGTGCTGAAGGGTCAGAAGGTGCGGGCAAAGCTCATCCGCCCCAACGCCGACGGCGTGCGGGAACTGTCCGGCATCCTGACCGGCCGCGAGGGCAGCACCGTGACGCTGGAGACCGAAAACGGCCCTGTGACCTTTGAGGTGAATGCAGTCTCCGGCGTGCAGCTGTGCGACGACGAGGATCTGTTCAACTGAAAATAACCGTCTCTGAGAGAGAAAAGAGAACAAAATATATAGGAGGAACCCGAAAAATGACAGCAGAGAATAAGGACTTTTTTGAAGCGCTCTCCATGCTGGAGCATGAGCGCGGCATCACCGCAGAGTACCTGATCGAAAAGATCAAGGCGGCTATCATCATTGCCGTCAAGAAGAACTATGAGGTCGAGGAGGATCACATCCGGGTGGACATCGACCCCGACACCGGCCGCTTTGACGTGGCACTGATCCAGGACATCGTGGCAGACGAGGACTGGTACGACGAGCACGCCGAGATCGGTGTGACCGAAGCACGCAAGATCCGCAGCAGCTATGAGGTCGGCGACCGCATCATCACCCCGCTCAAGACCCGCGATTTTGGCCGCATTGCCGCCCAGACCGCAAAGCACGTCATCCGTCAGGGCATCCGTGAAGCCGAGCGCAACCAGCAGCTCAGCGAGATCCAGTCCCGCGCACATGATATCGTGCAGGCTACCGTTACCCGCGTGGATACCGAGAAGGGCATCGTTGCGCTGGATCTGGGCAAGGGCGGCGAGGCTGTTCTGCCCCGCAACGAGCAGGTGCCCGGCGAGGTGTACACCGAGGGCGAGACCCTGCAGGTCTACATCGTGGATGTGGTCAGCACCGAGCGCGGCCCCCGCGTGATGATCAGCCGCACCCATCCCGGCCTTGTCAAGCGCCTGTTTGAGCTGGAAGTGCCCGAGATCTTTGACGGCACTGTGGAGGTAAAAGCCATCAGCCGCGAAGCCGGTGCCCGCACCAAGATGGCTGTCTGGTCCAAGGACCCCAACGTCAACCCTGTTTCTGCCTGCATCGGCGAGCACGGTGCCCGTGTGGCTGCTGTTGTGGAAAAGCTGGGCGGTGAGAAGATCGATATCGTCAAGTGGAGCGAGGATATCTCTGAGTTCATCTCCGCAGCCCTGAGCCCCGCCAAGGTGGTCAAGGTGGAGCTGCTGCCCGGCGAGACCCGCTCCTGCCGCGTCACCGTGCCCGACCAGCAGCTGAGTCTGGCCATCGGCAACAAGGGTCAGAACGCCCGCCTGTGCGCCCGCCTGACCGGCTACAACATTGATATCCGTCCCGAGAGCGGCTACTACGGCGAGGACGAAGAGCCCAAGAAGGACGCAGCAGACGCTGAATAAGCCCGGCACCATCTGCCGAAGGAGGGAAACCGGATGGCACAAAAAAAGATCCCTGCCCGCCAGTGCATCGGCTGCATGACCAGCCGCCCCAAAAAGGAGCTGGTGCGCGTGGTGCGCGCACCCAGCGGGGAGATCAGCATTGATCTGGTAGGCAAAAAGCCGGGGCGCGGCGCATATCTCTGCCCGGACCCGGACTGCCTGACCAAGGCAAAGAAGAAAAAGGCGCTGGAGCGCTGCTTTGAGCAGCCGGTTCCCGCCGAGGTATACGATGCGCTGGCTGTACAGCTGGCCGCAGCCGCAAAGGAGGCCGCAGCCGATGGCGAAAAAGAATAACGCCCCCGCAAAACCCAAGCTGCCCCCGGAGGAGGCGCTGTATCAGGCCGTGAGCCTGTGCCGCAAGGCCGGTGCGCTGACCATGGGCTTTGATGCCGTGGAGGAGGCCTGCGTAAAAAGCAAGGCGTGGCTGGTGATGACCGCATCGGACATCAGCCCCAAGACCCTGCAGCGTTTGAACTACGCCGTGGGCGACTTGGTGGACGTGTTCACCATGCCGCTGACGCAGGATAAGCTTGCCGATATCAGCCACAAGCCCGTGGCTGTTTACGCGGTGACCGACCGCAACCTCGCAAAGCTCTGCTTCGACCGCCTGTCGGACTGCGGAGCAATCAAAAATGAGGAGGATATGAGCGAATGATCGTAAAATATAAAGTGAGTGACTTTGCAAAGGATCTGAACCTTTCTGCAAAGAAGGTGCTGGACGAGCTGGCTGCTATGGGCAGCACCGGCAAGAAGAACAGCTCCAATCTGGAGGAAAACGAGCTGAACTACCTGCTGGAGAAGTTCAGCAAGGACAACAGCGTGGCAAATCTGGACGAGTTTTTGAACAGCGCCAAGGCTCCCAAGGAGGAGCCTAAGGCCGAGAAGAAGGCTGAGCAGAAGGTCGAAAAGAAGGCTGAGAAGAAGCCCGAGGCTCCCAAGGCTGACAAAAAGCCCCAGCAGCCCGCCGCAAAGGCCGAGCAGCCCAAGGCAAACAACAATAATAATAACAATAACGGCAAGCACGGCGACAAGAAGCCCGAGCAGCACAAGAAGCGCGAGGAAAAGACCGTTTCCTTCAGCGAGCTGGCACGCGAGACCGGCGCAAAGGCCACCGCTGCCCCCGCACAGACAGTCTCTGTCCGCCGCGAGGACAATCAGGTCACTGTGGATACCCGCACTGTGGATATGAACGTGGATCGCTTCGATGCACGTTACGATGATCTGGCCTCTACCAAGAACACCGAGAACCGCCGCAAGCCCACCCCGCAGGGCAACAAGCAGAAGTTCACCCAGCGCGGTCAGCGCCAGCGCCAGCAGTTCCAGAAGGGCAAGCGCGAGACTGAGTTTGAGCGTCTGCAGCGCATCCAGCTGGAAAAGGCACGCAATGCCCAGCTGAAGGTACTGATCCCCGATGAGATCACCGTGGGTGAGCTGGCTGCCCGCCTGAAGCAGCAGGCCGGTAAGGTCATTGCCAAGTTCATGCAGATGGGCGAGATGCACGCCATCAACGATGTGATCGATTTCGACACTGCAGCTCTGCTGGCAGAGGAGTTCCACGCAAAGGTTGAGCACGAGGTGCACGTTACCATCGAGGAGCGCCTGTTCACGCAGGAAGAGGATGCACAGGAAGATCTGGTGGAACGTCCTCCGGTGGTCTGTGTCATGGGTCACGTTGACCACGGCAAGACCAGTATTCTGGATGCTATCCGCAAGACCAACGTTACCGCAGGCGAGGCCGGCGGCATCACGCAGGCCATCGGTGCATATCAGGTCAAGGTCAACGACAGCCTCATCACCTTCCTGGATACCCCGGGCCACGAGGCTTTCACCTCCATGCGTGCCCGCGGCGCCAACATGACCGATATCGCCGTTCTGGTGGTTGCTGCCGATGACGGCATCATGCCCCAGACCATCGAGTCCATCAACCACGCCAAGGCTGCAAATGTCAAGCTCATCGTGGCAATGAACAAGATGGATAAGCCCACCGCAAACCCCGAGCGCGTGATGGAAGGCCTGACCAAGTACGGCATCATCACCGAGGACTGGGGCGGCGATGTAGCCTGCATCCCGGTGTCTGCCCTGACCGGCATGGGCATCAACGACCTGCTGGAGCGCATTGCTCTGGAAGCTGAGGTCATGGAGCTGAAGGCAAACCCCAACCGCCGCGCCAAGGGTGCGGTCGTCGAGGCCCGTTTGGACAAGGGCCAGGGCCCCATTGCCACCATTCTGGTGCAGAACGGCACCCTGCACGCCGGTGATGTCATCATCGCCGGTACCGCTGTGGGCCGCGTGCGCACCATGCGCAGCGACAAGGGCCAGCTGCTCACCGATGCCGGCCCCTCCACCCCTGTGGAGATCACCGGCCTGACCGCAGTGCCGGAAGCAGGCGACCTGTTCGAGGCTGTTGAGGACGAGCGTCTGGCCCGTGAGCTGGCCGAACAGCGCGTTGCTGCCGCCAAGGAGAAGCAGTTCTCCTCCTTCCAGAAGGTCACGCTGGATAACCTGTTCAGCCAGATGGCACAGAACGACATGAAGGAACTGGCCATCGTGGTCAAGGCCGACGTGCAGGGCTCTGCCGAGGCTGTGAAGCAGAGTTTGGAGAAGATCTCCAACGACGAGGTGCGTGTGCGCGTCATCCACGCCGGTGTCGGCGCCATCAGCAAGTCTGACGTGGATTTGGCCGATGCCTCCAACGCCATCATCATCGGCTTCAACGTCCGCCCGGACAATGTGGCCAAGGAAGAAGCCGCTGCCACCAAGGTGGAAATGCGTATGTACCGCGTCATCTACGACGCCATCAACGATGTCACCGATGCTATGAAGGGTATGCTGGCACCCAAGTTCCGCGAGGTTGCTTTGGGCGAGCTGCAGGTGCGTCAGGTGTACAAGATCTCCAACGTGGGCACCGTTGCAGGCTGCCGCGTGACCAGCGGCAAAATCACCCGCGACAGCAAGGTGCGCGTGGTGCGTGACGGCATCGTTATTGCCGAGGACGAGATCGCATCCCTGAAGCGCTTCAAGGATGACGCCAAGGAAGTGGCCGAGGGCTACGAGTGCGGCGTTACCCTGGAGAAGTTTGCGGACGTCAAGGAAGGCGACGTGTACGAAGCCTTCAAGATGGAAGAGTACCGCGACTAAGCAAAAACCGAATATATAACAGCTTCCCGGCAGAAAAGGCTTCCCCCGGACGGGGGAAGCTGTCGAACGAAGTGAGACTGATGAGGGCGTATCTTTCGCAGGTGTGGAGCGTGCGCCCTCATCCGTCGTTCTGGCAGACAGATGCCGCCTTTCCCCGGGCGGGGAAGGGCTTTGGGAAGCTGCCGACAGAATTTGGAGAAAACTATGTCTCAGAAAAATATGGGTCGTCTTGCGCAGGATATGAAGCGCGAGGTCATTGCCATCATCGGCCGGCTGAAGGACCCGCGGCTGGAGGGCGGTCTGCTGACCGTCACCCGTTTGGACGTGACGCCGGATCTGGATGTGGCAAAGGTGTATGTAAGCGTGATGGGCCGTGCGGACGGCCCCAAGCCCGCCATTGAAGCGCTGAACCGTGCCGCAGGCCATGTGCGCACCGAGGTCAGCAAAAAAATGCACATCCGCAAGGCACCCCGCTTCATCTTTGTGGAGGATGACGGTGCTGCCTACGCCGCCCACATCAACGAGCTGCTGCGCAGCCTGAACGTGAACGGCGAGGAGGAAGCACAGCCTGCCGATACCGAACAGACCGAGGACTGACTGCCTTTGCGGAAAGGATGGATCATTGGATGACAGAACAACTGAATGTGCAGCAGATGGCGCAGCGCCTGCTGGCTGCGGACAACATTTTGATTCTGTGCCACAAAAACCCGGACGGTGACACCATCGGCTGCGGCAGCGCCCTGTACTATGCGCTCAAAGCGTTGGAAAAAACAACGGCGGTGCTCTGCTCCGATACCGTGCCGTCCCGCTACGCCTTTACGAACCCACGGCTGTTCAAGGGTGAGTTCGAGCCCCGCACCGTGATCGCGGTGGACGTGGCAGGCTTGCAGCTGTTTGGCGAAAATAACGGTGTGCCGCAGTTTGCACGCCATGTGGACCTGTGCATCGACCACCACGCAGGCAACAACGGCTATGCCGATTTCACCCTTCTGGATGCCGGTGCCGCTGCGGCAGCAGAGCTGCTGTATCAGGTTATCGTGGAGATGGGTGTGCCCATCACCCCCCACATTGCGGACTGTCTGTACACCGGCATTGCCACCGACACCGGCTGCTTCAAGTTCTCCTCCACCACAGCCAACACCCACACGGTGGCGGCAAAGCTCATTGAAGTCGGCTGTCATGTGGAGGAACTGAACACCCTGCTCTTCGACACCAAGCCCCGTGCCCGCATGGAGGCCGAGCGCATCGCCCGCAACCATCTGGAGTACTATCTGGACGGCCGCTGCGCCCTGATCTACCTGACACGGGACGAGATCCGGCAGAGCGGGGTAGACCCCGCAGATCTGGAAGAGTTGACCGGCCTGCCCATCAGCATCGAGGGAGTCAAGGTCGGTCTGACCCTGCGCCAGCAGCCCGGCGGCAGCTACCGCATCAGCGTGCGCACCGCAAAGGGCGTGGACGCCTGTGCCATTGCCCGGAGGCTGGGCGGCGGTGGCCACACCCGCGCAGCGGGCTGTGAGCTGCTGGGCGACCTTGAAAACGCCAAGAATGCGATCCTTGCAGAGGTGGAAGCCGAGCTGGACGCACCGCAGGAGGAAGCATGATGCAGGGCATCCTGATCGTAGACAAGCCCATGGACTGGACCAGCTTTGATGTGGTGGCAAAGCTGCGCGGCGTGCTGGGCACCCGCAAGCTGGGGCACAGCGGTACGTTGGACCCCATGGCCACCGGCGTTCTGCCAGTGTTCTGCGGCGGTGCCAGCAAGGCGGTGGATCTGCAGCTGAACCACGACAAGACCTACCGCGCCACCCTGCGTCTGGGCGCACGCACCGATACCGGCGATAGCACCGGCACGGTGCTGGAGACCGCACCCGTCACCGCCGGAGAGAAGGAACTGCTGGCTGTGCTGCCGCAGTTTATCGGCCCGCAGATGCAGGTGCCGCCCATGTACTCGGCGGTCAAGATCAACGGCCAGCCGCTGTATAAGCTGGCGCGCGAGGGCGTGACCGTGGAGCGCAAGGCGCGCCCTATTGAAATTTACGGCATCGAGTACGGCGGCAGTCCGGCAGAAAACGAGTATGTACTGACGGTGCGCTGCTCCAAGGGCACCTACATCCGCACACTGCTGGAGGATATCGCCGCCGCCATGGGGCAGAAGGGCACCATGAGCGCTCTGCGCCGCACCGCTGCCGGTCTGTACACCGAAGCAGATGCCCACACGCTGGAGGAAATCCTTGCCGCAAAGGAGCAGGGGAGCGCTGCGCTGGAAGCACTGATGCTGCCGGTGGAAAGCGTGTTCACCCCGCTGCCGCTGCTGGTGGTGGAGCCGTGGGTGGAGCAGCATCTGTACAACGGCTGCCCCACCAGCCGCTACCCCGCAGCAGACGGACGCTACCGGGTGCGCAGCGCCGCCGGGCAGTTCCTTGGCCTTGCCAACATTACCGGCGGGGTGCTCCGGGTGGAAAAACTGTTCGTGGAACGTAATTGAGCAATAAAGGAAACAAGACCCATGCAGATCATTTCTCAGTTTGCCCCGCTGCCGCTGACGCAGCCCGAAAAAGGCACCGCCGTGGCTATGGGCTACTTTGACGGCATCCATATCGGCCACCGGGCGGTGATCGAAGGGGCGGTACAATGGGCAAAGACCCATGGCGCAGCCCCGGCGGTGTTCACCTTCCGCCTGCCGGTGGAAAATAAAATGAAGGGCAAGCGCCTGCTTTCTACCGAGGATAAGCACGCCTTGATCCACAGCCTTGGGGTGGAGTATTACCTCACCCCGGACTTTGAAGCGATCAAAGCGCTGAGCCCGGAGGAGTTCGTGCGCGGCATTGTGGAAAACTGCCACGCCCGGGCGCTGTTCTGCGGCGAAAACTTCACCTTTGGCGCAAAAGCTGCCGGTACGCCGGAGCTGCTGCGCACCCTCTGTGCCCCCCTTGGGGTAGAGGTGGTGGTGGTGCCTATGGCACAGTTTGAGGAAAAGCCGGTGTCCTCCACCCGCATCCGCACCGCGCTGGAGGGCGGGGATATCCCCGCCGCCAACGCCATGCTGGGGATGCCCTATGCCATCCGCTTTGCGGTGCAGCACGGGGCAGGGCTGGGACACACCCTTGGGGTGCCCACCATCAACCAGCTGTACCCGCAGGGCTTCCAGATGCCCCGCAGCGGCATTTATATCACCCGCACCTGCATCAACGGGGTGTGGTATCCCTCGGCCACTGGTCTGGGCAGCCGCCCTACCGTGAACGATGATGCCACCAAGGTGACCTGCGAGACCTTTATCCCGGGCTTTTCCGGCGACTTGTACGGCACAGACCCGGTGGTGGAGTTCCACGCCTACCTGAGCCCCAGCAAAAAGTTTGATACGCTGGACCAGCTGCGGGACTGCATCAACAATGCCGCCCGCCGCGCACAGGAATATTTTGCATAACGCATAAGCAGACAGGCCGTTGCACAGTATTTTGTGCGGCGGCCTTGTTTGATGCGGGACGATTTGAAATGCCCTCCGCTTGCGCTCTGGGCATAATTGGAGGAATTTTATTTTTTTATTTGAGCTTCCGAAAAGTCTGCGGACTTTTCGGAAGCTTTTTTCACGGAAGAGAACGGAACGGAAAATATTTTTACTTTAACGTCCTCGCCCTCTCCGTCGCGGCTTACGCCGCGACACCTCTCCCAAAGGGAGAGGCCTTGGCAAAGAGATGAACTTT